>JAABUJ010006384.1_pt1 | contig 11424 bp, 16 predicted proteins | sample 5559131 | NCBI WGS metagenome assembly JAABUJ01 (sample SAMN10711875, study PRJNA513366) | rock metagenome | isolation source: Antarctica rocks | place: Antarctica: Victoria Land, Mt New Zealand nord | collected 2016-01-07 | reverse complement strand
TGACCGTGTCTCCGGCGCGTGCCAGTTGCCGAGTCTCGCCAGCCTCATCGCGCCGCGCGCCGCGATCCTCATGCTGGGGGCATCCTGGCACACCGCCCCTGTTGCCCCGGCTTTTTGAGAAGATACATCTCAGCCGTAGGTTCGCGCGTTTCCCGGCAGGGCTCGTGCATTACCGTAGGGGCGTATGGCATACGCCCGTGGCCTCGAACGCGCGGGCGTATGCCATACGCCCCTACGGTAATGCACGAGCCCTGTGGCGGGTTTCGCGGCTACGTGACAGGGCCTAGCGCAAAGGTATATAGTTAGGATGACAGGCCTGCTAGAGAGGGGGGACGCCAATGACCGCCGAACCCACCATCACCTTGACGGTGGCGCGCTACCAGCCGGACTCCGACGCGGAGCCGCGCTGGCAATCCTATACCATTCCCTATCGTGAGGACATGGTCGTCCTCGACGCGCTGAACTACATCAAGAACTACGTCGATGGCTCGCTGTCCTACCGCTGGTCGTGCCGCATGGGCATCTGCGGCAGCTGCGGCATGACCGTCAACGGCGTGCCGACGTTGACCTGCGCCTCTTTCGTGCGCGATTTCTACCCGCATGAGGTGGTCGTGGAGCCGCTGGCCAGCTTCCCGGTTATCCGCGATCTGGTCATCGACATGAGCGACTTCATGCACAAGCTGAGCGCCGTCAAGCCATGGATTATCCGTGAGCGCGAGAAGCCGCTCTCCGAGGGGGCATATCTCCAGACGCCGGCGCAACTCGACGAGTATGACCAGTATAGCGCCTGCATCAATTGTATGCTGTGCTACGCGGCCTGCCCCGTGTATGCGATGGACCAGGAGTTCCTGGGGCCAGCGGCGATCGCGCTGGGCCGCCGCTACAATCTCGACTCACGCGACCAGGGCCGTATCGAGCGCCTGCAGGTGCTCGCCAACAATCAGGGCGTGTGGGACTGTACGTTCGTGGGTGAGTGCTCCGTCGTCTGTCCCAAGAACGTCGATCCGGCCAAGGCGATCCAGCAGACTAAGTTCGACACGACGGTCGAGTGGTACAAAAACCTCCTTTTGCCGTGGACACGACGATGAGCGCGACGATGAACAACTCTCATACATCTCCGTCCAGCCCCGTGCGCGACCTGTCCGTGGTGAACGGCCGCTATCACCGCGCGGACCGGCCGGCGCTGCCGCGCGCGTGGTGGGCGGGTCAGCGACACTACACGGTCTACATGCTGCGCGAACTCTCCAGTGTCTTCGTCGCCCTGTGGGCGCTACGTTTGCTGGTGCGGTTCAACCGGTTGCGGCAGGGCCACGGGGCCTACGAGCGTTTCGTGGCCGCGGAGCGCCGGCCCGGCTGGGTCATGTTCAACCTCGCCACGTTCCTCTTCGCGCTGCTGCACTCGGTCACATTCCTGCAAGCCGCGGGGATGGGGCCGCGCGTGCGCGTCAAGGGGCGTAAGGTGGACGCCGCGACGATCACAACGGGGGCCTTTGTGGGCTGGGGCGTCGCGTCGCTGAGCATCCTGCTCGCCCTGCTGTTGGGCGGCGGCGCTGATGCGGATAGCATGGAGCACATGGAGGAATAGGACTATGGCACGGCATGCGACCGAGGGCGCGGACAAGATCGAGCCGCTGTGGTGGGGACTCTTTGCCGCGGGCGGCGGGGTTTCCGCGATGCTGGCTCCCGCGCACATTCTGCTGCAAAATCTACTGGGAGTGGCAGGACTGCCGGTGGCGACGGGGCGCTACGAGCGCACCGTCAGACTGGCGTCGAATCCGCTGGTGCGCGCCTATCTGTTCACGTTGACGGTGCTGCCGCTCTTTCACTGGGCGCACCGCTTCCGCTACTACCTGATGGATTTTGGGGTGACGGGCGCACGCCGTCCCATCGCCGTGCTGTGCTACGGCAGCGCCATCGCCGGCGCCCTCGGCGCCGCACGGACGCTAGGACGGCGTCCACGGCCTGGAGCGTGAGCAGCCCCAGGACTTCCGCGCGCTACGAATTATCCTGAGGATCGCGGGCGTCTCGCCCGCGATCCTAGGAAACAGTGCTCCGCCCACAATGCCGCGCGCGTTTCGGTGAGCGATACTGGCTGATTTAGCGGCGTGGTCGCGCGTGCCGGTCAGCGGCATTGGCGAGGACGCTACTGTCCGGTCCGGCTCCAGGATCGTTGGGGTGGCCGCGCGCCGCGTCGATGTGGATTTGTTCCGGCGAGGGCATGCGATCGTGCCCGCCTTCGTACGCGGTGTTCTCTCCGCGTAGGCCGCCTTCGTCAGGGCCTGAAAAGGACCCCTCATTTTGCCACGTCATCGACATCCTCCTTTCCGCTCTGCGCGTCGCTCACCGATTCCGGGAGCTGACGATGGGTCCGCGTGATAGGTGGTATGCGCCGTCACACGCGCCCGCGCAATCGCTTGCACGATTGCCGCATTGATGACAGCGTAGTCTAAATGACGGCGCTTGGCAAGCCAGGGGTAGGCGTGGGGTGCGCCACAGCAAAGTTCCCAGCACGCGCACAGTGGCCATGCCAGTTGGCTGCCGCGCCGCACAAGGGAACTTTCTTGTGGCGCACCCGTAGGCGTGTCGCGCGTGCGCGCCAATTATGCGCCATACGGTGGCTTACGCCCAATGTAGAGCAGATGGTTGCACAGCCCAAGTATGCTCGGGTCGTTCGCCGTTTGGATCGCGAGGTCGAGCGCGGCCCGGTAGCCCTCCGGGTCATCGCGCGCCAGCGTGGTGAGCGTCTCCTCCAGCCCCGCCAGGATGCCCTGCGAGCCGAGCAGCGCGACATGCGCGAAGCCGTGGCGCGCGAAGAAAGGCGCGACGTCCTCCACGCGTACGCCGTACACGTTGGTGAAACGACCCGGTATGTCGTTCTCGAACGCGCCATCATCGAGCAGTTGTCGCACGAACGCGGGCTGTGCCAGGTGGCGCCGCTCGTCGGAGTAGGACAGCGTGCGCCGCAGCAGGGCGTAGCGCGGCATCAAGGCCACGAAGGCCAGGCCGCCGGGATGTAGCACGCGCGCCAACTCGGCGGCGGCGCGTTCGCGGTCGGCCGGGTCAGGCAGGTGATAGAACGGACCCAGCGACAGCGCCGCGTCGAACGAGTCGTCGGGCCAGCGCGTCAGGTCGCGCGCGTCGGCCTCGATGATATCTTCGACCAGCGCGCCCACGCCGGCCTGGGCATCCGGTCACGCGCGATATCCAGCAGGTCCGGCGAGAGATCGGCCAGCGTGACGTGATGGCCGTGCGCGGCCAGCCAGATCGCGTAGCGCCCCGGCCCGCCGCCGATGTCGAGCACACGCGCTCCCGGCGGCAGGCACGCGGCGATGGCGTCGGTGTTGACAGCCCACTCTACCGCGCCGGGCTGTGTCGTGAGCCGCGCCCACTCGTCGTGCCCACCGCCGCCCGCGTAGTAGGCGCGTAGGCCGTCACTGTCAAACTGGGTGTCGTTCACGATCCGGCTCCCTTAGAGCGTGTCCACAAACCCACGGCCCTTCCACCTTACCTTCTGGTTGACCACGAGGTCCGTTGTTGCCAAAAAAGACGCGATCCTGCGGCCACCAGCGGTCGCCCGACGTGCCGCACTCGCCCGCGCGCAGTCTCCAAACGCCCGGGACGGCACGATGGCGGTGTGCGCGTCCTCCTGATGCCCAGGGAACCACCGATTGTGCCCCCGTTGGTTTGGAAACAATACCTTTTGAGCATGGAGGGTTTGTGGACACGCTCTTAGTCTCGGTAACTTTCTCGTGCTTGGGATGATACACGACGCCGACCACCTGAAGCCACGGCGGTTCCCCCGACGGGTTTGTGTCGATCCGCATTCCTACTTTCTCCATGACTCGGATAGACGCCATGTTGTCGTGGGTCGTCGTGGCAACGATGCGGCGCAAGCCCAGCCGCGTAAAGGCGTCATCGATCAGCGCTGTGGCGGCTTCGGTCGCGTAGCCCAGTCGCTGCTGGGTTGGAGAGACGGCCCAATACAGGCCAAACTCGGTCGTACTGAACCCGGCGCTATCCCCATCGTCCGTCGCGCGTAAAGAGGGCAACCGCCCGAACTGGTCCAGGCAGGGTACGTACCCGCACGAGCCGATCACCTGTCCCGTGTCCTTGAGAACGATGGCGCGCTCGCCGTACGGCGGTTGGTAGAGCGCGGCGTATTGTTCGTAGCCCAGGATCGTCCAGCGCAGCCAGCGTTCGCGGGCGTCGCGCGATTGCGTCCCCGCGGTCCCGACCTCCGCGTCGGCCAATTCGACATCAAGGATGCGGTGGATGGTGGCAAGGTCATCCGGCGTGAAGGGCCTGATCAGCAGACGCGTGGTTTCGATAGGCGGCATGCGCATGGATTCTCCCTACACCCTTCAGATAGTGTCCGTCAGGCGAACAAAACGCTGTCGCCATACATGGCGACAGCCTCGTCATGCGTGATGAGGCGCATCGGCTCGAACCGCGCCTGCGCGACTAGAGCGCGGTCGAAAGGGTCGCGATGATGGTCAGGCAGGCGCGCTACTTCGGCGGCGTGATCGAGGGTGAATGGCAACGGAGTGAAACCACTCGCCAGCGCCGCCGTGCGAACCTCGTTGACGTCGGCTGGCAGCTTGCCGAGATGCGCTTTGATCGCGACCTCCCACAAGCTTATAGCGCTGATGGATACCTCGTTGGTTGGATCGACGATCAACGCATCGGCCTGCGCGGGCAAGGCTGGATCGTTGGTCAACCACCATAGGAGGATATGCGTGTCCAAAAGCAGGCGCATCACGCCCGGCCCTCGAACAGGTCGAGGATATCATCCGGGAGTGGCGCGTCGAAATCGTTGGGTACCTTGAACTTTCCCTCGAGTAGCCCGCGTCGACGGGGCGCACGGGCGCCATTGAGCGCGACCAGGCGTGCGATAGGTTTGCCTGCCTTGGCGATGACGATCTCATCCCCGCGCGCGGCGTCCTCCACGAGCCGCGAGAGGTGGGTTTTAGCTTCGTGGATGTTGACTTGGCGCATACGCCCTCCTGCAATGCGGGCCATCTCTAGACCCCGGCGATGGTAATAATCTCGGAACTTGCCGGGCCGAGTGGTTCCCGGAGCCAACCTCCGTATTGTGCCTCGATCTCGAAGCCGCCATCGGCGAGGAAGTCCGCGAGTGTGTCGACGTCGAGGAAGCGCAGGCTGGCACGGTCCACTCGCAACAGGGCGCCGTCCGGATCGCTCGTCGCTTCGGTGAGCGTGACGACGTCGCCGACGACCGATTCCACTTCATCTGAGTACAACATTGCCTAATAATATCAGAGGAGGCGCATGGACCAGGGCGCCATGTCGCGCAGCACACCAGAAACGGCGCCATCATTGCGCAAGGTCATATTCAACCACCCAAAACGGTGTATCATAGAGGCTGTGAAGTGGAGTTGATACGCTATGACTACCGATGTTGTCCGTTCTGTGCTAGTCTCGCGCGATCCTGAGGTCCATAGCGGCGATGCTGTGTTCGTGGGCACGCGCGTGCCGGTTGATACCCTGGTTGATTACCTGGAAGGCGACAATACGCTCGACGAGTTCCTGGATGATTTTCCCTCGGTCAAGCGGGGGCAGGCTATCGCGGCTCTGGAGGTTCTGAGAGAGGCTTTGTTGGCCGAGTGAGAGTGCTGCTCGATGAGGATGTGCCACGTCGCTTCAAGCGCGAGCTGCTGGGGCACGCGGTCTCTACTGTGGTTGAGATGGGCTGGTCCAGCATCCATCAAGAACGGTGTATTGCTCGGCCTGGCTGTGGACGCTGGCTTCGAGGTCTTCCTGACCTTCGACCGCAACATCCAGCATCAGCAGAACGTGCCCGCTTTGGGCCTCGCCCTGGTCGTGCTCGCCGCGCCTAACAAGAAGCTGGATACGATACGCCCGCTCGTTCCCGAAGCCTTGGCTGTGCTCGACGCGCATCCCCAGTCCGGTACTCTCTCCATGATAGGTAGCTGGCGTGTGTGAGGTTCTCCTGGGATATGGTCGGCGCCTGGCGGGGCCTGGTCACTCTCCGATGACGCCGTCGAGCAGTTCGCGTGTCGCGTCGGCGTGTCCGGCATGGCGCGCTGTTTCGTTGATCAAGTGGATGAGCACCCAGCGCAGGTCGGTCTGTTCGCCCCACCGACAGGGCTCGGTCAGTGACGGCATCGCTCTGACGGCGGCGTCCGTCGCCGTCGCCCGCTCTCGATAGGCGGCCAGGGCGGTCGCCACGGTCAGTTCACGCCCCGGCCTGAACTCCTCCTCGCTCCGGCTGACCTCCTGGCCGCGCATCCCGCCCTCGATCCATCGCCACTCGACGTGGGTGAGGTGGTTGACGATGCCGAGCAGGGAGAGCAGGGCGCCGTCGGGTGTCCACCGCGCGTCCTCGTCGCTCAATCCCTCGACCTTGCGTATGACCGCTCCTCGCAGGTAGCGTAGCCACCGCAAGAACAACTCCCGCTCGTCTGGCGTCCCACCGGGGAAGCCGTCCTCAAGGGGAGGCGCTGATCCCCGCATTTTTTGCCCTCCTCTCGACGGCCCTGTCCGACTACCCTATACGCGTCCATACGCCCCTACGCCCCGATCTGTGCGCCCATATTTTAATCAGACACAGCTGCATAGCCATACGTCCCTATGCGCCGGCAAGCGCTGGGTCGAGCCCACGCAGGATGGCGTACTCCAGGCTGTCGGAGAGCGCCAGCCAGCTGGCCTCGACGATGTTGGTTGAGCTGCCCACCGTCGTCCACGACTCGTGCCCGTCGCCTGACTCGATGGTGACGCGTGTCGTGGCCGAGGTGCCTGCCGAGCCGTCGACGATGCGGACCTTGTAGTCGAGCAAGTGGACATCGCGCAGCGCCGGGTAGAAACCGGCCAGGACCTTGCGCACGGCGTCGTCGAGCGCGTTGACCGGGCCGTTGCCCTCGCCGGCCGTGTGGATGACCTCGTCGCCGACGCGCACTTTGACCGTGGCTTCGGACACGAGCGCCGCGCTGCCGCGCCGCTCGACCAGCGCGATAAAGTCGATTAGCTCGAAGGGCGGCCGGTAGCCCTTTTCCATGCGCTTGATCAGGAGGTGGAACGAGCCGTCGGCCCCCTCGAACTGGTAGCCGTCGTTCTCCATCGCTTTGATGCGCTGCACCAGCGTGCGCGCGTCCTGCTCAGTCACGACGGCGCCGCCTACGCGAGAGGCGATGGCTTCCTCGACTTTGGAGAGCACGTTGCCGCGTCCCGATAGTTCGGAGATGAGCACGCGCTGCTGATTGCCCACGACCGCGGGCTCGATGTGCTGATAGGACGTCGCGACTTTGCGCATGGCGCTGACGTGGATGCCCCCCTTGTGGGCGAAAGCGGAGCGCCCCACGTAGGGCGCGGTGTTGTGTAGCGCTACGTTGGCCGTCTCGCCGACGAAATGGGCCAGTTCGGTCAGCGCGCCCAGTTGCTCGGGCGGCAACACCTCGTAGCCCATCTTGAGTTGCAAGTTGGGGATGATGGAGCAGAGGTTGGCGTTGCCACAGCGTTCGCCGTAGCCATTGATGGTGCCCTGTACCTGCGTGGCGCCGTGGCGCACTCCCGCTAGCGTGTTGGCGACGGCCAGTTCGCTGTCGTTGTGGGTGTGGATGCCTAGCTGTACCCCTGGCCCCAGCGCCTCGCGTGTCCCTTCGACGATGGCCCCGAGTTCGTCGGGCAGCGTCCCGCCGTTGGTGTCGCACAGGATGACGCACGCCGCGCCGGCGTCACGCGCGGCGCGCACCGTATCCAGGGTGTAGTCGGGATCGGCCTTGAAGCCGTCGAAGTAGTGCTCGGCGTCGTAGAGCACGTCGCGCCCCTGCTCACGCAAGTAGGAGATCGACTCGGCGATCATAGCCAGGTTCTCGTCGCGCGTCGTTTCGAGGACCTCCGCGACGTGCAGCGTCCAACTCTTGCCGACCAGAGTCACGCAGGCGGTCTCAGCGTCGAGCAACGCCCGGATGTTGGGGTCGTCCGCGACGGGGGCGTGGGGGCGGCGCGTCGAGCCGAAGGCCGTGATCGTGGCGTGCCGCCAGGTCTCGGCGCGGGCCTGGCGGAAGAAGGCGGCGTCCTTGGGGTTTGAGCCGGGCCAGCCGCCCTCGATGTAGTCGACGCCCAGCGTGTCGAGCCGGTGAGCGATCTTGATTTTATCGGCGGCCGAGAGCGAGATGCCCTCGCCCTGTGTGCCGTCGCGTAGTGTCGTGTCGTAGATGGCGATGCGGGTCATGGGAGCCTCCAAAGGGGCCTGCGACTGCGGTCGCATGGCAGCATACGGGCGCTGCGGCGCCAAATTTCTTTAACGATGGTTTGTGGTGTTCGCTTGTCAGGACCGAAATACAGTCCCGATCGCAGTCGGCGTATGCTGCCATGCGACCGCAGTCGCAGGCCCGGTCCTCAGGAGGCGGCCGCTAGCCGCGCGCGAATCGCGTCGCCCATCGTGCTCGTGCTAATCGCCCCTGTCGAGCCGCTGGCGAGATCGGCCGTGCGCAAGCCGTCGTCGAGCGCGCCAGCCACGGCTTTTTCAACTGCGGCGGCTTCACGCTCCAGACCGAGCGAGTGGCGCAGCAGCAACGCGGCCGAGAGGATGGCGCCGAGCGGGTTGGCGACGCCACGCCCCGCGATGTCGGGCGCCGTGCCGTGGACCGGCTCGTAGAGACCTCGCTTGCCGTCCGCGCCCAGGCTGGCCGAGGGTAGCAGACCCAGTGAGCCCGTCAGCACGCTCGCTTCGTCGCTCAAGATATCCCCGAAGGTGTTCTCGGTGACGACCACGTCGAACGACGCCGGGCTGGTCACCAGGCGCATCGCCGCTGAGTCGACCAGTAGGTGCTCAAGGCTTACGTCGGGGTAGTCGGCGGCCAGCCGCGTTGCCACGTCGCGCCACAAACGTGAGGTCGCCAAAACGTTGGCCTTATCCACGGACGTTAGCCGCTTGCGCCGTCCTTGCGCGGCAGTGAAGCCGACGCGCAGCACGCGCTCAATCTCACCCTCGCCATAGGCCATCGTGTCGACGGCCTGCCGCCCTTCGGGCGTCTCGGTGACGCCCTGTGGGCGGCCATAGTAGAGGCCGCCGGTAAGTTCGCGCACGATGAGCAGGTCGACGCCCTCTAGCCGCTCCGGGCGCAGCGGTGAGGCGTCGCGCAGCGGCGCGTAGAGGCGCACGGGCCGCAGGTTGGTGAAAAGCCCCAGGTCTTTGCGTAGACGGAAGAGCGCCTGTTCGGGGCGCACGGACGCGTGAGGGTCATCCCATTTCGGGCCGCCGACCGCGCCGAGCAGCACGGCGTCGGCGGCGGCGCAGCGCGCCATGGTTTCGTCGGAGATCGGCGCGCCCTCGGCGTCGATCGCGGCGCCGCCGGCCAGGCGCTCCTCGAAGGTGAAGTGGTGGCCGTACTGGTCGCCGACGGCGCGCAGGACCTTGACGGCCTCGACCGTCACCTCGGGTCCGATGCCGTCACCAGGTAGGACGACGATGGAGTAGCTGTCAGCCATCAACCGTCAGCTTTCAGCAGTGTGGTGGTCAAGCGTATCTCCTTCCGATGTATGCTGGCCTGACCTTAAAAGGTCATGGCAGGGACCGGACCTTAAAAGGTCACGCTGGCATTTGTACGGTCTGCCAAGGGTTCGTAGCCGGTGCGCGATCCGTGGTTTTGTTGGCATCCCACCTCCACCTGGCGTGTAAAGGCGCCAGAGCGCGTCCCAACCAGCCAGACCTTTTAAGGTCCGTCTCCTGCCATGACCTTTTAAGGTCAGGCCGTTCATGGAGATCCCACGGCCGCTGCCTGTTGATAGGGCGTCGCCGGTCGCTGATCGCCGGCCGCGATCACGCGGTTGAGCGCGTCGAGGTAGGCGCGCGCGCTGGCGACGACGATGTCGTTGTTGGCGGCGCGGCCGATGTAGGCGCGGGGGCCGGCTTCGACGCGCACATGCACCTCTCCGATGGCGTCGATCCCCGCCGTCACCGCCTGCACGGCGTACTCGGCCAGGCGCGGCGGCTCCAGCCGGTACGAGTCCGGCAGCGCCGGCCCGACGATGCTGTCGATCGCCTTGAAGGCGGCGTCGACCGGCCCCGTACCCGTGGCGGCGACGAGATGTAGGGTCCCCGCCGCGTCGAGCAGGCGTACCGCCGCGGTGGGGATACCCGGCTCGCCGCAGGTGACCTGCAGGCCGTCGAGGCGGAAGGCCTCCTCGACCGTGCGCACCTCGTCGGCCACGAGCGCTTCCAGGTCCAGGTCGCCCATCTCTTTCTTTTTGTCGGCCACCTCTTTGAAACGCAGGAACACGCGGCCCAAGTCTTCCGGCGTCAGGTCGTAGCCGAGGTCGCGCAGACGGGCTTTGATGGCGTGGCGGCCGGAGTGCTTGCCGAGCACCAGGCGGTTCTGTCCCAGGCCCACCGCGCGCGGGTCCATGATCTCGTAGGTGGAGCGCTCTTTGAGCACGCCGTCCTGATGGATGCCCGACTCGTGGGCAAAGGCGTTGGAGCCGACCACTGCCTTGTTGGGCTGTACAAGCACGCCGGTGCGCGCGCTGACCAGGCGGCTGGTGCGGTGGATCTCGGCCGTCTCGATGCCGGTGGTGAAGCCGTAGGCGTCGCCGCGTGTGCGTAGCGCCATCACGACCTCTTCAAGCGCGGCATTACCCGCGCGCTCGCCGATGCCGTTGATCGTACACTCGACCTGTCGCGCGCCATTGACAACGCCGGCGAGCGAGTTGGCGACCGCCATGCCCAGGTCGTCGTGGCAGTGCACCGATATAACTGTCTTCTCGATGCCGCGCACATTTTCGCGGATGGCCCGAATCAGCGCGCCATACTCATCGGGCGTGGCGTAGCCGACCGTATCCGGTATATTCAGCGTCGTCGCGCCCTCGGCGACGGCGGCCTCGATGACCTCCAGGAGGTAATCGCGGTCGGTGCGCGTGGCGTCCATCGGCGAGAACTCCACGTCTGAGGTGTGGGCGCGCGCTTGCGCCACGGCGGCGCGCGTCGCGTCGAGCGCGCCCTGACGCGTAGTACGGAACTGATATTGCAGGTGGATGTCGCTTGTTGACATAAAGACGTGAATACGAGGCTTGGGCGCCACGCGCACGGCGTCCCAGCAGCGGTCGACGTCGGCGGGGACGGCGCGGGCCAGCCCGCAGATGGCGGGACCCTCGACCGTCTGAGCGATCTGTTGGACGGCGGCGAAGTCGTCGGGGGAGGCGACGGGGAAGCCGGCCTCGATAATGTCGACGCCGAGCCGGGCCAACTGGCGTGCGATCTCCAGCTTTTCGTCGCGGTTGAGCGTCGCGCCCGGCGACTGCTCGCCATCGCGCAGGGTTGTGTCGAATATGCGTATGTAGTCCATTGGGCCTCCCTTCGGTCGGAAGTCGTGAGTCGTGAGTCGGAAGTCGTGAGTCATCAGTAAAGAGACTGGCGAGTGACCGACAAACATTATCGGAGCCACT
>JAABUJ010006383.1_pt1 | contig 11425 bp, 9 predicted proteins | sample 5559131 | NCBI WGS metagenome assembly JAABUJ01 (sample SAMN10711875, study PRJNA513366) | rock metagenome | isolation source: Antarctica rocks | place: Antarctica: Victoria Land, Mt New Zealand nord | collected 2016-01-07 | reverse complement strand
TGCAGAGGTCGAAGCATCCGGCTTTTCGTCCAGGCGACATTGTGGTTGGCACTCTGCCAATCCAGGAGTATATTGCTTTGAGCGGGGACAATCTTCCTCACCTCAAACAGCTGGACAACCCGTTGGGGATCGAAGATATTCGCGTGTATCTGGGCGCCCTAGGCGTTCCAGGACTCACGGCTTATGGAGGCCTGTATGAGATCGGCAAGCCAGAGAGGGGCCAGAGCATTTTCATCTCAGCTGCAAGTGGCGCGGTAGGTCAGATGGTAGGACAACTAGCAAAACTCGAAGGCCTGCACACAATCGGAAGCGTGGGCTCAGACGAGAAGCTGGACTACATCACATCAACCCTTGGCTTCGACGCCGGATTCAATTATAAGAAGGAGAGACCGGCGCAAGCACTTTATCGACTGGCTCCCGGGGGTCTGGACATCTACTTCGATAACGTTGGCGGCGAACACCTGGAAGCGGCCTTCTGCTCGATGAAGGACTTCGGCCGCGTTGTCATGTGCGGAACCATTGCCGACTACAACACCGCACGGGAAGAGCAGTACCCTCTGCGGGCGTACAGTTTGATCTTCTCCAAGAGGCTGACGGTGCGCGGATTTATTGTCTCGGACAAGGACATTGCGCCTAAGTACGCTAAGGAACATCAGGACCGGGTGCAGGCTTGGGTCAAAGAGGGCGTGATCCGCGTCAAGATGTGGGAGGTGCAGGGTATTGAGAAGGCGCCAGAGGCCTTCCTGGCTTTGTTCGCGGGTGGCAATTTTGGGAAGGTCGTCCTCAAATACTGAGGCTGGGTTTTTGGCAGTCTACCTTGAATGAAGCCGTACAGGCGCGATCAGTCTTCGGGGAACGGTTGCGCTGTGTGCATTCGCATGGCTCACTGGTCTCCAAACAGACCTTCTCCTCAACTCGTAGAGCAATCCGACAATGAATGAACGGATCCACGCGAGGAACTTTCGTCTTACCTCATATACTGGGCCACAAATGGGACCACAGAGTTCATTAATACAGTCCTAAATACCTTCATATGTGCTAGAAGGTCAGAAAGTAGAGATTCTCAAGTATTGAAGTAGTGAAAATGTGGTTGCCCCTGAGGCATGCATGAAGCCTACTTAAGGTCGGGTGTCGAGCGCTGCTAAATCGGGATTAGCGCCTTTTTTCCATGTGCTTTTATTTCACACAAAGCCAACCATGCTGACAGACTGGCCTACCCAAAATTCAAGTCCCAAGCCCGTAATCGGCAATGATCTTGTTGGCCGCGATGTCTCCAATCAGGTATGCCGTCGACTGAATATGATTACTGTAGGTCACACGTTACAACGGCCCAGTTACACTTCCCATGACTTTCACTACTTACCTTGGGATGATGGGCACTACACTCAGATCTGCCACTCGAAGACCTTCCAGACCTTGGATTTTGAAGTTCGGAGTGACGCATGTCCCTTCCAGCCCAGGTTTGCCCATCTTGACTGTGCCGCAGGCGTGCCACAAATGACCAAGGCTGGCTCGAACGTATTCCTACAAGCGAGACGTCATCAACGCAGATCAGAGAGAAATTGCCGGCAAGACGCTACTCACCACTATATCTGCGTCCTTTAAGCTTTTCGGTCCCAGTACAAGCTCCTCGGTGGGGATGATCGAGCTTCCACGAAGTAATTGGACCGCTGATCGGACTGCCTCCGTCGCGACCTGAAGATCGTAAGGATGCGAAAGAAGATTTATATCAATCACTGGCGCATCTTGGGACCTGCTGCTCCGAAGTGACACCCTTCCAAGAGACTGGCAGTTCATCAAGACGAAAACAGCGATCCAGAGGAGTCTCCCCTCTTGCATTGGGCTAGGAACGATGCGCTAGACGCGATCAGAAAAAGTCGGCGGTCAGACGTATCGGTCGGCTGTGAATGGAGGCGGACATACCAGCAGAAGTTCATGTGTTGGTGTACGGTCGTTCAGCAAGTGCGACTGGACATGCGCGGCCAGAGATGATAGGGCTGGGAGAGTCGAAGGGTCTACTTTGAGATATCCTTGAGCAGCAGCAGCAACGTCGTCCGATGTCGCGGCCAGGGGTTTGTGGTGGAATGCGTCCTGCTCGACGGTAGCTCCAAGGCGGATCATGCAATGGTCTTTGAGATTCATGCCAATATTGGGTTGTTCGAGGACCAAGGAAATCCCGTGCCCCGCCAAGTCGTTGGCGGGGCCAATCCCAGATAGGAGGAGAAGCTTAGGGGTATCTATCGCCCCGGCGCAAAGAATGACTTCCTTCGAAGCGTACCCTGCGCAGTCAAGTCAGTACGGCGACTTCTTAGTGGCCATCCGCAAGGGCTTTACACACGGGACTCTACCCCAGTCAGTTCCACTCCTATCGCTTTTGTGCCTTCGAAGACCACTCGTTGAACGGGAGACTCCGTCAGGATATGGAGGTTCTCCCGTTGGGGTTTCAGGTACGCAGAAGATGCCGTGACTCGGAGACCATCGAGCACAGTTGCTGGAGCCACTCCCATCCCAATGCACTTGTCTGAGCTCAAGTCTGGATTCAAAGGCAGCTGTGTCATGTCAGCGGGAGATACATCTGGTCTTTGGTCTCTCAATATACTCCGTGAGCCTCAATAGCGTCGAAGATCAATGACAGACATGGATCCCAGATGACTGGATACGTTACATCCACTGGCCTAGTACCCCGTTCAGTACGTGCGGCCATGACTCTTCTCGGCCAATCTGGCTGGACTTACCCGGATGTACCATGAGATGAAGGATCCGGTTTGACATATCGCCCGTACTTTTCTGGCGTGAAGTTGTGGTACCTTTCGATCTTTTCGTGGCGATGAAGTCAGCGAAAGACACTGGATGAATGATACAGTATGATGTATCTCTACCTTCCGATAACGCTCTTGGACCTTGTCCCATTTCCAGCAATCGTCGCCAACCAACCTCGCCCATTCATCGAACTCGGGGCCTGAGCCATAGTCCCATACGCCGATGTTGGTTGCCGTCGAGCCGCCGAGGCCTTTGCCTCGATGATATGGAAGTTCTCGGTTGTTTAATGCCGCTTGTGGTGTTGTCTTGTATCCATAATCGAGCCTCAGACCGCCAGCGGCCCAGAACGTATTTCGTTCACCAGCAATACGACTTGCTGGATCTTCGTTGCGGCCACCGGCTTCGATCAGCAGTACGGATGGCTTCGAAGGTGTATCAGAGAGTCGAGCGGCTAGGCTTAATCCGCACGGTCCACCTACTACTATCAATACAAGAACAGATGCTCAAATAAGACCGTCAATTCGTGACTGTTGAACAAAACGCTCTTACCACCGATAATGATGAAGTCATAACTTATTGAAGTCATGGCTGACGCGTCCCTTCCCATGATATCAGCAGCGGAGCCTACAGCTCGACACGCAGGCTAGAGGTATCTTAAGCTCATGAATCTTTGTTCTCTGGCATTCTCCTGGTGATCTACGCGAGCAACATCCAAGCTGACAGCAACATGTAGTCTCGTCATTCGGCAGAGGAACAATGGATTTGGGAGCTGTCAGTGGCCGAAGCTATACGATGTTTTACGAAATCGTGTCCGAAACAGCTGCGGTAGGAGCTTGTCAGGAGCTCCAAAAATTCGTAGAGAGCAGTGTTGACAGTCATGATGCTGATAGTCCTCTATTAGAAACTCCGACTAGTGAAGTAGGCTCAGCCCATCTAGCCACATTTGGCGCTATTGTGCTTGGAAGAGGACAAGACTAACGGGTGCACAAAAATTGCTGTCGCGCTCGTTCCAGTCTAACAGCTTTCATGCCTAATGGTGGCTGAAAAGATTTTGATAGAGATGACGTTGTACGAACCGCAGTTTGGGTAAGCTGGGCTCTGCAGTGACTGCTGCTTACCCCTTGGGTCTTCCGACTCATGAGAAGCATCATCTATCATCCATCCAGTCACTATTACCTGACGGCTATGGTTCGAAAGGTGCGTGTACTGGGTGTAAGCCATCACCCGTCTTGTCTTCGTTGAACAGTCATCTTGTATGCGGATATTCTACTTTCAATCAGTTGGAATTCATCCAACACTGTTATGCGACGTCCGAATGCCAGCTCGCTTCTCTCAAATAAACAAAATCCTCCACTGTAGTCCAAAAAAGGAGGAGTAGTTCAGATCAAACTACGCTAGCAACGCGAGAAACATTAGGTGGGCTCGTGAAAGTGCTCGACAGGGCTTATTACCCACACCGTCTTGCGTTCGTCCACGTTGACTAAGCTGCATTGAAGGAGTCGCTGGCACGAAGAAAAAGGCGCGGCAAATTCTAGCGTTTCTATTGATATGATTTGGCTATACCGATTATGTGCATCACTTCAGAAGTTCAAAAGGTCTCTTTCTACCTGATGTAGCATGGTACGTCTCGATAAGAATGGGCTGCCCGATTTCACGTTCTCGTAGTGGTTGGCGTCTAGGCATGCCTGTCGAGCCTTAACAGTCGCAGGTCTTGTTCTCCCTATCATCTCTTCCTCGTATCTGCTAATCACTTGCCTCATATCAGTTGTCCCTGCACCACTGGCGCTGAGAAGGGCGACCAAGTTCGCAACATCGACGACGCCATGGTTGGCATTCTCCCCGCGAACTGCTTCAAGTCAGAAGTCCGGACAGAGCTTGATATGATATGTAGTCTACTTACAGGACGTCATCAGGTGAGCTGCATCACCTACCATGGTGAATCTCCTGTCGGTCCGATGTTGAGTTGCATCATTCGGCAACCACTCTTCGATGGTGACTGGACGGACAATGCTATCTTCGGGGATGTGGTGGATCAGGTCGTGCACCGGATTAGCCCAGTACTCTGTCAGTCGTCGCAACCAAGCCACACGCTCCAGATACTCATTCGGCGGGTCCGATGGCTCTTGTTCACCGAGAAAACCCGGCTCGTATGGCCAACTCAATGTCAACTGGCAGGAAGCGGTAGTCTGGGCTGACCCCGGACGCGGCACGTCGAGAAAGGCGAACATGAAGTAGCCGTTCTGCACCGGATCACCCCCATGAAATAGATGTGGATCAATGTCCATGCACCCTCTCAAGTTTTCAAGAGGGTAATCGCAACGACAATTGATCATGCGCACCGGAAGCTGGCAGTTTTTCGAATTCTCAGCGCCATACAAGAAGCGCCTCACAACCGATCTCGAGCCATCAGCACCAACAAGCAGGTCTCCCGTCACCATTTGTCCATCCTCAAAATGTGCACAGACAGTATCGTCGTTGGGGTAGGTGATTTCAGATAAACGTTTCGAGTACTCCACAGTCAAGCCCGTCATGAGCAGCTTGAGGAACTTGGCACGCGACATACGGGCTCCTTTCCATCCGGGAAGAACTTCGTTCCGATGGAGAGGATGCCCGGTCCGTAGGTTCAGGTATGTGAACGAACCCATTTGCCCATTTTCGATTGCAGCCGGATTGCCCACGCATTGAAAAATGCGTGCTGAGAGATCCTCCGGCAAAACGTCGTAAAGTTGCTGCAGCGCCCAGTGGATGGTCAGGCTAAACCCACCGCCGCGGTAGAAGGCGGCTTCATCACGCTCATAGATACTGTACGTGTAGTTGGCCGGTTGGCCTCTTGACTCAAGAGCAGCGTTCAACTTGCGCAAACCCTGCGCCAGCAACAGTCCTGTGAGGCCCGCCCCAATGATGAGGATATGTGTTTCCTTCTTAGTGCGACAATGCTCTCCATGTCCATTAGCGGTCCCGTTAGCAATTCCGTCTGCGGTACTCGAGATAGTCATTGGGGCGGGCGAAGTCTGTGGCACTGTTGATGCTCGGGAATGCTTATAAATATCAGAAGCGACTATGTGAACCCTGGTTGGATCTGATTGGCCAGACGACAAGGCAGAAGGGGGAATATCTTCTCGTCATATCGGGGTTTATCAGCAATGGAAAGTCCGCTTGGTTGTTGGAAAAGTCACTGGCACCCCAAATATCGTGGGTCGGCAAGATTTCCTCGCGGCGGATGCATCTTTATGAGCTTCGACGTCTTGTCGTTATATCTATATTTGCAACACCCGAAGATTCTGTCTATCATTGCTATTTATCAGCAGACTGTATCTTGTGAGTAGTGCGAAAAATCTCGCTTTTTAGCTCGTCAGGAGGCTTCAGAGGAGAATAAAGGCTTTCTACGCGGCTTCAATCCCTTTCGGCTTACTACGCACTTCTCTTTGAGCAGAGCTTCTAGGTGTTTCTAGGTCGCCCAACCTGCCGCTCACAATCTCCATTACTAATGGTTAGCAATAGAAACTCCGAGGGACTACCTGCTGAATGGCGTTAGCTCGCTCAGCCGCACGCGGGCAGTAGGATCCAGCCCTCTTAGGATCCAAGCCCGCGTAGGGGTAATCGACCATTTGGATTCGGGATGTGACAAGATGGTGTAAGTCCCAAAAAGCCACTCATTTGCTGTGGAGGATTAACAAAAGATGCTCGATCCCCACTTCTCCCTCTTCTCCTCGTCAGTCCGAAAGCACTTTCGAGCATGCATTCCATTGCTGCATTTTTCGCAAGTTTTCCGTTCCTCGTCGCTGCTTGGTCGACCAATGATAGGCGCAGCAATGAGGGTGTGAATTACACGAGCATCTTCGCTTCGGGCCTGTCTTCAAGTGCAAGCATTCATTTTCCCGGACAAGCCGACTACAATACCTCAACAGTCCAGCGTGCCACGATTTGGGATGCGCCAACCTTCGCCGTGACAATCAAGCCAGCTACTGACGAGGATGTTCGATACATTGTAGGTGGATGAGACTGCGCAGCGCTGCTCTTGGGGCCGCGCTCTAAGCTATCAAATAGATTAAGACCGCAAATTATTACAACTTATCCTTCTTTGCCACTGGCGGTGCCCATGGCGGCGAACCTGGCTTTGCAACGGTGAAGCAAGCCATCAACATTGAACTGTCAAACTTCCACGAGAATAGCCTGAATGTTAACGCAAACACACTGACAGTCGGTCCGGGCATTTCGTTTGTCGATTTCGAGACCAATTTATACAATGCCGGCAAAGTAATCCGTGAGTTCTAACTGCACCCGCGGCAGAGTTCGGCGAGGCACAGCCTGCTGACATCGTCATCAACAGCTGTTGGAAATGTTTATTGTGTCAATATGATTGGGGCTACAGTCGGGGCGGGCGTGGGTCCGTATCAGGGTCTTCACGGCCTCATAATCGATGCCCTGCTTTCTGTCCGCATGATCACTGCTAGTGGAGATATTGTCACGGCTTCTGAAGACGAGAACGAAGATCTCTTCTGGGCTGTCCGTGGAGCTGGTGCTAATTTCGGAATCATAACTTCTGCAACTTACAAGGTGTTTGATGCTCCGAACAACGGTCTCTTAGTGCAGGCAGACTTCATCTACAATAGCTCCGTCAATGCCTCTCTGTGGGAGTTGCTGCAAGCATGGGATGAGACTTACCCAAAGGAAATGGGTCTTACCATGGAGGCAACATACAATCACACGTCAAACCAGGTGCGTAGCCATCATCGACGCTCCTGCAAGGGGAATCTGCTGACGCACACCCTTATTGAACCGCAGACAGTCTTCCTAGCCTTCATGTCGTTTTTTGGACCTCAGAAAGCCGCGCAGCCATGGCTCGACCGATTCATCGCCCTGGGCCCTACCAGGTGGCAAAATCAGACCATCAGCTGGAACAACCTCGGCCAACAAACAGGCTTTGGCGCCGGCGCCAACGCATGCGTTCGAGGGATATATAATAATCACTACTCAATCGGCGCCAATCAGACTTCTGCGACCACGTACACACATGCCGTCAATCAGTTTGCCTCCTTCGCGGCGTCGAGGCCGTGGTATAAGGGTGCCTTCGTCGTCCAGCGTTTCAACACTGCTGCTACGCTGGCAGTGCCGAAACACAAACGTGGTGTCTACCCCGGCCGTGACTTCGGCACTCTCATGTAAGCACCTCTTGTGAAGAACATTCCCTCTGCGCTCTCTCAAATACCGATGGCTATCACGCACTAACCCCCCCCCCCTCCAGCGTCCTCAACAATTTCTACGACGGGCCCGCCCACGACGCCGAGGTCTACGCCTACAGCGAACGCCTACGCAACCAGCTTGCCGCTACTAGTGGCTTCGGCACGCTGCGCACCTACATTAACTACGCGTTCGGGGACGAGGGCCCGGAGGTATGGTATGGAAAGAAGAACCTTCCACGACTGGTGCGCTTGAAGAAGCAGTGGGATCCGCTGGCCAGATTCGGCCCTGGTAATCCCATACCAATTCTGTAGACGGTCGTGTGAGTATGCTTGATTGTGTGGGGGATGTATGGAGGCGAGAGCTAGAGGTTAGGGGAGGCGGCTTCGAAGGGCTGCTTGGTTGTCTATACGTACGTACTATTATATATTGCTATCCAAGCCCCAGAAGATAGGCTATTATCGTGTCGCCGGAATAATTCCCTACAGTTCCGCCGAGAATACAGTGTACGACGTGATGAGTCCTAGATCTGCCAGGATCATCCTGTGCGATGCCATTGCTGCCATTTCTACCTTTCCATCAATACCGCTTCCGTCAGTATAGATCACTAGAGCACCGGTCTCCCTAATCAGCTCTTCGTGAAGCTCTCCGACCTTCTTCTTATTCGGTTTACTGTTTGAAATCAGAGACATTCCCCACGACGCAGCGGCGAACTCTCGCTTCGTGTGGTTCAAGCTTCATCTTTCTTGCCACTCTCTTCGTCGGCGATTCGAGCAGGCTTATTCTTCCTGCATTCTTCTACGATTTATCTTCGCCGATATCCTTGTAGAGCGAGCTTATAGCTGTCCTGGAAGCCGCTGCGCTTGTTGATCGATCACGCCGTCACCGCCATAGCTCTCGATCTACAAAGCCATTCATGCCCTACTCAATATGCAAGCTCGAGGTGTCTACATATCTAAACCCTACGCCGGCTTTACACTAAGGAGAGAGGACTTTTAAGGTGGGCAAAGCCTCTCACCCAGGGTCAATTGTAATTTGCTCCTTTGAGCAGGTACCAACAGCGTACACCCGCAGTTGCAATTCTATTCTTTCTACGCACCGACACGCGTATCCGTTGCTTGAGCCATAGAGACAGGTCTGCTGACATGATGCAATGCGGAAAGCGCTCGAAACTGAGAGTTGGCAGTCTGTTGAAGCGGCGAGGTTTCTTGGGATGTCCTTTTGGTCGTTTTGATTCTGTTTGCTTTCTCGGGAAATGTGATGTTTACTCTGGCTGACAGGAGGTAGATGTAGTCATGGTCTTGCTTTCGCTGGCCGCGCGGCTCGGTGCAGTATTAGAGTATGGCCGTGGGCGTGAAATCTGCTCGCTGTGACCTCATCATCATACGGGAAAGCTTGTCTATGCGTGGGGTGGGCTACGGTTTGGTCTTCCAATCCTTAGGGAGTGAGGGTTAATACGTTGTAGGAATGCGAAGAGGGCGGAGAGGGAACGAAACGGTGCGGAGTTTTGGATATTCCGCATGTTATAGGCTTTGTCAATTAGTTTCTTCGACTTCGACAGCCGTATCCTTTCTCTTTGTTGAGACTCTCTGTTGAGAGTAAAGAGCCTTGCGAAGATGATTTCCAATGTAACATTCCGTACAGAGACTCTCGCCGAAATCACAACCAGCTCGACGGGGATGGACGAGCAGGAAGATCGAGCGGACCGACACCCAAAGGTGCAGGCTGAGGTCAAAGACGATTCCCTCGACGAGGACCTCTATCAAGACAGCTTGTCACAGTTCCCGTTTCTCAACGGCTATGCTGACCTTCTCTATGCCTTTCAAACGAACGCAGACCTACCGCGAGACACCATCATTACTGCCCTCCGCAACGCTTTCCGCATCATCACTGACCAGATACCTTTGCTAGCCGGCCAGGTGGTGCATGTACCCAGAGGAGCTGGAAATTCAGGCGTCTACCAGCCGGCTCCGTGGCCGGTGGATGGGCCTCCCAATGAGATATTGCGGGTGAAGGAGTGCGACAACCTGATGCCGTCAATGACACAGATCATGCGAGCGAGTGCTCCCATTGCAATGCTCCCGGGCAAGATCTTGACGCCGTGGCCCAGCCTGCCATTGCCGCATGGGCTCGAGCCACCTCTGCCTGTCATCGCGGCGCAGGCCAACTTCATCCACGGTGGGCTGCTCCTGAACATGAGCATGCATCACGTAGCCATTGACGGCGCGGGGCTTGTACAAATAATGCGATTGCTATCCACCGTGCTCAGCGGGCGCGAGATCCCAGCAGCCGAGCTCGAGCAGGCCAACCGGGACCGCTGCATGGTCGCACCGCTTCTCCCACAATGCGAGCCCGTCAAGGATCACAGTCACTTGCGCCGGCCGCCTGGCTACGCGCCGCCCCTCCCCAAACTGCCTGCCAAATGGTGCTATTTCAAAGTGCCTCTAGCCGGCCTCCCTGCGCTCCGCAAAGCAGCAGCACCGGCACCCAGGAGCGGGGGCCCATCGCTCACGGTCTCAGACAACGACATCCTCTGCGCCTTCTGCTGGCAACGCATCAGCGCCGCCCGGCTCGCGCGCGGCATGCCCGCCGATACGGTCGTCAAACTGACCCGGGCCATCGACGGACGGTCCTCGCTGGGCATCCCGTCCAGCTACCTGGGGCACATGATCCACCACTCCATCGCGCGCCTGCCCCTCGGCCGCGTGGCCTCGCTTCCGCTCTCGACCGTCACGCAGGCGCTCCGGCGCGAGCTCAAAGCCGCCAACACGGCGTGGGGGCTGCGCAGCTATGCGACGTTCGTGGCGCGCGAGAAGGACAAGTCGCAGCTCGTCTATGGCGGCTTGCGGGATGTTAATGTCGACCTTGGGGCGACGTCGATGGTCTCGAGCGCGGGCGACGAGGCGGCGTCCGCGATGCCGGATATGTTTGGATTGCTGGGTCGCGCTTGCTTTGTGCGGAGGTCGGATGCGGCGCCGATTGTGGGGACGATTGTTATCACACCGGCAGAGGGGGGGAGTTTGCCGCTTGCGCTTTGTCTCCCTGAGGTTGATCTTGAGGCGTTGAAGAAAGATGTTGCGTGGAGACGGTATACAAGATATATTGGATGATCACGAAGACATGTTGTTATCAGGGAGCTCCTAGGGCCAAATTGATTTTGCTACTCCAAAATCATTTTCACGATCTCAAAAGCACGTCTTACTAGGTTCTGTACAACCGTGTTACGCTGCTATCTGGCGATCTAGGATATCGATAAAGATCGATACTTGTGGAGAGATCTATAGAGTTCTTTAAGCAATGCAAGCAATTGCTTGGTATCCTAGGTTCGGCTGATCGAGATAATCACGGCACATCTGCATTAGACAGGTTGCGCAGCTCTATTCAATACGATTATTCAATTGAACATTGCCCGATTTAGTTAGCGTGATCCCAAAAGGGCAAGCAGATCTGGCGGCTTGGCAGTCCCAATTGAATCAGTATTCAA
>JAABUJ010006382.1_pt1 | contig 11427 bp, 10 predicted proteins | sample 5559131 | NCBI WGS metagenome assembly JAABUJ01 (sample SAMN10711875, study PRJNA513366) | rock metagenome | isolation source: Antarctica rocks | place: Antarctica: Victoria Land, Mt New Zealand nord | collected 2016-01-07 | reverse complement strand
TGCGCAGGGCTCGGAGTGTCCGACTCTAAGCGTACCTGGCCGGACGTTCCCTGTGAAAGAGCGATACCTTGACAACATACTTGAAGATATGAAGAAGTCATATCCTCAATCAAGTCTTCGAATTCTTCAATCAGATACAGCCACGAGAGACTATCTGCAGGTGGACCAGAATTTCAGCCGAATGAACCCGGCAAGGGCTGATGGGTCTATGGCCGAGACAGAGCAGCCTGAAGACTTCGTTATAGACTGGAAGAAAGAGCGAAAGGTTTCCGCGGAGGGCGAGGCCATGATTTCGGATGACAAAGAAGACGCTTTGATACCTTACGGCCTAGCGGCAGCTACAATTGCACACATCTGTAGAACAAGCAGCGAAGGTGCCATCTTGGTATTCCTGCCTGGATTGGACGAGATAGTGCAGGTCGAGAAGCTGCTGCGCGAGGCTAGACCTCTTGATATCAACTTCTATGACGCCTCTAAGTACAAGGTTCACATGCTTCATTCGTCCATGCCAGCCGGGCAAACGGAGGTGTTCAATCCGGTACCCAGCGGTTGCAGAAAGATCATCCTCTCCACGAACATTGCAGAAACTTCGGTTACGATACCAGATGTACAGTATGTGGTCGATACCGGGAAACTGCGTGAGAAACGTTATGATCAGCTCCGTCGTATCACCAAGCTTCAATGCACCTGGATCAGCAAGTCGAATTCCAAACAGCGTGCGGGTCGCGCAGGCAGAGTGCAAAACGGCAATTACTACGCTCTGTTCTCTAAAGCACGGTACGAGTCACTGAGAGCCATTGGACTACCGGAGATGCTCCGCACAGACCTGCAGGAGATATGTCTTGACATCAAAGCCCAGGCATTCAAATCCCCCATCCGAGAATTCCTGGCCGAAGCGATTGAGCCTCCAGCACCATCAGCGGTCGACTATTCCGTCATGAACCTACAAGCACTTGACTGTCTCACGGATGACGAAAAGATCACACCGCTGGGTCGTCTGCTTGCTTCGCTCCCTATTCACCCTTCGCTTGGAAAAATGATTGTTCTAGGCATCATCTTCCGCTGCCTCGATCCAATGCTCGTTCTAGGCGCCGCCGCCGAGGAAAGAAACTTATTTACCAATCCTTTGGAACGTCGACGCGAAGCCCAAGAGGCCAAGCTCTCCTTCGTCGAGGGATCCGCCAGCGATCACATTGCCACTCTCAAAGCGGTCCGGCAAATGCGTCTTGTCCGTTCCGAGCGTAACGACTACTACATGCGCGACTTCGGCATTCAGAACTTCATCCATAACGGCGCTTTCAAGAACATTGACTCAACAGCCAAACAAATCGAAGACATCCTCGTCGAAGCCGGCCTCATCCCATTCACCCCACCTCATTCCCGTATCCGCAACGAATACGGCGATCCCCTGCTCAACGAAAACTCTGAGTCTATCCCACTTATCAAAGCCCTTGTCCTCGCCGGCCATCATCCCAACCTCGCCGTCTTCGGCGGCGGCCGCACTTTCCGCACCGTAGGCGAGCGAGGCACCACCCTCCACCCTTCATCCGTCAACGCCCCTCGCGAACGAAACCACAGCAGTCCTCCCGATCTCCCCTACGGCACGCTCTACACCTACAGCACCATGGCCAAATCCAACGACGGCAACTCCCTCTATCTGCGCGAGACCTCCGAATGCACACCGCTGATGGCAACCCTCTTTGGGGGCAAAGTCCGTCAGTCACCCACCAGTTCCAACATCCTGGAAATGGACAACTGGCTCCCCTTCTACGTGAAATCGAACCAGCGTCAAGGCGCGAAGACCGTCGTTGAGTTCCGCAAGGCCATGGAGCGCCTGTTCTGTGGGACCTTTAGCGATCTGGCGAAGAAGAGGAGGCAGCAGGATGGCGGCCAGGTCAAGTACCTGGCGGACGAGAAGGTGCGGGAGATCTTTGCGGAGGGCCTGGTGGAGGTGCTGAAGCGGGATGTGAGGGCCAAGGATGAGAGTGCGAAGAGGGGCCTGGGCGCGAGGACGTTGGGGGAGGTGACGGCGCTGGGTGATAGTTGGAGGCCGACGGAGTGGAAGGAGAGGAGTGGTAGGCAGGGGAGGGGTAGGAATAGAGATGGGGGAAGCGCTCTTTTGGGGAGTTTGCTGGGGGCGAAGTATTAGGATCACACCTCGCTGCGCGGTGCTCCCCCTCCTTCAAAACGATTCCCGTTTATGGTTGCAATCACTGGCGGGACGGACAAATTTCAGCATTTCGTTGCGGGAAAAGCTGCATCCAGATGGAGTTCGGCAAGGTTATCGGGCGCTGAGTAGGGGGTTTATGACTATGTACAATGCAAGGCGCATCACTACTAATATGTACAAATAAGTTGATAGACACTCTAGATCTATTACGCATCTCCAATCCATCGAACAGACGTCCGACACCCCAGTGTATATATAGTCCGTCATCTCGTCGTTTCATGTCTCTCACCCACACACAGCCCGCCAATCTCGCGATTGGATGTTTGTTATACATTCGGCGACAGCTGGTCGCTCTCGACGCAGAGCTCCACCTGCGAAACGTTACCCATCAGCACACATCATCACACAGCAAACGCAGGCAAAGGGAGTATACGCACCTGATCCGCACTAGCCTTCAAAAACTTCCTCGCCTCCAACCCGACCCACACCTTCAACAGCGAAATATCCCCTTCCTTAACACTCTTCCACAACGTCTTCCCCCCACCCTGACTCCCCAACTGCCTCAAAATCGGCAACGCGCTCTTAAAAAGGTCGAGATCCGGATCCAAACTCCTTCCTATACCCTCAAGCAGCAAGATGCTAATAACGACATTCACGAAATCCCCTTCCATGCGCACATGGTGCGCGCGCACCATGCTCAGCACCTCGGTGAGCACGTCCCCGATCTTGATGTTGCCGAGCGCGAAGGTCTTGCTCTTGACGCCGAGGACGAGGTGCTGCATGCGCAGGGCGAAGACCTCGGCGTCGATGACGGCGTCCGGCTGGCGGCAGCGCTCGACCATGAGGTGGCCCGCGCGGTAGCCGTCGAACTCGGCGATGGCTTTGAAGAGGTCGAGGAAGTTGGTGCGGTTGGTTTGGTTGAGGGCGGTGACGAGGCCGGTGTCGATGAAGATCAGTTGCGGGCGGTAGCCCTCCTTGTCGATCTCCGAGAGCTGCTGCGCCCAGGCTTCGGGGTGGTGTCGGTGGGGGCGCAGTTGGGCGAGGACTTCTTCGGTGACGTCTTTGGAGTGGGTTGGTGAGTTGGATTGCTTGTGGCGGCCGAAGGCAAGGTTGAGGCGTTCGGGCTTGTAGAAGCGCACCATGATGTTGCCGGGGTGGAGATCGGCATGGACGAAGTTGTCGATGAGCAGCATGTGTAGGAAGGCGTCGAGGCCTTCGTCGGCGATTTCTTGCTGGAAGACTCCGCCGCCGTCTTCGAGGAAGGCGGCGAGGGGGATTCCTTGTGCGAATTCTTCGACGAGGACTTGGCGCGTGCTGTGTTCGCCGTATGGGTAGGGGAACCAGGCTGTTGTGCGGTCTTTGAATTTCTTGCGGAACATGGTCAGGTTGGCGGCTTCGATGCGCATGTCAAGTTGTAGGCGCATCATCTCGCCGAATTGGCTGACTTCGTCGGGGAGAGAGAGCCATTCGATGGTTGGAATGGCGTTGAGAACGTTGGCGAAGAAAGTCATTATGCGGAGGTCGCGGCGGACGAGGCGTTCGACTTTTGGGTGAAGGACTTTGATGGCTACGTATGATGAGGGAATGCGGGAAGGCGTTGATTTGACAAGGACGTCGACGTTCTTGCGTACCCGCTGGCGGATATTTCGCTCCGTGGGCTCGATATCTGCATCGCTTTTGGCGGCGAGATCAGGGGCCAGCTTAGCTTTGTAGACCTGGGCTATGGCGCCCACGCCGAGTGGCTTTTCATCAAATTCCTCGAAGATGGTAGGAAAGGGCCAACCATCAAAGGCGGCCTCAATGATGCGCTTTGTGTCGCGGAGGGAGTGTGCGGGAGCATTGGAGTGGAGGGAAGACATCGTGTTGCACATTTCTTGAGGGAAGATATCGGAGCGCGACGCTGCCCACTGGCCAAGCTACGAAGAAGTGAGCCAACGAAATCCATTGGTATTATGTCGGTGCGGGGAAACTTTGATAAATGCTGGTCCAGCCCTCTCCATAGAGTGCACCAGGAATCTGTACCACCACAATGTACCCGTGCGCTCGTTGCCCTTCTCTTTGCGCCTTCGTCCGAACCATATTATCGGCACAGCAAAGATGACAGGGACGAAGATAATGACAAGGTGTAGGAAACGGGAGCCGGTAGCGAGTGGTTCCCATATAAAGGTATCGACGACGTAATAGATACTACGCCAGACTCTTTTCAATCCACGCACATCCTCCGGTATAGTTTTCTCGATCTCTGCCCTCGAAGCCTCCAACATGTGCTCCTCCGGCGTTTTGCCATCGCCATTGTCCTCTTCGCTCAATTGTACAAAGGCTGCAGGAGTGAGGAGAGCAAAGATCGGCTTTATGCCATGAGGACCTCTTCGTGGAGGTGGTCGCAGCCGTACCCATTTTGAGGCGTTGGAATATTGTCGCTCAGGGCGGGCGAAGGACGTCCAGCGATGGCATGCTTGGCGTTGGAAGTTTCGAGCGCATGTCCGGCCAAACAGGAAGGCCGTTCTCATCGTAGTCTTGAGGAATTGTTGTGCGGTATCATGATCTCAATCGATCTTTTTCTTTCGTCATGTTTTGAGAGGTTGAGAGTTGCGGTTGGGAGCGGCGTCATTTACTAGCGGCGCCGAAGATCCGCCGCGGGAACCTTGGACTGGGAAGCTTCATCTTGCCATCGATTCATTCGACGAAGAAGTTATCATCCTCCCTTCGATCAGGTGTTTCTAAGCTTCTGTTAGATCCTACTCAGCTTCGTTCTTGATCTATACACATTGCATCATGGGTTGGTTTTGGGCGGATACTACAAAGACCGCCACCCCTGTTGCGCCTCACCCCATGCCAACTTCTAAAACCGCTCCACCTGTGAGAGAAGGTTGAACCGTAATCTGAGTGCGCTATGCTGACGATTCTACAGCCGGGATGCCCTATGCACGATGTGAAAACGCCCTCTTTCCCTCCACAGAATTCACGCTCGCCACCGTCCGACGGATCATGCCCCATCAGCGCCTCTGACCCCCGTTTACCATCGTCCGCTTCTAAATCGTCCGCAAAATCGAGACTAAACCCTCTAAACTATATGCCATCGAGTATATCCCAATCGCGAGCCGAGAATCAGACGGTCAACCTACCCATAGAAAGGGAAACGTCATCCATACCACGGGGCGATGCTGAAAGTAATTGGGAATATCCATCTCCGCAGCAAATGTACAATGCTATGTTACGAAAAGGCTATGATGACACGCCTCAAGATGCGGTAGAATCTATGGTGGCTGTACACAACTTTTTAAATGAAGGGGCTTGGGCGGAGATTGTAGGGTGGGAACAACGATTCAGTCGAGGACTCGGCCATGGCTGGAAGTCTTGTTCGAAAGGCGAAGAAGGCTTCTCGGTATCTTCATCGGATGGTCAGGAGGTTGTACACCCAAAGCTCCTCAGATTCCAGGGGCGACCAAGCGACACCACACCGAAAGCTTGGTTGTTGGGCTTGTTAGGGGAAATATTCCCTTCTGGATTTGGGTGTGTAGACCATTGTTGCAATGATTGTAAGCGCTAATACCTTTAGGGGTGAACCTCCATTCGACCGGCACGATTGGTACGTGCAAAGGCAGATGCCACAAGGGGAGGCTCGTGAAATCAGATATGTCATCGATTACTACTCAGCGCCTCCTGAGCCAGCCGGAGAACCTGTCTTCTACCTGGACGTGCGGCCTGCTGTCGATGGTCCGACTGCGGCGGTGGAACGTCTGATGAGGTGGAGTGGTGATGTGTGGCATCGAGCAAGCGGTGCAAAGGCCAGAACGTAGTAATTCGAAAGCTCCGCCTTGCGATTTAAGCGCGGTGTTTGGCGCAGTTGTCCGTTGGTAGTCTTGTATTGTAGCATTGTCTCTACTTATGAATGTCCACTCATTGCTAGATAGTGGCTAACAAGAGGTACTTTCGTGGGAACTTCTTGTTGTATGAATTCCTTTATTCTTCGGCCTTGCCTACTTTTGAGGCTCAGTAATCCCATCCGTTGAATAACCGCTTTGGCAGCCTCGAGGCCACGATCTTTGTAGACGGCTCCAATAATCGCTTTGACTGTGGTCGCCAATATTCCAATACGGACTCGTTTTGATTCTCGAATATTTCTGGGGTCTAGATAGACGTAGCTGGCCATGTCTTGATCCCGTCCTTTTGTGCCAAGGAGTGCATTGGAGAGCAATAGATGTATTCTCCGACTTGATTCCGCTTGGTGACCTTTAGCCTTCCAAGCTGGTCTCGCGGCGCGTGGACCTAATACTTACCCATTGTCAGACCTTTCTCCTCTCCATCCACCGTGAGCGCGAACTTCAGGACCGCATCCCCAATATAGGCCAAATGCTGATTGCCATGAGGAAAGCTTTCACTAGGATGGGCTTGTACGGCTTGCCAAGGAAGCTCCTTATCTTTGAAGCGATATCGAACGAAGTGCTGGACCTTTTGTACAGCATCAACCTTTAATAGCGCTAGGGCAATCCTGGACATTGGGGGGAAAATGGGCATTGCGGCCGCATGGCTATTAGCGCGACGATAATAGAGTATTCCCTAAGCGCGATAAGTTGCCACAGAGAAGTACAACAGTGCATGATATAGCATACTGTAAAATATTTTGAGTCATGGAAACCGAACATTTGCGGAAAAGCACTTTCACCCCCATTACATGGCGCTTAAATCGACACAGGCGCAGCCGCGCGGCCTCACTCGCCTTATCTAGGCTGGCAGCCAGTGCACAGGGGAGTACGACAACCGCCTAGAGCTAGGACCCTGCATCGACTGATAAACTCCTTGGGCTTGCATTACAACACCGGATGAGACTTTGAGACAAGAACGAGATCGACTCATGTGAACTGTGCAAAATCTTGATGTTAAAGGCCGGCAGAGCATTTCATCAGAGTTCATTCATTAACCCTGGATGAAAACCTACCGAAGCCACCCTTATTGGGAGTTTCACATACAAATTGATCAGATGATGAGCTCGGTGGAGACGACATTAGAGACGATCAGTATTAGATTCGTCGACTGACGGCTTGTGTTGAAGGAGAGACTGGCCACTATATCGGACTCCCATGATACCGTTCGATACGCTCGCTCATCGTTAAGGAGTGACAAAATCTCAAAGTACAAATAAAAGCAGAAACTCAGGCCGGGTCGAATCCAAATACCAAGTAGTAAGGAACGACTGAAGGTTAGTCTGCACAATAAAAACGAAAAGAATCGATCTACTTCCTCGCACTAGGAACCAGGGGCGAACCGGTGACTCCTGTACAAGAAGTCAGACACTGTCCAGCCTTGGTCCTCTGGCTATCGTCGACCTTTGATGTGGCGCAGTGGGCAGAGCCTGGGCATGGGGCACAACCCGTCGCCCTTTTCAGAGCATTCACGCGACGAGTCCATAAGCCATTGGCATGAACAATTCTAGCCAGACTCGAGGTGGCAAAGTACCCTGTGATTCACGGCTCCGTAGAACGACGATCATCACGAAATGTTTGGCACGCGAGTCTGACCAGAATTGATCATGCCATGGCGTATGGAGTCGCGGCGGGACGGCTCTGGAGAGGGCGTCGAGGTGCCCCATGTCAAGGCACACGCTTTCTGTGTCACATTAATTCGCATAGCTTTCAAATCTTGGGGGAGTGGAATCAGGGTTGATAACGTTACCAGGTTCTTGTTCCCAGGGTTCAGACGGGACCCAGGCCAAGGGTGCGCATGATCTGTACGACAGCAGTCATCCCAGCATCGAGATAGGCCGCTCCTAGAATAGCTTCGACGGTGGAAGCCATGATTCCAGCCGAGACGACTCCACCCGATCCGGGACTTCCGACCACGAAACGGTCGAGGCTGTGCTGTAGGCCAATTGTGGCCAGATTGGCGTTTGCGCCAACGGAAGAAACCACCCCCTGGATCACACCTAAGAGGGTGTTAGTCGCATGTTCCGTTGTGATCAATCATATCACTTACCTTTCGAGTCAGTCCCGACATACAAATGGCTGATCAGCGCCAGCTTGAGAACGGAGTCCCCAATCAGCGCCAAGCGCTTGTGTCCATCAGAGATACGGCGACTCCCGATGAATTGTACGGGTGAACCCGCGGCCTGAAGAGCCTCCCACAATTTGTTCGGATCAGTGAAGTGGCAACCAATGACGTTTTCGACGCCCGCCACATAAGCATTCATCTGGGTAGCCATTGTTCTGTGATCTTGAATATGGGCTAAGTCGTCTGCGCTGTGCGAGTCCGTTAAATGTCGGTGTTAGATAAGAGATCAGAGATTTGGTTGGTGAAGGTTGTGGGATTTGAAAACTAATGGGAGGATGAGTGTAAGGTGAAACCTTATAAGGACTCCTTGAGAGGCTGGAAGGTAGGCTTGGCGGAGGCTTGGTATTTCGAGGCTGGTGTGGCTTTAGCGCTTTCACAACGGTTGTCGCCCCTTGGCCTTATTTTTAGATCCTCGACCCCAACTACTGGCAAGATAATTTTGATCAACTTTCGCATCTCCCTATTAAAATATATAAAATTAATTAATTATTATTCTAGACACTATGCGTTTTCTAAATTGCTTTATTTATGAGTTTTGATAACAAATCACTAGAGCTATAGAAATTGCAAAATTCGTTAACATATAAGAAGTTCAAGTCGATCTTTGTTTTTGAGACACGCTTTGAAATACAAAAACTTTGCAATCAAATAACTTTCTCAATGTTGATTTAAACTCTATCAAAGATATGTTATTAAAAGCGCAAAGATCACTCTATCAAACTTGAGATTTTGATAGTGATAAATCAAGAAATGCGAAAGTTGATCAAAAGCATCTTGCCAGAAGTTGGGGTCGAGAATCTAAAAATAAGGCCAAGGGGCGACAATCGTTGTGAAAGCGCTAACTGGCAAACGCAGCCGCTCCCGAGCCGCATGCCGCTTTTGAGATATGGCTGAGGAGCACCGTTAGAAGAGATTCCAAGCACGTTGAACCTGTCTAGCGAGTCAAGGAGATGCCACGCCACAGCAAGCCATCTCAGCAGGCATTGCCAACACGCACACTTATTGTCGACAATGGAGCGTACACCATCAAGGCTGGTTTCGCCAGTACATCTCAGCAGCCGGAAGACTGCCATGTCATCCCGAATTGTATAGTGAGAGACCGCGGCAAGAAAGTCTGGGTTGGATCTCTGCTTGATCATTGCACAGATTTTGGAGAAGTGATATTTCGCAGGCCCGTAGAGAGAGGGTATCTAGTCAGCTGGGAAGCCGAAAAAGCTGTCTGGGACAACAGCTTCTTCAACGAAGGAGCAAAGCTCAAAGTCCGAATAATGTTTCTGTCCGTAACGACGGTCACTCACCTTTGATAGTGTGATCCCAATGAAACGAACCTCGTGCTTACAGAAGCCCCAAACACTCCATTAGCTCTCCAAAACAACTGTGATCAGATGGTGTTCGAAGAATTCGAATTTGCAACATACAGTCGCCACATAGGTTGGTGAAGCTGTCCGAAAAGTTGCTTAATTTCCAAGCGTTCTGCTGACGCTCAAGGTAGGTCCGTCTCTTAACGCATACCACGATGTTCAATCGCTTTTCGGAGCAGCTCCACGTCCGTCCGATGTCGGCGCGCTACCCGCAGAATGTCTCCTTGTGATCGATTCGGGATACTCTCATACCACTGTAACACCTTTATATCATGGAAAGCCAATCCAACAAGCTGTTCGACGCCTTGAAGTTGGGGGAAAGTTCCTTACCAACTACCTCAAAGAGCTGGTATCGATACGTTACTATAACATGTCAGACGAGACCCATCTTATCAATCAAATTAAGGAAGCCGTTTCTTTCGTGAGCGATGACTTCCGAAGAGACCTCGAACGAACATGGAAAGGATCCAAGCGTCGGAAAATCGACAACGCAGAGGAAGATTTCCGAGTCGACTATGTTCTCCCTGACTACAACGCCCGTAGAGAGGGCTTCATGCGTCCTCACGATCCATCCTTGGCTGCGAGAATGAGAAAACTAGGCGCCTTAGCGGGTGCGGCTGGAGATGTGGAGGACTTCATGACGCTTGGCAACGAGCGCTTTGCGGTACCAGAGCTACTATTCAACCCCGGAGATATCGGTATCAGACCGGCTGGGCTCTCAGAGACTGTTCTTCAAAGCCTCTCCGGGTTGCCACCTGGGCTGTGGCCGGCTATGCTGGCGAACATCCTTGTCGCTGGAGGGAACTCGAAGATAGAAGGCTTCATGACTAGACTGTAACGAATCTGGGAATTGTTGGTGTCATGTGCTAACCCCTAGGTTAGGGAGATAGGGATCCGGCAACTTGCGCCGGCTGAGTGCGTTGTCCGGATCGTGAGAGCGCCTGAGTAAGTAAAATGAATCTCAGATTCAATTTTCGGGCAACATTAAAGCACGTGCTGACTTCTTCGAGCCCAATTAAATCTACCTGGCTTGGTGGCGCGACTCTTGCGTCTGACCATACAGCATTGCAGAAGCTTCAAGTCACTCGGCAGGAATATCAGGAATATGGGGCTGGATGGGTTGCGAGGGTTTTCTCTGGTGCAGTACAGAAAGCGTGAACGAATCGGCCTAACAGGCCAGCGGGACCTCTCTTCCCATTGCTATCTGTGTTTAATGGCGTTGGGGTATTCGAGGTTTTTGGGACATACCTCTCCTGCTCTAGAAAATACCTGTGTAAAGGGATTTGTTTGGTTATGATGGGTAATCTCCACGTTCTGGTATGGCAAGTGGTAGCCATGAAAATTGACAGAATCAATTGATAGGCCATCTTCGGAAAAGATTTTCACAAACTTCAGTCACGATATGTTCATCGCTCTTAAACCTCAATAAAAGACTCTAGCCATGTTCATTACCAGCACTTTCTTTGCTGAAGAGCGGCTGATACTACGCTATCAACGTCTCAAATTAGCTACTGATGCTGAGCAGTCACCTTTTTACCTCGCTGGTTATCGAGCAATGTCAATTAGAGTAGTCTACTTGTCAAGCAACATGTTCTACTTCATCCACTTCAGGATGCTTAGAAATCGAGGAGCAGGCAACAATTAACAACAGCCTGCTTCTTCGCCAGATTATCTCAACGACATTGCAGATGACTAAAGGCCGAGCGGAGTCTTAGCAAGCACCCTCATCACCAGCATCCCATAGCTCAAGAATTCGCAAGCCTTCGAACCCAGCTGACAGCATTCTCATTTCCCATCCTCATACACCTCCAACACCCTCTGACCCCTTTCTCATCAACGCAATTCCCC
>JAABUJ010006376.1_pt1 | contig 11429 bp, 17 predicted proteins | sample 5559131 | NCBI WGS metagenome assembly JAABUJ01 (sample SAMN10711875, study PRJNA513366) | rock metagenome | isolation source: Antarctica rocks | place: Antarctica: Victoria Land, Mt New Zealand nord | collected 2016-01-07 | reverse complement strand
AGGGAATCGCGGCGTTGGTGCATGGCAATCGAGGAATCGTGCCGATGAATGCCGTGGACGAGGAGACCCGGCAGCAGGTCGTCATGTTGGCAAGCACGCGGTACGTGGGATTCAATCAGGTGCATCTGACCGAACAGTTAGGTGAAGTGGAAGGAATCACCCTCTCGCGGTCGAGTGTGCGACGGATTCTCGGGGAAGCGGGGATCGGCTCTCCGCGCACACGGCGTGCGCCGCAGCACCGCAGCCGTCGGCCACGGTACCCCCAAGCGGGGATGCTCGTGCAAATCGATGCCAGCCCGCACGATTGGCTGGAGGGACGCGGCCCCCGGCTGACCTTATTCGCGGCGATTGATGACGCGACCGGCGCACTGCTCGCGCTCCTGTTTCGAGCGGAAGAGGATGCCCAAGGCTATTTCCTCTTGGTGCGCAGGATCGTCACGATGCAGGGGCGACCGCTGGCGCTCTATCACGACCGGCACGGCATCTTCCAGATCAACGCCAAGCGGGAGATGACGCTGACCGAGCAACTGGCAGGCGTACCGGAGCCGACCCAGTTCGGGCGGTTATTGGACGAACTGGCAATCACCTCGATTCCGGCCCGCTCGCCCCAGGCGAAAGGGCGGGTGGAACGGCTCTTCGGGACGTTGCAAGACCGCTTGACGAGTATGTTGCGGCTGGCCGGGGCGACGAATGAAGCGGAAGCGACGGCCTGCCTACCCGCCTTCCTCGGCGATTTCAATGATCGCTTCACGGTTCCGGCAGCGGAAGAAGGAGACTGCTACCGGGCGCTGGAGGCGGGAACGGACCTCGATACCCTCTTCTGCTTCAAGTACCAACGGACGGTCGGGATGGACAACACGGTGCGTTTCGGCGGCGCGCGGCTGCAACTGCTGCCCGGTGCGCGCCGTCGGTCGTGGGCGCGGGCGGTGGTCGAAGGACAGGAGCGATTGGATGGCAGCTTGGCGGTCTACGATCACGGAGCATGTCTGGCGACGACGGATGCACCGCTGGAAGCGCCGCTGCTGCGGGCACGCGGCGGACGCCGGGGGAGCGCAGCAGCGGCGGACGCGCCCGTGCTGGTCGCGCCGCGTCCACCCCTGCGCCGGGATCAGCGGGGCGGACGCATCGGTGGCGCGACACCGGGAACGCATCATCCGTGGAAACAGGGCTATCAACGGCGACAGGACAGAATCGCTGAACAATTAGAGTGACAGAATCGCTGGACAACAACACGTCGCCGCGCTCGCCGCGCATTCCGTCGCCTTGGCGGGCTTCGGCCTGGACTCCCTGATCGAAATCTTCGCCTCGGTGATCGTCGCCTGGGAACTCACCGGCGCGGGCGGCACGGAGCGGGAGCGCAAAGCCGTCCGACTGATCGGCATCGCCTTCTTCTGTCTCGCCATCTATATCCTGGGGCAATCCGCCTATACCCTCGTCAGTCGGTCGCATCCGGACACCTCGCCCGGCGGGATCGCCTGGCTCTCGCTCACGCTGGTCGTGATGCTTCTGCTAGCATGGGGCAAGAAGGCGACGGGCGAGAAGATCCACAACCCCGTCCTCATCACCGAGGGGCGCGTCACCTTGATCGACGGAGTACTCGCGGCGGCTGTCCTCGCGGGCCTCGTCCTCAATGCAGCATTCGGCTGGTGGTGGGCCGATCCGCTCGCGGGACTCGTCATCGTCTACTACGGATTCAAGGAAGGGCTCGCCGCGATCCGTGGTGAGGCATAATCGGTGATCGCGACCGTCATCATTTTCGTCTCGCTCGGATTGGACACCCTCGCGGTTTCCCTCGGTTTGGGGTTGTCGGGCTTGCCGCGCGATCGGTGGCTGCGCGTCGGCCTGACCTTCGCGCTCTTCGAAGGGCTGATGCCGGTCGTCGGTCTCCTGATCGGCCAAGGGCTCGGGTCGGCGCTCGGTAGGATCGCCACGTACGTCGCGGCGGGTATTCTGATTGTGATCGGCGGCCTGGAAATCAAAGAGGCCGTGTTGGACGACGATGACGACGATGAGCGGATTGATCTCTCCCCGACTGCGGAGAAGCAGCGGCCGCTCCTCCTCACCGGCCTCTCGGTGAGCCTGGACGAACTGGCGGTCGGGTTTGCGCTCGGCGTCCTGCACGTAGCGCTCGGCCCCGCGCTCGCCTACATCGCGGTGCAGGCATTTGCGCTCACCTTTGTGGGACTCTTCATCGGTCAGCGGCTGGGGAAGCGGCTCGGAGAGCGAGCGGAGCTTGCAGCCGGTGTTGTGCTGGCGCTCTTGGGTGTTGCAATCTTTCTCAGCGAAATCACCGGCGCGCATTTCGTGTGATGATTGACGCTCTGGCACGCGACGTGGTACACCGCACGCGGCGATGAAGCTCGCCTGCGTCTCCGATGAGACCGACCCGCCGCGGCAATCCGTGGCTGATAGCTTCTACCGGCACCATGCCGCGTAGGGGCTTTTTTCTTTGCAAAGGGGGGAGTGTGCGTATCCTTATTGTTGCCCTCGGTGCCGGGCTTGGCGGGGTCAGCCGGTATCTGATCCAAGGCTGGATTCTGGAGCGCACGGGGCCGAGTATCCTTGCGCTCTTCGTCATCAACGTCTCCGGAGCCTTCGCGCTCGGTTTGGTCACGACGCTCGCCGTCGAGCGCAACCTCATCAACCCGGACATCCGCCTGCTGCTCACGACGGGGTTCCTCGGCGGTTACACGACATTCTCCTCGTGGATGCTCGAATCGTTCCAACTCCTGGAGACGGGCAATCTCGTGCGCGCGGCGGTGAATGTCGTCGGCAGTGCCGTGGTCGGACTTCTCGCGGTGTATCTTGGCATCGTCGCGGGGCGGATCGCGTAGGCAGGGAGCAGGCAATGGCAGACGTAACATTTCTCATCCCCGAAAAGGACAGCGATCGCATCCAGGAACTGCGGGGTGTAGCGGGCATTCAAGCGGTGCAAGCGACCCACAAACCCTTCGATCCATTCAGCGCGGATGCGGAGACGCAGGTGGTCCCTGAGGCAGTTGTCACCGTCTCGTACGATCCCGCGCAGATGAGCATCGCGCAGGTTACGGACGCCTTGCGGTCATGCAACATCCATGTGCTGGATGTGCAGCGTGGGGAATAGCGGGACTGGTCACGCCTCCCGGCTGCGATAAATCAGGACTTCGACCGGATCAATCGTCACCAGTCCCTCCTGCACCATCTCGGCGACGAAGGGACGGATACGCGCGATGCGCTCCTGCTGATCGACGAACTCGACCAGGACAGGAAGGTCCTCGGAAAGGCGGAGAATTGAGGTCGTATGCACCTTGCTGTGCGCGCCGAAGCCCGCCATGCCCTTGAAGACCGTCCCGCCTGCCAGCCCCTCGCGCTTCGCCATCAGGAGCAGCGCCTCGGCAAGCGACTGATGATGCCAACGATCCGACTCGCCGATATAGATGCGCATCCGCCATGCTTCCCCGGCAATCTCCATTACGAACCTCCTGCAACAGTGGGTGGTGCTCGTGTCGTTCATCGTAGTGTACCGCTCACCGCATCGCGGTTGTATTCTCGTTCCTTGTCTCCGGTCTGCCTCTTTGCTAGACTGCACCAACAGGTTTGAGACAAACGCCGTAAGTCGGATGGTGTCTTCCATGCAATCACCGATGGTACGCACGCTCCCCACACAATCCCTCTTTTGGATCTTCCTGCGGATCGGCGCCGCCGCGTTTGGCGACACGGGGCCGGTCTTGGTGCTCCTCGAACGGGAGTTCATCGAGAAGCGGGCAGTCCTCACCCCTGAGGACATCACCGAAGCGCTCACTTATACGAAACTCCTCCCCGGCTCGACCGTTGTCCAGATCGTCGCCTATCTCGGCTACACACTCGGTGGCTGGGGCGGGTCGGCACTCGCCACCATCGCCTTCGTCCTTCCCGCTGCACTCGCGATGCTCCTCCTCGCCGCTGGCTACGTCGCGGTCACGGCACTCCCGCATGTCCAACCGGCAATCACCGGCCTGACCGCCGCCGTCGTCGGCATGCTGATCGCGACGATGTACCGGCTCGGGAAGAAGAACATCAGCGGTCCGGTAGGGGTCATCATCGCCATTGTCGCCTTCGCGTTCGGTGCATTCCTCAACATCAATGCGGCATTGATCGTCATCGCCGCCGGCCTGATCGGGATTCCCCTGTTCTCGAAGGCAAACGGGGGGACGAAATGAACCTCCTTGTGTCGCTCTTCCTCCATTTTCTGCTCATCAGCCTGCTTGCCTTTGGTGGCGGGCAAGCGGCACTGCCACTTGTCGAGCGGATTACGGTCGCGGAGCAAGAGTGGATATCGGGTGCGGACTTCTCAACCGCTGTCGCCTTCGGGTACGTTACGCCAGGGCCGGTGCTGATTACCGCGACCTTCATCGGCTATCGGGCCGGTGGGGTGCTCGGTGCGCTGGTCGCCACGATCGGCGTCTTTATTGCGCCGTGGTTCCTGGCAACGGGATCGGCGCACGTTCTCCGGTCGTATTTGCAGCAGCCATGGCTGCGGGGATTCGGGAGAGGGGCGGCACCGGCGACCATCGGGCTGCTCGGTGTCGCCGCGCTGAGTCTCGCCCGGACCTCCTTCACGAGTTGGCCCTATGTCGTGATCGCCGCCGCCGCGCTCCTGCTGTCGCTGTGGCGAAAGCTCAATCCGCTCTTTATCCTGATCGGCGGTCTTGCGCTCGGTGCACTCGTTGGCATCCTCGGATTGTAGGCCGGTAGCGAGAGGAGAATGGCTGTGGCAACCCGCGAACAGGAAGCGCCGACGAACTATCTGGAGATCGCGCTCGGCTTCGGTGCGGGATTGTGGCTCGCGCTCCTCGTGATTGGCTTCATTGCTCCGGGTGGGTGGCACTGGGGCTGGCAAGGATCGATCGGCCACATGATTAACTACATGATCGCGCTCTGGTTCGTGACGCTTGTTGCCGCCCCGCTCCTCGCGATGCGCGATCCGCTGCACAGCACCGCCGTCATCCAGCTCTACTTCCTCGGTATGGTCGGGGTGGTACTCAGTTCGATCCGTTCGGAACATCCCGAGTTCCTCAGTGACGGCGTTCCGCTGATCGCCGTGCTCTTGTCAATCGGCGTCGTGCTCTGGGCGCACCCCGCGCCGTCCCGGTTGTGGCAACGCGGCTGATTGGCGCCGCAGCCCCACCGACCAGATCACGCTCCGTTGCGGTGGATATGGAACATACGCAGTGCCCGTGTCGTTCCCTTTGTGTCGGGTGCTCGCTTGCTGCGGGAGGGTCTCATGTCCCCACAAAAGTTCCTCGGCCTGCTGATTGTCGGACTCGTGGCGCTCGCCGGTCTCGGCGGCGTGCAGGCGGCGCAGGATTTCGCCTCGCCGCTCTTCGCCCAGCGCTGGGAGCAGGACGAGCAGATCGTCCCGAACTTCTGGGGGCCACTCGCCACTGCACATCCCGGCCAGGATGAGCCGTATGGCGGCGGGGATGTGTGCCGCCCGCCGCGCCAATGCCCGGCGAATTTCCCCGATAACCCGGGCGCCGGACATCGCCTCGTGCAGTACTTCGACAAGGGGCGCATGGAACTCAACGCGGGGACGCAAGGGAACAACGTCACAGCGGGCTTGCTGGTGCGCGAGCTGATCTCGGGGCAGATGCAGGTCGGGGACGCGGCCTTTCAGGCGCGCGCACCCGCCGCTGTGCCCGTCGCCGGGGACAGCACGAATCCGTTCCCGCTGTACCGCGACCTCGGGAGCGGGCCTGCGCTCGCCACAGTCACGCCGCCGGGGGCCCCGGTGACGCTCCTCCTGACGCCGCAAGGCGGCGGCACGATCCCCCCGCCGCAGGACGAGCGAGCGGTCGTCTCGCTCGCGGATGCGACCACCGGCCACGGCCTCCCGCAAGCCTTCGCCGACTTCCGCTCGCTCGTCGGCGTGCAGAACGTCGGGTTGGCGGTGACCGAGCCATTCTGGGCGGACGTTGCGGTCGCAGGGACGATGCGGCGCATCCTCATCCAGGCGTTCGAGCGGCGTGTGCTGACCTACAACCCCGCGAATCCTCCGCCGTTCCGGGTGGAGTTCGGCAATGTGGGGCAGCAGTACTATTTGTGGCGGTACGGTGCGCCGTCTTCGACAGATCCCGTCTCCCCGCCCGTCAGCCCGACACCGTCGGGAGGGACACAGATGGTGACGCTCGCCGATAACGGCCAGACAATCGCGCTCTTCCGGGGCACGTCGCTCACGTTGTCGCTCGGCAGTGATCTCGACTGGCAGGTGCAGATCACGGACGAGGCGATCGTCAGCCGAGACCCGAGCGCCGCCCCGCCGGTGGACAGCCAGGGCATGTATATCGCCAAGCAGCCGGGACAAACGGCGCTGACTGCGACGGGCACTCCCAAGTGTTACAACGCCGTGCCGCGTTGTCTCGCTCCGTCCCGGAGCTTCCGGATACAGATCGTCGTCAAGCAGCTACCGCTCCCGGTGCCCACGGTTCCGTGAGGGACGGCGAGCGTCGCAAACTGGGGCATTGGCGACGCTCGCCTCGGCCGTCGGTCTATCTGCCTGTCCGCTGGACATCATTTCGGCATTGGGCGCACAATACCCGCAGCCTTCCGTGTCCACCTCTCGCTCTGCCGGGTGTCCGGCACACGCATACTCAGAAAAGGGGGATCGCATGCGACGGGGATGGGCTGCACGGTGCACGGCCTCTTCTTCACGATGGGGCGCTACGACATCGTCTCGCGCATCGAGGCGCCGGACGACGCGACGATCTCGGCGCTGGCGTTGAAGCTGGGCGCGCTGGGGAACGTGCGCACCGAGACGATGCGGGCGTATACGGAGGCGGAGTTCGCGCAGATCATGGAGAAGGTGTCCGGCTAATCGAGGGCTTGGGCCACCAACCTCGGACACGGAAGGCTATCGGACCCCAGCCGAGACAGCGGCGACAATCGGCGAGACGGGATGTGCCAGGGAAAGGGGAGGGCGCGATGGCCACCGCGAAGGGACGTATACGCATCCGGCGCAATCAGCCGACCGTCTCCCGCTGCTCGTTTTGCGGCAAAGGGTCGGACGAAGTCCGGCATCTGATCGCGGGGCGGGGGGACGTGTATATCTGCGACGAGTGCATCGCGCTCTGCCAACAACTGATCGTCGTCGCGGAGACACCGGCGGACGCACCGCTCCCCGAGATACCAGCGGAATGCTGAAGAGGCCGCATCTTCGTGATACGCCACGACTCAGCGTCGCAAAGCGGGGAAAAGACGACGCGGAAGGAAGTAAAGGCGCGTGATATATACTTCGCTTGTTGGGGCACTCAAAGGCATCCTGGTGGAGGACGAATGAATCTGACCGTTGATGCGAATGTCCTCGTGAGTGAGCTGGCGGGACCTGAGCATGTGCTCCGCTCAGTCCTGGTCGATAGCCGGATCGGTCGTCTGCTCGTTGCTGAAAAAGCATGGGACGAAGCGCAGCACGAGTTACCGAAGCGATTCGATGGCATGGTACAAAAAGGGCGGTACATACAGGAAGAGGCGGATCACATCCTCGGCGTGGCGATGCTGGCAATTGCCTTTCGTATCACCCTCATTGCGGAGGAGGAGTACGCCCCGTTCGAGGCTGAGGCGCGCCTGCGCATGCCGGATGACCCCGACGATTGGCACACTGTGGCGCTCGCGCTTGCCACTGACACCGGAATATGGACAAGGGACAAAAAGCACTTCTTTGGGTGCGGCATCCCAGTATGGAGTACACCGGTAATCCGCGCGATCCTCGCGAACCGCGTGGAGGGAGATTCGAGAGAGAAACTGTCTCCCGACGCGATGAAACGCCATGTCGCACTCACCATGCGTCCCATTTATGACGAAGCGAACCTCTGATACACAGACTCGCTCGTTACCAGAAATCGTTTCCTGTCTGATTGTGTGTTTCATACCACCGCCAGCCCTTCTGGGTAAGCCGAGCGGCAGGACAGGTGCATCTCGGCTCGAAGTCCGGCTGGTCACGGATGGCGCATCATTCAGGATCGAGGTCGAGCATAGCGACACGGGCGATATTTCTTTTGACTGGTGGATCGTGAACTGACGTCGTCGAAGAAAAGATTTGCGACGTGACAGGCTAAATAGGGAGTCTATGCATCAGATCAATGAGTTCCCCCGACGCGGCATCTCTAATCACCGGCACCGACAGAATGCCTTTGATTGCATTCAGAGACGCGGCCATTATGGGATGTTTGGGACGGCTCGACGCCATCTGTGCCTCGATTGTTGCCACATCGCCCTGGACCTCAGCGCGATCGTCTTCGGCGAGGGGCAGAGACGCGAGTTGCTGCTTGAGCGCCTCGACAAACTGCTTGAGGATCGCTGCATCCGTCGCATTGAATGTTCCTGTCTGAGTGCTGTTCTGGGTCCCTTGCTGAATCTGCGAGTTATGCATGTTCTGGACATTTATTTGCATCACTGTTACCGGCGGGAAATGTCGCGTCGCGCGAGCCGGTTGCGTCAAGGCGGTTTCTATCTCGTTGGCTCCCGCGTGCGTTATGCCGACGCCACCATCGATCGTGATGAGCGCGAGTAAGCCTTCCTCTTTGAGATACCAGACAATCGATTGCACCTCGACGGGGTTGATACCGGCAGCAAGTCCGATCGTGTTCATGTTCTCGTATACCAGCGTGTCTCCGTTCGTGGCCTTATAGAGGGCGCGGAGGTACTGGAAACGCTTCTGTTGCATTGCCAGAATAGACTCGTCCATACCTGCCTCCTAGATATAGTATTTGAACGGAAGCTTTGGTGTCGCGTCGTTCGGCCCTGCCGTCAGAATCTCGCCGACGGCATCGGCAAATCGAAGCGTCACGGGCTGGCCGTCCGCAAAGATCGCGGCATTGTAGTTGAGCTTCGTGAGCGCCATGATGTCACCGAGCACGCTCGTGATATCAGCGTCGCCGCGGTGCACGTCAATCATTAGGGGACGGGGCACTTCCATGCCGGCATAGGTCTGGAGCCGGGGGACGAAACCCCGTGTCCAGAGAAACGCGGTGCGTTTGTCACGAATATAGGCAAGCCCGCGCAAGAGCGGATATTTCCCACGCCCATAGAGTCGCAGGTCGCTGTCTTCGCGGATGCGGACGCCCACCAGATTCGTTGAGGGACCAACGGCGTCGCGGAATCCGGCCCACTCATCGTCATCGAATCGGACCTTCCCGTGGAAGAACAACTCCTTGGGTGGCTGGCCGACGAATCGCTCATAGGATTCCATCGCAACGCCGACGAGTTTGGCAGCGTCAGTTCTGCTGAGGTGATATTCGCGACTCTCGGGGTTGTACCACGGGCCGACAGCCCCCTTGAAAACAACGCCAACATAACACACACCCTCACGGATATTGGCAAGCTTCCACGGCCGCCCGCCGGCTTTGTAGAACACGGCAGTCGAGAGATTCCATGCAACCGCTGACGCCGTATCGAGGCGACGCTTCGGATGCCCCCATTGGTCAAGAAAATCCTCCGGCGTCATGGTGCTTTCGCGCACGATCTGTGTCGCGGCACCATGCCCTAAGAGCCTCGCCTTCAACTGATTGCGAAACTGGACCTCATACTGATAGGGAATCGCCGATTCGTTCATTTCCGGCAGCAACGCCGGCTGGCGCCGGAGGTGCTTCACCTCGCTGGGTTTGAGGGAGTTCTCAGCATGGATGCGCTCTGCCGAAACAATCGTAGATTCCGGCCGGCAATACTTGTACACCTCGTCCGGCACGATTACGAACCACATGTCGACGGCGACCTCGTCTTCATCAATCGAGCGAATGATGCGTCGCGAGTAGACATCGACGGTCTTGTAGACGCGCTGGTGTTGATCGTCGAGACGAACGACCGAATCCAACTCATACGCTGGCACGATAAGCTGCACCGTGGGAGTCGGTTCCCACAGAGTACGAAACGCGGCCTGGAAGCCGGGGAATGATGGGTGGACCACATCGGACGCATCGTTGATGATCGGCCGCTGTATCCGTGTCACCCAGCGCACATAGCGGTCAATACCGGCTTGCGTACCGACAACGCCGACACGGATGCCGTACGGTTTGCCTGTATCAAGCGGCCCAAAGAGCGTCAGGCCATCTCTCGGGTCTTCCATCGCCTGGTGATGGCGGAAGAGAAGCGTCGGTTCGGCAAGGTAGATGAGATCGCGCATCTATTCCTCACTATCCTCTTCTTCTTGCTCGTCTTCGACAAGATCCTCATCGGCTACTGGCATGGCGTCATCGAGTGTAAGGTCATCCAACTGAAGGGTGACCGGGCTCGTGAAAGCCAGCGGGGACGCGGCGACCTCGATCGCGATTTCGGCCGCAACCGGCATACGGATCATCCCATCGTCATCGGCCAGATGTGCCATACTCGCTAAGATGCGGTCGCGCCAATCGGCATTCCACCAGTGCTTACACTGATTCCGGCGGGCAACATGCGCCTTTGCGCTGTCATTCCACAAGGTGTGTCCGTCGGAGGAAATATGTCTGTCCCCAAGGAGCACTGATGCATCCGTTCCGCCGTTCCTTCCAGCAGGAGCGCGTGCAGTACCGGGCGGAGGCAGCGATCTGCAACGCCTGTCCGGCGAAGGCTGCGTGTACCCCCAGCGATGAGGGCCGCGTGGTGCATCGCTCCTTTCATGCGGAATATATGGAGCGGGTGCATGGCTACCATGAGACCGAGCCATACAAGAAGGCGATGCGCAAGCGGAAGGTGTGGATCGAACCGCTCTTCGGGGAAGCGAAGCAGTGGCACGGGATGCGGCAGTTCCGGCTCCGGGGATTGCAGAAGGTGAATATGGAGGGATTGTTCATCGCGGCGGGGCAGAACCTGAAGCGGTTGCTGAGCGCGACGGGGTGGGGGCGCCGTCTATGGCCGGATGGAGCGGCCGGATTCGCTATTCTGACATCGAAATCCTGTACCACACCGACCTGACACGCGGTCCCCGATGGTTTTACGCACAAGCATCGGGGATTCCCGACCACGAACCTGCAACCGATGCATCGGCTACCGACTTTTTCACCACCCTCGTTCGTTTGTGAGACGCTTTGTGGGCGTTACTCACCGTTCAACGGGAAGGGTGTCGTCGGTGCATCCGGCATGATGTCACTCGGTCGACCTATACTTGACTATTTCATATGATTACATCCACAATGTTTGCGGTTGGGAGCGCTGCCGATCCACATGGACACGGAGTAGAGGGAGAAACGTCATGGCTAGTCCGATGCACCACGAGCAACATCAGCACCAGACCCACGAGGACGGCGCGCCGGTCGGGGTCGGCTTTGCCTCGCCGCAGGAGGCGATGGCCTCCCCGCCCGAGGAGTTTGCCTACGTCGCCGCCCTCCACACCGGCACTGGCGTGGAGGAGCCGGACTTCCTCGCCGTCGTCGACCTCAATCCCGAGTCTGACACCTATAGCCAGATCACGCATCGCACGCCGATGCCCGGCATCGGCGACGAGT
>JAABUJ010006374.1_pt1 | contig 11430 bp, 13 predicted proteins | sample 5559131 | NCBI WGS metagenome assembly JAABUJ01 (sample SAMN10711875, study PRJNA513366) | rock metagenome | isolation source: Antarctica rocks | place: Antarctica: Victoria Land, Mt New Zealand nord | collected 2016-01-07 | reverse complement strand
ATCGCGTTCGTAAGCGTCGTCTTCCCCGTGGTTGTGCCACCGACGACGAGGATGTTGTGACGGTCCCGCACGGCACGTTCGACCGCCGCGCGCTGGCGCTCCGTCATAATGCCGGCCGTCACGTAGTCCGCGAGCGTGAAGACCTTGACCGCCTTGCGCCGGATCGTAAATGTCGGAGCCGACACGATCGGGGGGATCAAAGCCTCAAAGCGGGAGCCGTCAATTGGCAGCTCGCATTCCAGATATGGCGTTTCCCGCGTGATCGTGGTTCGGAGAGAGGCGGCGACCGTCCCCATCAGGGCTTCCGCCTGAATGGCAGACATGGTGCCCACTTGCTCCATGTCGCTTCCGAGCCGGTCAATCCACAGGGTTCCGTCTGGGTTCAGCATGACCTCGATCACGTCGGGGTCCACCAGATAGCCGCAGATCATCGGGCCAAGCTCACGGCGCAGCTTTTCGGTCAGCCGCCTTTGCAACTCGTCTGAGACGTTGAGAATCTGGCCGTTTGCGCCATCCATTCACACTCTCCCGACCGGGACTTGACACCATAAGGGGTATCAGCCCGAACCGGGGATTGTAAAACCTTTTTTCACTCGCCCGGCAACTGTCAAGTATCCGTGAGTCGCGCGCGCTTGGCGCGCTGGGTTACCTGCGATGCACGGCTCGTGTGGCTTTCGACGCAGAATTGAGGCTGCAAAAGCTCGTACGGCGCGACCCCGACAGCAAAGGCAATTTTGGCGACGTTGTCGAGACCCATGTTCCATTGGCCCTTCTCGACCTGGCTAAGATAGGATTGGCTGATTCCGGTCAGCCCACACAGATCACGTTGACTAAGGCCGGCGTGTTCGCGGGCATGTTTGACATTGCGCCCCACGGCCAACCGAAGTTCGGTGGTCGCCGTACCCTGTGACTTTCCTCGCGTCATTCACCCTCGACCGCAGTTCAGGTCCCCACCCGCACGAAGATGCCGATACACGATGCTGCTGCACAGTCCGATAATTGAGACTGTGGATGCTATCAACGTCTGCCTCCCCTAATCGAGCCGGCACTGTGAGGCATCGCTAACACACACTGCATCAACATTCCGCAAGCTATTCCGGGGGATGGATAGATGACACCAGTGGGACCGTCTGGGTTTGCGACGCTGTAAGCTTGTGATGCCATAACGCTTCATTCCTTTCGATACCGCGCCACGTCCGCGACTCTTGGCCGTTCTCCGCAGGCACGGCACCGTAGCCGCGCGATCAGCTCGTAACAGCGCATCCGTGTGTCCAAGCGGTGCCGCTCGATGACGTCCGCAAGTTGCTCCTCGTGGAAGCGCCCGCACTGACATCGAATGCGGAGCCAGGCCCATCGCACGTATCAGAGCGGAGCCGCGGGTTGAGGGTCTCCGGCCAAGTGTCGCGACATTGACGCCAGGCTAACCACGGGAACGGACAAAGAACAAGCGTCCACGCTGACATTCTGGCCGGCCCGCTATGGCATAATAAGCCTGCAATGCCGGAGCGTCTTATGGCATCATAAGGCAGTTAGGACACGAGGCTTGCCAATGTCGATGTCTCTCCCCGCTGGCAGAGGAGCCGCATATCGGGAAGCGCGTGCGCGTGCGCTTCAGGCCCGGCGCGGTGTCCGGCGGGCCTACGAGCGGCACCAGCCGGAGGACGTGTGCGAACGGTTGAGCCGGATCGCCCATGCCGCGCTGTTGCAGGCAGTCGCCATGCGGAAGGCCGGGACACGGCCGCCTTCGGCGGAGGAGAAGACAGACGTTGAACGCCAGGAGGAAGGTGTCGGGTCTAGTCCGGTGCCAGTTGCGTTATGCGTTGAAATGGCTTGCCTTTATGTTCTTATGAGCTTGCAATGCCATAGTGATTATGATACCATAAGGACATCTTCAGTAGAGAGGAAGTGACATGGTTCTAAGAAGAATCCTTGGTAGATCGGATGACCCGATAGTCCGGGCAGAGCGTTGCAAGATGGTGGCTAATGGCTGTCAGACTATCGCTATCACTGTCGTCGTGGGTGCGATCTTCGCACCCCTGTTCAACTCGGCACTACACCCAGGCCCGTGGGCGCGCATTGGGGGCGGAGTAACCGCGGCCGTGATCGAGCTTCTAGCTTTGCGGGTTATGGGGTATATTTCGTCTGCGCCGTCAGAGGAGGGTTGATAATGTCAGAGCTGTTTTACGGCCTCCTGCTTACAGGCGGCCCTTTTGTGATCGTCGTTGCCGCCGGCCTCTACGTCGAGAGCCGATGGATCGGCCTTCCACACCGGAGATAGCAGAGGGAGCCGCCAAGCGTCGGCTTTCCCGGCACGAAGGGCTGACCCGAAAGGGCGGCCCTTTTTCTTTGCCCGCGTTCCCCGTTCCAAACCGCTCAGATCGTCCTCACTATGGCATAATAAGCTTGCAATGCCGTACGGCCTTATAGCATCATAAGCGTGTCGAGAGAGGAGATGCCGACCGATGCGCCAACTGTCTTCACCGTTTACGGACCATGACGTTCACGCTGCCCTCCGCAACACCGGCTTGATCGCCTCGCACCGCCAGCTTGAAGCGCGGCTTTGGGCGGCCGAGGCGGGGGCGCTGGTGCCTAACTGTGCCCCGCCTGGTGTCACGGGCGGAGTTTCTACACAGATCGCCCTCCTGGGGCTGCAAGTGGCTGCATTGGGGCGAAGATCGACGGGGGTGCCTACAATACTTCCGACGCGGTTGCGGCTCTTGCCCGCATCGCACTTTCGGCCAACGAGATCACATCACTAGCAAAGGGGGCCAATGCTCCCGGCTAGGACCGGTTCTGACCCACCAGCAAGCTCCCGGAGCGGGTCACTTTCTGGCCAAATTAACGTTCCGGTTGCAACCACCAACCCAAAATGTCGCGAGCTTATGAGCTTGCACAGTTACAACACAGAGGGATGCACCATGCCTTTGAAGCTGACGAAAACAGACCAGACGAGGAAAACGGAGTTGATGGCGGCCGCTTGGGAGAAGCACGCCGCCATGTGCGAGCAGATCGACCAGTTCAATACCAAAGCGCAAGAGGAGCGCGAGGCGATCGAGGCATCCGCCGGCACCGCCTACGAAGATGCGCTAACCGCCCTTCGTGAGTTTGCCAAGGGTATTGCGGCCGATGCCAACGAAGCCTTTGCCGTCAAGTCGGAGCGGTGGCAGCAATGCGACAAGGGCGAAGCCGCCCGAGCCTGGATCGACGCCTATGAGGCGTTCGACCCGGAGCGGCCAGAGATCGAGTGGCCCAATGAGGTTGAGCACCCGTCCGACGACGTGTTGACCGAGTTCGAGGAGTTGGGAGACGCCCCCTGATACCCCTTTTTTGGCGTGCTATGAGCTTACAAGCTTGCAGCCTTACAGGCTCAGAGTAGCGGCTACCCGGTATCTTACGGCGTTGCAAGCTCATAGGGCTATGGTATCGTAAGCCAAAGGGGATTCGATGGCGCATCCAAAGGTTCTCGTGCTGGCAAGCCAGAAGGGCGGCGTGGGCAAGACCGCGCTATCGGCGCATGTCGGTGTGGCGGCGGAGCAGGCAGGAGCCGGCCCCGTGGTGTTCTATGACACTGACCCACAGCCGAGCTTGACCGAATGGTGGAAGGATCGGAAAGCGGCCGAGCCACGCTTGGCGAAGGGCGGCATCGCCGAGTTGCCGGCGACGTTGCAGCGCCTTGGGCAATCCGGCGTGCGGCTCGTCGTGATCGACACCCCGCCCGCGAACACGGACTCAATCCGGGCCGTGCTTGAGCACGCCGATTTCGTCGTCATTCCGTGTCAGGATGGAAAGACGGACATGCGCGCCGTGGGCAAGACCGTCAGCATGGTTCGAGGGTTGCACAAGCCTTTCGCCTTCGCGCTGACATTCGTGAACCGTCGAACCGGCCAGTTTGCGGACGCAACACGGATGCTCAGCCATTACGGCCCGTTGGCGTCAGTCATCAGCTATCGCGTAGTCTTCAAGAAGGCGTTCAATGACGGCAGGACCGTGCAGGAGCTTGAACCGAACGGCGCGGCAGCCGGGGAAATCAGGGAGCTTTGGCAGTACGTCGGCACGGAAATGGGCCTGATCGTGCCAGCCAAGGAGGAGAAGGCATTTGTCTAGCCGCAAGCCCGCCCGGCTCGAAATGACGCCGGAGATGGCGGACGTGTTTGCCGCCAAGGACGAGCCGCCGACGCCGGCCTCAGAGCGCGCGGAACCCCGCAGCGCCCCCGTGGCGGCCACCCAGGCACTGCCGACGCCGGCTAGCTCCCGGCAGACCGCCAAGGCCCCGGCGCGGCGCGTAGCACCCGCGCCGGCCGAGCACGCGCCGGTTCCGCCCCGAGGGGTGGCGACCACGATCGCCATCCCGGCAGAGGTCATGGACCGCATCCGCGAGCGATTGCGGCAGGACCAAGGGCATAATATGCGCTCCCTCGTGCTCTATGCCTTGTCTCAGATCGGCATCGAGGTAGAGCCAGAGCATTTGAAGCCGACCCGCCGACGTTGGAGCCGGTAAGTATCCATGGATAACGCGCAACCCGAAGTGGATAACGCGCTACCCGACGCTCCCAGAGCGGGCGCCGTGCGTCTAGTTCTGACCCCGGAGGGCGTCGCAAGCTTTGCCCGGCTTCAGGAGCAGCGGCAGGTCGCCAGCCTGCCCACCACCAGCGGGCGAAAAGCAGTTACCACTCGGCGGAACGTGCCGCTGCGCGAGTGCTACGAGCTGGTGATCCGCGCGTTCCTTGAGCGCGAACGGGCTGGCGAGTCGATCACGATTTTGGCGGCCCCCGAGAGCGCCCCCCGGCGAATGGCGTGGATCGACTCCGAGGTAAAGGCGGAGCTGGAAGCGGCTGCCCGCCGCTTCGACGTGACGCTTGGTGCCCTGTTTTACACCGCTACCAGGGCTTTTTTCGACGGCAAGCCCACGAGCTGATCCGCACGCTCGATCAGCTCGTCAAGTTCGTGTTGCGTCTCGCGTTAGGGGAAAACTGGACAAGCTTTCTCCAGTGCGCCAAGCTTGCGTACCCGCGCGATTCCCGCCGGCTATGGGAGCTTGACCCCGTAAGACACTGACAGCGCGCAGACAACAAAAGGCCCCGCGTTGGAAGCGCGGAGCCTTTTGAAAACCGATAACGTCAGAGGGACCTAACCTATCCCGGACGTTATGCGAGCCGACCCGCCGTGTCAAGGAAGACCCCCTTGGCGTGCACGGGAGAGCTTTGCCCAGGGTTGGGGTCGCGCGCTCGCATAGGAGCGAGCAGATGACGCCTGAAATCTCATCGACGCCGAGCGGCCGACGCCGCGTGACCGAGGCGCAGATACGCGCCACGAGCGGGCTGACCGGGCAGTTCGCCTCGACCACGCCCGGCGCGGTCCTATCCGCCTTCAAGAAGGCGGCCCCGGCCCTGCATATCTCCCGCCGGCTGGTGGACCTGATCGACCACTTGATGGGCTACACGATCGCGGCTGACTGGCGAGGGGCGTGGAATCCCGTCGTTTGGCCGTCGAATGCCGAGTTGGCGGAATGCCTTGGGCTGGAACTGAGCCGGCTGAAGGAGCTGCTTCGCGCGGCGATCGACGCCGGCTTTTTGATCGCCCGCGATCACGGCACCCGCAAACGGTTCGGCAAGCGTGGCGAGGCCGGCCGGATCGTCTATGCCTTTGGCTTCGATCTTTCGCCGCTCGCCGAGCGGATGCCGGCCTTTCAGCTTGCAGCGGCCGAGCACCAGGCCAGGCGGGAGGAGGGGAGGGAGCTGCGACGCGAAATCAGCCGGCTTCGCGCCGCCATCCTTGGACTGACGGAGTTCGGCGCTGGCAGTGCCGTGCCCGGCCAGGACTGGCCGGCGCTGGCACTCGAAACCCGAGAGCTGGCAGCCCACGCCCGCACCGAGCGTGATCCATGCCGGTTAGCGCCGATCGCCGCCGAGCTTCAGCGCCTTCATGCCCAGGCCGAGGCTGCTATCGCAGCCTTCTGTCCTGTGGAAAACCACCCCACGGAGCCGGAAAACCGGCCGCACTATACAACTACAAATCAACTTTCTATCGGTAAACCGATTGCAAGTGACGCGGAGCCGGCTGACGAGAGCAGTGGTGGCGGGATGTCGCTTTCCCTGGATCATGAGACTCGCTTCGACAGGAATGTAGAACCGTTGGAGTGGTTCTCCGATCGTGCGACTCAACCCAGCGCTAAGGTTACTGGGTTAGGGTGTGGGTCAGCAACGGGTTTCGGCGCTGATCAGCACCACACTGCGTTGAAAATCCAGAGTTCCCTTGGGTCCTACACCTGCGCTGGTTTACAGGCGTGATGGCGCAGCGGACGGCTCGGCCATAATCGGCGCCCCAATGGTCCAGTCTCACCATCCTAGCACAGGAGTCCAATGATCCAGGAGACAGTCTCATGATCCAGGAACAGGCAAGTCCTTGAACTTGGCTGAAAGGGAGTCGCATCATCCAGGGAAAGTGACAGGCTCGCTGCCCTGCCCACCCGCGCCGACGTGGGCCAGGCCACCTTCGCCCAACTGTCCGGCGTGACCCCGCGCCAGGTGAACAAGTGGGCCCGCGGCCATGCCGCCGTGCCGCGCTGGGCAGCCCTGCTGGCCATCGTCGTGGAGGAGACCGCGCCGGGAGCGCACTTGCCGATGCTGGACGCCACCCAGCGCAGCTGCCACGAAGTGCTCGGCGTCCCGGGCGGCACCGAAATGGCCACTTGCCGCCGGGCGATGCTGGGATCGGCCCTGCCCTACCACCCTGACAAGGGTGGCCAGCCGGAACAGATGATACTCGTCAGCAAGGCCTATGCAGGCGTCCGGCCCCGGCCCGAGGTGCCCCCCGGTTTGGCAGGAAGCAGGACCCGCGTAGCGGGCTCCCTCCGGGATGTCCGCTTCGGTTCCGGATTGCGCCCGGGCGCCGCCGAAGCCGCGTCCTCGGCTGGTACTTGCCCCTGGCCTGCCACGGCGGCCGCAAGTTCATCGATCCGAACGCTCAGCCTTTGCACATCCGCCCGCAGTTGCCCGATCTCACCGAGACCACGGCCGATGCTCTCCAACTGGGCTAGGATCACTTCCAGGGCTTGCCCCTCGCTTTGCTCATCCGGTCCAGCAAGTGGAGGAACTGTCTGGGCGGCCGCCGGTCGAGAGCTTGGGTGCTGACGCGTCACGATGGTCCTCCCCGGCGCTGACGCACCCTTGGCCGCCTGGCCGGTCGGCTTGGACTGCCCGGCGCGGACAGAGGCGCTGCTAACCCTGGCTGTTCGGGTGCCGGACTGCACTTGCGCAGGTGACCCCGCGGCCACAACCCTCGGTGTCTCATCCTGCATGTCACCCAGCGTGCCCGGCTTGGAGCGCTGGATCACGACGCTCTTGCCAGCCGCCGTCTTCCGCGGCCCGGCGGTCGTCTTCGGAACACGAGGCTGAGCGCCATCCGCTGAAGCGGACGGAGCTGCGGGCGGCATCTTCTTCGGGGACATGGGGCGGCTCCGTCCTGCGGTCTGCTTCGATGGCAACAAGGCCGCAGCATCACCCACGGGCGGAGGATGCGAAAGCCTGCCGCCGATCTTGGCGTCCACGTCGTCCGATCCGGCGATATCGAGGCCGAACAGGGCAGCGACATCCTCACCTGCAAGGACGCGCTCCCCAGGGGACGTCGCGCCCGGCATGGCGTTGTCGAGGCTGGCCAAGAGCTCACTCTCATCAACCGCGCGCATGCGGAACAGAAGCTCCGGGCTTCGGTCGAGCCGTGCTCCCACCCCATACAGCACGGCCGCCACATGCTTGCACATCGAGGCAAAGTCCAGGCAACTGCAGGAGAACCTGATGTCGGACGGCTTGGGAAACAGGCCAGTGCCCTGGCGGCAGATGCGCTCCATGACGCCCTTGGACAGCCGCCCTTGCAGCAGCTCCACCAGGGAGTCGATCTGGCCCGCGCAGTCCGCGCAGATCGACCGCCACTGGCCGGCCGGCACGGGAGCGATCGTGATGGTGACCTTGTAGATCGACGACCCGCTGACCAGGGCCTTTACCTCGCGCGGCCCGATCTGCAGGTCGATGACCGAGCCGTTACGGACGTAGGTGCGGCCGCGCGGCAAGCGGCTCTCGTAGTCGCGGTAGCTTTCCAGGTTGTCGCACCACGCTTTGCCCCAGACCGTGGTGGCGATCGCACGCCCCTCGATCTGCACGGGCGCCATAGGGTGGCCCTTCTTGCGCAGCTTTGCCGCTTCGCGCTCGGCCTTGAGGCGGCGCTCGGCCACCGGGACGTAAGCGGGCCATCCCTCGTCGTAACGCGCCATCGCGGGTCAGTCCTTCATTGCAGAATGGATGTCGAGCGCGACCATCTGTAACAGGGCATCGTTGCTCATCTCGGTGAGGTTGATCTCGCCGGGCCCGGCCAGCAACCCCTCCGAAAGGCCTCGCTTTGATTCGATCAGGGCGTCGATCTTCTCCTCCACCGTGCCGCGGCAGACGAACTTCTGCACGAGCACATTCCTCCTCTGGCCGATGCGGAAGGCGCGGTCGGTGGCTTGGTTCTCCACGGCCGGGTTCCACCAGCGGTCGAAGTGCACGACGTGGGAGGCCGCGGTCAGCGTCAGCCCGGCGCCGCCCGCCTTCAAGGACAGCACGAAGAAGGGCACGGCCTCGTCGGCCTGGAACGCCTGCACCAGGGCCTTCCGCCGCTTGACCTCGGTCTGCCCGTGCAGGACCAGACCGGGCCGTCCGAAGACCCCGCCGAGGAAGGTGGCCAGAGGCTCCGTCACCTCGCGGAACTGGGTGAACACCAGCATCTTCTCCTGCCGGGCTGCCACCACCTCGGCGATCTCGCGCAGGCGTGCCCACTTGCCGCTGTCCTCCTCCGCCCAGGCCTGGTCGCCCAGCCATTGGGAGGGGTGGTTGCAGATCTGCTTAAGGCGCGTCAGCGTGGCAAGAACGACGCCCTTGCGCTGGATGCCGTCGGCGTCTTCGAGGCTCTCCGCCAAGTCCTCGACCGCTTGCGCATACAGCGCCGCCTGCCGGCGGCTCAGGTTGCAATAGGCCTTGACCTCCGTCTTGTCCGGAAGGTCGGTGATGATGGACCTGTCCGTCTTCATGCGCCGCAGGATGTATGGGCGGACGAGCTCACGAAGCGGACCGTAGGGGTTCAGCTCCCGCTCGCTCAGGCCCTTGGCGTAGCGCGAGAACTGCCGCGCGGTCCCCAGCAGCCCGGGGTTGATGACGTCGAAGATCGACCATAGGTCGCCGAGGTGGTTCTCGACCGGCGTTCCGGTCAGTGCGATCCGTGACTGTGCCGTCAGCGCCTTTACCGCCTTGGTCTGCTTGGCCTGCGGGTTCTTGACCGCCTGCGCCTCGTCCAGAATGGCGAGCCGCCAGGCCGCTTGCGCGAGGCCGGGACTGCGGAGCAGCGAGCCGTAGCTGGTGATGACCAGGTCGAGCCCATAGGCGTGATCCGGCGTGAACTGCTTGGCTTCCTCAGCGGTCATGGCGGAGGGATGGACGATCCTGGCCTTCAGGCTGGGGGCAAACCTCTCGATCTCCACCATCCAGTTGGCCAGCAGCGAGGCCGGCGCCACCAGCAGGCTGGGCTGTGCCGCGGCGCTGCCGCGCTTGGCCCGCAGCACGAGCAGCAGCGCGAGGACCTGGATGGTCTTGCCCAGCCCCATGTCGTCCGCCAGGCAGGCACCCAGGCCAAGGCCGGACAGCAGGTGCAGCCACTGCACACCGGCCTTCTGGTAGGGCCGCAGCGTGCCATTCAGAGCCGGCCCGGGATCGGCGCCGGCCCCATCGGGGCTACGCAAGGTTTGCAGCGTCCTCGCCAGCCACGGCCCTGTCGTCACCCGCGACCAGTCAGCAGCAGCCGCGTCATCGCCGTCGTCGTCGTCGTCCCTCGCGATTGCGGCACCGGCGAGCATGCGCATCGCCTCCCTGAACGTCAGGCCGCCTTCCTCAGCCAGCTGTTCGGCCTCGCGGAAGCGCTGCAGCGTGCGCCCGAGCCGAATGCGGTCCACCTCGACCCAGCGGCCACGCAGCAGCATTAAGCCTTCGGTCCCGGCGAGCAGCGTGCGGATTTCCTGTTCGGTGAGGGGCTCGCCGTCCAGCATCATCTCTGCGCGGAAGTCCAGCAGTCCGTCGAGGCCAAGCGCGGACGGTGCGCGTGCCCCGACCGTGGCCGTCACGCGCGGCCGCAATGGACGGTTCGCGCGCCAAGTGGCCGGCATGCGCACGACGATGCCGGCAGCCTCCAGCCCGGGCGTGCTCGCGAGAAGCTGCGAGGCGTCCTGCGGGCTCCAGCGTAGAGGTTGGAAGATCGTTCCGGTGTCCACCATCGCCTTGAGCCAGGGGCAGGCGTCGGCGGCTCTTTGCACCGGCAGGAGAAGGGCTAGGAGCTTGTCCTTGTTCGCCGCCCCCGCATAGTCGCGCAAGGCGCGGCCGAGCGGCACGTGCTGGGCCTTGACCTGTGCCGACAGCTGCGTCGTGTAGGTGGCCATAAAGGCGAATGGGAACTCAGGATCGGCGCGGTTCTCAGCCAAGTTGAAGTGCACCCGCCCAACCAGGTTCCAAGCCGGGTTCAGCCGTTTCAGGAAACCCTGTAAATCTGTTCTGGCCGCCGCCAGGGCCGCGGCCACCGCCGCCCCCATCTCCCCCCATAGCGCCAGCAGGACATCCGGCGCAAGGTATTCGGAGCCCGGCATCATCGGCGCCGTCAGCACCAGCGCAGCGAGTTCCGCCGCGTCCGGCGCTGCGACCTCGGGCAGGGCAGATAGGACCGGCGTATCATCGGAAGTGCCCGGCCTGTGCAGGAGGGATGACGCCACATAGCGCCCGGCGAACTCGCGCCACCAGCTGAAGCTGGGTGGCAGGACCTGCCCCACCTCCCCTGCCCCGAGCTGCACCAGACCCGCTCCCGTCCCACGGGCGAACGCCTCGGTCAGGCGTGCCGCCGCGGCCTCGTCCATGTCCAGCCCGTCCTCGGCCTTCTCAAGCACGAGGTGGCCGCGCGGTGTCAGACGTAGGCCGAAGCAAGACATGAGAAGCGGCAATCCGAGTGGAGCTTGGCTGACCCTGGATCGGCGTTGGGGCACGGATCCGTCCAGATAGGCGCAGTGACAGCGAAAGCGTGCGAAGTGGCTACGAGCTTAGATGGATACCATAGCGGCGTTGCCGAAGCTCGACATCAGGCAGGACCTCGTGCTGCGCCGCGGCGTCGCTCCGCCAGCGGACTTCGTGCGGGTTCCCCTCGCCCGCTTACCGATAGCGGCCATCGGGAGAGCGGGCGTCTACAGGGCCTCGCCAGCAGCCGCGAGGCTGGAAAGGTAGACTGAAACCGCCGCCGGGCTAGGCCGGAAACGCCTGGCAATTGTGCTCGCGGCACCAGGCGACGGATGCTCTCCAGTGCTGCAGGCATTTGGTTCTCGTCGATGCGGCATGCGGGGGGTCAGCGTGGCGGCGGGCGGCCTCAACC
>JAABUJ010006371.1_pt1 | contig 11436 bp, 8 predicted proteins | sample 5559131 | NCBI WGS metagenome assembly JAABUJ01 (sample SAMN10711875, study PRJNA513366) | rock metagenome | isolation source: Antarctica rocks | place: Antarctica: Victoria Land, Mt New Zealand nord | collected 2016-01-07 | reverse complement strand
GCCCGGGAGCTCGTCGTCAGCGCGGTGATCGCGCTGATCGTCTTCGGGCCGGAGCGCCTCCCCGAGCTGGCCGCGCAGCTGGCGAAGGCGCTCCGCGACGTCCGCCGCCTGTCCGACGAGCTCACGGGCGCGTTCCAACGGGGTCTCACGCGCGACGACCCGGCCACGCCCGACCAGACCCCGGCCGTGAGGGAAACCGTCGCACCCGCCACGGCGGACGCGGCCGGGTCCACGATCGCCCGCTCGCTCCGGGTGGAAACGATCCCGGACGAGCTGAGCACCCCGAGCGCGACCGCGCCGGGTGCAACGCCCGCCGTCGCCACGCCGACGGGCGATCGCCCGCATGACGACGCCACGATCGGCCGCGCCTCCCTGGCGGGGACGACCGCGGCCGGGCCGCGCAGCGGCCTCGTCGGTGACGCTGCTGCGGCGAACGGCCCGCGTGAGCGAGCCGACCTCGGCCCCACGCCAACCCCCAGTGCGGAGGATGGGCCGGGCGGGCTCGCCACAGCCCTGGCGACGACGGACCAGGCGGGCGCGGCAGGCGCACGAGGCGAGGGTGCCGCCGCCCGGTATACGCCGCTCAACCCGGCGGTGCCCGTCGGCCCGGCGTGGTCGAGCACGGTGCCGCCGGAGGAGCCATGCCGCCTCTTGCGGGGCCGTCGGCGTCTAAGTACATTCACGCAATGATCGCGGCATTGGTCGGCGATGATTGACGAGCGAATCGCGAAACTGCCTACGGCAAACCCACGAACCGTATCTGATTGTACTTAGGTCCGTCCATCCGCACGTGGCGGCGTTCCGTGCGCGCCGCTGCCGCGCGACGTATCGGCGCGCGCCGTTGACACCTTGTTGAGCCAAACTGCGGTATGCTCGGGCGGTGACGCCGCGCGGCCGTCGCCGACGGGGGGGATGCCCTGCTGGGGTCGGTGCTCGCCGCAGCGAGGAGCGTACATCGCGACACGGAGGGTTGCCGGTATGACACAGACGCGCTGGCTGGCGGTGCTCGCGATCGCGGGGGGGATCGTGGCGATCCTGCTGGCGGTCTTCGCCCAGCGCCTGGGGCTGAGCGCGCTGCCCACCTTCGGGTGGAAGAAGGCGCTCGTCAGCCTCGCCGGGGGCGTCGCGATCCTGGCCGGGCTCCTGCTCCTGCGGGCACCGGTGTTCGACGAGGGGGAGTTCGACGAGGAGGGCGAGGAGGTGGCTCCGCCACCCGCGCGCGGGAACGGGGACGAGGCGCGATGAAGCGCAGGATCCCGGAGGAGCTGCAGCGCCACCTCGGCGAGGCGTTCCCGCTCGCGCTCGCCGTCGGCGTCGTCGCGGCGATCGGCGTCGCGGTGACGACGGGACAGGTGCTGCTGGCGGGGCTCGCCGGGGGCAGGGGTGCCGTGCTCATCCTCGGGCTGATCGCGGGGGCGTATTACTGGCGACGGGCGGATCGCGACTGAGGCGCGCGGGCGGGTCCCCGTAGGCCTAGGCGTGCGTGGCGTGTCAGCGGCAAGGCGCTCTACCACGCCCGGATCGCCGCACCCGACTAGGGGGTGAGCGGTCCGCGCATCGGCTTGCGCGGACCGGACCCTGACCGCAGCGTCGCTGTAGGATCGTCCCCGCCGTCGCGGCGCTCCGTGGCCGCCCGCTCCCGTCATGCAGCCCCGCCGAGAGCGCCCGTCACCGGTGGCGGCGCTTACCGGCCGACGGGCACCGGCAGGTCGCTCCGCTTGGGGGCATGTGGGCTGGCGCGCGGCAGGTTAACGGGAGGTTAAGGCGCTGGCATGGTTCCTGCATCCTGCGGCCCGACGAGGCGTTACGATACAGGCCAAGCGCGGATGATGGCCGTTGTACGGAGGTGACAGGATGGCGATCGACGATTATCTGGACCCCGAGGTCGGGGTGGCGGTGGCGGTGAGCGCCGTCGTCTTCTCGCCCCCGGTGCGGCGCGTGGTGCGCCGCGGGGCGGTCTTCGGTCTCGCGGGGATCATGATGGCCGGGGACGCCCTGGCGACGCTGGTCGGCGGGCTCGGGCGGGGCGTCCGGCAGGCCCCCCCGGCGCTGGCGGCATCAGCCGCCGGGGCCATGCCGAGTGTGGTATCGTCGACGGCCCCGGAGCCGGGGGCGTCGGTCCCGGCGGCACCAGCGGCCGACGACGAGCCGACGGTCACGGCGAGCCGGGCGCAGGCCCGGGGTGGGACGAAGGCGGCGAATGAGGGGGCTAATGCGTGAGGCGCCGGACGACCACTTGGCGAAGCCCGGCCCAGAACCGGGCGCCGGTGCGCGGGCGGGGGCGGCGGTCGACCAGCTCGGGAGGCGCCTCGGGGCGCTGGCGCTCGGGACGGGTGCCCAACTCCGCGACCTGGCCGCGCGGGTAGGCGGGCCCGCCGGGGGAACCGGCGGTGGGCAGGGTGCAGCGGAAACCGCGCCGTCGGCCCCGCCCCCCCAATTGGCGCGGGCCGATGCCGCGCTCGACCGGGTCGGCGTGCGGCTCGGCGGCGCGCTGGCGCTGGTCGGCTGGCAGGTGCGGCGGGCGGCGGCGCGGACCCGCGAGGAGGCCGAGGACCTCTGGGCGGAGGCGCAGCGCTTGCGGCAGGGCGCGTGATCCCGACCCTCGTCGGCGCGGCGGGGACACGGCTGGCACGAGCGAAGCGGCCGCGAGTTACGCGGTAGCGCCTCCGCTGCGGCGAGTATGCGACCGTGTCACCACAACGCAGCGTTCCCTGTCCACGTCCACGGCGTGGCCCGCCGCTTGTAGGAGACGCGGATCGCGTTGTCCCCCGCACCACGGTGCCCGGCATTGCCCGGCGACCCCCGCCACATCATGGTCCGCGGTGCCGGATACTGGTTGCGTTCCGGTGCAGTGGAGCGCCTTCGAGACGCGATGACTGCGGGGGCCTGGAGCGCGGAGCACGCTGTTCGCCTGGCGCGGGGGCATGGCGCCAGGCGAACACGTTGACCGGGGCCGGATCGCTGGGAGGATACGATGACCGCCGCCTCGTTGGACGAACCGCGCGTGCTCCATGCAGTCCCTGGCCGGGTTCGCGTGCGGTTGCCCGTCTGGGCCGGCCAGCGACCGGGCACCGTCCGGAACGCGCTCGCCGGGACACCCGGGGTGCAGCGGGTAGAGGCGAGCGCGCTGACCGGCACGGTGTTGGTCCGGTTCGACGTCGCCGCGACGAATCAGGACACGATCCTGTCGCGGCTCCGCGCGCTGGAACCGCCCGCCACAGCGGCGCAGGAGGCGGACCCGCCATTGCGCCCGGATCGCCAGGCCACGTCGCGAGCGCTGGTGGAGGGACACGGCACCACCCGGCGGATGCGGCTCGCCGTGGCGGGCCTGGACCGCGACCCGCGCCTCGCCCGCGCGGTCGTCGCGCGCCTGGTCGCCCAGCCCGGGGTGCGCGGCGCGCGGGCCGATCCCCTCACCGGGCGGGTCCTGATCGAATTCACCGCACACGAACTCGCGATCGAGGAGGTACTCGGCACCCTCACGGGCCTGGAGCTGCCGGACCTGCCGTTCGAGGACCACCCGGGTACCCCCCTCGATCCGCGCCCGTTGGTGCAGAATACCGGGCGGCTGGTCGGGGCGGCCCTCGGCCTGACGCTGGTGGCCGGTCGCCGCGCGGCGGGCCTGGACGGGCCGCTGGTCGGGACGTCCGGCCCCGTGGTCGCCGCCTCCGCGATCGGCATCCTCGAAGGCTTCCCCGGCGTGCGTGACGGGCTACGCCGGATCCTCGGGGCCCACGGCGTCGATCTCCTCTTCACCGGCGCCGGCATCGTCAGCCTGACCCTGGCCGGTAGCCCGTTCGGCCTTGCGCTCACCGGCGCTGCGGCCCTCCGCCTGGTCACGGAGATCCGCGCCCGCCGCGCCGCGTGGCGGGACTATGAGGCACGACTCGGCGACGCGGACATGGAGGCGCCCGGCGAGGCGATCGCACGCACCGCCGGTGAGCGGGTGCCCCTGGCGGCCACCGTGATCGCGGGGCTGGGGAGCGCGAGCGGGATCGATGGGTTACCGGTGCCGCTGCGGCCGGGCGCGCGCGTCCCCGCCGGCGCGCAGCTGCACGGCGGGCCCTTCGTCCTCGCGCCCGACGGCGACGTGGCTTTCGTGCCCGAGGAGCGCCCCGCCCCGCCGCGCCCGGCCTTGTATGACCGCTATCTGCAGGCCGCGGGGCCGCTCTCGCTCGCCTATGCCGCCTTGACCGCCCTGGTCACGCGCTCCGCCCCCCGCACCTTCGCGTCGCTGCTGCTCGTCAATCCCCGTCCGGCGGTGATCGGGCGGGAGGCCGCGAACACCGGGGCGGCGGCGCGGGTGCTGCGCGCCGGCGTGGTGGTGGTCGGCACCCGACCCGGCCGTATCATCCGGCGACCGGATGTCCTGCTCCTGGACGGTCCGCGCGCCCTCGTCCGCGGCCTCGAGATCGGCGTGGCCCTGCCCCTGGCGGGCGAGCTCGACGAGGCGGGGCTGCTGGCGCGGGCGGCGGGGATCGCCGTCGCGGCCGGGACGCCGTGGGGCGACGTCTTCCCCCTGTCCGGCCACAGCGGCGCCACGGACGGGGCCTTCGACGGGACGACCGCGACCGCGATCATGGACGGCGTGGCCTACACGCTCGGGCCGCCGCCGCCCGGCGAGCCGCTGCCGCGCCGGGCCCGCGTGCATCACCGCGGCGAGTACCCGCTGCTCCTGCGCGTGGCGGACGGCGGGCGAGCGCTGGGGCTGGTCACGCTGCGACCCCGCCTCGCGCCCGGGGTGCCGGAGCTGGTGGCGACCTGCGCTCGGCACCGGGTCGCGCTCGGGGTGTGGGGGGCGGGGGACCCGGACGCGGCGGCGGCGGTCGCCGCGCGGGCGGGCATCCCGCTCCTCGACGCCGCCACCGGCGCCCCCGCCGCCATCCGGGCGCGGCAGGCCACGGGCGCGCTGGTCGCCTTCCTGGCGGATAGTGCCGCCGGGGCCGAGGGATTCGCCGCTTGCGACCTGGCCATCGGCCTGACGACCGCCCGCGACGGTCGGTTCCTCGCCCGCGCCGACCTCCTCGCGCCCGACCTTCATGGGGTTGTGGCCATTGTCGAGGCCGGGGCGCGCCGCGACGTCGTCGTCCGCGACGCGGTCGCCCTATCGGTCGTGGCCAACGGCATCGGCGCCCTCTGGGGCTTCCGCGGCGGCCCGGCGCTCGCGCAGGCCTCCTACGCCACCTACGCCGCCGCCGCCGGGGCGCTCGCCGTCGGCTGGGCGCGGCTCGCCGGCGGGCGCCCCTCGCGCTCCGCCGTCGCACAACTGGTGGATCCGCGCCCGGAACGCTGGGGGGCGCGGTCGAGCGCCGAGGTGCTCGAGGTGCTCGGGTCCACGGCCGCCGGCCTGACCGCGACCGAGGCGGCCGCGCGGCAAGTGGCCGCACCGGCGACGCGGCGCGAACACCGGCTCCTGCGGGCCGTCGGCGATCAGCTGGCCTCACCCCTGATCGGTGTCCTGGCGGCGAGCGCGGGGCTGTCGCTCTTCCTGGGCTCGCTGGCGGATGTGGCGATCATCGCGGCGACCATCGGGACGAACGTGGCGGTCGGGGCCTGGCAGGAACGCCAGGCCGGGCGTGCCGCCGAGGCCCTGGCCCGGCTCGCCGCGGGTACCGCCCGCGTGCTGCGCGACGGGACGACGATCACCGTGGCCGCCGCCACCGTCGTGCCCGGGGATGTGCTGGTGCTGGCGGCGGGGGACCGGATCGCGGCCGACGCCCGCCTCCTGGAGGCGCGCAACCTGGAGGTCGACGAAGCCGCGCTGACGGGCGAGTCGCTGCCGGTGGCCAAGGCCCCGGCGGCGGGGCGCGACGCGGACCGCATCGTCCTCGAGGGGAGCGACGTCACGGTCGGCGCGGGCCGCGCGGTCGTCGTGGCGGTCGGTGGCCAGACGCGCCTGGGGGCGACCGCGGCGGCGCTCGCGCTCGACGAGACGCGGCAGAGCCCGCTCGGGCAGCGGCTGGGCCGCCTCCTGCGCCAGGTGCTGCCCCTGGCGGCGGTAGGCGGCGCGGTCGTCTTCGGCTCCGGCCTGCTGCGCGGGCGCGCGCTCGGCCCGCAACTGGCCGTGGCGGCCAGCATCGCCCTGGCCGCGGTCCCGGAGGGGCTGCCCTTGCTGGCGGGCATGGGGGAGGCGGCGGTGGCCAGGCGGCTGGGTACCCGCGGGGCGCTCGTGCGCCGACTGTCGGCGGTCGAGGCGCTCGGGCGGGTCGACGTGGCGTGCACCGACAAGACCGGCACGCTCACGGAGGGCCGCCTCGCCCTCACCCTGGTGGCGGACGCCGCCGAAGCCAGCGCCGCTCCGGGCGCGCTCGTGGCGAGCGACGCGCCGGGCACGACGAGCGCGACGCCGTCCGCGGACCGAGCGGCGCTGCGCCAGGTGCTGCTGGTCGCGGGGCTGGCCAGCCCGCACCCGGAGGCCGCCGATGCGGCGGCGCACCCGACCGATGTGGCGGTGGTGGGCGGGGCGCTCGCGGCGGGCCTGGGTGCGGCGCTGCGCGTGGCGCGCGGGGCGGAGTCGCCGTTCGACCCGGCGCAGGCCTTCCACGCCACCGTGGCCGCCGACCGGCTGAACGTCAAGGGCGCGCCGGAGGCGCTCGTCCCGCGGTGCACCCGCCTCCGCAGGCACGGGCGCGATATCGACCTGGACGCGTCCGCCCGGGTGGCCCTCCTGGCCCGGGCGACGGCACTCAGCGGCCGGGGCCTGCGGGTGCTCATGGTGGCCGAGGGCGGCGCGGCGACCGACCCGGCGGATCCGTCCGGCCTGGTCGCCATCGGTTTCGTCGGCATCAGCGACCCGCTCCGCGCCGGCGTACCGGCCGCGGTGGCCCGCTGCCGCGCGGCGGGCATCCGGGTGGTGATGCTGACGGGCGACCACCCGGCGACCGCGCGCGCCATCGCGACCGAGGCGGGGCTGCTCGTCGCCGGCGGCGACGTGCTGACGGGCGACGCGATCGCCGACCTGGACGGCACGGCCCTGGCGACGCGACTCGAGCGCGCCGCGGTCGTGGCCCGGATCACGCCGCTGGATAAGCTGCGCATCGTCGAGAGCCTGCAAGGGCGGGGCCACGTGGTCGCGATGACGGGGGACGGGGTGAACGACGCGCCGGCGCTCCGCCTGGCGGATGTCGGCGTGGCCATGGGCCGGGGCGGGACGGAGGTGGCGCGGCAGGCGGCCGCCGTGGTGCTGGCGGACGACGATTTCGGCACGCTGGTGGAGGCGCTGGTCGAGGGCCGGAGCTTCTGGCGTAATATCCGGCGCGCGCTGGGCCTGCTCCTCGGCGGCAATCTCGGCGAGCTGGGCCTGGTCGTCGGGGCGAGCGTGCTGGGGCTCGCCTCGCCCCTCGTTGCCCGCCAGATCCTCGCGGTGAACCTGATCACCGACGCCCTGCCGGCCCTCGCGGTGGCGCTGCAACGACCGGCGGATCGCAACCTGGCGGGGCTCGCGCGGGAGGGGGCCGCGGCCCTCGACGCGCCCCTGCGTCGGGACGTGCTGCGCCGTGGCACGGCGACGGCCGTGCCCACGCTCGGCGCCTATCTCCTCGCCCTCGGGCATGGGGGGCTGCCGCAGGCCCGGACGGTCGCCTTCGCGAGTATCGTCGCCACCCAGCTGGCCCAGACCCTCGACGCCGGGCGGAACGAGGACGGCCTGAGCCGGGGCGTGCTCGCGGCGGTGGGCGGCTCCGCCGGGCTCCTCCTGGTGGCCCTCACCGTGCCGCCGGTGCGCGACTTCCTCGCCCTGACCGCGCCGACCCCGCTCGGGTGGCTGCTGGTCGCGCTCGGGGCGCTCGTCGCGGTGCCCCTCGGCCGACGATTGTTCCGCCCGGCCGGGGAGGGCGGGGCCGGGGAGACGGCGGCCGCGGCCCCGGCGGGGCTGGTGTCAACATAGGCATCCAGAGCCGAGCGTTTCGCCTGTCCTGGCCGCTTGGCCTGTCCGTCGGCGCTACGCGGCCCGCTGATACGCGTGGTGGTGGCCACCGAGCACCGGGAACGCCCGCACGTTGCCCGCCCCTCCCGCACGCACGAGGAATGCCGCAGCATCGCCGGGGATGCGCTGTCGGAGACCCTGATGCGGCCGGTCCTGGTTGCAGTAGGCCACATACTCCCGCAGCACGCGCCGCAGGTGGGCCTCGCCCAGCACCAGGATATGGTCGAGGCACTCCCGCCGGACGGTGCCGAGGAACCGCTCGCACGTGGCGTTCTGTCTCGGTGCACGAGAGGCCGTCCGCCGCTGCGTGATGCCGCTCGCTGTCGCGACGCGGTCGAAGGCCGGCCCGTACTTGCTATCGCGATCGCGGACGAGGTACCGCGGCCGCTGGCCGAAGGGCGTCGCCTCGCGCAGCTGCTGCGCGACCCACGCGTCGGTCGGGTGGCGCGTGACGCCGACGTGGACGACCCGGCGCGACGCGAGGGCGACCACGCCGAAGGCGTGCAGGGGCCGGAAGAGCGCGTCGGTGACGGGGAGGAAGTCGCAGGCCCGGATCGCGCTGGCGTGGTTACGGAGGAACGTCGCCCAGGACTGCCCGGCGCGCCGCGGCGGGCGGGCGTCGCGCCTGTGCCGCTGGACCGTGGTCTTGGCGACGCGGATACCGCGCTGCAGCAACTCACCGCGGATGCGCTCGGCGCCCCAGAGCCGATTCGCTGCGGCCAGCTCCCGGATCAGCGCGATCGTCGCGGCCGCCACCTTCGGCTGTGGCGCTGACCGGGGCCGTGATCGCCGTCGCCAGACGAGGCGGAAGCCCTGCCGATGCCAGCGGAGCACGGTCTCGGGCTGGACGAGCAGGACGAGGAGCGCCCGATCGGTCGGCGTGCAGCGGGGGCGCGTGACGCTGCGCCGCAGGACGAGGTGCTGCTGGCGCAGGAAGGCGTTCTCGGCGATGAGGGCGGGCCGACCGCGCACGAGGTCTGCGACCGCGCCCACCACGACGCCCTGTTCGGCGCGCTTCGGCGCGGCGATCAGGCGTTGCTGGAGCGCGTGGGCGAGGGAGCATCCGCGCTGGGCATAGCGGCGGAACAGGCGCGTCAGCAGGGGGGCTCCTCATCGCGTACAGGCGACGACCGCGCGACGCCCACGGGTACCGCGCTGCCAGCGTGTAGCGCTGCCACTCGTCACGTCAAAGTGGCGCTCGACGCGAACGGATATTCCAAACGGCCAACACAAGCGAATCCAGATAGCGCGGACACATGACGGACCGACTGTCCCTGACGCACCGACGGGCGCTGGATACCGAGACAGACAAGTCCACCTGGATGCCAGACCGAAGGTGTGACGCCCTGTACACGCAGTGCTGCAATTCCGTAAGTGCGCCGTTCCTCAAATGCGGTGCACATCAGCACGCGCACAGTTCCTACGCTATTTGTGAGTAATCGTAGTACGTATGCAGGCCACTATTTGCACCGTATTTGAGGAACGGTGCAGTAAGTGGTGCATCCGGTAAATCCTCGCTACTATAATCAGCGAGGAGGAGCGTGCCATGCCGAAGTTGTTGGCCGTCCGTGCGCCGAGTGATGAAGAGGCCATGGCCGTGCGGCGGCTGGCCCACAGCCGCACCGCCGCCGCGCGGCTGGTCGAGCGCGCCCGCATCGTCTGGCTGTCGGCCCAGGGCGAACCGGTGCCCGCAATCGCCGCCGCGATCGGCTGCGGCGCGGGCACCGTACGGCGGTGGCTCCGCCGCTTCGAGACGGGCGGGTTGGACGGCTTGGCCGACGCGGCGCGCGCGGGCCGCCCGGCGACCTACACCGCCGAGGAGGTCGGGGCGGTGGTCGCGGCGGTGCTGACCGACCCGCAGGCCCTCGGGCTGCCGTTCGGCTGCTGGACCTACGACCGGCTGGCGGCGTACCGCAACGAGGTCGCCGGGGTGCCGATCAAGCGCAGGCGCATCCAGGAGGTGCTGGTGGCGGAGGGGCGGCGCTGGCGGCAGCAGGAGACCTGGTTCGGCGCGCGGGTCGACCCGGACTTCGCCGCCAAAAGGGGGCGATCGAACAGCTCTACGCCGCCCCACCCGACGGTAGCGTGGTGATCTGCGTGGATGAGCTGGTGCCGGAGAGCGCCAAGAGCTTCCGGGGGCGCGAGTTCGTGCGCCTCGCCGCCGGGGCCGCTACCGCCGCCCCGCGTGCCACGCAAGAGATCGACTACGGGCGGCGCGGCAGCGGCTACAGCTTCGGCGCGTTCCGCCCCGCCGCAGGCGATGCGCTCACCGCGCCCTACGAGCGCCGGACCACCGCCAACTTCGTGGACTTCCTCGACCGGGTCGAGCGCTGGCTGCCCCCCGAGGCGGGGCGCGTCTACGCCATCCTCGACAACCTGAGCACCCACCGCGCCCCCGACGTGCTGCGCCTCTCGCTGGCGTATCCGCGCTGGGAGTTCGTCTTCCAGCCGAAGTACGCCGCCTACCTGAACCTGATCGAGCCCTGGTGGACGATCCTGCGCTCGCTCGCCCTCAAGGGCCGGCGCTTCGAGACCTGGGGGCAGATCTGCGCCGCGATCCAGGCGGCGACCGCCTACTGGAATGCCCGCAAGCACCCCTTCGTCTGGGGGCGCAGGCGGCGGCACCGCCCGCGTCGCAAGCCCGGTATCGCGCTCGCTACCAATATGCCTCCGACTTAGCGGATGCACCAGTAAGCGGATCCCTCGTCCCTATGGTGACAGGGCAACGTTATCGACGTTATCTAACCGTTTTCCCGGCAATATACCCCGAGGAAGCGAGGTTCTGTCAAGTTCCCGGGCCGCCTGTCCCTGACACACTACGCGCGGAACACCACCCCTGGCATCCACCATCTGCCATGCCGACGCGTGGCGCGGCGCGTTGCAGGCGGCGACCACCCCGCCGAACACCGGTAACGGTACCAGGTATGGCTCGAGAACCCCAGGCCCGACGCCGATTCGTAGTACCCGCAGCGGGGTACTCCAGCCGCACCTGCCCATTCGCCTGCGCCCGCGTCGACAGTTGTGCCTTCCGCTATTGCGCTTCAAGCGCAGCCACTTCTCGCCTCACTCCGATCGTCAGATTCGCCCCCGTCGCCTGAACGGTCGCGGCTATATCAAGCTATTTGGTCACCAATTTGTGGTCGGGCGGGAGCACGCCAGGAAGATCGTGACGGTGTTGCTTGAAGAGCACGTAGCACAAATACTCGACGGCGAGCGCTTCCTCCGGCAGATCTTAATCGACAGGCAGCTATTGAGGGAATGAGGATGACCGACAGACCATTCACTCGGCAGGATTGGCTCCCACCAGCCCCTCCCACCAACCTTCATCCGCCTCCGCCTCACCGCCCCGTGCCCGCACCCACGCCAGCCGCGTCGTCCCATCGAGCAGGCCGCCGAGCGCCGTATACCGCGGCGCCCGCCGCCAATCCCGCACCGCCATCGACAAGGCCTTCGTCTGCCCAACGATCACGACCAGCTGCCTCGCCCGCGTGAAGGCGGTGTATAGCAATGTA
>JAABUJ010006370.1_pt1 | contig 11437 bp, 12 predicted proteins | sample 5559131 | NCBI WGS metagenome assembly JAABUJ01 (sample SAMN10711875, study PRJNA513366) | rock metagenome | isolation source: Antarctica rocks | place: Antarctica: Victoria Land, Mt New Zealand nord | collected 2016-01-07 | reverse complement strand
GGCCACGGAGAAGCTGTTCCAGATCCTCAACTACCGCTACATGATGCGGCTGCCCACGGTCATCACCACCAACGTGCCGCTCGAGGACCTGGGCGACCGCCTGGCCTCGCGCATGGCCGACCCCGAGCTGAGCATCCCCGTCTCCATCGCCGGCCCCGACCTACGCACCGGACGCGAGAGCAGCACGCAGCGGCCTACGCCGCCCTCAGGCCGCGGCCGCTCTACGCCGCGCCGCTTTAGTTGAATGACTTGACTGTCTCACGCGCGCGGCATGATGGGTTGATCAATGGATGCTGTGCGCGGCCGCGGCCTGCTCCGCTGCTCGCCGCGGTGTAGCCCTGGTCGACGAAGGCGAGTTAGACTTGCGTTGCGTTCGTTCCCGTGGCTCAGTAATAGGCGAACCCATACTATAGGGCGTCGGCGCCCGTATAGGCTTGCGCGAATGCGATCCGCGCCTTCAACGGGTTTCATCCGGCGCCACATAGGGAGGGAATCTCACGCCGGCGAGCTGCTCGGATATGCCCCAGAGTCGGATGGCGTCAGCCTCGCTGGTAGCCGGCTTATAAATCTTCTGTACTGCCGGTGCGCCAGCAAGGTGCGCGATCCCGCTTGGGCCATAGAACAGGCCACCCTTCGCCCGCGGGCTGGCCGCCGCGTACAGAGCGGGCAGGAGGCCTTCCTCGACCGTCTGGGCCAGGACCCCGCCGCGAGACAGGCGTCGGATCATCCGGACCATGAAGGTGTCGCCGTCGCGGCCCATCTCGGGGTGCGCGGCTAGCAGGTTCGTGGCCGTGATCCCGGGGTGGGCAACATTGCTCGTGAGGCCCCACCCGCCCGCTTTGCTGTGATGATCCAGGTCGAGACCGAAGATCATGAGCGCAAGCTTCGACTGGTTGTAGGCCCGCATGGGCACGTATTTCGTTGCCCACTGCAGGTCGTCCCAGTTAAACGCGCCCTGAGCGGCGCCGAAGCTGACTTGGCTGGTGACACGCGCCTTGCCCGCCCGCAGTAGCGGCAGCAGGTGCGCGACCAGGGCGAAGTGGCCGAGGTAGTTCGTCCCGAACTGCAACTCCAGCTCGTCCTGGGTGGTCTGCCGGGTTGGCGGGGTCATCACCCCCGCGTTGTTGATGAGCAGGTCGATCGGACGACCCTCATCGTTCAGACATTCGCTGAACGTCGCGACCGACGCCAACGACGAGAGGTCCAGCTCCCGGGTGGAGACGTTGGCTTCTGGGGTGGCCGCGCGGATACGGTCCAGAGCGGCGGCGCCCTTTGTCGGGTTACGGACGGGCATGACGACGTCCGCGCCAACGGCGGCGAGGCGACCGGCGAGACCGAGGCCGATCCCGTCGCTGGCGCCGGTGACGATGACGAATTTTCCGGTCAGATCTGGGACGATGATATCTGGTTTCTTACGCGGCATGAGCGCTCCTATCAATGTGACATTTTTTATCCACATGTCTATTATTGACAATTAGACGGGAATTGTCAAGACTAGGAGGAGAGGCCGGTTGTCGCACGCGCTCTGTCTGGTTTTTGACCGCCGGATCGGCGAGGCGCGTGGACGTCAGGCTGGCTAGGATATCCGCGTTGATCGCGCGACATCCGGCTAGCTGGATCACGATGGAGGAGGTGGCGATGGTAGGGAAAAACGACGACAAGATTATCGCGGCGGCCACACAAGTCTTTATGCGCTACGGGTTCAAGCGCACCACCATGGGCGAGATCGCCGCGGCGGCGCGCATGTCCAGGGCTGCCCTCTACCTTGTGTACCCGTCGAAAGAGGACGTCCTGACGGCGGTCGTGACGCGGGTGTTCGCGGCCATGCTCGACGAGATCCGCCACGGACTGGGCCGCTTTGCCACAGTGGAGGAGCAATTGACGTTTGCTTTGGATGTGTGGTGTGTCACCGGATTTGAGTTGGTACAAGCGTCACCGGATGCGAAGGACCTCTACGAAAGCGGCTACCAGTTTGCCGCGGAGGTGACGGCCAAGGCTGCCGCTGACTTCGTCGCCCTCGTGGCGGACGTGCTGGACCCGCTGGTCCGCCAGCAAGCCAAGGTGGCTCTGTCGTCGGTCCAGATCGCGCGGATACTTGCGAGCGCCGTGCTGGGATTCAAAGGCTCTGTGACGACGACGGAGCAGCTCCGCACCATGATCGCCCGCCTTATCACCATCGTTCTGGCCAGCCTTGACAACCCGAAGGCGCGGGCCGTCAGCAGCACGGGCTGAGGCGCCCGCGCCACCGCTGCGCTCCTGTCATCCGTCGGGCGATACCGTACCGGGCTGTCGATCGCGGGACGACAGTCGGGCGGATCGTCAATGAAATAGCCCTGAGAATCCGCGGCCCGCGTTGTGGGGTATTCCGCCTGCTCCTATAATGGCAGCGTGGGGGATATAAGGCTTGGGTAGACAGTGATGACGCGCCTGGAGAGTCTGCTGGAGGGGGTGTTCGAGCGCTCGTACGCGCGGCTGTTCCACGCCCGGCTGCAGCCCGTGGAGATCGCCAAGCGCCTCTCGCGGGAGATGGAGGCTGGCCGCGTCGTCGGCGTTTCTTCGGTGTTGGTCCCGAACTACTATGAGGTCGCCCTGAACCCCGACGACTTCGCCGCGTTCGCGCCGATCCGCGTCTCACTCGAGGGCGACATGGCGCGCTACCTGGCGCGCTTCGCCCACGACCACAACTACAGCATGACGACCGATCCCGAGGTTCACTTGCTCTCCGACCTGACGCTGCGCCCACGCCAGGTGGCGCCGCGCGGCCTCCTGACGGAGCCGCCGCTCTCGGCGTCTTCGCTGCGGGCGGCGACGGAGCGGCTCGATCCCACGCGCGTGATGCCGCGCCTGGATACGACCACGGGCGCTCCGCCGCTCGACGCGGCGGGGCCGGCCGTACTGACGCTTGGCGATACGCCCTATCCGCTGTCGAGCGACAACGTGTCGCTTGGGCGCGGTCTGGAGAATGACATCGTGCTGGAGGACCGGCGGGTCTCGCGCATCCACGCCCGCTTGACCAAGACCGGCGGCGTCTGGACCGTGCGCGATGAGGGCAGCACCAACGGCACTTTCGTCAATGGGCGCATGGTCTCGCAGCACGTCCTGAAAAACGGTGACCGCCTCTCGCTGGGCGGCCTGGAGCTGACTTTTGGTCAGAGCTAGGGAGAGGGACATTCTATGAGTTCGGCGGTCGTGCTGTTCGGCGCGCGGGTCCTGTTGCTCGTGCTGCTGTACCTCTTCTTGTTCGTGGTGGTGCGGGCGCTGCGCCGCGATTTGCGCGCGGCTACACGCCGTCCGGCGTCGACAGGAGGCGCCACGCCAAACGTGCTTAGCGCAGGAGCAGGGACGCCTGTGGCCGGCGCACAAAAAACGGGGGCGCCCACCAAACGGGCTCCGCCGCCGGAGATCGAGGTCATCGAGGCTGGGCAGAGCGCCCTCGCGCCGGGGCGGCGTTTTCCCTTGCGCGATACGTTCTCGATCGGCCGGAGCGCCGACAACGACATCGCCTTGGAGGATGACTGGATCTCGGCGCGGCACCTGTGTCTGCGCCGTCAGAACGGCGCCTGGATCGCCGAGGACCTGGGCTCGACCAACGGGACGCGCGTGAACGGGCGCCCACTCAACGGGACGGCGCCGGTGCAACCCGGCGATGTGCTCGATCTCGGGCGCGTCAAGCTGAAAGTGGTTGATAAGGTATGATCGCGACGACAACAGGGGCGCGGGATGGGGGTGCGATAGCGAGCGGCCGGCGCCCCGTATTACGGCTCACGGAGAGCGGGCTTCTTATCGGCGCGGGCATTGTGCTGGTGTGGGGCATGGTCGTGCTCAACATGGCGCGCCCCGACAAGTCCCTGCACCTATCGCTCGTGCTCCTCGGCGGTGCGCTCACCGCCATGGTGGTCGCGCACCTGTTGCTGACGTCGCGGCTGCGCGCCGCCGATCAGGTGATATATCCCGTAGCCTGTCTACTGGCTGGGCTGGGCCTCGTCATGATCCGTCGACTTCGCCCATCGGAGGCGCTGTCGCTCAGCCAATCCGACGCCACGCGGCAGGTGGTCGGCATCGTGGCCGGTCTCGTGTTGATGACCATTGCCGCGTTGAGCTTCCGGGACTACCGGCGGCTGACGCGCTACAAATATACCCTGGCCGCCTTCGGTTTCGCCCTCATCCTGGGCACCAAGGTCTTTGGCGTCGACCCCTACCACGAGGGCTACAAGCGCTGGTTCGGCTACCACGGCTTCTACTACCAGCCGGTGGAGTTGCTCAAGATCTTGCTCGTCATCTTCTTTGCCGCCTACCTCGACGAGAAGCGCGAGGTGCTGTCCAGCGCCTACCTGCCGCTGGGACGCCTGCGTCTCCCGCCGCTGCAATACGTCGCCCCGCTCTTTACCACCTGGATTTTGGCGCTGGGCCTGCTCCTGTTCCAGAACGACCTGGGCAGCGCGCTGCTGTTCTTCGGCATCTTCCTGTCCATGGTCTACGTGGCTACGCCGCGGCGCTTTTACTCGCTGCTTGGTCTGGTCATGATTATCGTCGGCGCCGTTGTCGCCTATCACTTCAACGCCCATGTGCGCGAACGCGTGGTCACCTGGCTCAATCCTTGGCCCTATGCCCACGGCAATCCAGGACAACCGTCCTCGTACCAACTCGTACAGGCGCTCATCGGTATCGCCAGCGGCGGCATCCCCGGCGAGGGGTTGGGCCAGGGCCGGCCCGGCTTCATCCCCGTGGCGCACTCCGACTTCATCTTCAGCGCCTTTGGCGAAGAGTTGGGCCTGCTCGGCGCGATGTTTATCCTGGCGTGCTACCTCGTGCTGGCCTTCCGCGGCCTGCGCATCGCGGCGCTGGCGCGTGACCCCTTCGACAAGCTGCTCGCCGCCGGGCTGACCTCGGCGCTGGTGATCCAGGCGCTCGTCATCATCGGCGGCAACATCCGGCTGCTGCCCATCGCTGGCGTGACGCTGCCATTTATGAGCTACGGACCATCGTCGCTCCTGAGCAACTTCATCATCGTGGGCATGCTGCTGCGCATCTCGGCCAACGCGGCCGCCATAGCCCCAGCGGAAAGTCTATAACCGATGAAACAGCGCCTCTCGCCCGTCGCCCGTCACCCGTCGCCCGTCGCCCGTCGCCCGTCGCCCGTCGCCGTGATCGACCGCAAGCTGGAGCGCCTCTCGCTCTATTTCCTGGCTGCTTTCGCGTTGACGGCGGTTTTCCTGTTCTACTGGCAAGTGGTCGACGCCAACACGCTGGTGAACCGTCCCGACAATGGGCGTCTCAGCACGGCACAGCTCGCGGTGCATCGCGGTACGGTGTATGACCGCAATGGCGTGGTGTTGGCGCGCACGACCTTCGCCGTCGACGGTACCCCCACGCGGACGTACACCATCCCCTCGCTCAGCCCGCTGCTCGGCTACCACTCGCCGCGCTACCTCAACTCCGGCCTGGAGGACATCTACAACGACTATCTCAACGGACAGGGTGCGCTGCAGCCGGTCGACAACACGGTGCGCCGCTGGTTGCACGAGCCCATCATCGGCGATGACCTGCATTTGACCATCGACGCGCGCATCCAACAGATCGTCACCGCCGCCATGGGGACCGGGTCCGGCGCCTGTGTCGTCGCCGATCCGCGCACTGGTGAGATTTTGGCCCTGGAGAGCCAGCCATGGATCGACTCCAATAAGGTTGATGAGCCCGGCTACATGACCGCGATGCAGGCGCGCACGGATAGCCCCTTCGTCGATCGCGCCATCCAGGCCGCCTACGCCCCCGGCTCGACCTTCAAGACCGTCACCTTGACCGCGGCCTACGACACGGGGACGTACGACACGACGACGGTGCTTAGCGGGACCGACGCCGTCGGACCGCTCTACGAAGATGGTGTGTTGCTGCCGTCCAGCATCAACAACCTGCCGCCCAACGTCTACGCGGTCACCACGGTCGACGCCTTCAAGTACAGCGACAACATCGCCTTCGCCGCCATGGGCGTGCATCTCGGTCCGCGCGTGCTGCTCGACTACGCCGGGCGTTTTGGCTTCGGGCAGACCATCCCGTTCGCGTTGCCGGTCACGCCGAGCAGCGTGTCGCCGCACCCCGGTACCATGTCCAAGCTCGACGTAGCCTACAGCGCGTTCGGACAGGACGCCGTGCTGGCGACGCCGCTGCAGATGCTGTTGACGGCCACGGCGGTCGCGAACGGCGGCGCCGAGGGGCGGCCATACGTCGTATCCAAGGTGACCGCGCCGAACGGCGAAGCGCTGCAGCAGAACGGGCCGAGTATTTTTTCGCACCCGATGTCGACAGGGACGGCGGCTAAGATGACCCAGGCGATGACGGCGGTGGTGGAGTCGCCGGGCGGCTCGGGCTTCGAGGCGCAGGTACCAGGAGTGCAGGTAGCCGGCAAGACGGGCACGGCGCAGGTGACCAGCGGCGCGCCGCACGCCTGGTTCATCGGCTTCGCGCCAGCCGATAAGCCGCGTCTGGCCGTCGTCGTGTTCAAGCAGAACGGCGGCGAAGGCTACTCACAGGCCGCGCCCATCGCGGGCTCCATCCTGCGCCAGGCGCTGCCGCTGGTACGCTAGCGCCACGGCCCGCTTCAAATCCACCTTACCTTCGTATGGATGCTCCTCGCAATTTAACAGCGGCATAAATATTGCATCGTGATACAATATAAGATATCGGCTCTAGCGAGAGAGCACTTATTAGGAGGTATGACGATGAGAGCTATTTTCCCCGGTATGACGGCGCGTTTGAACAGCGGCGCCGCGATTCCCGTGACCGACGTGCTGCTCGACACGCGCACGCACGCGCTGCGCTATCTTGTACTCAGCCCCAACGGCTACTTTGGGCGGGATGTTCTGGCGCCGGCAGCGACGATTATGTTTGTCGACGACGATGTCCATCTCGCGTTGACCAACGACGAACTGGTACACCTGCCGTGTTACGACCACTACGCCTATCGCGCCGATGGCTTGTGCAGCCGCTCGGCGTACCGCCATGGCGCTGACCGGCGCACGACCCCACGCCCCCCCTTGGTCAAGACCATGGAAGCGACGGAGTACTCGCACTAGCGCTAGCCGGTCGTTGCCGATCCGCTTTCGTGTCGCGCCCCCTGGAGTTGCTCGCCTTCAACGAATAGTCCCAGGGGGCGCCGTTTATCATCGTGTTGTCTGATCGGCGCGTTTGTGGCAGAATGGGGCCACGAGGAGTGGACCGATTATGCTGACAGAAGACATCGCTACGGTGAGCCTCCAGGATATCCTGCGCCCCGACATCCTGCCCGACCCCTATCCGTTCTACCGCCGTCTGCGCGAGGCCGCTCCGGTCTATTGGGACGCCGCGCGCGAGACCTGGGTGCTGACGCGCTACGCCGACGTCGTCGCGGTCCTGCGCGACCCGCGCCTCTCGGCCGAGCGCATCCTGCCCGGCGGCGCTCCGGGGCAGGACGCCGCGACGACGACGACGACCCCGATCGCGCGGGCTATGGCCAAGCAGATGCTCTTCCAGGACCCGCCGGACCACACGCGCCTGCGCGGCCTCGTGAGCAAGGCCTTCACCCCCCGCGTCGTCGAGGGCATGCGCCCACGTATCCAGGCCCTTGTCGACGAGTTGCTCGACGCGGCCGAGGCGAAGGGGCGCATGGACCTGATCGCCGACTTCTCTTTCCCGCTGCCGGCTATCGTCATCGCCGGGCTGCTCGGCGTGCCGCCGGAGGACCGCGACCTTTTCAAGGCCTGGTCGGAATGCTTCGGCGCGCTCCTCGACGGGGCCGCGCGCTCACCCGAGGAGGTCGAGGCCGCGCAGTCCGGTGTCTTCGCCCTCGTCGCCTACCTGCTGGAGATCGTGGAGGCGCGCCGCGCCGCGCCGCGCGACGACCTGATCAGCCGGCTCATCGCGGCCGAGGAGGAGGGGGACAGGCTTGACACGGAGGAATTGCTGCTCAACTGCGTCCTGCTGCTCGCGGCGGGGCACGCCACGACCACGCACATGATCGGCAACGGCGTGCTGGCCCTCTTGCGCCATCCCGACCAGACGCGGCGCCTACAGGCGGGGCCAGACTTGATCAAGGGCGCCGTGGACGAGATGCTGCGCTACGACGGGCCGGTGCAGGTAACCGGGCGGCGGGCCAACACGGACATGGAGATCGCCGGCGCGCGCATCGCGCGGGATCAGCACGTCACGACGGTGCTGGGGGCGGCGAACCACGACCCCGCGCGGTTCCCCCACCCCGACCGTTTCGACATCGCGCGTGGGGACAACAAGCATGTCGCCTTCGCCCACGGCATCCATTTCTGCCTCGGCGCGGCGCTGGCGCGACTGGAGGGCGAGGTCGCCATCGGGACGCTGCTGCGCCGCTTCCCCGCGCTCTGCCTGGAGGTCGACGAGCCGCAGTGGCTGCCCAGCATCGTCTTCCGCGGAGTAAGCGCGCTGCCGGTCGCGCTGGCGTAAAGCGGATACGTCGCGTCGTGGAACAGATACAGCCCGTACTCTTCGCGGATGTCGCGCTAGCCCGTCGCCTGGAGTCGAACGAAGCGCTCAACACGGTCGACTACGCGCGCACCATGGCGCGGCTGTACCCCGATTCGCGCGCCCAAGCAGAGCCGATCGGGGGAGGCTATGCCGTCTACACGGGACCGCGTTTCCCGATCAACCGTGTGGTGGGCCTGGGCCTGCACGGGCCGGCGCCTGCAGCCGACCTGGACGCGATCGAGGACTTTTACGCGCGGCGGGATATGCCGCCTGAGATCGAGCTAGGTCCGCTCGCGGATCACTCTTTGGTCGATGCGCTGGGACAGCGCCGCTATCATGTCGCGCGATTTTACCATCTGTGCGTTCGCCCGTTACCGTGCGTTGACGCGCCGCCGCGCGATCCCGCGATCGCCGTCACGCCCGTCGACCCCACAAACATCGACGCATGGGCGCTCGACCGCGATGTTGTTGGCGCCACCGCGCTCGACGATCCCTGGGTGGCGCTCAACGTGGTCGCGTTTAATCGGCCCGCTGTGACGTGCTTCCTGGCGACGGTGGCGGGGGAGATCGCGGGGAAAGGGGCGCTGGCGGTACGCGGTAAATTGGCGACGCTGTTCTCCGCGAGCACGCGCCCCGCCTATCGTAGGCGGGGTGTGCAGAGGGCCTTGATCGCGCATCGCCTAACCCTTGCCAGCGCGATGGGGTGCGACCTCGCCGTGGTGACGGTCGTGCCGGGCGCCGACTCGCAGCGCAATCTGGAGCGGGCCGGTTTCCGCATCGTCTATACAAAGCCAATTCTCACGCGGCAATGACGGATAGGTGACGGCTATGAGGGGCCTTCGGGGAGCGCTCGGTGTAGCACACGCAGCCAATTACCGCCCATGATCGCCGTCACGGCCTCGTCGGTGTAGCCGCGGCGCGCCAATGTCTCTGCCAGTCGCGGCAAATCGGCGATCGTATCGATTTCAGCCGGCGCGTCCTCCGCCCCTTGTCCGCCGTCGAAGTCGGTCCCGAGACCGACGTGTCGCGTATCTCCGGTCAGTTGACAGACAATCTCGATCGCGTCCACGACCGTTTCGAGGTGCATGTCCCCGTTCGCCTTCGATCGCCAGGCTGGGTCCAGCGCCCAATTCAGGGGCATGACGCCGATGACGCCGTCGCGCGCGGCCACGCGCCGGATCACGGTGTCGGACAACAGGCGCGGCATGGGGACCAGGCGACGCGGGTTCGCGTGGGTCGCTACGATGGGTCCCTCGTAGCGGTCGAGCGCCTCCACGCACGCCTCTTCCGCCATATGGCTGAGATCAAGCACGATGCCATACCGCTGCATCATCGCCAGAAGGTCGCGGCCGAGAGTGGTCAATGGTCCGGGATCGAGTGTACTCCCCGTATAGCGGTTGGTGTGCCAGGCCGGTCCGATCAGGCGCACGCCCTGCGCGTACCAGAAGCCGACCTCCTCGACAGTGCGGATCGAGTCGGCGTTTTCCATAAGCAGAATGAGACCGACCTGCCGCCGATCCGGGCGCTGCCCCGGCTCATGCGACCCCTCCCAACTACGGAGGACATCGGCCAGATGCGCGTGGTGTGTGATCAAGGCGATCCGCGGATGGGTGGCCGCCCAATGGTGGTAGATGTGCAGTTGCGCGAGGGCCTGCTGGTAGGATGCCTCCACGGTGGGATAGCTCAGTTCGCCGGGCTTGGCGTGGGTGTGCGGGATCGTGGTGATAGTGGCGACGATCACGGCGACGCCGGCCTGGAGCCATTCCGGTAGCCTCAGCATGCACAAGCCGTTGAGGTCCGGCACGGGGCCACCCGCTTCCGTCGCACGGGTCGTGTAGGCCGATTCGAGGTACGTGCGGCCATCACCCAACACGTTGTAGGCTAAGTCCTCGTGCGCATCGACGATGAGCATGACGCGTCTCCTGAGTAGGTCAGCGATGAAGAGGTCTTCTGATCTTCATCGTCGTCGAAGATGTACTGTCGCAGTGCAGCCATCGTCACTCTCCCCGTTATGTCCATTTTGCCGTAGTCAGGGAGGGCACGGCCGCGAAGTCGTTGTCCGTGGTGAGCAGCGTTAGATTGTAACGAAGCGCCACGGCGGCGATTAGCGCATCGACCGTTCCAAGTTGTCTACCGCGACGGCGCAGCGTCACTTGTAAGCGAGCTGCGTCGAGCGCGTCGGCCTCGTCGGTCTCCAGAAGGCTCAATAACGGTCGCCACGCAGACCACTCTTGTGCATTTTGGACGGCGCGTGGGAGCGTGCTAAAACCAAATACAGTTTCCGTCACGACAAGGATGGTCAGATGGAAGCGGTCTCCAGCGGCGGTGGCTTGCGAGATACGTTGCTGTAGGGGGTGGCCGATTGTCACGAGCCTGCTAGCATGATTGGTGTCCAACAGGTAGGCTGTCATAGTAAAGGACGACGGCCCTCGGCGACGTCATCGTCGTCATCGCGTCGACGCATTTCGGCGAAAATGTTATCCCACACCGTGTCCCATTCCGCTTGCTCCGCCAGACTGAGGGGCGTTTGTTGCGCGACATGCGCAATAATCCTCTCGATGGCCTCTTGTGAAGGTGGCGGCGGTAGTGTTTGTCCAACGCCGCGCGCCCGAATGCGCGCGACCACATCCTCGGGGGTTTCCTGATCCCCATCGTTGTCGAAAATATCCTGTCGCAGTGCTGTCATCGTCGGCGCCCTCCGTCCTTGGTTAGAGTTAGAATTTCTACTTATTCAAGCTGAGCACCGCCATGAAGGCTTCCTGCGGGATCTCCACGTTGCCGACGCGCTTCATGCGGCTTTTGCCCTCTTTCTGCTTCTCCAGTAGCTTGCGCTTGCGCGAAATGTCGCCGCCGTAGCACTTGGCGAGCACATCCTTGCGCATGGCGCGGATCGTCTCGCGCGCGATGATCTTTCCGCCGATCGCGGCCTGTACGGGCACCTCGAAGAGTTGGCGCGGGATGATATCCT
>JAABUJ010006365.1_pt1 | contig 11448 bp, 10 predicted proteins | sample 5559131 | NCBI WGS metagenome assembly JAABUJ01 (sample SAMN10711875, study PRJNA513366) | rock metagenome | isolation source: Antarctica rocks | place: Antarctica: Victoria Land, Mt New Zealand nord | collected 2016-01-07 | reverse complement strand
CCGTCGAATGTCACCAGTTCGAGAGGCCTGTCACACACCAGGCTCAGGATCTGAGCAGTATTAAGCGTCAGACGTATGTCGTTAAATGATGGCGGGACGAATCTTCTTGAGCTTATCCTTCGCCGCTTGTCCTGGTAGACAAAAGCTTCTTCGAGCAACAAAGGAGTGAAGAATATACCAATACTGGGGACCAACAACTTCATCTTCGATCTTGCATGTGTTCCTTGCTTCTGGTGCTCGACTTTCAAGCTTCAGTAAATGCAGCATGATGGCAGGCAAATCCTCTTACTATGATCGTTGATAAGTGCCTCTACGTCTCGCATGATTTCAGCGTATCTACGATGAGCAGTCGAGGCCATCCTAGCCACGACGGCAGAAGATCCTCCATTCTCATCCCAAGCTGCTGTGGGCTGCGAATGTAAAACGAATGGGACCGTGAGAAGTCCCTTAATCCATTCTATCTATTGAATGACAATCAGTCAGGCTATGGCCACCAATAACCACGGTCGTGTACTTGACATACTAGCTGATCTCTTCGATGGGTCTTCAATGCGTACTCCACTCTATATCTTGTGGTCATGGTTCTCCGGCTGACCAGGCAAAGGTTGTGATGTCTCGGTTTCCGGACACGTGTAAACAATGCGGAGTGAGCGTACTACAAGGTATTGATCGGCGAAAGCCCGCTATAAGACTTCCTTGAGAAGAGCTCTTACGAATTCATTCTCTATCCGAGGTTTTGACACGTCACGCGGAGAATGAACAGGAAGCAAACCCAACATCGTCGTCCTCAAATAACCCTGAAGTAGCTAAAGTACACTAAGATATACCGTGAAAGCTAATTTTGGTGGCAGAGCTTTTTAGCGCCACAAGCGCAATCTGACATGTCCAGGGGTTCACTTTTATCATACACTTTCTGCTCAATTATCGCAACTTATTATTATTAGTCTCTACAACTGATATACGTAGGCATAGCACTGACTTCCCCTCTAGAAGTTATTTGTTCTTTGCTATATAGAGGCTCGTGCACGCTTCTTATCGTCCTCCTTTGCCCATCTTTGATCAGGTTCCTGCTCATCTCATCGAATTTTCGCTAACTATTTGGTACTCAATCTCCTCTCAACGAAGCAGCCATCACCCCCGCCTGCAGGCTCAAAATGAGTCCATCTAAGCAATCGCCCTTGACACGCACTCTCTACACCGGAAACTTCCTCTGGACTCCCTCACTTGGGCAGCTGAAAGTCCTCGAAAAAGCTGTCATTGGCGTTGATGAGAACGGTACTATTGCTTTTATCCTTGAGAGTGGAGAAGACGAGCCAATGGAATCTGCACGAGGTTCAGGAGACGTACAACTGCGGTTCCCGTTGTTGGAAAAGGTGAGACGGCATGGGTGGAAGGATGGGGAATGGGACTGCGTGGTAGGTGGGAATGGTGGGACAGGGTGGTGGTTTCCGGGCTTCATTGGTGCGTTGTTGAGATATCTCCTTTACCGGCTACCATTCTTCTCTATCTGTAGTAACCTACTGGTACTATTCAAGTTTTGTGATTATTCTTATGTCACATTCTTTGTCTTCTCTCTCGTGATGAAATGTTGTTTCTCACCCTCAGCCGTTCGATGATGGCATGTTTGCGGGTGCCGTGGAGTGTTCTGGAGCCATTCTTCTGCTGTTGCTGGAATGGAAGGGACAAGATCAGTGGACTTGCTTATACATACCACAATCTTGGGCTGGTGCGGTCAAGTCGGACAAGAGAGATTTCCATGCGCTCTGTCCATAAGATCAGGCCTGCGAAGGCGCCATACCACACCTCTAGAGCCAACGGGACTTTACAACTCGAGCATGTTCTTGCGCCAAGCCGGTGTACGGACGCTTCTTTTACCCAACAACCAGTGACTACGCCACGAATAAGTTTCACCTTCATGTGCATTTAATGGATCTCGTTTCCGATTTCATCTGGCTGAGAAGGCCCCTAACACATATTCCTGACCGTTTCGTAGACACTCACACTCACGCCCCTCAATATCCCAACACTGGCCTTTTCGGCAGCACTACACTTCTTTCCTGGCTGCAAACATACACCTACCCAATTGAGTCCTCGTTTTCCTCTCTAGATCGCGCCGCACACATCTACAAACGTGCAGTGTCCCGTAGTCTTGCCCATGGCACCACGACCGCGGCGTACTATAGCACGGTGCACGTCCCAGCCACGAACCTCTTGGCAGAAATCGCCTATTCGAAGGGGCAGCGTGCCTTTGTAGGAAGAGTCTGCATGGATAGCGACCAGAACCCTGACTATTATCGTGATGACGGCCCGGACGACGCTTTGACGAAGACGAAGGAAACAATACAGCATATCAACGACCTGGATTCCGATCATGATCTGATCACGCCTATCGTTACACCAAGGTTTGCGCCCAGCTGCACGAAAGATTGTCTTTCGAGGCTAGGCAAACTAGCAAAGGAGAACGATCTGCCAATCCAGACGCACATCTCCGAGTCGGTCGATGAGATTGCTTTGGTAAAGAAGCTCTTTCCTGAGCAAGCTTCTTACACCGAGGTCTACGACGCCCATGGCTTGTTGACCTCGCGCACAGTACTGGCGCACGGGATACATCTCAGTCGCGAAGAGACAGAACTGATAAAGAAGCGCGGTGCAGGAGTCAGCCATTGCGCGGTCAGCAACAGCTACCTCAGCAGCGGTCTATGCTACGTTCGTGGTTTATTGGACGGAGGTATTAAAGTAGGCCTCGGCACCGATGTTAGCGGAGGATGGAGTCCATCGATACTCACAGCAGCACGCGAGGCTATCGGTGTCAGCCGCATTTTGTCAGCTGTGCAGTCCCAATCGCTGCAGGGTCAGAACACTGAGACGGTCGGAGGTTTGCAACGTGCGGAGGAGAACACTTCGCGAGAGATGACAGCCGATCAGGCAGAAAGGACGAAGCTCAGCGTCGAAGAGGCTCTCTATCTCGCCACTATTGGCGGGGCTCGATGTCTTGGACTTGGCCACAAGGTTGGCAGCTTTGAGGTGGGTAAAGAGTGGGATGCCCAGCTCATCGTGTGCAACAATTTCATAGATTCTGGCTCGGCCGAAGGAAACAATCGACATGGAGAAGAGGATGACAACCCCATCGAGATCTGGGGTAAAGAGACGTGGAGTGAGAAAGTTGCGAAATGGGTGTTCACAGGAGACGATCGGAATGTACAGGGAGTCTGGGTCAAAGGACGAAAGGTGTGTGATCGGTAATGAGTAAATTCACATGGAGATACTCAATCAAAATGACGGCCCAAAGACCCGATTTCGTTTCGGTCTGGGACTTGGTCGTTCACTCGGACGGCTATGATATGGCAGAAGCGCGATCCCTATTGGGGAATCGAAGCCAATGCTTCAGTAAAGAGGATGGCATCTGATGGGATGGGATGCACTCGTTGTCTGGTGTTGGAGCTCAACTGGAGCGCCATCCTCTCATGGTCACCCTTCAGAAAGCAGCCTTACCTGCCTGATAAGTCTTACCGTTTGTACCGAGGCCGTGATACTCAGTCGAGGTGAAGCCATCTCCCACAAAGTGCGAATGGAGATTCCACATCAATCAGTGCGCAGCGAGGCCCGCGATGAGCATTAGAAGGGAATGCAGGGACCTGTTGGATCGTTTCGAGGGCTTGCGGGAACAGCTGATTGCTGCGAGAAATCCGGTTTCAGGATCCAAGTGGCTACCTTAGGGTAAGGCTACTTACGATGGCTTGCATCGAGTGTCCAAAGTCGGTTTCAATCTCTCCCTTGGTGGTTGGTGGGGGTGGTGTGGTGGGGTCGCGGATGATGTCAAGCTTGAGGACCCCTCAGTCCAGGCCTCGAATCGGATATAAGTCGCAAGGCCACCTCGCTGCTACTCTTTCTCCCACACCTTCTTCCTTTCATCCACTTGCTGAAGAGTACGTACGTCCGAGACTGTTCGTCCGCTCGGTGACTTGTCCCAGCTCACAAAGCCAAAGCTGCTACGGTACCACCATACTCTCAAACAGACTCCATTCTACTTCAACATGGCAGACAAGGCAGGCGGTACGTTGTACTCTTCGCCTCGATCCTTCAGTCGCCGTGAGTGGCTAAATTAGTGACCAGGCTTCCTTGGTGGCGTAACAAACACCCTGGGCAAAACTGTTGGCGGCGTGACGGACACAGCCGGCAACGCTGGTAAGGCTTTCTTCTTTCTCTCCTCACCGACATTAGGCGCAGGCTGATCACTGGAGATAGTCGGTGGCCTCGGAAAGACTGTTGGCGACACCACCACCGGATTGACGAACACCGTGAGCGACACCACGAAAGGTGCTGGCGATACCGTAAAGGGTGCAACTTCCCAAGGAGGAGCTTCCCACGGAGGCGAGAGCGGCGAGAAGAAACAGTCTGCTCAGAACCCACTGGGTCTCTGAAGAAGTCGTCAGGAGAAAGTTTTGGGGATAGCGGGTATTGTCACAATTCGTGCAATGCGAAGGGGGATGATAGATCTCGGATAGTTCTCTATACATATTGCATCCAGTTTTGACCGTTGGCTCTACCTCTGGTTGTCTGCAAAGTCCTTGTGATCGTCCACATGATGGCAATTTCTCGACTGCCGTACGAGTGTCTGAGCACAATGATGCTTCCCAGGTAATCGATTACTACATGACCTGAGCGCATGCCCACCCCAACCCCCATCCTGGTCACGTGTCCTCGCCGGTAGATGTTCGGCGAGTCCCCACAATTAGCGTCTGATAGCATGCTATGCGTGCGCTATTGGTTGGTCTTCAACAATTTATGATGGCAATAGGTAAAGACAAGCATCACTCGTACCACAGCGAGAAGCGAAGCTTCATGCGCGACAGACGGCATGCTGCCCAACAAGCAGCATGATCCCCCACATCCAACCCCGCTATGGAAGCATCTTTCCACAGGAATGCCCCCACAGGCTCAACCGGCTCAAGCTCCCTCCTTAGCACCGCTTCTAATTCAGCATCACCTCTACCTTCAGCATTAGCGACCGCTCAGGAAGGCAGCCCATCGCGGTCATGGCTCGGTCTCCTTGGGGTCCTTGCTCTACTCCTGGCCCGGCTCGTACCTGCAATTCTGTATTGGGTAGTGACGTTCAGTTCGATAACCCTGCCGACCTTGCTCTTCAAACTGTTCTCCACCAGCTTGACCTTTACGATGAACTTCACGACACTGTGAGTAGGACTACTGGATAAACACCCTTGAGAGCGAGCTGACGCAACTCAGGATGCTCATAGCGCTGGCGTTCGGGTCCCTCGTCTCATGGATCGTCCGTTACCGCTTCCTGAACATGTATACTCGACTACCACAAGAGCCCCACAGAAAGGAACCCCATATCGACCTCTTCCCGAACACTCAAGATGGAGACTTGAAACCCGGGTTGGCCAATTATCTCGACGAGTTCTTGAGTGCCATCAAGGTCTTCGGCTATTGTAAGCGGCGCGAGAGTTCCTGCACTCTTGCAGAATTACACTGATACTATATTAGTAGAGCGTCCCGTCTTCCACGAGCTCACAAGGACCATGCAGACGAGAAAGCTGATCGCTGGAGAAACGCTACTGCTGGAAGAGGAGAAGGGCTTTTGCTTGGTAGTTGATGGATTGGTCCAGATCTTCGTGAAGTCTAGCCGAGACAACAATCGGGCTACAAGCGACTCCTGGATGAGTGGCAGCGGTCAATTCTTCGAAGATGAAGAGGAACCACTGGAGGGAGAGCATCAAGGATACCAGCTTCTCACAGAGGTCAAGAACGGCGCACCCATGTCGTCGCTATTCTCGATTCTTTCACTGTTTACCGAGGACCTCAAGCTCCGCCATGGAGGGGACGCTGAAGAACGATTAGGTTCGAGCACATCAAACGCAGGCTTCCCGACGGTTACGCCCGACTCGGTCCCTGCGACGCCTGTAGAAATAAACGGGCATCTGTCTCAGCCTCCGAAGAAGCGTAACCGCCACTCGTCGGTTGGGCCAACGAGCAATGGGATGCCACACGTTCCACCTTTGTCTCTTGACCCTCCATCGAAGATCTATGACAATCTTCAAATTGAGCCGGAAGGTCAGCATCATGATGGCAGTAAGGTGCGACAGGGAAAATCAGTGCACCCTGATATCGTTGCAAGAGCGACTACAGATACCACAATTGCCATCATTCCTGCGACAGCCTTTCATCGCCTGACTAGAGTCTACCCAAAAGCGACAGCGCACATTGTCCAGGTCATACTGACTCGACTGCAGCGAGTTACGTTAGCCACAGCACACTCTTACCTGGGACTCACTTCAGAAGTTCTGCAAACAGAGCGACATATGAACAGATACACGAGCTACGACCTACCGAATCACTTACGGGGGGCTCCACTAGAACGGCTCAAAGACAAATTCGCAACCGAGAAAGAGCGTTTGAGCTCGATTGAGGAGGGAATGAAAGGTATAGCGCTACACAACCCGGGGGCAGCTACGAGACGGAGATCGAGTAGCAATCTTCGGAAAGACCTTCTCATCCAAGCGAGACTTTCGGCCACGCATCAGCATTCTCCCGCGAGAAGTCTGGACGGCCTTGAGGGCCATAACCAGAAGACCGGTGTTGATCCTGGAGATTTGCTCACTAATATACAGATGTCACGGTTCGGGACAAGACGTCCGGGTCATCCTCAGATATCATCCAATGGCTCGGAAATAGCTCCTTTGTCTTCCATTGAAAGTCTTTCAATGACCAGTCCGTTGGGTCAGAGGGAATTCAATCCCTTCACGCCATCCCCACATCATCACAGTCTACAAGCCCGTCGACAGGAGTCGTTGGACGAGGATAGCGTTTTCCGCGAATCAATACTAGAATGTATTATCACAGCTGTAGGATTAACAAATACCAGAGGAGCCATGAGAAAGGCATCATCATCGGTAGACCAATCCCCACGCATGGTGTCCTATGATTCTCAGCGGCAAAAAGCGACATTTACAAACGCTTTCGGCTTCATGGACCCATATGAGGGCTCTGGAGACGGTGATACCGAGTCCATCAGCTCTGTGTCCGCTTTCGGAGGCGGCCCTTTCAACGCTCGCAAGCTTACAAGTGATATGAGGGATGAGCTCGAGATTGTCTACTTTCCTCAAGGAGCAGTGCTTGTCGAAGAAGGCGAACGAAACCCTGGTCTCTACTATGTGATTGATGGCTTCTTGGATGTCAGCGTTGGCTCGGATGAGAGAAACGCAGATCATGCGTCCTATTCGAGTGGTACCACAGTCCAGCATACCAATGATTTTTTGCCTCCCCACAGGAGAGTGGGAACAGCTGCTCGGAAATCAAACCTCCGTAGTGCCTCGCGCAGTCGTAAGAAACCCCAAGCTCGCAAAAGTCTCTATCTCATCAAACCTGGAGGACTGGCTGGTTACATTGGCACGGTATCGGCTTATCGATCGTTTATCGATGTGCGAGCTAAAACAGATGTCTACGTTGGCTTCCTTCCTCGAGCTTCTTTAGAGCGCTTAGTGGAAAAATATCCTATCGTGCTGCTTACAATGGCAAAGCGGCTTACCAGCCTCCTCCCGAGATTAATCCTACATATTGACTTCGCCCTGGAATGGATCCAAGTCAATGCTGGCCAAGTCATACATCATCAGGGCGATGAAAGTGATGCTATCTATATCGTGCTGAATGGCAGGTTGCGATCGATATATGAAAAGGATGACGACGCAGTGCGAGTTGTCGCAGAATTTGGCCAGGGAGAGAGCGTGGGAGAGCTGGAGGTCATGACAGAATCAGTACGACCAACAACTCTACACGCAATTCGGGATACTGAGCTGGCCAAATTTCCAAGGACCTTGTTCAATAGCCTCGCTTTGGAACACCCTGGTATCACGATGAAAGTATCAAAGATTATCGCTCAGCGTATGCGAGATTTGATCGAGGATCCCCTGCTCGATCAAGGCAAAGAGAAGATCAACGGTGGCTCACCTAAAAATGTATCATCAACGGTGAACCTTCGGACTACCGCTATTTTACCCGTCACAGCTGGCGTACCTGTCGTGGAGTTTGGGGGCAGGCTATTGAACGCCTTGTCTCAGATAGGCGTCGTCAATGGTGTTACTTCGCTCAACCAAGCAGCTATTCTGAACCACCTTGGTCGGCATGCCTTCTCGAGGATGGGAAAGCTCAAGCTTTCGCAGTATCTGGCCGATCTCGAAGAAAGGTACGGTATGCTCTTGTACATCGCTGACACTAACGTCAACTCGCCATGGACGCAGACGTGCATCACGCAAGCCGACTGTATCCTTTTAGTCGGTCTTGCTGAGGAGTCACCGAGCATTGGCGAATACGAAAGATTTCTACTTGGGATGAAGACCACTGCAAGAAAAGAGTTGGTCTTGCTACACGTTGAACGATACTCGCCGCCAGGCCTTACGCGGAAATGGCTGAGAAATCGGGTCTGGATCAATGGCGGTCATCACCACATACAGATGGCTCTTCGTAATGACTCGGAACCCGTAGGCCCACAAATCAAGCGGTTCGGTACGGCTTTGAAGCAACGAGTTCAAGTCCTGCAAGCCGAGATTCAGAAGTACACTTCAAGGAGAATCCGGCAAACGCCATTGTACTCGGCAGAGACTCCTTTCAAGGGCGACTTTCACCGCCTGGCAAGAAGACTCTGTGGCAAGTCAGTCGGTCTTGTTCTCGGCGGCGGAGGAGCCAGAGGCATCTCCCAAATAGGAGTCATCCGGGCTCTCGAAGAGGCAGGCATCCCTATCGACATTGTGGGCGGTACCTCAATAGGGGCCTTCATCGGTGCACTGTATGCACGCGACGCAGACGTCGTGCCTATGTATGGCCGAGCAAAGAAGTTCGCCGGCCGTATGGGAAGCATGTGGCGCTTTGCCCTGGACCTGACCTATCCGTCCGCCTCCTACACCACTGGCCACGAATTCAACCGTGGCATCTTCAAAACTTTCCACAACTCCCAGATCGAAGACTTCTGGCTCGAATTTTATTGTAACACAACAAACATCAGCAAGTCTCGCACGGAATTCCACAGTTCAGGCTACGTCTGGCGATATGTGCGTGCATCCATGTCCTTGGCCGGCCTCATACCGCCATTATGCGACGAGGGCAGCATGCTTCTGGACGGCGGCTACGTTGACAATCTCACCGTTGCACATATGAAGTCTCTCGGTGCGGATGTCATCTTCGCCGTCGACGTTGGCAGCTTGTATGACGATATCCCTCAAACCTTCGGAGACTCGCTCTCGGGTGCCTGGGCTTTGCTGAATCGATGGAACCCCTTTTCCTCGCACCCAAATCCACCCACGCTTTCCGAGATTCAAGCCAAGCTCGCCTACGTCAGCAGTATCGACGCATTGGAACGAGCCAAGAGCACGCCTGGGTGTCTATACATGCGGCCGCCTATTGACGCGTACGGAACGCTGGAGTTTGCGAAGTTTGATGAGATCTATCAGCTTGGATACAAGTACGGCCAGGAGTACCTGGCGAAATTGAGGGATCAGGGATTATTGCCCGTCATGGAGGAAACGGAGGAAAAAAGGAATCTGCGGAGGACCATGGCGCCGAGAAGAGCAAGTGTTTGATACGGAGATACTTGACTGGAGTTATCGATTCTTACCATAGGTCGCTGACACCCTGGTACGGTGGTTTAGTATGGTGCTAGCTTACAAGGCTCTATATCATGATACCCATACAGCAAGGCAGGCGCCAACTCTGTTTCCTTACAGATACACGTAAAACCGAATTATTTTTGCTATGGCGCGCGCACACGCCAGGGGGTTTCACTTTTTCCCGGTCTGCGGCACTGCTACCAAGTTCGGCTTAGCTTGTCAGGACCCTTGTTCTCTCAATCTTAGATCTCGAATCACCATGGCGGGATTCTGTTCTAGCCTGGCGCGATGGATGCGTATCCTAAGCCACTGGACCTGCTCTCCAACATGTCTCGCTGTTGTGTGCTCGTCGTTCCCTCTTATATCCTTTGTCTACATCTCTTGCCATGGCTTCTGCCACCGGAACCTCGATGAAGACTATTCTCTTATCATGGCTTCTCTATCTGTTCACAGCCAACGCGCAGACACTGTTACCGGTAACAGCAACAGGCTCCAAACTGTTCGACAGCTCGGGCAAGCAGTTTTTCATCAAGGGTGCGTCATGGGTACTCACCACGCCCCGTTCCAGTGACTAACATTGTTCAAGGCATGGTGTATGACATGGGTAGCAAAGCTGTAGCCTCGAAGAATGCGACGATTGCGGTAGACGTCCTCGCGAATCCCGAACAATGCGCCCTCGACGCTCCTCTGATGAAAACGCTGCTTGTCAACACCATCCGCGTTTACGCGGTGGATAACACCGCAAACCATACTGATTGCATGAAAATTTTCGAGAATGCTGGCATATACGTGATCATAGGCTTGTGGACGATTGACATGGGGATAGATAGGGTATGACAACCACCGGGCCTCTGTGATAACTGCAAGCCCCTGATACCTCCCGTACCCACAGAGCTGCGGACTCCAGGGTAGCTAATACATGTGGCATTTCAGATCCAACCGGCCTGGAATCAAAGTCTGTTCGACACGTTCACCAAAACCCTTTCCGATTTCTCCCAGTACAACAATCTTCTGGCAGTCGACATAGGGAACGAGGTCATCGGTCAAAGTGAGCCCGCCGTAGCACGTCATTGAACGCCAAATGCTTACCTGCTACAGACAAGGATTCTGGAGCTGCGCCTTTCCTCAAAGCCGCCGCTCGAGACGTGAAAGCTTACAGGGACGCGCAACAAATGCGGCAAATCCCTGTGGGTTACTGTTCAGGTGATACGTCGGAGATCTATGCGAATCTCAGGGACTATCTTAGTTGTGGAGGGGACAATGCAACTACGATCGACTTCTTCGGGCTAAACGACTACTCGTGGTGTGATCCGGGCTCCTTCACTACGTCCGGTTACGATAATTTGTACAATGGCTCATTAGGCTATCCGCTACCGCTATTTTTGTCTGAGACCGGATGCAACGCCAATAACCGTTCATTCGATAACCAGATCGCAGTCTTAGGTCCACAGATGAACCAAAAGTGGAGCGGAGCCGTAATGTACTATAGACTGGGAAAGCCTGGCAAGCGCATGAAAGCTAATTCCCGAACAGATACGAATGGCCAGAACAAGGGATCAAATACGGTATTGTATCTTATTCTGCGCCAACCATGTCAGGGACTTCGACGGTGTATGGAATCTCTGGCACTCCAACGCCAATAACCCCCGACTTTTACAACCTCCAGAGGTATGGTTCCTGCATTTCCCGTGGTGGAAAGAAACTGACAGCCTCAAGCCAATGGGACACTCTGACCCCAACGGGCGTATCCCTAGCCACATACTCGCCGACCGAAGTTCCTCCCAAATGCCCCGTTTCTTCTTCTGGTGGATGGACTGTCAAAGCAAACGCT
>JAABUJ010006364.1_pt1 | contig 11448 bp, 9 predicted proteins | sample 5559131 | NCBI WGS metagenome assembly JAABUJ01 (sample SAMN10711875, study PRJNA513366) | rock metagenome | isolation source: Antarctica rocks | place: Antarctica: Victoria Land, Mt New Zealand nord | collected 2016-01-07 | reverse complement strand
TGGCAAAAGCAAGGCCGCCCTTGGCGCGTGGAGCTAGGCTTGACAGAATAAACGCCCCAGCACTGTGCCGGGGCGTTTTCTTTGCGCGCCGCCTAGGCCTCTGTCTTCTGCCTAGGCACAGACTTTTAGCGCATCACGGTAGACGCGATGCGCGAATGGGACTGGCTGCTGAGGCGGGCAAGCAATGTGGGGTTTTGGACAGTGATGCGGAGAGTTTGTCCGGGGGCGAGGGGAGCGGAAGGGCGCAGGCCATTTTCCTGTGCGATAGCCTGCACGCGTTCCGGCATATAAACGGCGGGGTCGCCGTAGCGGGCCGCGTAGCGCCATAAGGTATCGCCTTTGCCGACATGGACAGCGACAACGGGAACGGGAGTGCGCAGCGTCTGGGCATAAGCGACCACGGCATTGTGCCACAGGGCGGACACGCAGGTGCAGATTAAAAACAGAAAAGCGCAGGCCACGGCAAGGCTCAGCAGGCTCCGCTGCCAGCCGTGGCGGGTGCGGCGGGAACGCGCGGCGGCTGCCCTGGCAGGGGCTGGGGCTTGAGACACATCGCACAAAACCAGGCGGGGGCCAGCAGCGGAGGTATCCACAACAGAAGCCGCGCTTTTGCTGTATTCCGAACCGAAGTCATTTCTTGCAGGAACCATAGTAATCTCTCCTCACCAATACAAAGTTCACGAACGTACAAGCAAACATTAGTTTGACTTGCAGGCATTATACCAAACATACAGCCTTAAGTCAATTGATTCTGCCCACCTATATGTTAAAACAAACAATTGTTTGAACTCGTTCCCCGATGGTGGTATAATCCCCTTGATAGCACTCATTCGCACTTATTCTTCTATTTATCCCGGAGCTATTATGCACACTTTATCCGACAAACAACGATTGATTTTATCTGTCATACGCAAATCTATTGAGCAGCGCGGGCAGGCCCCGACGGTGCGCGAAATCGGCGCCTTGGTGGGGCTTAGCTCATCCTGCACTGTTAAAAAGCATTTGGATACCCTGGAAACCAAGGGGTTTTTGAAGCGGGATCGGTACAAGCGGGCGATTGACCTGATGGAAAGCGGCACGCCTGTCCCGCTCGGCAGGGCGGTGTGCGTGCCGCTGATCGGGCGGGTCGCGGGCGGTGCGCCGATATTGGCCGAGCAGAACGCGGCCCCGGAAATGCTGCCGCTGCCGATGGCTTTGCTGCGAAGAAGCGATCAGTCCGGCCAGAACTTGTTTGCGCTGGAGGTGTACGGCAACTCCATGCAGGGCGCGGGGATTAGCGATGGCGACATTGTGATTGCGCGCAAAGCGCAGACTGCGGACGATGGGGAGATTGTCGTCGCCCTGCTTGGCGAGGAGGCAACGGTGAAAACGTTCCACCGCGAGGGCGGGGGCCGGGTGCGCTTGCAGCCGCAAAACCCCGACTATGAGCCGATTTACTCGGATGATGTCGCGATCTTAGGCACCGTCACCATGGCAATCAAGCGTTTTTGATGCCCCGTTGACACGCTTCTCAGGCTTTGCATAAAAAGCGCCCTGCTGACTTGCAGGGCGCTTTTTCGTGTTGTGTGCTGTCGCAGAAGCCTAGCGTGTGCGGGTGAGCGCGTATTCCGCGAGGGCGGACAGCGAATTGCGATACTGCGAGGCGGGCAGCGACTGCAAGGCTTCCTGGGCCGCCCGCACATACTGGCGGGCGACCAGCAGGGTACGCGCGTAGCCGTCGTGCCGGGCAATCGTTTGGCGCACCGACTCAATCTCGGCTTCGGTGAGGGCTTCCGGCTCCTGCAAGATATGCAGCAGGTCGCGGCGCTCGGCTTCAGAGACATCAGCCAGGGCGAGTATCAAGGGCAGGGTCATCTTGCCTTCGCGCAGGTCGCTGCACACCGGCTTGCCGGTTTCTTTGGGGTCGCCGGTGTAGTCCAGCAGGTCGTCGGCAATCTGAAAGGCCAGGCCGAGGTTTTCCCCGTAGGCGGTCAGTGCGGCAAGCTCGGGGGCGGACGCCTGCGCGAGCATGCCCCCAATCTCGCAGCAGCCCGCGATAAAGCCTGCCGTCTTCTTTTGAATAATCTTGCGGTAGGTTTCCTGCGACGTGTCCACATCGCCCTTGGCGGTGATTTGCAGCACTTCGCCTTCGCTCAGGCCCACCGTAACTTTGCTGAACACGCGAATGACATCAATGTTGCCTTCGCGGGCCGCGAGATAAATACTCTTTGCCAGCAGATAATCCCCGACCAGCACGCTGATTTGGTTGCCGAAGGCAGCGTTTGCCGTGGGGCGTCCCCGGCGCTCGGCGGCATTGTCCACCACATCGTCATGGATGAGCGATGCCATGTGGATCAGCTCTGCCGCGCCTGCCGAAGCGTGAATTGTGTGAACAGGGAACGCGTTTTGCACGGCGCGCGCGGTCAGCACCACCAGGGCGGGCCGGAGACGCTTCCCCCCTGCCGAAAGCGTGTGGCCGGAGATGGCATAGGCGGCGCGCACATCGGAGCGGATTTCCTCGTCCAGCAATGCCTCTACGGCGGCGAGGTCTTCCTGCACGCACTGAAGAAAGTCCACCGATGCGGGCGGCAGGGCAGCAGTTTCCCCCAGTCGATCAGTGGTCGCTATGGTCGCAGGCATCAGCAGTCTCACATTCTAAGGAGCAAAGCATGTCGCTTTGTTTTGCCCGGCGGCTCCCCGTTCACAGATTCACTCCCCAACCAAGGCGCAGATGCCTTCACGGAAAGCGCTCCCAGGCCAAGGGAAAGACTTTGTGAAAAAATCCGCGAACTCTATTATGATTATACTAACCGTTCTTTAATCTGTCAAGTTCCACCCCCTGCTCACATGGCCCGGTTTTGGGCGGCTTGTGCTTGTTTCTTCGGCATTGACTGCGCGCTGCCTCGCTGTTCCGAGCGCGTTTCAGCGACGGATAGTTTTGTTCCGTCGTTGGTCAGGGCTTGATGAGCTGCAGAAGCGCCCATGCGCCCCCAAGAAAACGCGCTCCCAAGGCTTGCAAAAGCGCGCAGATGGGAGTATAATGGTTTCTGTCGGCGCGCGTGGGGGATTAGCTCAGCTGGGAGAGCGCCTGCATGGCATGCAGGAGGTCAGCGGTTCGATCCCGCTATCCTCCACCACACTCAACCAAATAGCGCAGTGCTCAAAAGCCCTCCATGTCTGACATGGCGGGCTTTTGAGTTGTTTGGTGTGCCGCGTGGGCGAGGCGCTTATCGCTGGGCACGACGCTTGCAAGCGGTCAAAGCCAGAACGCCGAGGCAGGCCATGCCAAGGGCCATATCAGCGACCGGCGACGGCTCCGGCGCGGCGGCAGGGGCGATGTCACCGTAAGTGCTGCCCAGGCGCAGCTCGTCAAAGTTGTAGGCGTGCGCCGCGCCATTGGCATCAGAGCCGGACTGGAAGCGAAACTCGTTAAACAGAAAACTTGTGGTGTACACTTTGTCCAGAACGGGAGTTTGGACGCTCGCATCAAGGCCCGGCGTCGGGTCTACGTAGAACGTCACTTCGGTCGTGCCGCTGGCCGTAAAGCTGAAGTGGGTGACCAAAAAGTGGGTCTGCGTATCGGGGGCGGCAAGCGTGGCGGGGACAGTCTGCGCCGCGCCATCGGGGCCATTGACGCTGGTATTCTGGAAGCCGTAAGCATCCGTGCCGGACGGCACGCCGATAAAGAACTGCTCGCCGGTGTTAAACAGGGACAGGCCGGCATAGCTGCTCGCCATAGCGGAATTGGTGTTGGCGGCAAGGAAGCCAATCCACAAGTCCTGATTGACCGCGCCGCCATAGGCTCCAAAGTCGGTAGGCGGGCGCCGATACGCCCCGACATCACCGCCGACCGTGGTGAGCTTGCCGCCGCTGACGGCGAGCGTCTGCCCATTCACGGCAAACGTCAGCCCGCCGCTCGTCACCTGGTCAGGGTTAGAGGCACTGCTGCTTGTCCAGTTCTTACCCGCCTGCCATCCATAGCCGCCGCCTTGATTGGTGATTGCGCCGGGCGGGCCAGCAAAGCCATCGGCAACAATGAGGCTGCTCTGGGCATGGGCGGGGGCGAAAGCCAGCAAGAGGAGCAGGCCGGGCAGAATGTGTTTGCGCATAGACAAATACTTTGTGGAAAAGAAAGCGCCGCGCTTTGCCTGGGGCAAGGCGCGGCGCTTTTGGTGACGGGAGCCTCTGCTCTACTTCGCGGACACGGTGCGGCGGCGGGCCACGACAAAGCCGCCCAGCACCAGCGCGCCCATCAGCAGGGAAGCCGCGCCACTCGGCTCAGGCGCAGCGGCGGGGCCAGCCGTCATGAAGGTGTTGGAGGTGGAGAATGTTTGGGTGCCGGTATAGCCTGCGTTGCCATTGGCGCCGCTATCCCCAACCGTAGTGGCGCTTGTGCCAATGGTTTCATTGGAGCGGTACGCAGACGTGGGGTCAAGCAGCGTGCCGACAAAGCTGAAGCTCTGGCCGGGGGTTAAGCCTAGTTGGGCGTAGGTAACAGTGACGCTGTCTGCCCCATTCGTCCCTGTGAAGGGACTCTGACCAGTGACGTAAGTCAGAGAACTGGTGTCAGTCGGCAGGCTAAACACGCCGTTGAAGGCGGTGTTCTCAAACGAGATGCCGTAGTCAGCCCCGAAGCCGGGCGCAAAGTTGACCTGTGTGCGGCTGGGGGTGCCATTGTGAATGTTCATGTTGCCGCCGGGCTGTTCGCCGGGCCTGCGCCGCAAGCGGGGCGAGGAGGGTCGTGGCGGCTAAGATTGCTGCCGGGATGAGTGTCTTCATTGCTTGGTCTGCATCTAGTAGTAAGCGAGTTGTAAGAAAGCGGTGCCGTGGGCTAATACTGCCGACCCAGGGCAACCAGTGATAATGCAGCGCCTTAAGTCTGCGGCGCGGTGTAGGTCGTCCGCAGCCAGTACGCAGGCTTCGCATTGGCGGCGGGAGTGTTGTACGAGCGTATCTTGAAGGTATACCAGCCGGTGCGGCTGGCTGTCGCGGAAATGGTGGCGGGCTGAGCGGTCGTCTGCGTGTCGCTGCCGCCTGCGACTTTGCTCAGTGCAGGGTCGTCCAGTTCTAAGGTGATGCTGGTGGAGGCCGTCCAGCTTGTGGCGTCAAAGTACAAGGTGCCCGTGACAGGCTTGCCGGCCACAGCCCACACGCGGCACACAGTCACAAGCTGCGTGTTGTCGGCGGGCTTGATGTCTAAGTCCTGCGCCCCAGCATACTCCTGCGTGGTGCTGTTGTTGTTAAGGGCAAAGCCGCCGCCATAGCCCTGCCACGAGTAGCACACATACCCGCCGCCATTCACATCGGCGGGAATGGTGATTGTCGCCTGCCCGCTGCCGTTGGTGCGCACATCGGGCGCGTGCCCCGTGTAGTCATGCAGCGAAACATTGGCCCCGAAGTTTGTCTGCACCGTAACTGTGCGGGCCGCGTTGCCGTTGTCGCTCAGCCCGACCAGCAGGTCACGCCCATCCCCGCTGCCCGTCCGCTCGTAGGCAAACACGTCGCCGTCTTTCCAGCGCTGCTGGGTCGGCCCGCTTGCCAGCTTCTCGTGTATCCAGACCAGGTTGTTGATTGGGGCCTTGAGGCCATAGGAGCCTGCGTCCGTGCTCCAGTCGCGGTAGAAGACGCAAGGATAGCCTTCCGACGTGAGAATGAGCGCGTAGCCAAGCATCTTGTTTTTCGTGATGGGGCTTGACCCGTCTGTGTCGTGGTTCTCTACAAAGGTCACGGCCCCGCCGGGATTGACACCCGCCAGGCCCGCATGGTCTAATTGGGTCATGTCAAACGAGCCGTTGCCATTGCACATGGCTTGTATCTGGCCGCGCAGGGCGAAATCAAAGGCGCTGGCCCGGTTCTGCATGGAGCTTTGTATCCAGTTGTTGACGGTGCCGACATTGCTGTCGTAGAACTCGCCCACAGCGTACTTGCCCTGCATCGCGCCGTAGCTCAGGAACGGGCGCAGCCAGTCGGTAGAAATGCCTTTGACATCGTCCAAGCGGTAGCCCTGCACGTCCAGGGCTTTAGTCATCCAGTCGCCCGCCTTTTCCAATCCCTCAAACGCATACCCCTGCCCATCGCTGCCCTTGAAACCGTTGATGGGGGCCAGGTCTCGCCCAAACTGATAGGCGTAATCGTCGCCCGCATTGGGGACATTGGGGTCTTCAGGCAGGTTGTTCGCGCTGAACGACCAGTGGAAGTCCCCCGGCCCCTTTTGAAAGCGTCCTGCATTAACCGTGCCATACGCGTTCACATAGCGGAAGTTATACTGGCCGTCATCGCCGCTGCGGTGGTTGTCCACCACGTCCAAGATAATGTCCAGGCCGTTGGCGCGCAGCATGGCGCAACAGCGCTCCAGTTGTTCGCGCGTGCCCCAGCGCGTTGTCACCGTGCCCTTCTCGTTCTTAGACCCCATGTCGTAGTCATCAAATGGGTCGTAGCCGTTGGAGTAGCCGCCCGCCGCGCCTTTAAGCACCGGGGGTATCCAGACTGCGCTGAAGCCCGCCTGACGCATGGCATTGGCCTGTCCTGCGAGGTTGTCCCACAGCCACGGCGCGCTGCTCGTTCCCGCCGCCGGACTAGGCACATCTTTGTAAAAGCCCTGCATCATCACGCCGGCATGGGAAGGTGCGCCGCTCAGGACGGCAAAAAGCGCAATAGCTGCCGCCGATGCTTTGTGCTGCCGCTTTATGCTCCCGAACGTTCTTTTGCGCATTCTGCTTCCTCGCTTTCTGCACGCCGCACGACTTTCCCCAATCGGTTGGGGTGTTAACGTTCACCTATTCTAACAAAATAGGCTGCTCTTGTCAAGGGTGCAACCAGACTATTTTTGCGCAAAGCCGGATTTGTTTTCTAAAACAGGCAGAAATACGGGGGAAATCTGCGCTAAGACTGGTGGAAATCAGCGCCAAGGCCGGGAATAGATTAGCGGGCAGGAGGGGGAGCCGTGCTGCCGCGCTCGACAAGCTGAGGCGCAATAAACCGCTGGCCCGGCGCAACCGCGTCGCCGCGCAGCATCCGCGCCAGCAGGTGCCCGGCTTCCGAAGCCACCTCGGCCTGGTGCAAGTCCAGCATGGTGAGGGCTGGCGCGGTCTGCTGCATAATCCGGGCATTGAGGCAGGTCATCACGCTGACATCGCGGGGAACCCGCAGGCCGGCCTCTTCCAAAGCCTGGGCTGCGCCCAGCGCCCCCAGCTCGTCCTGGGCAAAGATCGCCGTGGGGAAGTCTCCTCGGCGCAGGCGCTCTTTGACCGCGTTGTAGGTGCCATGCTTGTAATACGCATCATCGCGATGCTCCACTGTCAGGCCCAACGCGGCGCGCGCGGCGCACATGCCCGCCAGCCGCCCCTGCCCCGACATCAGGTGCGGGTCAATGTTAAAAAACAAAACTTTGCGATGCCCCAGCCCGTGCAGGTAAGCCAGGGCCTGATAGCCGACCTGGAAGTTGTCAATGCCGACCGCCACCACGCCGCTTTTGGGCGATGACCCGCGCACCACAAACGGCAGCCCGGCTTGTTCCAGTATGCGGGGGCGCTCGTCGTCCACGCGCATGTCGGTAATCACCATGCCGTCGCAGGTGCGCGAGCGGGCGATTTCCTCCATCACGTCCTGCGGCTTTTGGTCTTCGCCGCCGCACTGCGCGAGCAACAGGTTGATTCCGTATTGGTGAAGCGTGTAGGTGAGCGCACCGATAATCTCGTGGTAATGCGGCGACAGCTCGTGATGCATCGCTGCCCCATCCAGATTATCCTGCTCCTGCTTGTGGATCACCAGCATCAGGGCGACCGTGTCGGTGCGTCCCCGCGCCAGGCTTTGGGCGGCCCGGTGCGGGCGGTAGTTCATCTCCTGCGCGGCGTCCAAGATGCGCCGCCGCATGGCCTCCCCGACCCCTTTGCCCGCGCGGACGCGTCCGTTGATGACCCGCGACACTTCCGAGCGCGAAACTCCGACTTTGGCGGCGATGTCTTCCAGCCGCACCATGCCGTTTTCCGAGTTGTGTGCCGAAGTCGCCATAAAGTTGCCTTGCCTTTATGTTACCCGAGTTCGGGGAGTTTGCGCATAAAGTCCTTCCCCGTGCTTAGGAGTCCTTGGGAGGGACTCCTAACGGCGGGGAAGCGACTCCTAAAGCCTTTGCCCCTTTATTTTCTTCTCTTTCCCAGCCTGTATCAACGACGGAACAATTTCTTCCGTCGTTGCAGCGCGCTCTAAACGCCGACGGCACTCCCATGTCGTGCCTTTGCAAGCCGAGGGAACTTCCGGGGCAAGCCGAGGGAACTTCCGGGGCAAGCCGAGGGAACTTCCGGGGCAAGCCGAGGGAACTTCCGGGGGCGGCTGGTCGGTTATATAACCCAAGCGGGAGGAAAGACGATGACAATTTACAAAAACATAGTGCTGGGTGCGGCCCTGCTGACCGGGCTGGCCGGGGGCGCGCAGGCACAGTCGCCGGGGAAAGCCACAGTCGCAGTCGTGTCGGCGCAGGTGTCGCCTGCCCATGTCGGGCGGGGCGGCAAAGGGGTACTCACAGTCACCCTGGCTGTCGCGCCGCAGTTTCATGTTAATGCCCACAAAACCAATGACCCGGATTTGATTGCCACCGACTTTGTGCCGTCCGCACCAGTGGGGGTGACCTTCGGGGCGGTGCATTACCCGGCCCCGCACTCGCTGTCTTTGGACGGCAAACCCACGCCGGTGTATGTCGGACGGACGACGTTTTCGGTTCCGTTCACCGTGGCGAAGACGGCCAAGGCAGGCGCACGCGCTTTGGGCGGACAATTGACATACCAGGGCTGCAATGCGGCTTCGTGCTTTCCGCCCCGCACAGTCGCCGCGAAGGCATTGGTATCCATCCGGTGAAACGCATTTGGGCCTGCGGGCTTTGGCTGATGCTGGCGTGCGCGGGCGCGTGGGGCAAAACGCCCCCGCCTATTCACTTCCTCGTCTCGGCAAGCCCCGCCACCGCTCGTCCGGGCGAAATTGTGACTGTCACGGTGAAGGCGCAGGTTGACAGCGGCTGGCATGTGTACTCGGTCGTGCCCACCCCCAATGGGCCGTCGCCGACAAACATCGCCGCCCTGAGCCTCGGCACGCCCGCAGGCGACACAACAGAAGACGCAGTGGTGCGTAGATTAGACCCCAACTTCGGCGCGACTGTCGGCTTCCATGAGCACGCGGCGACGTTCACCAGAGCGTTTCGCGTGTCCGCGACTGCGCCGCCCTCAGCCCTGTCGGCAGGCACGGCGAATGTTTCTGTGCATTACCAAACATGCAATGCATCCATCTGCCTGCCGCCCACAGACATAGTGCTGTCCGTGCCGCTTGCGATAGAGGCGGGGCCAATCCGCGCCGAGTATGCCCGCCCGCCCCGCGCGCGCGCCGCGCCGGTTTTTCCATCGCCAAGTGGCGGCAGCGGGCTGGGATGGTTCTTGCTGGCGGCGATGGGCGCGGGCCTGCTGGCGATTGCCACGCCGTGCGTGTTCCCTTTGATCCCCATCACGCTGACAAACTTCGTCAAGCAGTCGGGCGGCGAAAAGGCGAAGCTCGTGCGTTTGTCTACGGGGTATGCGCTGGGCATTGTCGCCTTGTATGTCGCGCTGGGCGGCATTGTCGCAGTCACGATGGGGGCGACCGGCACAAACCGCATTGCGGCAAACCCCTGGGTGAACCTGGGAGAGTTCGGGTTGTTTGTCGTGTTCGCCCTGTCGTTCTTTGAAGCCATTCAGATACGCCTGCCGGGCAATTTGGGGGCATTGCAGCAGAATGCCCGAAAGCACGGCGGGCTGGCGGGGCTGGCTTTGCTGGGCGTGACATTTGTGCTCGGCTCGTTCACCTGCACCGCGCCGTTTATCGGGTCGCTGCTTGTGGCGGCAGCCGGGGGAACTTATGGGCGTCCGCTGCTGGGCATGCTGGTCTTTGCGCTGGCGTTTGTGTCGCCGTTCTTCGTGTTCGCGGCCTTTCCGCAATGGATCGAGCGCATCCCCAAGGGCGGGGTCTGGCTGGCACGCTTCAAAGCGACGCTGGGGTTTCTGGAACTTGCCGCCGCCCTGAAGTTCTTGTCCAATGCCGACCAGGTGTGGAACTGGCGCGTGCTGACCCAGCCTGTCCTGCTGGCGGCGTGGGCGATGATCTTTTTGTGCGCCGCGTTGTACCTGTCCGGCCTGCTGCGCTTCGGCATTGTCGCGGAAACCGAAGCCGCCAATGCGCCCGTTCCCTTGTCGCGCAAACTGACGGCAGGCGCGTTTGCGCTGGCGACACTGTACTGTTTCTGGGGGCTGGCAGGCCGTCCCATCAGCCCGTATGTCGGGGCCTTTCTGCCCGCGCCCGGCTACGGCGGCGTCGCCCTGGCGGCGGAAAACAGCGGCCTGCCCTGGCTTTCGGATTACAAAACGGCCCTGGCGCAGGCAAAGGCCGAGGGCAAGCCCCTGCTGATAGACTTTACCGGCGTCACCTGCACCAACTGTCGTCTCAACGAAAAGAACATCTTCCCGCGCGCGTCCGTGCAGAGTGCGCTGGCAAATTATGTCCGCGTGCAATTGTATACCGACCGAGGCGGGCGCGACCTAGCTAACCAACAGCTTCAGCAGGCAAAGTTTGGCGATGTCGCCCTGCCGCTCTACGGCGTGATAGACCCGCAGACCGAGGCGGTGCGGGGCAAAACCGAAGGCGTGCAGACGCCGGGAGGGTTTGCCGGCTTCCTCGCGCAGAACAGCGCGCCGCTTGCCAAGAGGGGGGAATTACAGGAAAGCGCAGGCGCAGCGGGGGCGGCGTGGGCAGCGTACTCGCCCGCATCAGTCGCGCAGGCGGCGCAGAGCGGCAAGCCGGCCATCGTAGACTTCACAGCCAAGTGGTGCGTCAACTGCAAAGAGATTGAGCATGACGTGCTCCAAAACCCCGCCGTCGCGCCCATTCTGGCGGGCCAGTTTGTCACCCTGCGCGCCGACCTGACGCAATGGAGCAGCGCGCCCAGTGTGGCACTGCAAAAGCAGTATAAGTTCGGAGCATTGCCGACCATTATCTTTCTGGACAAAGCGGGGCATGAGATCAAGCCGCTGCGCATTGTCGGGCGGCTGAGCGTCGCGGACTTCCAGAAGCGCCTGCAAGCGGCGCAGGCGGCAGGATAGCGTGCGCGGCCCGGCACAGCAGCGCCCTCCTCGGGCTTAGCCTGAGGAGGGCGTTTGAGCTGATAGAGGCTTGGTGGAGATAAGGGGGATCGAACCCCTGACCTATTCGTTGCGAACGAATCGCTCTCCCAGCTGAGCTATATCCCCTCGGCAGAGTTTATTATACTCAAGGCCAGACTAAAAAGCAAGAGGGTACCTCGCGCCGCCGCGCAAAAAACCGCGTTGCTGTTTCTCAATGCGCGTGCCCGCAGCCAATCGCGGCGGGGGAATCAAGTTGGCCGCACAGCACCGCACTCTGGTCGGCCCGGCAGCCGTCGCAGTTTTCACGCTCAATTTGGATGGTGGCATGGCCGAT
>JAABUJ010006363.1_pt1 | contig 11448 bp, 10 predicted proteins | sample 5559131 | NCBI WGS metagenome assembly JAABUJ01 (sample SAMN10711875, study PRJNA513366) | rock metagenome | isolation source: Antarctica rocks | place: Antarctica: Victoria Land, Mt New Zealand nord | collected 2016-01-07 | reverse complement strand
ATGCAAACTATTTGTTTATTGTGATTTTAACATTAAAACACTGAATTTGAGTGTGATTTTCAAAAAAAAGTTGCAAAAAGTTCTGAGCGAACCGAGGAGCCAACATTCTAGGAATAGCTGTAGGTGTCAGTTGAGTGTATCTACTTCGACTTTCTCTGAATTTGCTCTCGGAAAGAATGCGATATATACCTAACGTAGGTACAGTAGTGTCTTTTGTGAGCTCAATATAAAATAGCCGGAAAACCACCCAAACTCAATAACGGAGTCACGCAGTACTGGGTCTCATAAGGACAACAACCTCGCTCTGAGGTTCGCGAGCGCTGTGCGAATGAGCCTTCTCAACGCACATCGAAACAAGAGTGCGTCGGGCGACTATCTCTCAATCATGAGTCAATCTGCTCGCGAGGAGTGCTTGTAGGAGGACCGCATGAGCAGCCACAAAGACAGTCCAACCTGTTCCTGAAAATCATCTGCCGGGAATCTCGTACAGACAAATCTCCAATGCCAATATCTCCGACTTGGCTGCCCAAAGCACCTGTTGGGAGGTCAGCTCAAGCTCACACAGGTACGTGAGTCCCAATTCAATGTGCTTACCAAGCCATCTGCTGGAAACAGGTGCAACCACCCTCGTGGTCCTCTCGATGTCAAGAATGCACATGCGGCTGGCATCCTCAGAAGCATGATTCAGTGCCCAGACCACTACTCTGCTTACCTCAATGTCTTCGCCTGGCATTGAGCCGACCGCCATCATGGTAGCCTTTACGAGGTGGTATATCGCGGGCAGTCGCTGCGGCATGTTGTACTTTCGGCTGGTGGCTAGGCACCGAAAGCCCGTTGGCTACTTCTGCTCCTTCTGGGTCAGGCTGGGTCTCTGCGTTATAGACAATCGACGCACCTTCCAAACCCGCAGTTTCTTTACCAACATCTAATTCCTCAACACCACTCTGCGTACTAGGATCGCCGAACTTCCGGTATAAGTCCCACCCCAACGCACGCCGACTGTTCTCGGATTCGATGGTGAGGACCCTCAAATGTGAGGGAAATCCCCTCACAATGATGGTACCAGATATTTGGTCCACCTCTTCTGTTATCTCTCTCGGGACTGAGGTTATGACCTCGTCACCGCCCACTTCTGCTGCAAGCGACTCAACCTCGTCCCCCTGCTCTGATGGCAGAAGCGAGACGGACACCGACAATAAGGGCAGCCTTGCCGGGGACCCGCTCTTGATGTTTCCTACGGGAGAATCGAACTCCTTGAAAGATGTATAAGGGCTTTGGGCCCTATGCCGCGATGGCAAAGGGCCCAAAGGCCCACGAAGAACGGAATCTGACGAGTGCTCCCCCGCACGTGTCAGCGACGCCTTAAACTGCCGCTTAAGTCGACGTTGGTTCAGCTTGCGGCAAGGGCCTATACAGTCAGCTACGCGTATCAGGGTAGCAATGGATTCTCTCCGAACCTCGCCCGGCGCACATCTCCACAACGACGTGAATGATCTCGCCCATTGACATCTCCCTCGCGCCAATGTTATCAAACATGCTGACGACGGTCACCACGAGCGCGTTCGTTCGAGGAATTAGATAAAAACTCGAGATAACAAGCGTACAGATGTCTGATCCCAAAGGATTGAATGTCTTCAACAGAAAAGCGCAAGCGTGTCTCGCAGAACTTAGTACAGAGATGTTTGAGAAGCAGGTGGAGCGTCTCAGTTGAGAAGAGTTGATGTTGCGATGAGAAGGATATCAAGCGATGCATGTCTGGAGAGTGAATGAATTATTCTCAAAGTGAACGTGTTGCCGCAAGAGGAAAGAGCGATATTGGGCGAGAGAAGTGTTAGGGCTCACCTACCGAAATTAACTTGTTGCGCGAGAGTATCATGATAATAGCTGCTAAGGATGGCATTATGACTTCTGGCAAGAATTTGAATGTACAGGTTACAGAGAGAGGACAGCATGGCCTCCACTCTCACAGTGTCAGGTACCTTCAATCAAGGAAATCATGGAGGAATGCTGTACGCATTTGAGAGCAAGGTAATAGAAGTATCAAATAGCTGTTCGTTATAAGTTTCATCCGCACCAAATGCAGCCCATTGAAACGCGTCATCTCAGTACCAAAACCGCCATCACGCTCAGGGAAGCAAACAATGGCTGCATTTCAATGCTGCAATGGTTGAGGTGACATAGAGTTGGCTCTGCATCTGTTTTTCGGATTTTTTCGGTTTGACACATAGGTGACCATGCACACTTTATGAACAAGTTAGAAGGCTGATGCACCCAACCTGCAGTTGCCGAACTGCTGTTTGTCTAAGTCCAAGGAAGACAGAGTGCACGCAGCTTCATCCAGCTGTCCACATCTCATGATACCGGTGAAAGACTTTCATACTTTCTTGGAACATCTAGAAGAGTGTAATAGCCACTGGAAGGGTCCATGTTGGATGATCCACTTATCAGCGCTCTGAACAATCAAAATAAGCGATGCTTCTTGAATTGGGTTAATAGACTGTCGCTGTATTGGGAAGCAAAGCACGACGACGTGAAAGGCTTTATATAGAGGATATCAATCTGCCCCACAGTGAAAGGCGTGATATTGACCAAAGAACTACAAGGATGAGAACAAGACCAAAAATAGTGCCGAAAAGCAACCACAAGCCCAATGATAACATAGAAAAAGTATGGACGAGGCCTTGTTCTGTCGAAGAGACACAAGATAAAGTGTGAATACCTGTAGCCTGTGGTTCAAAGGCAAACGCAGAAGAGAACCACAGCACTTCAATCTCAAGAGATGCCTTTCAACAAGGACCTCAGTCTTACGCACAACGGAGCCATCGATACCTACGGTACCTAGTGTGATGCAGGTATTTTCAGGCTTGACAATTGTCACACAAGACGTTAAATGTGGTGAAGATAGCTAAACTGGTTGGGTTGCGTGTGCGAGCTGATTGTCGCTGACTAACATTCCTTTACCGAAGACCTATAAGGTGTCGATCAGCCCTATATGAGGCCATTTATTGTCGCGAATATACAATAATTTGCACATGTTAGAGAGATAGAACCTTGACCTTTTTCCACTTCAATCAAACGGCGACTTGTTCACAACAAACAAGTGATGGCAACGTAGGTAAGCACTCTCGCGCTTCCACTTCGCTGTGGGAAGGTCAATTGGTCCCTGTGGCGCTGATGCCGACTTTGCATGTCAGTAATATCACATGGCATCCGTCACTCTCTCAACGGGAGAGAAACGCATTTCGCAAACAGCAAGGGTTTACAATCTGGTTCACCGGCCTGTCTGCCTCGGGCAAATCAACGATCGCGACTGCGCTCGAGCAGCACCTTCTACACCTTGGCTTTGCCGCATACCGGCTTGACGGTGATAACGTACGCTTTGGCTTGAACAAAGATCTGGGCTTTTCGGAAAGTGATCGGAATGAGAACATTAGAAGGATAGCCGAGGTTGGCACTCCCCAGTCGGCTCGGAGACAGCTTTATACTGATGTGGTTCATCAGGTCGCAAAACTCTTTGCGGACTCGTCAACAATTGCGCTTACATCGTTCATCTCGCCATACCGATCGGATCGCAAAGTCGCTCGAGAACTGCACCAGTCCGCAGGCCAATCAGGCGGGGATGCACCGATCCCTTTCATTGAAGTCTTCGTCGACATCCCCGTAGAGGTTGCGGAGAAGCGCGACCCAAAGGGCTTGTACAAGAAGGCGAGGGCCGGTGAGATAAAAGAGTTTACCGGGATTTCTGCGCCATATGAGGAACCAGAGCATCCCGAGATAAGGATTCGTTCCGACCAGCTCAGTGTGGAAGAGTCTGTGGTTCAGATCGTTGGCTATCTGGAAGCTCAAGGACTGCTGAAGCTCAATAGATATGACACAGCATCATAGCTTAGAGCGAATTTTGAACATTCAAAAAGCTACCGACCGCTTTGCTTTCTTGCGTTCTTCAGGTCCCTAGAGTCCAGGGAACATGACTGGTTCTCATTCGCCAGGGAACAAGAACACTCGAAATCTGCGCACCAGGAGGATGCAATAGAGCTCCCATCAAAGTATCTCGAATTCATAGCAGACGTATGCGCTGTACTCATTGCCGTCACTGGCATGGCCCGCTGCTTGCAGGTCTGATGTAGTTGAGGAGTCGTCCTTGGTGACCCTTCCTTTCTTGTCCCTACCAAAGGCGTTGCCAGCCAGGTACGAATAAGATGAGTCTAGAGAGTACCTCACCTTCTTCGCGAGTTTCTGAGTTGTCTGGGCACAAATAGACCATCAGCGAATGTGAACATCGACGCTCTTCTAAGAACAGGAAACCATAATATCACCCACCCTAACCAAGCCACACACATACTGAAGCGGCAGACCATATCGTAGGACAGTCTCAACAAACACTCTGAGGGCCAAAACATGTATCCAAACCATCACACTCTCACCCCAGCCAGTCCGCGACAAGCGTAACGCTTCACCCCACAGCCGTCTCTCATCTTTGGCAACACGCTCTACCTCCTTTTGCTCGGCTTCTTTGCCACCTTGCTGGAATTGGAAGTCCCTGGGGATCCACCTCTTCTCTCGACATCTATGGATGAACTCTTGACTATGTTTCTTGAAAGTGGCGACCGCATACAGCGTGAACTCTCCGTCAGCATCTATTCGGACTGACGACCTTGGTATCACCATTGGCGCCACCGTTTCGTATGTTTTGAGAAAGTCTTTTGTCATCTGATTTGGCACTGCGACCAGATGCGTCTCAAGGTAGTCCGAGTCTTGGATCAGGAGGGATGGGTCAACCAGTGCTGTTAGTGACTTCGTTGAGAGATTGCCACTGGATCCTTAATCATCAGTACCGTAGGAAGCGTCACATGAAGGTAGCTCCCACGTACGTCTGTTTGCGTTGAAGCGCTGTCAGACTCGTCTTGACCTGGTTGTATTGGCTGTACTTGCTTTTAACGTCATTGTCGATACTCGCGATCTCCTATGTGAAACCGGGTCAGTTCTTCAACAGATCAATAACCTTATCGTACTCTCACAGTGGCTTCGAAACCTTTCGCAGAGAATCCATGAGGTCTCCAACAGACTTGTCGGAGCGGTACTTGACCCTATTCCATGAAAATGTTTGTAGATATTGGTCGACAGGTTCTGCAGTTGATATTAGCATACAACAATCTTGTCCCGTGGTGTTGACTGACTATCGTTGACCGTCCTCTGCTGGGAGATTTTATCCTCATCCCCCTCGAGTATCGTCCTCAGGGAATCGCCCACCTTCCCCACTAGACCCTCACATATACCTTCCAATCTTGCCAGCTCGTCCGCTTGTTGTACAAGCGCGTCCAGAGTCCCAATTTTAAACTCTGGGACGGCGAATGGGTAGACGGTGCCATGATCAGTCGACACCGCTGATCTCAAAGCCGTAAGAGCTTCATCGTGGGTATTCGAAGAAGCAATCGAATTGGGCAGCGACACTAAGAGATATGTCGTGGTCTTCGACATGATCTTCGCGGGGAAGACGCAGATCTGGCTGTACAAGCTTGGTGTCAGGTAACGGAGAGCTTGATATGCTTGGAGGTGTACAACGGAGACTTCATGCTAGTGAAGATGAATCCTACGCTTCTAGTATCAACTCGGAGGGGTTTTATCCATTACAATTCTATACAAAGGCTGGTATCTCATGTAGCAAGACAAGCGTCTCCTTGAACTTGATAAATGTACCTTCTTTACTTCTTAGCATGTTCACTTGCCGTCATGGTCGGGACGCCACAGACACGTGAAAGATTCAGCCAGCAATGCAATCATACACCTATCGCTCTATATAAGACTCGTCACTGATACTCAGCGGCCCTCAATCAAGGAATTTGACTGGGCAATCTAGTGGCCTCTATAGCGCATACGACGCTTTCTATGTACAATGCTCCGAGTTTTCAACACCACTGCACCCTTGCACAGAATATCCAACAGCGATGACCGATCATAAGTGTAGTAAATGTCGCCAACGTCAGTCGTGGGGATACATCCTAATCATACTCTGCGCCAGATCGTCATTCTATGTCGCTTCATGTGTCGAAGATTCAACAAAACCGAAGACGACTTCACTTACTGCTGCTTGTTTTGGCTCAATGAATAATGCGGATGCTTCGACCAGTATAATAGGATCTTGTCCTTTCTCCGTAAGAGTCTCGATGTGCCCTTCAACCCAAGCTTTGCGCCCTTCAACCTTCACCGTCTTCGCTCGAAGTACAACAAATGCTCCGGCAGGGGCAGGCTTTCGGTAATTAATGTTCAAGTTGGCGGTCATGCCAACTTTGTTAGGCAAGGCAGGAAAACAGCACCTAGCGAGCCCTTCGTCCAGGATGGTTGCGAGAAGACCCCCGTGTATGACGCCGGGATGTCCACAAAGGTCAGGGCCAAGGTACGATATCGAGACGAGACTCTTCCCACCCTTTTCGCTCCATACGAATGGCGGTACCAGAATCTTGCCAGGACCAATCAAGGTACCGCCGGTAAGGCTATGGCTCCGCAATGCCTCAGGTACTTTCATGTGCGGCCTTGATTCTGTGAAATCAGGATTGTCACGCAACGCTTGGGCTAATTGATGATTTCGAATGAAGTCGTCAACCTCCAAAGACATCTCATCCGGTGGCCTGAACATGACCAGGGATTCGGCGTCTGAAGGTGGCGTGATAAGGCCGTTGATGGTGGGTATTGCAGGAGCTGTGGCCATGATGAAGCCTGCACTGGTGAAGAAGATGGATATTGCAGCGAAAGATAAGACGCGCGAAAGGAAGGAACGACGACTCGATCGTGCGGTGAGGATGTCTAAGCTTCTTGTACTTAATTCATTGCATTACCCAACAAGAACTGTAGCGCTGGGAATCAGACCTGGAGAGGAACTGTACAATCGGGACTTGACCAGCGACGGAGCCAAGGATTGCCGCACTGAAAGCCTTGTACGAGAACTCAACGCTTGGGGAGAGCGAAAGCAGACCCTGCCACTCCGGAAAGGTCTCGGGATCTTGAACGCATGCTGGAGCATGGCAATGAACTCGAGGCCAGAAATTCAACAACGTCTCTCGCTCAAGAATAGACCTCGGCAAGTCGGTCACGGCGGAAAGTTTAAGCGTCGTGGCGTCACTTATGTCAGCAGGAGTACTATGACTATGTGAGGAGCTGACTATATATGTGTGCTCATGTGATATCATTGCTTACTCATCTCTTGCTAAGCACCCCTATTTATGTCTTAATCATCATTTTCTATATATACTCTACATAGTGTAAATGAATAAAAACAACTTTCTACAGATCAATTCACATCTAATAGCATTAAAGATTTAAAACATACTTTTAAGCAACTCTGAGACTTAAGCTTTGATTTAAGCTGATTTAATTTATATTTTAATTATAAAAGTTTCAATACAATAATGCATAAACTACATATTTACTTTCTCTTCAATGCTCATCATTACTTCAGCATTAAGACTAAAAAATAAAGAGATGAATTTTTATACTGTATTGTATAAAGAAAAATTCTATATTTTTTATATTGTGACATATTTAACAGCAATTTAAACTGAATCAGAATTGATTTATTAATTAATGTTTTTAATTATTTATAATCTCTCAATATAAAGTTTAACTTTATTTCTATAATGATGAATAAACTTATTATTATTAATCAGTTAACAATGTCAGAAACAGCTTCTTAAATTAATTATAAGATAATAATAAGTTAAATTGCATTTCTTTAAACTTAATTAATTAATTTTTAGCTTTATGTCTGAGATCACATTTCTATTTAGTGCAGCTTTAGAAATTCAAGAAATATTTAATATAGTAGTGTTTTTCTTTACAGTGATGTTCAAGAATTCTTTGAAAATGAAGATATCATTTATTTATAAGAATAGCTGAAAAGTAAACACTGCAGAGATGTAAATTCTTAAAATAAAAGCTTATTTTCAATTTTACAAAATATTAATAAATTAACTTCTAAACAATGAAGCAAAGATCACTGTTACAGTTAGTTATTTAAAAGATATTATTAAAGTATGATGACTTTAAAAAAAAGAACAACTTTAAATTGAAGAAAATCTGTTAAACATTAAATTTTAAAATATAAATAACTTGTTTTTAGCATTTTTACTGATCTTTAAAAATGTTAATGAAATGAAATATCAATGTTGTTGTTATGAGACACTGAAACAAACAAAATTGATTTAATAATATAAAGTAAAATTTACAAAAATTGTATAACTTCTTCAGTCTATACAGTTAAATACAAACAGAAATGACAGTTTATTTAAAGTTTAAAGCAAAAGATTTAATCTGAACTTTGAAAGTATTTAAAGATTAAAGTGATTACTTTTAATGAGTTAATTTAATGAGTTAATTAAATTGAATAAAGTCTTCAAGAAATACATAATAAGAATTACTTTAACATCTTTAATAATTTAAATTTAAACTGTAATAACTCATTAAGCAATTCTTGAGATCAATCTCAAAGTTATGAGAAATTAATTATATCTAAATTAAATAAGTTAAATATAAAAGTTTATTGAATCTAATGTAAAAAGAATAAAGTATACTTTCATTATAAAAAGTTCTTATATATAGTTAAAGACTGCTGAGACAATAAGAATACTGATAAGAGTAAAGATAAGAATAAAGATAAGAGCAAAAATAAAGATAAGAAGAAGCTGAAGATTATTGAAGTTAATTTAAATAATTTAAAAAATTTAAGTCATTTATAAATATAAAAGTATTCATAAATAAGTTAATAGAAGCTTTTATTCAACTTAATAATGACTTAAATGAAGTATTCACACTGAATAACTTAAAATTCTTATTATTAAGTATAATCTTTAGTTAAATCAATGTTCTCAATTTAAATTTATATATTCTTGTAGATCACATTCAAGACAGACTGAATGAGATAAATGTGAAAGTATTAATTAATTTAAATATAAATTAAATATATATCTCTTCAATAGTTATCAATTAAATGTTGATTGATAATCAATATGAAATCAAATTGTTATGATGCTGACATCTTTCTTTCTCTTACTATACTAATTCATCATTATAGTCTTTTCTCATCATAATGACCTTTTATCATTTCTTTTCATTTAGGTATTTGTTCTTGCTTTATTCATCATTATGAGAAATTGCTTCTGTCTATCTACTCTTATGATGTAATAGTTAAATGACTATATAGCTAAGACTTCTTATTTACTTAACAAGACAGCTTTTTATCTCTTAACTTTATCTAACAGTAATAATTTAATAGCATCAACAGTGTTTCATTAAAACAATTGTTAATTGTTTATTAAGATTTTAGCTTGCTAGATTGTCAGTTTTACAGCTTAATTTCTGTACTGCATCAGATAACAATGAGATTAATAAACTAAATCATTAAGAAATCTCATTATCTTACTATTACATCACACTGTTTTTTCATCTCATAACTTCATCTTATAGTCAAAACACTCCTCAACTTATTAAGCTGACAAAGATCTTCAACAAATCTTCTTTATCTAATTTATTAAGACTATTTAATTATACAGTAACTCTAGCTTATCAGCTTAAAGAGTATAAATTAACAAATCTTAACTTTATTCATTTATACTCAACAATGTTGTTATTCTTATTCACAGAGTTACAACTCTATACAAACAGTTAAGTATTTAAGAAATTCAAATTACTTTCTCAATATCTTTTAACATATTTTCTTTTGTCTGAGCACATAACTGAATCCTATTCAATTCAGCACTACAGATCTTTAACTAAAATACAGCAATATTATATATAGACTTATTTTTTCTTCAGTGAGCAGTCAAAACAGTTAGTCAGTAGTTAGAGATTGATAATATATTTAATTTAAATCTATTAAACTTCTTTATGACTGAATAAAGACTACAATGTTTTATTATCATCTCATTAAAAATTAATCTAAATATCTTAAAACATTATATCATATTGTAAGCATCTTAAGTTGTTAAGTCTGAGTTTAGCTTCAGCATTATTAAAAACATTTCTTGAAATTCATTACAAAACATGATGAACAATGATCAGAATGTTGACTCACAAGACAATAATGATAATATATCTTTCTTAATTAATATAAACTCTATTGTTTAAGCACAGATTCTGCAGATCATCACTGTGTCAATTGTTTAATTATAGAAACAAGATGTCTCACAGTAAAGTACATCTAAGTTACTTAGTTTATCTGACTCTTTTAATCTTCATGAAGACAATGTTAATGATGATAATAACTTTTGTGAAGATAACTTAACTTAAAAGTCAATCAATATTGACTTATTCTACTCAAACTTGCTTAAGAAGTGAGAAGACAGCAATATTGTTGATAAGAATAATAAGAATTATTATTGAAATGTTTACATCTTTATTAATTAAGTTAGAGTGACAGCTATCATTTAAGATGTTAGATAAATATGTTAAAATCTTGATGTTAATTTATGTAAAGAAGTAAAACTGTAATGAAATAGTTAGCTGTTAAAGATCATTCATCTTGAATTAGTAGCTCATTTTAACAGCATTAAAGAATGATGCAAGACACTAAAGAGATGCTTTAAAGTATTGTTTAGTGAAACTTAAAATAAGTTTAACTTAATCAGATACATTATTAAAGACATTAGAAATTGCTGTAGCTCAATAGAATATATTATTATTCTTATGACTGTTATTAAAAGCTGTGATTAAAGCAAATCAGAATTCAGTCTAATAATTTAGATATGAATATATATTAATATGTCTCTTTAATGAAACATTAATGAATCTAAGAATGAAATATCTATTAAAGATTTCACCAATACTCTTTTAGTTAAACAGACAAATTGATATAATAGCTATTTGCATAATTCTTAATTTGATAAATTTATTCAATGAAATCAGCAAGATCAGTATGATCATGACAATTATAATTAAGATAACTATGATTATCAATCTTTCTTTTACTCATTATATTTGCTGTCAAGATATGACAATTTCTCATATTTACTCAGATCACAATGACTACTTAATAATTAATTATAACAGTTTCAATTCTGTCTGCAAGACACTCTGTTAAACACTTAATTGAGCTTTAAGATATCTCTTTAATTATTTAACTGTTTAAATAGAGACAATAAGTTCTTATAATAAAACAATTGTGATGAATACAGTAACTGAGTATACTTCACTTAAAAAGTAAATTCTTTTAAGAACAGATCTTCTGTCAATGATTAGACTAACTATCAAGAATTTAAGAACATCTATTACAATGATATATATCAGAAAGTCAATATACTCAATATTTAGAAAGAAGAAGAGATCTATGAGTTAGATTAAGAGTAAGAACTGAAGAACAAAAAGAATAAAGAAAAAGCTGTAAATGTAAATTACATGACTGAAACACAGAATGACTACTACAGCTACTGTAAAATCTTTTTGTTCAACAATAGATTGCAT
>JAABUJ010006358.1_pt1 | contig 11454 bp, 15 predicted proteins | sample 5559131 | NCBI WGS metagenome assembly JAABUJ01 (sample SAMN10711875, study PRJNA513366) | rock metagenome | isolation source: Antarctica rocks | place: Antarctica: Victoria Land, Mt New Zealand nord | collected 2016-01-07 | reverse complement strand
AAGACAACCGAACGCCTGGGCGGCCTCCTCGCGGACGTGCGAGACACCGAAGACGGCGCAGCACGGCGCTACTGGATCGAGCTCAGCGGGCCGAGCACCTGAGAATCCAGCCCGAAGTCACCAGCATTCGCGCGAGCCCGGGCGGCATCGATCGTCGCAGCAGACGATCCTTGGCCGTTCAACCGGACCAAGGGGCAGACGCACGGGCGTCAGCAGGCGGTGTAGATCTGTTCATCGGTGGCGAGGGCGGTAAGGCTGCGCGGAGGCGCTCGACCTCGTCCTTGCGTGGTGGGCCTGCGCTTCCCGAGTGCGACTCGGCGACCAGCGTCTGTCCCCCGGGCAGCGCGAAGAGGGTGACGGTACGGCTGGCCACGTCGCTGCCGTAGTCGCGACCACCGCGTCCGAGCACATCAAGGACCTGCAGGTCGAGTAGGCGCGCCAGTCGAGCCCAAGGGGCGCCGAACGCGAAGACGTGCCCGATGCCGGTCTCGCGGATGGGTTGCCACACGAACTGGTCGATGACGTCTGGTGGTGGATGGATGTGGCCCGTGAGGCCGGTCGAATGCCACGGGTACATTTCGAAAATGAGCATCGCGTTGTACGTCGCCGCCGGGTCGCATAGCCAGCGGCGGGTGAACCCGAGCCTGGCGAGGTAGTAACGGTTGGGCCGGTGCCGGGCGAGCCAGGTCTTGTTGTCGTAAGGATGGTCGCGGACCCAGGCGCTGTAGGAACCGGCCTGCTTGATCTCCGCTGCGAACAATCCCTGGCGCGACTGGAGGTCGGGGAGGTACTGCCCGGGGTTGAGCCCGAGGATGACCACCCGCGGCTGCCCCTCGCGCCCGAGCAGATCGCCTTGGTAGGGCTCGACAAAGCCGTCGCGGGTAACGGCACCCCGACCCGTTCCTTCGTAGGAGCGGAACCAGCGGCTCAGGTCGCCGGTGAGCGGGTCCTCGCCTGCCAGCCACGCCGCCGTGTGCGCGTCCCAGAAGTCCGACACCCGCTGCCGAGCCGATCCCGTCACCACCGCAGTCACGGCAGCAGGCCGAACGACGCATCGAAGGAGATGCCTGCCCCGGGCTGCAGGTCGTAGGTGCACGGAGCCCAAGGTGAGTCTTCGCCCTCGAGCGTCACAAGCGTCAGACGATCGGCGTCCAGGGGCCGCAGCGGCTTCACTCCCACGACCGGAGACTATGACGCCCGTGCCCGCGGTGCCGAACGGCGCGGCATCCCTAGTCTCCATGTCCCGCAAGCCGAACCACTACCGGCACGACTTGGGCGCGGTCAAGTCCCTGACCAGGGCTGTTGCAGATGACCCGTCCGGAGCCATTTTCGATGGGGGTCCCTTATACGAACACTCAGGCTGCGCGGGTGCACCTGACCGAGCTCGCCGACGAGGTAAGAGTGGGTATCGAAGTTGGCTACAAGGCTGAACAACGGAACCCGTGCCAGGCCATCGGAACTACGTCACGGGTGATGGTCAAGCTCAGTGCGCCATTGGGCGGCCGCAGGGTTGTCGATGCCAACAGCTAGTGCCGTCGGGGAGCGATTCGTAACCCTGGCACAACCTCCCCTTCGCCCCACCAAGGGCAACCCGTGAGGATGCTGTCAGGGTAGACCCAGCTAACCTGTGATAATCATCGTTATCGCAGCAAAGAGGGTTGCGGTTCGGCCGTGACCAGCGCAGCAGCCCCCGTGGCGAGCCCAGCAGACTTACTGTTATCGCAGGAACCGAGGACGATGAGGCATCGGAGGCCACTGTGGGTGCTGCGCGCGAGCCCGTCCCCGGGCTGCGGCTGGGCCACGCGGTCGCGGATTTCCTCGCCGACCTGACCCACGCCAACCGCGCGGCGGCCACCATCCGGGCCTATCGAACCGATCTGGCCTCGTTCACCGCCTACCACCGTGGCCCGCCCGAGTCCATCACCCCCGACGTGCTGCGCGGCTACTTCGCCACCCTCGCCCACCTGGCCCCGGCCACCCGGCCCGCCACGAGGCCACGCTGGCGTCGTTGCTGCGCTGGGCGTATCGCCAGGAGCTGCTCCCGGCCAACCCGATGGACAAGCTCGACCGCGTCCGACTACCCGCCCCGACGCCCCGCGGGCTCCCGGCCGGGCGCGTCGCGGCCATCCTGGCCGTGATTCCCCGTCACCGACTGCGGGACCGGGTGCTGTTCGGGCTGATCGCCGAGACCGGGCTGCGCGCCGGCGAAGCCCTCGGCGTCTATCTCGAGGACCTCGATATGACCCCTGGTGATGAACACCTGCGGGTGCTGGGCAAGGGTGGGCGGACCCGCACCGTGCTGCTCGACGACGACCGCCTCGTCGCCACCCTGCGCCGCTACCTCACCGCCACCGGCTACCGGTCGGGGCCGCTGTTCCGCGCGGAGAAAAACCACGTCGGAGGCCCGCTGCGTTACGCCTCCGCCCAGACCCGCTGGGCCCAGTACTGCCACACCGCGGGAGTGGCCGCGACGCTGCACCAGCTGCGGCATACCCACGCCACCGCCATGGTCGACGGTGGGGTGAGCCTGGCCACCATCCGTAAACGCCTCGGACACGCCAACCTGCAAACCGTGCTCCGCTACGCCGAACAATCCGACCAGGTCGCCGACACCGAGTTGCGCGCCTGGCGCCGCCGAGACCGATCATGACCCCGCATCCCGCGCCGGGTCGTGGTGATCTGCGAGACCGCGTCCGACTGCCCGCCCCGGCGCCCCGCGGCCTTGGCACCGGACAGGTCGCGGCCATCCTGGTCTCACTGCCGAGGACCGGACGCCAAGGAGGAGGCCTAGGACCCAGGCGACGGGGGCGGCGGCGATCTGGAGTGCCTGGCGAGGTGGCCGCGGTGATGAGAGACGGGCGGCCAGTGCGAGGGGTGGCCACCGACCACGAGGGGGGGTGTGGCCGGTGGCCGCTGCGACACCAGCCCCGGGGGGAGGGGTCCGGCGTGCAGGGAGACGGCCAACAGAGTTGGCCGCATCCAGCACCGAGACTACGGGTGGCCGGGACACCCTCCCTGATCTGAGCAGGTGATGCGCTGAACCCCTGAGCACGCCATCGTTAGTGACAAGCCAAGCGGGTTCGGGTCGCAGCGATCCCCCAGGTGGCCGCTTTCGGCGGGTTCACCCTGCCCAGGCGGTCGCGGTGCTTGGGCAGCTTGTCAGGGTTGAGAACGATGTCGACACGTTGTACGACAACTAGAAGCACTTGGGAGCGTTCATGTCTCTGTTAAGAAATAGAGTCCTTACCGCACCACTGGCCTTTTTAATAATGGCGCCAATTATGATTCACATCTTCACACCGGCCTACCAGATTGTTGCGGCAGCAATCGATGTACTGCTCGCGTTAGCGGTCAGTTATTTGTTGGCAAAAATTGCGCGGCCGCGGTAAGTAGTTTGTCTGGTTCCGACAACAGACAGGTCGACTGCCGCTTTCGAACCGCACCGTGAGGACTGGGTGGGGGACAACGCCGAGCTGCGGGGTCTGCTGAGCGAGGCGCAGTACCGCGCCGCTTCGGCGAACACCCTGAACGCCCATTACACCGACCCGGCGATCGTCGCCGCCCTGTGGGACAGCGTGGAGCAGGCCGGTTTCACCGGGGGGCGGGTGCTGGAGCCGGGCTGCGGGGTGGGTCGGCCGCAGGACGGGGGTGGGGGCGCGGTGTGGGGTCGTGTGTTTACGGTTGAGTGTGAGGAGTTACCGGTGTGGCTGCGCTTTGGTGTCGCCGGCCTGGCCGCCGCACGGGGACGCGGCGGTGTCGGGGACCGGCGCTTGCTGGTGATCGCGGAGAAGCTCGCGGTGGCCCGTCGGATGCTGTCCGAGGGCCGAGGCAAGGCGGTCATCGCCCGCACCATCGGGGTGTCGCGCCCGACGTTGTACACGCACCTCGCGGCGGCGGTGGACGTAGCGGAGGTGGTGGTGTGAGTGGTGTGGACCCTGCGGCGGCGCGGGGAAGGTCGGACCGGCCCGGCCCGGGCTGGTTGACCGATTATCCGGCCTTGCTGGCGCAGTGGCATCCCACCCGGAACTCGAGTTGGGACCCGGGGACGCTGCGCGGCGGGTCGCAGCGGCGGGTGTGGTGGCGGTGCGCGGCGGGCCACGAGTGGCAGACCATGGTGGCCAGTCGGGCCCGCAGGGGCAGCGGGTGCCCGATGTGCGCGGGCCGCCGGGCCAGCAGCGACCGCAATCTCGCGATGACCCACCCGGAGGTGGCGGCGAGCTGGCATCCGAGCCGCAACGGGGAACTGAACCCCGCCGGGGTGGTGGCGGGATCACGGCGACGGGTGTGGTGGCAGTGCGAGCAGGGCCATGAGTGGCAGGTGACGGTCGGCAACCGGGTACGGCATGAGTGCCCGTTCTGCTCGGGGAACAGGGTCACACCCGAGACCAGCCTGGCGACGGTGCGCCCCGAGCTGGCGGCGCAGTGGCATCCGACCCGCAATGGGGAACTGACCCCGGTGGCGGTGCTGCCGGGGTCGGGGCGTCGGGTGTGGTGGCAATGCGCGGTCGGCCATGAGTGGCAGACCAGCCCGGCGAGCAGGTGTCGGGGTGCCCGGTGTCGGCAGTGTTCCTACGCCGCCGATCGTCGTGCCAGCGAGCCGCTGTCGGTGACGCACCCGGAGTACGCGGCGCAGTGGCATCCGACCCGCAACGACGGACTCACCCCGGACCGGATCACCTACGGCTCTAACCGTCGGGCGTGGTGGCGGTGCGCGGCGGGGCATAACTGGCAGATCACGGTCACCAGTCGCACCTTGGGCCGCACGGGGTGTCCCTACTGCTCGGGACACCGCGCGTCGGCGACGAACAACCTCGACGTGCTCGACCCGGCCCTGGCGGCGCAGTGGCACCCCACCCGCAACGGCGACCTACGACCCGCCCAGGTCACCCCGAACATGTCGGGGCGGCAGGTGTGGTGGCAGTGCGCGGCGGGCCACGAGTGGCAAGCCAGGCCAGATCAGCGGCACGGAGAGAAGCAGACGGGCTGCCCGTACTGCGCCGGACGGTTGGTTCAGGCGGAGACCAGCCTGGCCGCGGTCGCACCCGAGGTGGCCGCGCAGTGGCATGCCAGCCGGAACGACGACCTGGCACCGGAGGAGGTGCTGGCCGCGTCCAGCCGCCGGGTGTGGTGGCACTGTCCGGTGTGTGGTCATGACTGGACGGCGGCCATCGCTGACCGCACCCGCGGTACTGGCTGCCGGGTGTGCGCGCACCCCGGGACGGTGGGCCGGCCCCATTCCCGCCGTAGCCGCCAGGAAGGGGCTGGATGAGCGGAGCGGACTACCGCTGCGGATCGGCACCCCCCGGGGTGCCTCGCTGCCAGCTCGGGCGGAAGCCCATGTTGATGTTGGTCACGGCGGGGCGGCGTCTTCCTCATGACCCGTTCCGATAGAGGATCGGCGGATTCTGGCGGTCATTGCAACAGGACGTCGCCGATGAGTTCGATCGGCTTCTTTGAACGCTAGTCGTTTGCGGGGTCGGTCGTTGAGTTCCGGCGTAGGTGCGCGGCGGCGGCCAGCGCGGCCCGGCCACGGGTGAGGAGGACCAGGCGCAGCTGCTCGTCCTCGGCGCGCTCGCGCAGCCACATCCAACCGAGATCACGTGCTCGGCGCGGAGCACCCACAGCTCGGTGACGCCGGCGCGCCGTAGGATCGTTCCTCGGGACGCGTGACATTGGTCGGTGTCAGGAGCGTTTCGGGGGCCAACGAGTTGCCTTCGTGCGCGTCGTCGTGGGTCCTGGCTTGGATTCAATTTTCAGCCGAGCGGGTCTGTGACGTCGCGGAGACGACGACTTCCGCCGTTGAGGACCGGGTCGCCATGGCCGAAGCCCACAGTGTCGGCGCCGAGACCCGCTAAGCGATCGGCAGATGCTCGCGTCGCCACACGGTCGAGATTGAAGGCCCCGAGAATCACGTTGCCCTCGAACTCGGCAAGAGTGTCGCCGGTGAGCAACACCCCAAGGTCCGGCCAGTGCAACGCGATGCTTCCCTCTGTGTGCCCAGGACCGTGGAGGACGGTGATTTCGCCGCTTGGGCCCAACCGATCGCCGTCGCCGACCTCGCGGTCCACACGACAAGCGGCAGGCGGCGCATCGTCGCCCTGCATCGTAGGAGCCAACGCCACCTCGGCCTCGGTGAGCTCTGGCCGCGGTCCCGCCTGTCCGCCGCGCACGATGTCCGCGTCCACCGGTCCCGCCACCACCTCGGGGCTGGACCACGACGCGATCTCGGCGGCAGATCCCACGTGGTCGGCGTGAAAGTGGGTCAGGATGATGCGAGAGACGTCGCCTCGCCCCGCGCCGATCTCGTGCAGCGCAGCCTCGATGTGAAGTGCCCACCCGGGCCATCCGGTGTCCACGACCGTGACGCCGTCTGCACCGCGCCAGAGGTAGCAGTTGAGGAGGTGGGAGTTTCCGCTCGGCAGGCGAACGTGGAAGAGATCGGGTGCGAGCGGCTGCACGGTAGATTCCATGCCTTCGACCGTAAGTGGATAGGCGCCGCGGGTCTCGCTTGTTCGGCGAGGACGGACATGACCTCTCGGTCAGTCCGGCGCATGAGGTCTGCGGCGGCCAGCAGCAGCTCTGCGACCGTGTGGCCCAGCGCGTGGCAGAGCGCAGCCAGTACCTCCGACGACGGCTCGGACAGCCCTCGTTCCACGGCGGACAGGTGAGCGAGCGACACGCTCGCGCGCTCCGCCACCTGTCTCATGGACAATCCTTGACGAGTACGGGCGCGGCGAAGGCAAGCTCCCAAGGCGTACCGAAACAGCATGCGGCCATGCTGCCACGGCGTACGAACCGCGCGGGGCGGCGGAAACGTCCGGGGCGCTTCCGCGGATGACGGACAACCAGTCGCGCGACGTCCTTGCTGCCGTTCCCTCGAGTCTTCGCGGTGCCGGGCATCGGGGTGCCCTTGTCGCGCAGTGCGCGGGCGAAGAGCACGTCGTCCTCGTCGAGCACCTTGGACCGCCCGCCGTGGTTGCCGCGTGCGGCGGCGGCTTGCTGGCCTTCGAGGGTTTTCTCGCGGGTCTGGGCCGTGGCCACCTCGGAAGGGCCGTAGCGACGCTTGGTCGCCAGCGAAGGCTCTCGGAGAGCAACGATGTTCCCGATGTGACCGCAGGGGAACCCGGCGAAGCCAGGACAGACAGCATGACGGCTCATGAAGACGGGCTGCGTCCCCGGGCTGGAGCTCACTGATCGGATAACTGTTGGGGCAGCTGAAGCTGAACGTCCGAGTCAGCGAGCCTGGCGATTGACTCCAGATCGGAAGCCCTCACGTATTTCATCAGATCCCCTATCGGCACCTGCTGACGACCGGCGCGCGCCTCTTCGACAAGCCACGCACCGAGATCACTGGCCGTCTTGTTTTGCCTCGCCGTGGACTCCGCCGCGTCTGCGATCGCATCTCCGACGCGTCGCTGGCTACTCCAATCGCGGATCATCCGAAGGAGCTTGACGGTGCCAACCAGCACGAATCCCGCGCCGAGCAGTACCACTTCGACTGGATTGTTGTATTCGATATGTCTAGTGCGCATGGTTTGGCCGAGCAGACCCGGCACGTTCCGGCTCGAGAGCAACCGAATGAGGTCTTCCGGTATGGACCCGTACCAGCCACGATCGAAGAATTCTTCCTCCTCTAAGATCGGGAACCAGTAGTCCTCCGCACCGGGCCACTCCGAGAGGGCCTCTCTCAGTGCTACTGGCCCTCGGCTTGAGATCTCTCGCTCGAACGCATAAGCAGCCGCTTGCTCGGAATAGGGGAGCCCCCAGCGCTCGCCGAGATCCAGCACGACTTGCATGTCTCGGAGATGGTTCCCGACTGCGCCCACCATCGCATCCGCGCCGATGTCCGCAATCCAAGTCAAGCTGAGGGTGTCGCCCCGTGCTGGTGGTCGAAGGGCGTCAGGTAGGAAGTCGTCTGGGTTCACAGGCGCATTGTGGTGCATCGTGTCGAACTGGCGCCGCAACGCAGGCGAGCCGGCGCGGTGCTGGGCGGCTCAAGATAAGTTCCGTGAAGGGACGGCCGCGCGACCAAACTGCTGTACAACAGCTGGCGCAGGACGCCCAGTTAGGCAGAGCGGCGGGGGCCGGTCACTCCGTTGTCGCTGGTCGCCGTAGTTCAGTTCTTGATCGGCGAAAGGACAGGACACCCCAAGTTGACCGGTGGTGCTCCTCGTCTGTCAAGGCGCTCTGGCTGTACGCGGCAGCGCGGAGGGGCCGTTCCACTTCCTTGGAAGTAGGACACTCCGGCAGCTGGCACAAGCTCTCCGGAATGCCGCAGGTCGTCGCGTTCTGGAAGTTGTCTCTACCGGACGTGCCATAAAGGATCGTTTCTGCGACACCGGGGGAGTGGTCCGGGGCTCGAGGTGACGGTGCTGGTCGGGAGGCCGCGCACCCGGCCTTGGTGTGTCGCGGAACTCAGCTGCACTTTCTACGTGTCACACCGGGTGCTGTCGGTGGGTTCTGGCACAGTCGACCGTCATGGGCGAGTTGTTGGGGTACGCGAGGGTGTCGACCACGGTGCAGGACCCGGCGTTGCAGCTCGACGCTCTCAAGGCCGTGGGATGCCGGTGGTTGTGGACAGACACCGCGTCGGGGTCGAGGACGGACCGCCCGAAGCTGGCCGAGGTGATGGCCACCCTGGGGGAGGGGGACACGTTGTGTGTGTGGCGGCTCGACCGGCTGGGCCGGTCGTTGCCGCACCTGATCGACACTGTCCGCGGGCTCGAGGAGCGCAGTGTCGGGTCCGGTCGTTGCGGGAGTCGATCGACACCACCACCCCGGCGGCCGGTTGGTGTTCCACGTGTTCGCCAGCCTCGCCGAGTTCGAGCGGGACCTGATCAGGGAGCGCACTCAGGCTGGGCTCGCCGCGGCCCGGGCCCGGGGCCGGCGGGGCGGGGCGGGGCGGCCCATGGTGCTGAGCCCGGTCAAGCGTAAGCAAGCCACCAGGATGATCACCGAGGGGACACCGATCGTCGAGGTCGCCCAGGCGCTCGGGGTTTCCCGGTCCACGTTGTACCGACAGTTGCGGCCGATGCCCGCACCCGGGACGTGAACCCGGACTGCGATCAACGTTGGTGGCGGCGATGCCCGTGTCGGTCCGCACCCCCGAACAACTGGGGACCGGGGGCAATCAGATCTCGTTCATGCTCTCCGCCCTGCCGACGGACGAGCCCGACCCGACGGCGCGGCTGCAAACTGCTCAACTCCTCCCTCGCGGGGGCCAAGCAGCGGTTCGCCCGAACACCGGCGACGCTGCTGCACGCCTACAGCGCGGTGCTGCCGCAGCTGTTCCACGGGATCGCCTCCCGCGCCGTGCTCCGGGCCGCGACGATCGGGGCGCCGCCGTTCAACCTGTTCATCTCCAACGTGCCCGGCCCGCAGCTGCCTCTGTACACGGCAGGTGCTTCGGTCACGGGGATGTTTCCGGTCTCGGTGGTCAGCGACATCGGTGGCGGCGTCAACATCACCGTGCTGTCCTACGGGCACCTGGACTTCGGCATCATCGCCTGCCGAGACACGGTGCCTGACGTAGGGGACTTTGCCGATCACCTGCACGACGCGCTGACCGAACTCACCGACTGCGCCATCTCGGTGGCACCCGCCGCGGTGACGACACTGCCGGTGCGCACCCGTGTCTTGCACCCCGCGCACCCCGAACCCGCAATCAGCCCCGTTTAGATCCGGGTCCTCGGCACAGGCGCGAGCGTCTGCCGGGACTGTGTGGGCGGTGGTTGGACCTGGTTGATTCACGGCTCCGGTTCATCTCGGCGTTATCCATGCCCCCGAGGAGCTTGATGTCGTTGCGGGCGGCCATGTCCCCCCGCAGCATCAGTGAGCAGCTCGCGCCCGCGGCAATCAGAAACCTTCGCGGCCCGGTCGGCCCCGCCAACCCGGGTTCGGCGCCCACCGCGACGCCGAACGCGAACGGTAGCGCAGTTCGACACTGATCGAATACGAAGAGCAAAAGCAGCAGTGGCCTAGCGCCGAATTCGCCGCGCTAGAAGTACTTCGTCGAGCAACACGGGCGGCGGGGGCCGCTGGAACACTGTATTTGCCATTGATCTGCTCGATAGCACGCCGCCAATGACGTGCTTGAGAGCCACCTGGCCGAGACACAGTCCGGGTGTGGGCATGAGCCCGTTGCGGGCTGGAGTGGCAGCGCCGAGGAACGTCGGCGCTGCCCGCGGTGTGTCAGCTGCCTGCGGGGGTGACTCCGAACAGCAGGGTGCGGCGGCTGATGTCGTAGTGCACGACGCCCGTGTTGGTCAGCAGGTCCTGCAGGTTGTCGGCGTCATCGGCGTCGATGGTCAGGACCTCCTCCCAGGCGCCCTGGTCGAGGACGAGCTGCAACGTCCAGGTGCCGGGCTCGGCCGACTTGCCGGCAACCCAGGAAAACTGGTAGTGGGAAAGTTGGCGAACCTGTACGGAGTCGTCGGTCATCGGTTGTTTGACGGCCATGAGAGGTGTCCTTTCAGTGCTGTGTTCTACGGGGAGGGAACCCGGCGGGGTGGACGTGTCCGCCGGGTTCACTGAACCACTCGAGGGACCGATCTGCTTGATGGACAGCACCAACTCCCGGGCGCGGGAAGGACCGCGGAACTGCCTGCGCCGCCTACCGGGGTGCCGGGGGGTCCCCGTTGGCGGTGCGGTAGGTCTTCACTTGGATGTGTTCGCTGTCGAGTTCGGTGGTGATGGGTTCCTCGTTGGTCACGAGTTCGACGGTGAGGGTGACTTCTTCGTAGGGGCGGGTGCGCAGGTCGATGACGGGAACTTCTTCGAACAACACGAAGACCAGTGGGTCCGGTGGTGGGCCGATGGTGTCGACGGGGGAGTCGTACAGGGGTTCCCGGTCGATGACCAGTTCCTCGCGGCGCACCGTCACGCTGAGCTGCCGGGTCTCGCTGACCACCCGGCGTCGGACACGCACCCGTTCGGCGGCCACCCGTTGGCGGTCGATTCGCAGGTGTTGCTCCGAGCGCAGCACCGACGGTGCGTCGGGTCCTTCCGGGGTGCTGGTCACGACCGGTCCCGTTGACCGGGGGCCGGGTGGGGCAGCGCCGGAACGTTGGCGGGGTGTGTTGCTCGGTTCATGGTGGGGTGGGCCTTCCTGGCGCGGGGTCGATGACCTGCTCGATCTGTTCTGTGCGGACCTGCGCGGACACCTCCTGGTGGTCGGTCACCAGCTCGGTGGCGAGGGTGACCCGCTCCACGGGCACTGTGTCCTTGCCGATCACTGGACGCTCGGCGTGCAGGACGAGCTCGTGCTCCTCTTCGCTGAGCTTCGTGCCGGCCATGGATTGGGCATGTTCGGTGTCGGTGAGGGCTACACGGCGGACGCGAAGTTCCTCGTGGCTCAGCGCCACGTTCTGGATGACGGTTTCGGTCACCACGTGCTTACGCAGCCGAGCTGTGCCGGTGCGCACCGTTTCAGTTCCGACGTGCAGGTGCTCCTCC
>JAABUJ010006357.1_pt1 | contig 11454 bp, 10 predicted proteins | sample 5559131 | NCBI WGS metagenome assembly JAABUJ01 (sample SAMN10711875, study PRJNA513366) | rock metagenome | isolation source: Antarctica rocks | place: Antarctica: Victoria Land, Mt New Zealand nord | collected 2016-01-07 | reverse complement strand
TACGCTGGAGGGCGGCTATAACCTCGACACATTGCCCTACCTCGTCGGCGCCATCCTCGACACCCTCGGCGGCCTTGGCCTCGATGTCGCCGACCCCTACGCGCGGGCGCTCCCTATCTCCGACGAGACGCGCATGCGGCTGGCCGAGGTCAAGCGCACACTGCGGCCCTGGTGGGACTTTTAATTGTCGCTAAATACCCCCTTGCGCTCAGTACTGCGAGAGTTCGTCGGCTGTAGCATACGCCTGCTTCGCGCCGCTGGCGGATTGGTTCGCTGCGCTGTGCGCTCCTTCCAAGCGACGCCTACCCATAGAATCAGAAGTGCTCCCACCCACATAGCTAGCGGCGTGACGCTCTGCCAATAACCCGTGTCCGTGCGTGTGGTGACGAAAACGGGTAGCCATGCTGTGAGCGGCGCGCCCAGGCGCTCCCCGATGGCTACCAGGAGAGCGCCGTGGCCGTTTGGCAGCGGCCAGCCCACGCGTGGAGCCAGAGGAATGATGGCGGTCAATGCCAGCGTCACCGCGGCCAGGGCGCCCACGATCAGCCGCGCCATGAGCGTGCGCATACGCGCTAGCAGCGCGGCGATACCGACGACCCATAGCGGCAGCAGGCACAGCAGATAGCGCAGCGGGGGACTATCACCGCCCCACCAGTCGTGGTACGTCAGGGTAACCATCCAGAAGGGGATCGTCACCATCCCGATCTTGAGGGCGGTGGCACGCTGCCACCGCCATAGCGTCACAGCTCCAGGAAACACCAGCAAGACAAACGGCGCCGTGCCTAACGCGCCCTGTCCCTGAGAGAAGAATTGGCCCATCATCCCCTCGAGAGGGTTGCCGGTAAACAACGCCTGGTCCCGTAAGGTGAACTGCGCCGTTGGGCTTGGTGAGCCGTAGACGGTGTTATTGAAGGCGATCAGGCCGGCGATCGAGAGCAGGGGCAGCCCGAGCGCCAGGACACCCAGCGGCGCGGCGGGAGCACGCGTGCGGTGGCGCGGCGCACGGGATTGACGCCAGAGCACGGCGACCGCCCACGCCATGTAGACGCACACGGGAGCCAGCAGTTTGATATGCGCCCAGGGCATGGCGGCCAGCACCACGCCAAGCGCCAGGGCACGGCGCGCGGTCAGCCGTGGCGCATCAAGGGCCTCGTAGGCCAGCACAAGCAGGAGCCCGCTGAGCAGATCGGGGTAGATCGCCCCCGCGTTAAGGACGAACGGCGCCGAGAGCCCCAGCACGCCGACGGCCAGTGTGGCGGGGAGAGGCCCGACGACCCGTGTGGTTAGGCAGAGCATGCGCCAGCATGTCAGCAGCGCGATGAGCGCCGTTGTCACCTGCGCCCCTCGTGCCCCGGCGAGGGCGAAGCCGGGGAGCAGCACCAGAGGGAGGCCGAGGTAGTGCAGCGGGTAGAGGTGGGAACCACGGTGCAGGGAGTGGCTGCTCATGAGGCGCTGATAGTAGGCGAAGAAGTCGTGGTGATAGAGCACGCGGTGCTGGTCAAGCGTGTGGTAGAGCCAGAGGCTCTGCGTGATGGCCAGATAATGCGGTTCATCGCCCGTGAAGGCGTGGGGGCCGCGCACGACCAGGGCACACCAGAGATAGGCGGCCGTCAACAGGGCAAACATGGCCGTCTGTCCCGCTTTCACCATCACGCCTGCATCCCTCCTCAACGACACGATAGATGCCTACCCCCCCCCACACTCAGATGGGGGTAGCGCATCCGAACATCAGATTGTCACCGCCCAACCGCCCCTGTCGACGGTCTCAGGGCAGCCGGGCTATGTGGCGGCCGATGGACGCTGACGGGATGCGAGGCGGCCGATGACTAGCGCGTCGCGTCGAGCACGTTGACGCTGCCATCAGGAACGTGGCACCGTATGCTGACGCGGCCATAGGTATTACATGGCGGCACCGACGGCGGGAGTCCCGGCACGAGTGAGCGGATCGGCGCCAGCGCGTCGTGGCTATTACCGGCCACGTTCACGACGAAGGCGCGGCCAACGCGCTCATCGACGGCGATCAGAGCCGGTTCCACTCCGACAATAATGGTCCGTACGAGCAACCCGTTCCGGGCATCCAACACGCTGACACTACCCGGACCCGTGAGATAGCCCGCGCTGGTCATGGCGCCCAGGCTGCTGACGAAGACACGTCCGCTCCGCACGTCCACGCTCATGGCGGCGGGATGGGGGCCGACCGGCACGGTGCGCAGTAGGGCGCCACTGCGCGCATCCAGCACACTGACCGTCCCGCTGGCATTGTTCGCGATGAAGACGCGGCCAGTTTGCGCATCCACCAGCGGTGTCACCGGCAGGCCCGTACTCTTGCCCACAGGGACGTTGCCCAGGACCCGCCCTGTCCTGCTGTCAATCACGCTCGCCGTGCCGCCGGTCGTGCCGTGACCGCCTCCGTTGAGGACGAAGACGCGCCCGCTGCGTTCATCGACCACCGCAGGCCCTGGGTGGACGCCGCCGACCGTCCGCAGAAGACGACCCGATGTCGCGTCGAGCATGCTCACGCTCTCCGCGTAGGGGCTGGTCACGAAGACATGCCCGCTGCGCGTGTCCACCACGATGTTGCCCGCGCCCTGGCTAGGATTCTGCCCCCGTGGATCGTGGCCCACGACGACGGTGCGCACGAGTCGTCCGCTCGTGCCATCGAGTGTGCTGACCAGCTTGGTATAGCCGGGGAAGCCGCCGCCGTCGCTCTTGACGAAGACGCGCCCAGTGCGCTCGTCCACGGCCATGGCCGACGGATTCCCCTTGACATGGATCGTGCCCACATGACGCCCCGTCCGTGTATCGATCACAGTGATCGTGTTGCCGCCTTTGAACACATCAACATCCGGGTGCTGTGAGCTGGGCATGAAGTCGCCCCAGTTGCTCACAAAGATACGTCCGGTCCGCGTGTTCACGACGACACTGTCCGATGCGCCGCCGCTGGGAACGGTATACAGGAGCCGTCCGCTCCGCGCGTCGAGCACGCTCACGCTTTTGTCCCAGTTCATAATCACGACCCGCCCAGCTCGCGCATCCACGGTCATGGCCGCCGCGACGGGGCCGTTCCCCAGCCGCTTGAGGGGCGCCGTGTCGATGATCTGGCCCGTGCGGGTGTCGAGCACGCTCACGCTATCATCACCATTGTTGAGAACGAAAGCGCGCCCCGTCTGTTCATCGACCTGTACGTTGATGGGCTGCGGACCCACCGGAACCGTGCGCACGATCGCACCCGCGACCCCGCCCCGCTCGGCCGGTCGCGTCGTGCGGCCCATGTGCTGTATCAGGGTCGCTCCGACCATCCCGGCCAGCAGAACCATCCCCATCAGTCCCGGCGTGCGTGTCATCGCTTCCTCCTCCATAAACCGGCGCGCCCACTAGCGCCCGACCGTGAGGACGCTCACCGTGTCCTCGTTGGCAATAAAAACCTGCCCCGTCCGATCATCGACCGCGACCGCGCCTGGGCTCAGCAAGCCCAGGCTGGCGCGTACGACGCATACCACACGGCCGCTGTGCGCGTCGAGCACGCTCACCACACTGTCGGACAGGGCCGTGACGGCACCGGGACGAACCACGGTCGTGACGACGACGCGCTCGCCCCCCACCGCACTCACGAGCGCGGTGGGATACGCGCCGACTACGCTAGTGCGCAGCACGCGTCCCGTCGCCGCATCGAGCATGCTCACCCGACCAGCGCCACTGAAGGTTGCGCCGCCGACGAATACATGCCTGGCCGCCCCCGCGACGGTCACGGCATGGGGTGTCCCCAGCACCGCGACGGTGGCCAGAACCTGCCCCGTCTGAATGGCGAGGACCGCCACGCGTCCGGCGTCTTGCGTGGTGGCGCGTCGCCGGTTAGCGGCGTAGCCGAGCGTGACGAAGGCATGGCCGGTACGCTCGTCGATAGCAACCGCGTTTGGACACCCGCCGACGTCGGCCGTCCGCAGGACGTGCCCTGTGACGGCGTCGAGGATACTCACGGTCATAGCGCTGCCGTTGGCGACGACGACACGTCCGCGCCGCGCATCGATGGCCAGCGCGTGCGGGGCGCGTCCCACGCCGATGGCGCCGCGCAAGGCGCCGCTCGCAGCATCGAACACGCTCACTGTGTCGGTCTCGTTGCTCGTCAGGAAAGCGCGCCCGATCCGCTCATCGATGGCGAGTTCCGGCTGGGAGAGGGCTGGGCCAGGCGGCATCCCTACCGTCATACGAGAGGAAAGATGTGTTTGTCGCAGAACAGCGCCGCTCCGCGCGTCGAGCACGCTCACGACAGCGGAGGACTCTCCGCCCATCCGCTCTTCGTGCGCCACAAAGACCCGGCCGGTTCGCTGATCGACCGCCATCACACTGGTCCCGATCCCGCCCGCCGTGCCCAGGACCACCGTACGCAGGAGCGCCCCCGTCGTCGTGTCGAGCATACGCACCACCATCTGGGGAACGCTACCCCGAATGGGCGCGCTCCGAGCGACGACGAACGCACGGCCCGTGCGCCCGTCCACGGCCAGGGCGCCAACCGTCTGCCCGACAAACACAGTGCGCACGAGCGGGGTGACGCCGGGCAGGACCGTGCCGGGCGCCGGAGCGGGAGCGAGGACGCGGGCGGCGGCAATGCCGCCGCCGAAGGAGGCCATCAGCGCGGCGAGTAGGACGAGTCGTCGGCTTCGACGGGGGAGGCGGAGGTGCCGGGGCGGGGGTAGCGCACGCCCCCGGTGTGCCAGCAGCAACTCGGCGCGCAGCCGGGCCGTGAAGGCGGGATCGCGCGGGACGGGGCGGCTGGCCGCGCGCAACCGCTCCCCGGCCGCTCGCAGCTCCGGGGACAGATCCTCCGCGGCCACACCCAAGCGGTCCTCACGCCGCACCGTGTTGGTGCGCGCTAGATATTTCCATCTCATTGGTCTTCCTCCTCCCCGTTCCACTGGGCGCGCGCGCACGGTGGCGAGGCCACGCGTGACCAACATCTTGGTCGCGCCCAGGCTGCGCCCCAGGGTGTCGGCCGTCTGCTGCATACTCAGGTCGGCGACGAAGCGCAGGGCCAGCGCGTCGCGCTGATCCGCAGGCAGGCCCGCCGTGAGCGCGTCGAACACCTCGGCCTGTTCCAGATCGCCGGCCGCGCCGGGCTCGCTCCGCCCCTCCAGGGTGTGCGCGATCTCATCGTCCAGAGGCACGGTGCGCCCGGCGCGACGACGATAGTCGACGAGGGCGTTGTGGGCGATGCGCACGAGCCACGGCGCAACCGGACGATCCAGAGAGAAACGGTTCAATGCACCGAGCGCGCGCATGAAGGTGAGGCTGGTCAAGTCCTCGGCAACCTCCCGCGTGCCAATCTGTCGATAGAGGTACCGATAAATGGTGTCCACGTAGCGATCATAGAGGATGCCGAAGGCTTGGGGATCGGCGCACGCCGCCTGCATCAAAATCGTATCCGGCTCTGCGGGGCGCCGCTCCGTGCCGTCCATAGGCTCACGAAGCACTCTAACTCCCCAGTTGTCTTGCATCAATGGACCTCATCACTATCAATACCTTTCACCTATCTACTACGCCGGGCGTGCCGATTAGGTAACGGTGGCCCACATAGATGTCGTTCTAGCGGCGCCACAGCCGTGTGGACAACCGGGAGCGGAGTCCTTCTGCATAGGCCTGGCAGCGCAGCATATCCAGGATGGCGGCGCGTCGAGACGCGGGGAGTTGCGATCCCGCGCAGATTCGATCGAGCTCATTGACGAGTCGCACCATGTCGGGATCGTCATGTTCTGCAAGAATATCGGGGTAGCGCTCATGTAGGGTCATCGTGGTTCGTCTCCTTCGGCGCATCACATGCGCTTAACAGTCCTGACGTTGGGATATGAGAAATGGACCATGGGGGTGGGGGTGATACAAACCCTTGTGACGCGACCGACGCCGCAGGCACGCGCGACACGCTACAGCGATCGTCGGCGCTCGTACGCGGGATGGTCTTCGGCCGCGACTCTTGATCAAACAGTGGCGAGGGATGGAGAAGAATCTCTCACTCTGCCACGATTCTCCCGTTTATGAAGGCGCTTCAGCATCGTGTCGAGCTACAAAAGTCGCCGGCGGCTGAATCCCTGGAGATGCGAAGATCCACGCCTCTGCACACGTCTGACCATACTAACCACCATGCAAGACGAGTGAGGCATAACGATGACGGCCTCGCCTGTGTCCGTATGTATGGCCCATACTAAATTACTAAATCAATATCGAGGGGCGGCCAAAATAGCAGCCCGCCCCATCCATCCCGACAACGCAGTCGGGATGGATGGGACGGGCTGACCGCCGGGCATTAGCAGCAAGGACAGGAGAACGGATTCGAGCACACATGCGATGAGTAGGTGCATAAGTACCCGGTTTGGTTATAGCAGTCGTTGCAGTAGTACTTAAAGCAATTGCTGCGCAGGCAGCATTCGTAGATGTTCTGGACGCTTGAGCCAGACGGGCAGTACAGATTTGGGCAACCATACCCCGTACAACACGCTATGCTCACGTTGTCCGGGGCGACGCCGTCAGCAAAGGCGCGACCAAGCCCTTCGCCGCCGGCAGCGAGTGCTGCCGCGCCGAGCGCGACCTTACCCAATTTGGACATGAAGCCGCGGCGCGAGGAGGTGGACTCCGTAGACAGCCGCTCGGTCACTCGATTGATGATCCCATCCATGGTTTGACTCCTCTTTTCGTCGATGCGGCGAGACGTCCGCTCTCGTCAGCACTTATGACGACACTAATTGGGGGTGTAGGTGGGGAAACACATGGATCTGAGCCGACTCGGACGCCGACGCGTCCCCGAGTAACGCCAAGAGATCCGCGTGTTCCGTCACGATGCCCTTGCGGACCAGGGTGCCGTTTTCGTCATATAGCAAGCCCAAGGGGGAACGATGAATGTTGAACACCTCCTTATGGATCTTCCGGTCACCATCACCGATAATGGGCACGCGCAGCGGGAAAACGCGCAGGAATGCATTATAGGCATGCTCATCGCCCCTCATGATCACGACTGTTTGCATAGCGCGTCCGCTGTCCTCCGCCAAGGCGTTGAGCAATTCGACGATATGCTGACAGCTTTCGCACATGGGAGCCATAAACATCACCAGTACGCCGCCCCGGACGCGTAGACCGTCGAGCGCCACCGGCCCAAAGCCATTGACCGTTTCGGCCACAAGGTGTGGTATATGCGAACCAATGGCCGGACCATCGTGCTCCAGTGGAGGTACGGCGGGTGGCGGCGACGGCTCCACTACTTGCCCAAGTCGACGCTGCAGCAAGCCGATCTGTCGCAGCAAGCCCACATCCAAGAGGCACATAACCACGACGAGCGCGCACAGCGCCAGGTAGCTTGCGAGCCACAAACCAGTCACGCCGATCCTCCTCGTCTACACATGTTGTTATACGCCCCGTGCCGCCTAACCCATCCGCGCTCACGCGAGTTGCGGGAACGCTGGCGCCTGTGTCTGTCTGGGCGTCGGCGCCCGTCCAAGCAACGCCAGGAGATCATCTTCCATCTCCACGCCGCCCTTGCGCACGAGCATGCCCTGCCCGTCGTACAACAAGGCAAACGAGGCGCGACGCACGGCGAACATACCGGTAATCGCATGATCACCATCACAAATAAGGGGCAGGCGCAGCGAGAAGACGCGCAGGAACGCACGGCAGGCATGGTCATCATCCTGCATGATGACGAATGGCCGCACATCGTGCACGTCCTCCCCCGCTAACGCATTGAGTGGCTCGACGATGTGCTGGCAACTTTCACACAAGGCGGTCATAAACACCAACAGCGTACCGCCTCGATTGTATGGGGGAGCGAGTGTCACCGACCCAAAGCCATTGATAGTCTCAGCGACGAGGTCTGGTAGATGTGAGCCGATAGCCGGGCCATCCTGCTCCAGCGTTGCCGCGTCCGACTCCGCAGCGCGCCGCTCAATCTGGCGCTGCAGCAGGCCAATCTGCCGCAACCCGCCGACGAGCAAGAGACACGCCACCACGACCAGCCCCCATAGCACCAGATAACTTGCAAGCCACAACCCAGTCACGCAGATCCTCCTTTCAGTGATATCTATGTCACAGGCTCAGACACCCCTACCGGCTCAACGTAGCATTCCGATACCTCCTTCCTGTGTTGGTGGACACCCTAAACAGAACTGCGGCGCCCACGGTGAGAACCACGCAGCCAAGCAGGGGACTGGGACTCCCAGCCGGCGCCAGACCAACGAGGCCTAGCGGCGACCACGATTCCACGGTCACCCATGTGCGTGCGATTATGGTGATAGCGGCGGCTGCACACAACAGCGCGCCATCTTGGAGAAGGAGGCCCCAGCCGATCTGCCGTCGTGCCGCCTTGCCGAAGCAGTGACAATCGAGATCGCGACCGCGGGCCATATTGATGCCGACCGCGATGATAAAGGTGAGTAGAAGGAACGCTGTCGTGGCGCCAGCAAACCGCACAGCTGTCCCGCTCAACAGCAGCAGCGCGACGAGGAGTTCCAGCGGAGGCACGAGCCAGGCGTAGAGTTGGCCGAGGTGTGGGGGTAACACGTCATACGCCAGGACGGCGATGGCGAAGCCTTTGGGATGGCGCAGCTTGGGGACAGCAGCAACGAGGAACGTGATACCGAGTACCACGCTCAGGCCAATCTCCACGGCTAGCATCATCGTGCTCCCTTCTCAAACCACCCAAACCTGGGACTGTGTGTTGTGCGTGTATGGATGTGTGTGGATCCGTGTCCGCGTGCCCGGATATCCGTATCATCATCATCCGGCGAATTCGGCTGGATTCGGCCCAGCGACGTGAAGCGGTGTGTCGCATCCAGATCATGGTTTCATCATGGCGGTTGCACTGGCGCTTGGCAAGGTCTTTTAGCCGCCCCAAAGCCGCCCAATTCGTCGGAGCACGCTACCTTGACCGCCCAAAAGCCGCCCTGTTTGCCCGCGTAACCGCCCACAGACCGCCTTCCATGTTAGCGTTAGGGGCAGACGGCACATTCCACCGTCCTAACAATCGGTCTCGAAGGAGGTATCCCATGGTTGACTTGCGTATGCTCGCAACGGATGTTCAGACGATTCTGGCGGATCCGCAGGCGGATGGGCCAGCCCCCCACGATCCCGCGCTCACTGGCGCCCTGGCTGCGCTACGGCGACAGCGGCGCATGCACCGCCCTCTCGTGGAGCCACACGTCGACGGGTACTGGCATGCTCCCATCGCCGCCCATGCCGACGGTCACTGAGATTGGGCGGTGCGTTCTCCGCGACGCCCACCTTCCCCAAGAGATCGACGCGGCGTGCGCGGAGGCGTTGACCAAGCCGGGGCGGCTCTTCAGTCCCGTCCCGGCTTGGTCGCGTCTCTTTTTGGCCTGGCTTCATGCGCTGGCCGATCCCCCTTACGAGGAGTTTCTCCCTGCGGCGGTGGCCTGCGAGGCCGTGGTCACCGGCTATGACCTGATCGATGACGTCTACGACCGGGCGTGTGATGCCTTTCCGCGTGCGGATCTCACGGACGTCCTCCCTTCCGGCGTGACTCTCCTCCTTCTGGCGCAGGAGGTGCTGGCCCGGCTCGATGTGCCGGCAGACCGCCGTGCCCGTGCGTGCGCTGTGTTGGCGCGCGCCAGTCGTCGCGTCTTCGCCGCTCAGGGACAGGACTACGTCCTGCGCGACATGCCTCCGGCGACGCAGGATGTCGTGTTCGCCGTCCTGCGCCGCCGCTCGGGGACACTCGCCGCCGCCCCGTGCCAGTGCGCGGCGGTTCTGGCAGACTCTCCGTGGCGTGTCGTCGCCCTCGCTGGACGCTTCGGGCGGCTCCTTGGCTGCGCGGCGCAGTTGGAGGACGATCTTGCCGACCGCGTGATGGACGAGCAGAGCGGCCGACAGACAATCCCCACCGTGCTTGCCCATTTCTATCCCGCGACGCCGGAGCTTGTCGAGGCGACGACATGGGTGTTGCTACGCCATTTCCTGGAGGAGGCTGCGCGGGTGTTGCGGCGCCTCCCCCCTCACGTCCGGACAGAGTCGTTATGGACACTGCTGCCCACCGACGTACGCGCCGATTCGCTCTCCTGAGCGCAGGCGCCGCCGGGGTGATCATCGCGATCGCGGTCTGCGCGGCTTTGTGGACACCGGGGACGCTCGACCTGTCCAGTATGCCGCGCACATCACAGCCACCGCTTGTCACATGGGTCGCCCCGAATGGACCAGCCTGGAGCGCCGGCATCCGGCCGGGAGCCACGATCATGGGTGACAGGCCGCAGCGTGGCGCTTCCGCTGGCCTTGTCGTGCGCCAGGGACACTCTCGCATCACTGTGGGGTTGGAAAGGACGCGCGTGGAGCTACTGGATCTACTCGATGGCGGCGTGGGGCTCTGCGTCGTGCTGTTCGGGGCGCTCGTTCTGATGAAGGGGCAGGATGACCGCCGCGCCGCCGTGGCCTTCTGGCGGATGAGTCTGCCGATCGGCCTTGCCATGGGTGTTATCCCGGCGGGCTTTCACGGAGTTCTCTGGGCCATCGCGTTGACCTTTGTGGCCCTCGCCCTGTTCGGCCCCGCCCTCCTGGACCTGACCCTCGTCTTCCCAAGCACCGACACACCGGTGCTGCTCCGGCGCCTGATTTGGCTGCCGGCCCTTGTCCTCCTAGCGTTCTATATCCCCTGTTGGAGGTATCCGGCTCCGCTCTTCGTCCTGGTGTCGAACGCCAGCGATGGCCTGCTGGCCGCGTACATCCTGGCCGCCTGTGCGCGCCTGGTATGGGCGCTGCGCCATCCTCGCTCCGCACTCCAGCGGACCCAGCTCCGTTTTCTCACCTGCGGTCTCGTCGGTGCATTCTTGCCCCTGGCGTTGTTCAATCTGGTCCCATACCTCCTGGCCGGTCGCGATCTGGCGCCACCCCAGGCGAGTATCCTCGCGCTTGTCGTGCTGCTCTTCAGCGTCGGTGTCGCCATTGTCCGCACGGAGTTCTTCGGCATCACCAGCTTGCTGCACCGGCGTCCCCTGCGCATCGTCGTGGGCCTGGTTGTACTGATCGGCGCGGCCGCAGCAGCCACGGGGCTCGCCACGGCGGGGACACAATGGTGGGGGTGGCCGGCGTCGGCCAGCGCCGCGCGGGCGAGCACGCTCGCCGTGCTTGGTGGCCTCGCCCTCTGGCCCTGGCTCGTGCGGCGGGCGGAGCGCCTTCTGTTGCATGGAGGCGCCGACCCGGCAGACACCATGCTCCGGGTCAGCGCCACTCTCGCCCACGCCGAGGTGGACACTCTCGGCCCGCTCGTCGTCGCGCATCTAGGCGCCGTGCTTGACCTAGACTTCGCGCTGCTGCTCACGCCGCACGCGCAGTCCCGGCATCAGCATCCGCGTAGCTTCGTGCCCGTTACCCTCATTGAGGCCGTAGAACGCCGGGGGCACGAGTTGATCGTGGGGCCGCAAGCGAGTGAGATCGTGGGCGAGTGCGTGCAGGACATGGCGGTGCTGT
>JAABUJ010006356.1_pt1 | contig 11455 bp, 2 predicted proteins | sample 5559131 | NCBI WGS metagenome assembly JAABUJ01 (sample SAMN10711875, study PRJNA513366) | rock metagenome | isolation source: Antarctica rocks | place: Antarctica: Victoria Land, Mt New Zealand nord | collected 2016-01-07 | reverse complement strand
ATATTAACAAGTCAAAAACGAAATTCTCGATTTACATTATTTGCAAAATCAAATAGAGAAAGAGAAAAGATTCTATATAAAGAATTGAACAAAGAAAGCTTCTATCTAAAAATTAATAAAATATTGTTAGTATTAAGAAATATTAATACGATAACTCGTTCTAGTTAACAAATCTATTAGAAAATTGTACTTTGTTAATATTACAATACAACGTTAACAAGTTTAAATCAAAAATTATAATATTACTATTCGAGAGTAAAGATATTACAAATTTCGATATATTAATTATTTAAGAATTATAAAGAAATTTCTATTAATCTATTACAAACCATAGATTGAATTAGCACTTCGAACTACATTACATAAACAATAAGAATATTAGAGTATACTTCTTTGTTAATAAATGTATAACGTTTGTCTCGTATACAATAACGCACAAATTCAAGAATCTTTGTTCTCTTACTTTAAAACTAGCAAAAAAAAAACAATTAATGTACACAATATTTACATCTTGTGCAAAAACAATAAGAACAAAAGCAATCTATTACTTTTACGCGCAACGTTAGCAAAGAAAGTCGATAACAAATATATTGTAATAAGAGACTTTAATCTTTATTAATTTAAATAAGATAACAACAAAGTAAGAGTGAATGTAGACGTTTATAAGCTAGTAATTATTACGAAAGAGTTTAGATTAAAGAGAACACTATCAAAAAATACAATTATTTGAAGACAAGAGAGCAAACAAAACACTATTAATTTTATCTTTGTTACTTAATTTCTACGTAAGAGCTTTATCGAATGCGACGTCGCGAAAAACATAAACAATTACTTGAATTACTACTCTATACGTACAATATTTAATCTACACACAATAGTCGCGAAGTTTATAGAGAGAAGAAACTAAGACAAGACAAACACTTGTCTTAGTGCTTAGATTTTCTTTGCAAAATTATGTTTAATATTTGTAACGCCCCTAAGGTAATAGGTGCCTAGGGCCCATCGGGCCAAAAGATCACAGTAATTGCGACCTGACAAACGCGATACCACCTATTACACATATATACTAGGAGTGCTGCCCCTGCGCGCCCGGGGGGCGAGCCCGACGACATGACAATATTCGACAAATTCTAATTCTAGAATAAACTCTATATTTAATTCTAACTATTTATAAACAACGTTACAAAATATAATATAATAGCTTCGAACAATTGACAAACACTATAATAGATAGTGTAAACTATCTATAAAGAGTAAACGTCAATATTAAAATATATTTATGCTAAAAGATTTAAGAGTAACATTTAATATTTAAAATAAAAATCGATTACAATAATAAATAAGTCTTATTTAAGTAAAAATACATAACAACGTTTGTAAGTGCGTTCAAGAATAATCTTATAATTTATATAAAATAAAGCGTTATAACTAGAATAATTATATTTGCAAATACTATATACGCGTTTGTTATATATATTATATTAATAATTCTTTACGTCTTATCGATATTTGTTAATCAAAAAGTACTAGAAATTGCGAAATTGTTCTATTGTAAAATATTACAAGTTGCGAGATTGCTTTATTGTAAAGTACTCGAATGCAAATCAAAATTGCGCAAACATAACTTTAACTTCAAAAACAACTTTAAAAGAAGCAATAATCTTGCTTGATTTGTCAACAAGCTCTCTTTTTAATATTTGATTTTTTTAGAAGATTGTAACATGCGTGCGCTATCTAATTAGTTTTAACGTAAAGAAATTATAAGTAAAAACTAAATTAAGATGCTTAACAATTAATCTTCTTTATTTAGCAATTATTTAATACAAGAGATTGTTAAATAGTAAATAATTAGAGATTACAATACTTTAACGTGTCGAATCAAGAATAACAATAAAGATTGTAACAAGATTTTATTGTTAATACAATTCTAAAATATTATCTCAAGATTTCGAACTTAATTGTAAATTTTTTTTAATTTTTTTTATTATTTTATAAGCATCAATATTAACAATTAATTATTAACACATTAACAATAAACACGAATCGAGATAATTTACTTAGCGTAACTCTCTATAGCATTGTTAGTTAATATTATATTCGACAAATTATCTTAAACTAGATAAAACAAAAAGATAAAAAAAAAATTAATAAAGAAAGATCTTAGCAATTCTAGACAAAGCAAAAGACAAAATCAAGATTGTTAATACTATTGTTAACAAAGTTCTTGACATTATTTAGCAAGACAAGTTATAACAAATAAAGTTGAAGTAAGCGTACTATCGTACAAAAAAAATGAAATAAAAGTAATTTAAACGAAAGATATAAAAGTTATTGAGATTATTTACGCAAAGCTTCGTAATAAAAAGACGAAGAAAATTAACAAAATTAGCGTTAGCTAAGAAGCAAATTTTAATTATTTTTAATTAGATAACAACTTCGAACATTAAGTTAAATAAATAACTTTAACAATAACGCAATTTTCTTTTATCGAAGCTAGTTTATTTTTTGCTTAAAACGTTATAATTCGTTTGCAAAAAAAGAAGAGAAAGCGAGATTTTACGCGAGATATTTTGTTATTCGATTAACAATTTGTCGCGCAATTTATGTTGTCAAAACAAGAAATTAAGTTTCGCGACGCTTTAATATCTTTACAAATAAGTTAGAAGTATTCGAGATAATTTAGAAAGATCTAGCGATCAATAACTCTTCAAAGACGTTAGTAATTTTAGAAAAAAGAGTAAAATATAAGTTATTAAGATTATCAAGAGTAGCAATTGTAGCAACAATAAATAGCGGCAAGAAGACAAGTAATAATAGTGCGTCTAACAAGATATTTATTACGCTATTTATTCTTATTAAACGTTCGAAAATAAAAGAAATCGAAGATATAAAAGATTGCAAATATTATTTTATAGATATCGATCTTCTAAAACAAATTAATTGCAAGTCAAGAAATAAAATCGAAATGCGCATCGAAAGTAAATGTTTTTTTACAATTTATTTAATTATAAGATTAACGTCGACAAAGAATTTCTTAAACTTATATTATATCCAAACTTGCAAAATCGCTAAATATATTAAGTTAAAATTTAACAATATTAAACACAAGATTATCTTGAAAAAATTAAAGACTTGCTAGTTTAAACAATTAATTTTTCAAGATTTAAAAATCAACAATAAAATCTCTTTCTAATAATAAAAATAAAATTAATTGTTTGTTTTAAAAGATTAACTTAAGATTTTTATATATATACACATCAAATTTTTTTTTCGAATAATCGATTATTAACGCGTATTAAATTGTAATTAACAAGATTTGTATCAATAAAATCTAGTTAAGATAATCAATAAAAAACAATATTGTTGTAAAAAATATATTCGATTAGCTTTAGAATAAAATATACTTTAAGAGATAAATCAAGACAAGAATTAATAAATTTATAATCGAGAAGTTTGCAATATCTTAATATTATTAACAAAAAAAAAATAACAAGTTTAACTATAAATAATTGCAAACAATATTTTACTTCTTGAGTCAACAAGTTATTTGTATGAATCTAAAATATTAAATGTTATGTATTTATCTTTAACTCGATCGCAATTCTTGTTTAATATTGTATTCTTATTATATTAAGTTTGTCGTTAAGAGAGATAACACGAGCTTTTACTATATTAATATATGTATATCTAGATACTTGAAAATCAAATACGAGAGCGCAATTATTTAAGACTCGATCTTGTTAAACAACAAAAATAAGCAAATTTGCACAAAGATAGTGTTAAGTTTTTATCAAATAATTAAAAAGTAATAAAAAAATATTGTTACGCGTAAAAACAAGCTTAAGAATACAAATATCGCGTTTATTTATAATTTAGAGAAACTATAGAAGTCGAAAGATGCGCAAAAATACAACAACTTCGTAAAGATATCTTTGAAGAGAGAAAATATACGCGTTATTAAGTCTAAGATTTTGCACAAATAACATTTGCGTCTCTCGACAAACTATTCTTTTATAATATATTGACGTGCAAGAAGACGAAAAAACTCTAAACAGTGTTAAGTCTAATTAATAAAACAATCTTGTTATTGCGCATGCAACTTAAATTGTATTCAAACTTACGTTATTAAATTAATTGCATTAATATATCGTTTTATTATAAAAGTTTCTCGCATTAACTTAATTGTATATCCACTTTGTTATAAGTTAGATGCTTGTTTGTCGAATGTCTTAAGATAATTTTGTTGCGTAAACGCAAACAACTTAATTCTTAAGAAAAAATCAAATAAAAACGACGCGAATAATAGCGTTGCATCGAATAAAATCTTTGCAAAAATCCAAGATTGTTTTCGAAAAAATAAAAAACGCAAAAATCGTCTACTATAACAACAATAAATATTTTGTAAATTAAGAAAGAAAAATAATAAAGCGCAAAGTTACTTAATAGAAATAAATTAGCGATAATAATGAAGTTTAGCGCGTGCGACTAATTGAGCAATAACAAAGCTTGTTGATTCAATAATAACAATTATATATTTATTTCTCTTACTTTAATTACGTAACTTAAAAGTTTTTAATACGTTTAAAATTAAAATTTAATGCAAGAGTAACGTCAATCTCTACTTGATTTTATAAGAGTTGCATAATTACTAGTTACATCTTACGCATATCGAAAGAGAAAAACTCGAGATTTACTACTAGTACTTATTGTTAACAATTGTCTATTTTAATTAAGATAAAAATACGACAAAGTCGACAAAACAAAATTGCGCAAACGCGATTTTGCTCGTTCTAATTACTTTTTCTTGCTTTTTAAACTAAATAAGTTGTTGTCAAAGTTAATCTTCTTTTAATTATACTTCGTATTTAAGTCGAATTTTTTCTTGTTATCTTTATTAATATTGTCTTCTAACTTAAGTTTCTTCTTATTTAGTTCTCTCTTCTTATAATTGTTAATTTCTCTCTTATTTGTTTTGCTCTTAATTGATCGAATAACAATCTTCTTTTGTTTTTTCTTTATCTTGATTAAAGTTTTAATTAACTTTAGATTATTTAATTTGCAAACAAAAATGTCGCAAAATCAAATTTTAAAAATAAAAAGAAAATTCTTCTTAACAACGTCGATAGAGCAAATAATTTAATTGTTTGTCTTTGACTTTTTTTCTTTAAATTTAAAAATAATAAGTAAGTTTATTCGTTCAAATATGTTTTTGTCTAATTTTGTAATTTCTTTTGTATAGACTAATCGCGCTAACTCGGAAATGTCAAGTGCAAATGCCAAGATCTAGGTTAAAAAAAATTCGAAGAATCGAATTGCTTAAAGTAGTTTAGTCGATTACTATAAGTAGTTTAGCGCGCTTCGCGCTAAACTACTTTGCACGACTCGATCTTGGCGTCAGGTCGAATTAGAGAAGTGATATCATAATTTGGCTCAACGATTAGTCTACTTTTGTAGAGTCGCGAAAATAATCGATCGACATTTGAACAACAATCTTGATCAATTTTCTTTAGAGCAATTTGTTGTTATTAACTATTTAATCTTTATACAAGAGACAAACAAAGTATAGATTCTTGTTATATTTTTTCTTTTTTATTAGACAATAAATATCTTCAATTTATTTATAATAGAATCTTGCTTAACTTAAGTAAATAATATAATTCTTACGATTTTTTTTGCTTACGCGATAAAAATCTTTCGAGATATAATCGAACAAAATACACGTTATTTTCGAGAAGCTATTGCTATTAAAATCGACAAACTATGTATTTTTTCGAATATTAATACTTAACTATTTAAACGCAACGTCTATAAGATAATTGTTAAGACAAACTTTAACTTAAAATATATTAATCTTTTCTTAATTTTCGAGAGTATTAACTTTTAATTTTATAACAAGTTAATAATTCTTAAATACTTTAAACTCGCGTTTTGATATTTTCTTTAACTTTTCGCACAAGTTTTGCTTCTTAATATTAAATATGCGATAAATCTTGTTATATTATTTTTTCTTTAATTTAGAAGATTTACAACTATTGCTAATAATAATGTCGCATTTGTTTTTCTTAATCTTCTTCGAAGAAATGCTTAATTTCTTATTAATTTTAATGCGCTTTTTTCTCTTTGTACTATTTAATTCTTTCGACAATTAATTTTGCGCAATTACTTCTTTTTTTTACAATAAATTAGCGTATAAACTTGCATCTTCTCGACTTAATTTACACAAATTTTATTTTTTATCGAAATCTTATTATTTATAATTTCTCTTTCTTTATTGATCTTGTTATCAATATTTATATGCTTAGTTTCTTGTTACGCTAATACTTTCGTAAAAGATATTAGAGCGAGTTATGCTATTGAAGAGATTTGTAGACGTCTTTAGACAATGCAAGCAATCATTTGATAACAAGGATTGCAACTATAGACAATCTTATATTCAATAAATCTTTATAAATGATTCAATGAATTAGAGTAACAATAAGTAAAGACTTAAGATGAGTTGAATACAATTCATAAGAAAGTCGCGTTCGAAAACTATATACTTTTTCATTATTTAAGATTTAAGATGTTCAAGATGTTCAAAATCTTAATTATCTTAATTATTTTGATTCGAAATTCAAGATGTTTAAGAGTCAAGTCATCTTAATTATCTTAATCTTGTTAATAGATTTTTTCTTTTTGATTATCTTATGAAAAGCGATGCGCGACGAATAGTATCTATTAGCATGCGACTCGTAACACTATCTTCTCTCTTTAAGAATTTTCGTTCTAAAATTATTTATTCTTTCTTATTATGTTAATTAAGTTAATTATTAAACAACGTCGCAATTTCGTTGCTAATTGTCGCTATAAATACGTTCTTTTTACAATGCGTTCTTATTGAGTCTATGTCGCATTTGACGTATTTTGTCGAATAAATAAAGAATATCTCAAGTGTAAGAAGTATTATCGAAAGAATTGAAAATGCGATTTAACTTCTAATTATCAAGAAATAAATAAAGCTATTCAAAAGACTAAAAAGCTAAATAATGAAATAACAAAATTGCATCTAAGAATTTCGCGAAAGACGAAACAAAGAAAACACTAATTTTGTCGTTTGAAATATATAAGTGATGCGAAGTCGAAAAATATCTTAAAGATTAAAAAGAATAAGAGAAAAATCAAATGTATTAAAGAGACGTTTGAAGTTCTATTCGATACTATTATCGATTCTTCATTGTTCGCTTTCTTGTTTCTTAATGCTTTATCGACTCTTATAAATAATTTTGTCGCTAACGAAATTGTTGCAACTTGTCAAGACATTTCTTTAAATTCTTGAGTGACTTTCATGTATTTTTGAAGATAAAATATTCTTTTCATTTAATAAGATATTTTTGATCTTTCTATTGTAAAATTTTCTTAATCTTATATTGTTTCTTTTTTTGTAAGTGAAAATAAAATGTGTTCTATAAAGGCGTGATTGAATTCGCTAGTTTCAACAATGAGATATAAAATATTAAAAATACTTTGACGTTCTTAAGTAAATCGAATGCGTAATTGATTGATTTCTTTGTTTTCTTGACGAAAAACGATTCGACTTTGACATGATTCAATTTCTTACTTAACTTTCTTATCTTAAGATTTTTCGTAAAAAGATATATATATATATATATATTTTTTTTTTAGTTAAGATGTCGTTTTTCGTTTTTTGTTCTAGTACTTGATCGACTTCTCTTGCATCTTTAAGATGTTGTCGTATATCTTTTTTAGTATCGCTACTCTTTCAATAATTAATTGTGTCAACAAATGCTTTCGTTCTTCTTTAAAGATATTAAATTCTTTATTATAGTTAACGAAGAATAAAGTTATTTTAGTGATATTCGAAATCTTTGCATTTAATGTTAATTGAGTTATAGATAAAAGTAATACTCAATTGTTGTAAATATTGTTAACGTAATGTCTTAGATATTGCTTCAAACTTTGATTTGTTCGCTTTGTTTAATTATTCGTAATCGAGTAATAGATAATAAACATTCTAAGTCTTGTTTTTAACATTGATAGAAACGTCTTTTAATAGTTAGACGTAAAGAGCTTGTCTTTGTTACTAATTAATTCTTTGAGTATATTGTAATATTGTATAAGTCAATTCAATACAATGTATTTTAATTGTTTTCCTATAAACTTTTTCTTGCATGCGATAATATGTGAATACTTAATAAGCTTGTTAATCATTATTAGTATCAAATTATATTTGTTTTCAATTATTAAATTCGTCGACTTAAGCAACTTAATAATAAAGTTTATCGTGACTTTATCTTATAACGATTTAGATAATTTCTAATATTAAATATCGCTATAGTTCGCATATGTATTATGTTTGTTTTGCTAACAATTAAGACATCGTTTGACGTATGTCTCAATAGCTTGTCTTATTTGAGAAAACTAACAATGCTAGCGTAAAAACTAAAGAATTTTGATCATTTTTAAATGTTCTTGCAATGATTTATCATGATGTTTCTTTATACATTCGTCGATTTTGTCGATAGATATTTGAAGTTTTCTCTTTTTTATTAAAAATTCTTTCTTATTGTCTTTAAGTATTCGTAAGATAGCATTCAACTCGTAATTGTTTGCTAATAATAATTCGTCTTTGTTAATCTTAAGTATGTTGTAATTAAACAATTTCTTCGTTTTTATATAATTATTTCTTTTGTTAAGTGCGTTTGCTTTGTCGTTATCTTTGTTTAATGTATATTGTATTTTGAACTTGTGTTGTTCGAGTCGTTCTAATTATCGCATTTGCCTTTTATTAAGCTATTTAATAATAATAAAGTGTAGAAGATTCTTATGATTTGTGAGAATCGTAAGTTTTAATAATTCTTCAATATATACTCTTTATAATTTTAGAAAAACTACAATAGCGAGTAACTTCTTGTTGTAAATATCATAATTTTGTTCGATTAACAAGAATTTTCTCGAAAGATATGTCATTAAGTGCTATATGTTTTCATGCTTTTAATTAAAGCATGCATTAATAATTAAATCTAATGCGTCAATTTTAATTTTGTTTAACAATGGTAAATCGTACATTTTTAGTATTAAATTTTTTAAGCATTTTAGCTTAAAATCTTGAAATAGTTTTTTTTGTTAATTTTTATATTTATGACGTCTTTTTTTTCGTAAAATTCGTTAATGATATTGCATTAACGAAGTAGTTCTTGATAAACTTTTTGTTGTAATTCATAAAATCTAGAAAGAATTAAACTTTCTTAACATTAATAAATAATTTTTATTTTTTAATTGTTCGTAGTTTTTTGAGATTTATGCGTACTTCATATCGTTTAACAACAAATTCAAGAAAGTCAATTTTTTTTCGATAAAATTCGCATTTCTTTGATTTAAAATGTAAGTTTCTTCTATTTAGATATTCTAGTACTTTGAAAATATAATTCACATGTTCTTTCAAAGTATTTAAGTAAATCATGATGTCGTTCAAGTATATTATGACAAATCGATTCAAATATTGTCGTAATGCATTATTGATTATTTCTTAATACGTTATCGAGACATTCGTAAGTTCGAACAACATTATTGTGTATTTGTATAATTTATATCGTGTGCAAAAAGCTATCTTTTACTTTTTCTTTACTTTTATTCTAATCTAATTGTACGCTTCTTGTAAATTTAATTTGATAAAATACTTCGCTTCGAACAATCGATTTTGAAGTTCGCTAATATTAAATAATGAATATCGATTTTTTATCGTAATATTGTTTAGCTTTTAATAATTAATACATAAACGAAGAATTTCGTTCTTTTTAAATACAAAGAAAATCGAGTATTCTACTTGTGATTAAATTTTTTTTATAAATTCTTTTTTTTTCGTTTTTTGCCAAGTATTCGCGAAAAGTTTTTAACTTTTTTCCAAATAAACCATATATAAGTTCAAACGTAAATTGCTTGCCTAGTTCAAGTTTAATCTTGTAATTTTACAATTAATATTTAAATAAAGTTTCGATCGTTTTCTTTTTCTAAAATAAATGCTTTCAATTGTTGTATATTCGTAATATGTGCTTTAGCGATTTTCTCATTATATTAAATAGTTTAGAACTTTTAAAAGATTCGCAATTTTTTTCACTTACTTTAACTTTATAATCTAGCTAATTTTTGTCGATGTTTGTCGAATCGAACTTTATTAAATCGTTTTTTTGCGAAAATGCAAACTCGCTACTTGCGATCGAATTTCGACTCAATTTTTTATTTATTATCGAACGTTGTTGATGCGTAGATTGAATGTGAATTGTCTGATCACATCGTGCGAATTTAAGTACTCGTGTATTTTAGTTGACTTCTAAATTGTGCTACTTTAATTAAGACATTTTTAAAACAATATCGTAAGTAATTATTTCCACTATATTAAAGATTAGTTTCTCGTAATGTTGCTAAATAGTTATCGATAGTAATTTCGTTTCTTTGTTTACTTTTTCATTTCTTGCGAATAACGAATTTTCATTTACAATTATTAAATTGTAAGCGTTAAATTTCTTTCGAATAAAATACTCTTTTCTTTCTATAAGAGCTTTAATCATAAAACTATTTATCGCATTAAAATTGATCATTGTTATAAATCGACGATCGTTGATCTTAACTAATGTGATAAAACATCGTGCGTGCGTTGTTAAGTTTAGTTGCTATTGTTAAGCTAACATATTGCATTTCTTTAGTATGCTTTTTACTAAAAAAATTGAACTTTTTTTGACTTCTATGTTGTGACTTTTGCTTTAAACGCTTATTTGCGTTAAACTTTCTTTTGTTGCTAGATTGCTAACTTTAACTTTCTAGAAAATCAATTAATTTTATTCTTTTCTTATAAATGAGTTTAACATAAGTTGTCGTAGCAAGTTGTTTAATTAAGATTTGCGTATATTGTAGAATTCAATTGTTTTATTATAACGTCAAGTATGTTCTTTTTCGTAATAGCATTGCTTTTTAGCTTCTTTTCGCATTTGTTTACGATCTTCGATAAGCTAATTAAAGTCTTAAGATAATTCTTAATGCTTTCTATGCATTTGTGAAAGTTTTTTCAATTATATTTTTCGTTTAAATCGATAATTAAGCTATAAGATTCAATAGTTTTCTAGAGTGCTTAATTAACTTTTTGCGTAAATGCGAATGCCTTGTTTGATAATGTTTTATCTAGAACTTTCTATAATTGATTTAAATTCTTCACTAAATAATAATTGTTGTTTGATTTAATTTTGAGAGTGTTCGCTTTTGCGTCGACTTGCTCTTTAATGTTGTTTTAGCAATCGAATATTTCTTTTAACATGACATTGATTTGTCGACAATTTATTAAGTTTCGTAATTGATAATCTCTTGCGAAGTGATTCGATTTTCCACATAAATAGCACGTTTTTTGAGATTTGTTATCTTGCTTTTCTCTAGAATTTTTCTCTTTGCGTTGTTGAGTAAAATTCAA
>JAABUJ010006355.1_pt1 | contig 11457 bp, 8 predicted proteins | sample 5559131 | NCBI WGS metagenome assembly JAABUJ01 (sample SAMN10711875, study PRJNA513366) | rock metagenome | isolation source: Antarctica rocks | place: Antarctica: Victoria Land, Mt New Zealand nord | collected 2016-01-07 | reverse complement strand
TGCGCGACATCGCGGAACGGCTGCTGGAAGCGGCGAGTCGCGGCCTCTGGGCGCAGCCCGACCCGGAACTCCTGGACGGCCTCCGCGCGACCTATCTCGCGATGGATGGGGAGCTGGAAGGGCGGCAGGAGGGGGTTGGAACGAGTGGGGTGTGAGGCGTGAGGGCACGGGTGGTCGGCGATGATAGCCACCGGGATTGAAATCCCGGCTAAGGGCGGCTGCGCCGCCACGAAGTCCCCTTCGGGGACTGGACGCTGTCACCGTATTGGGCTGCAACCAGAAGGGTTGTTGATGGCGATGGCCCCCTCTCCTCGGATGGGGAGAGGGGTGGCGAGTCCGTGAGGACGAGCCGGGGGTGAGGGCCACACCGGCGCAGGGACAGTCGCGTACACCGGTAATCCGAGGGGTTGAAATACCCATGAAGGGCACAATGCCCCCGGCTGCGGGCAGCCATAGGCGGCACCGGCGCAGCCCGCCCGCGCAGACTGAGTATGAGCATCACCTTGCCAACCGCCTTCCCACCGTCTCTCTGACGACCCACGACCCACGACCCATAGGAGCCACGCCGATGACCGCTGACACGCACCAGTACCCGTTCGCCGCAGTCGTCGCGCAGGAGCGCATGAAATTGGCGTTGCTGCTGCACGCGATCAATCCGGCGATCGGCGGGGTGCTGCTGCGCGGGGAGAAGGGGGCGGCGAAGTCGACGATCGTGCGGGCATTGGGGGCGCTGCTGCCGCCGCTCGCGGTTGTAGCGGGTTGCCCCTATAGCTGCGATCCCGCCGCGCCGTTCGCCGATTGCCCACACTGCACGGACGGCATGGCGGGCGGCGCATTCGTGGCGGCGGTCCGCCCGACGCGCGTGGTCGAATTGCCGCTCGGCGCGACGGAGGACCGGGTGATCGGCACGATCGACCTGGCGCGGGCGTTGCGCGCGGGGGAGCGACGTTTCGAGCCGGGGCTCCTGGCGGCGGCGCACCGGGGCGCCCTCTACGTGGACGAGGTCAATCTCCTCCCCGATCATCTGGTCGATCTGCTGCTCGATGCGGCGGCGAGCGGGCGCAACGTCGTGGAGCGCGAGGGGGTGTCGTTCGCACACCCGGCGCGCTTCGTCCTGATCGGCACGATGAACCCGGAGGAGGGGGAACTGCGCCCGCAACTCCTCGACCGCTTCGGGCTGGCGATCGACGTGGGCGGGCTCGCCGCGCCGCGCGACCGCGCCGAGGTGGTCCGGCGGCGCATCGCCTACGAGGCCGATCCTGTGGCGTTCGGCGTACGCTGGGCGGGCCAGGAGGAAGCGACCCGCACACGACTGACGGCGGCGCGCGCCCTGCTGCCGCGCGTGACCTTGGACGATACGCTGCTGGATCTGATCGCGGCGATCTGTGCCGGGAGCGGCGTGGAGGGGTTGCGCGCGGACCTGACGATCTACAAGACCGCCTGCGCGCTCGCCGCCTGGGAGGGACGCGGGGCGGTCGGGGCCGAGGACGTACGGCTGGCGGCGGAACTGGCGCTGCCCCATCGGCGGCGACGACCGTTCGAGGGGAGCGGCTTCGATGGGGAACGACTCGATCAGTTGCTGGCGGAGCAGCGCGAGCAAGAGCAGCAGGGCGAGCAGGGCGAGTTGGCTGCTGAGTCGCCCGCAAGTCTGCCCGATGCGCCGCCTTCGCCGCCTCCGCCCGCCTCACCCGAGGCGAACGCCGAGTCTGGCGCTGCTGACGATGACGAGATGGGTGCTGCGCCCACCGAGACCGACGATACCCAAGGCGGTGCCGAGTCGGATCGCGGCGAACGCTCCGCGCCCGATCAGGGAGCCGGAGCGGGCGATACCGGGAGCACGGAAACCTATGCCGCCCACGCCGCCGCGCCGCTCGCCCTGCCGCCCGCCCCCGCCGATGCCGAGCGCCGACGACAGGCGCGCGAGGCGGCGCGGCAGGGCGCGACCGGCGCGGGGTTGGTCGGGCCGGGGCGACTGGGCGCGATCGTCCCGGCGGCGCGGGCCGGGTCGGGCGGCGGCACGGTCGCGGTGGGCGCGACGATCGGGGCGGCGGCGAGCAGGCGCGCGGGACAAGGTGAGGCTGCGGACAGCGAGGACGCGCCCGCGCTGACGGTCGAGCCGGAGGATCTGCGGGTGCGGCGGCGCGAACCGGCGCTCGGGCGCTGCATCCTCTTCGTGGTCGATGCAAGCGGTTCGATGGCGGCGCAGGGGCGGATGGCGCTGGCGAAGGGGGCGGTCGGGCAACTGCTGCGCGATGTCTACGGACGGCGCGAGCGGGTGGGGCTGATCGCCTTCCGAGCGGGCGGGGCCGAACTGCTCCTGCCACCGACCGGGAGCGCGGAGTTGGCCGAGACGCGCCTGCGCGCCCTGCCGACCGGTGGGCGTACCCCGCTGGCGCACGGCCTGCGGCTGGCGCGGGCGGTCTTCGACCGCCCGGAACAGCGCGGGCAACCGGCGCTCCTCGTCGTCATCAGCGATGGGCGGGCGAACGTGCCGATCGCGGCGGGCGACCCGCTGGCCGACGCCCACGAGCAGGCGCGCTTCCTCCGTGCCGCTGGCGTGCAGGCGCTCGTCCTCGACAGCGAAGCGGGCGCGCTTCGCCTCGGCCTCGCCGCGCGCCTCGCGACGGAACTCGGCGCGGCGTGCCACCCGCTCGTCCCGCTCGACGCGGGCGGCGTGGCGGCGACGGTAGGGGTGATCGTGGGAGAGTAAAACTTCCGCTCAGTTGCGCTATGCCATCTCGATGTACCAGTCCTCCGAAGAGAGTCCCGCCATCTCCGTAGCCTGGATACAAAGTTTGTGCAGATCGGATGCCGAAAGGTTCGTCTCCATGAAATAGCCGTTAGATAGAGAGCGCGAGGAGCGTAATCCTTGCTCGCTCATTGCCAGCAAGCGAGGGTATTTTGCCGCTATGGCTGCAAACTGCTCGTTGTCTATCTCGCCAATCGCTTGCAATGTCTGTTGTGCAACGTCTCTCCAGGTAATAACAGGGATACGCTGCCCAAGTATGGTTACTGCCACGGGCGTTTTGCCAGTCACCCCAGGATCATTGCCTGCAACAGCCCGCTCCTGTAATTTGCCGAAGAACGGCCACAGTTTGAGTGCTTGATCGGCGAGTGCCTCTGCGCGCGCGCGAATCGATTCTTCGTTCCAATCGGCGCAATCTTCAAACCAATTGTTCAACCCAATATGGCTTTCAGTGAAGAGCTTTTGCTTAATGGGGAAGTCGCTATTTGACAGCTCGGAGTTGTATCCAGTGAGTGTGAGGTTGCCGAGCGTGTGCAGGAGGAGTTCATGGATTTGTTCATAATCCGCTCCCAGATGTTCCCTCCACCAGGGGGTGAGCGTTTGAGGCATGACGTGCTCGACGCTCAACTTGTCGAATGGAACGACCTCTTTATTACCACCAGACGCTTCAATGCGCTCCAAGATGAGCTTCGTCCTGTCTTGTAACGCCCCTGACCCATACATACGTGCGGTAATCAAGCGCTCGCGAAACTCGCTGTCTTTCGGATAGTTTTTGGTGGAAAGGTTTTCCGTAATCCCCTCAACGAGAGAAGGCGAATCCTGCACCTGTGCATATAATGATGAGAAAACTTTGTTCAACGGGCTTCTTCCTATCCCGCAAATCGCGCGGCGTAGGATGAAGTTTTCCAAAATATCGAGCAAGTCAGCGAATTCGCCTGCTGTAATTCGAGCGCGATCATAATCTGCATAGATGTTGAGTAAGGATGGATATGCAACGGTTACTTCGAGACGGTTCAGGCGCATCAAGCGTTCGCGAAGGGCTCGATGGTGCTCGTTCTCTGGAGAGAGTAACTTCGCGTAATACTCGGAGAATCGGGCGATCTCCTGAAGATATTCGACCATCTCAGTATGAGATTTCGATTCAGCCCGTTGTTTCAATGCAAGATAGACATCGCTCTGCTTGATCAAGGTTCCATGCGCGCGTGAGGAAATGACGAATAAATTCTGTCAAATCGGTTGACAATCGTGCCTGCATTGGTGCCCAATAGGCATCGTAGACGTGTTGCTGTTCTTCGATCTGCACTTTCATGAAGAAGTAGTTTCGTATGAGGTCCGCCTGAGACAATGGGCGACCTTTCGCGTTCAGGCTTTCAAAAATAAGATAAGGATCCTCATCACGATCAAGTTTGATATCTACAAGCATGAGGTTACTTGTGATGAGAACTTGCAGAACCTCGAGGTCAGGGGCGTTCTTTGCTGTTAGTCGCTTGCTGAAAAAGGCTGCGGCCTTCCCGATCTGCGTTTGTTGTACCGTAGTTTGCTCATACATTATTGCAGCAAATGGCTCGCGATCCGCCTGAGTCGGCAGCAGTTTCCAGTAATCGCTGCCTTTCTTGTAGCGATTGGCAAGGAAAGAGTCGGTGATTTCTTCAGCTAACGTGCTTTCAGGGTTACTTTTCGCTTGGTCCCGCAGTAATGCAAGGACGATGAGGATGGTGGTAAGGCGCTGTTGTCCGTCGATGAGCAAAAACTTCGCGACCCCGCTTGCCGGAGAATCAACCGGTATCGTTACCGTTGAGCCGATAAAATGATTACGAGGGTGCTCCTCTTCATATAAATCTTGTAAGTCGTTCCATAGCGTCTCCCATTCTTTGGTATCCCAGCTATACGTTCGCTGGAATAGCGGCACGATAAACTGTTTGTTCCCTTCGAGGATCGAGCGCAGATTGGTTTCCGATGCTTTCATTAGACCTATGCCTCTTTTCTTTTCACAACGCCCTGAAAGTAGGATAGCATGGGAGTAACAATTGGCAAGCCAAAATGCCCGGATATTGAGGGTGGGGCGCTACACCTAGCGCCCCGCCCACCCTTTTACCTATGTTCTCGGCGCTCTGCGTCTCTGAGGCACCGAGCCTCTCCCGCGCCGTTACTTCGCGGCGGTGGAGTTGCCGGAGAGGTGCTCGGCGCGCTCGGCGGCGCTGGTGCCGTTGATGGTATCGGGGTCGGGCGCGGTGCCGTTACGGGGCAGCAGCTTCTCGACGCGCAGGCGCTTGAGGCGGTGTCCCTCCACCGCCAGGACGGTGATCTGCGCGCCGTCGATCTCGACCTGCTCGCCCGCTCTGGGGAGCCGACCCAGCTCGCGCTGGATCAGGCCGCCGAGCGTGGCGTGCTCCTCGTCCTCTTCCCAATCCTTTTCCCAGTGCAGGTGCAGCCGATCGCTCACCTCGCCCGCGCCGATGCGGGCGTCCACCAGCAATTCGTGGTCGCTGATCTGCTGGAGCTCCGGCTCGGTGGTGCGGTCGTGCTCATCGTTGATGTCGCCGACGATCTCCTCCAGGATGTCCTCGATCGTCAGGATCCCGGCGGTGCCGCCATACTCATCGAGGACAAGGGCGAGGTGGCGCTTGCGCGACCGCATCTCGCGCAGCAGCAGATCGACCTGCTTCGATTCCGGCACGATCAGGTTGCGATCGATCGGACGCGCGAGGTCGGCCAGGGCGATCGGCGCGGCGTCGCGCGGGATGAGGCGCAGCAGATCCTTCGCGTAGAGGACGCCGACGATGTTGTCGATCGAGCCGCGATAGACCGGCACGCGCGAATGGCCCTCGCGCCGGATGATCGCGACGACGTCGGCGAGCGCGGCGTCCTCCGGGACGGCGATGATGTCCAGGCGGGGGACCATGATGTCGCGCGCGGTGCGGTCTTCCAAGTCGAGGATCGCGTCGATCATCTCGCGCTCGGCGTCCTCGATCTGCTCGCCATTGCTGTATTCCGGGCCGAGGACCGCCTGCAATTCTTCCTCGTCGATCGCCTCCTGCGACGCGATCCGGCGCGGTCGGCGCGCGATCAGCAGGCCGACGCGGGTGAGGCCATCGTAGAGGATGAGGAAGGGGAAGGTGAGGGTCGTCGCCAGGATGGCGAAACCGGCCAGTCCGGTGGCCGCGCGCTCGATGCTGCGGCGCGCGAGGCCGCGCGGGACGCTATGGCCGAGGAGGAGCAGCAGCCCGGCCCCGACGCCGAAGGTGAGCCAGGATGCGCCGCCGACCCCCTGGCGTTGTAAGAGCGAGGTGAGCAGGAGCACGAAGGCGACCGAGCCGACGGTGTGGAGGAGGGTCATCGCCGAGCCGTAGGCGCGCGGGCGGGCGATCAGGCTCTCGACGCTGCGTGAGGCACGCCCTTCTTCGTTGAGCCCTTGCCGGAGTTGCTGACGGGTAATCTGCGCTAATACCGCTTCGGTGGCCGCTGTGAGACTGACGAGCAGGAGGCAGGCCACCGCAGCCCCCAGCTCGTACCAACTACTCGGTTCCAATCTGTTCTTTCTCCAGTCGGCAGTCGGCAGTCGGCAGTCGGCAGATTCTTCGCTGATAGAGCATGCCCGCTGCGAAATGGGTAATCGTTACCAGCTAATTCTCTGCCGACTGCTGCCCGCCGACTGCCGACTCTAACTAAAGAGCGCGCTGATCGACAGACCCTTGTGGATCCGCATGATCGCCTCCGCCAGCAACGGTGCCACGGAGATGACCTCGATCGCGCTGTCCCGCTCGCCCTCGCGCAGCGGGACCGTGTCGGTGACGATGGCGCGGGCGATCCCCGCCTCGCGCATCTTGCGCGCCGCGCCATCCGCCAGTAGCGGATGGATGGCGCAGGCGTAGACCTCGGTGGCACCGCGTTTCCGCAGCGTCGCGGCGGCCTCCACCAGGGTGCTGCCGGTGCTGATCATGTCGTCCACGATGATCGCCGTCTTCCCGGCCACATCACCGACCATCTCGATCACCTCGGGGCGATCGGCTGCCGGGCGCTTCTTGGCGATGATCGCCAGGTCCGCGCCGATGCGGATGCGGAAATCCTCCGCGCGCCCCACGCCGCCCGCGTCGGGACTGACGACGACGACATTGTCGAGCCCCTGATTGTGGAAGTAGTCGGCCAGGAGCGGAGCGGCGCGCAGGTGATCGACCGGGATATCGAAGAAGCCCTCGATGGCCGGGGAGTGCAAATCGATCGCCAGGATGCGGCTCGCCCCGGCGGTGACCAGCAGATTGGCGACGAGCTTGGCGGAGATCGGCTCGCGCCCGGACGACTTCTTCTCCTGCCGCGCGTAGCCGTAATAGGGGATCACCGCCGTGATCCGCGAGGCGGACGAGCGCCGTACCGCGTCCAGCATGATCAGCATCTCCATCAGGTTCTCGTTGACCGGCGCTTGCATCGACTGGATCACGAAGACATCGGAGCCGCGCACATTCTCATCGAGCTTGACGCGCGTCTCGCCATTCCTGAAGCGCCCGATCGTCGCCCGCCCGAGTGGTGCGCCCAGGAAGCGCATGATGTCCTCGGCGAGGACCGGATTCGCATTGCCGGAGAAGACTTGCAGTCGCCCGTCCATTACGCCTCGCCCTTCGTCGTGTCATCCGCCGGTGCCGCCGCCGTGCGTCCCTCGGCGCGGGCGTGGTGCGGGATCGGGCGGGCCGGGATGCCGACAACCTTCTGCCCTGCGGGGACATCGCGGTTCACGAACGATCCGCCCCCGGTGATCGCGCCGGGGCCGATCGCGACCGGGGCGCGCAGGATCGTGTCGACGCCGATGAACGCGCCATCGCCGATCGTGGTGCGGTGCTTGGCGTGCCCATCGTAGTTGGCGGTGATGACCCCCGCGCCGATGTTAACGTCCGTGCCGACGGTGGTATCGCCGAGATAGCCGACGTGGCCGATCGCCGTGCCGGTGCCGATCTCGCTGTTCTTCAGCTCCACGAAGTTGCCGATATGAACGCCTCCCGCCAGCCGCACACCGGGGCGGAGGTGGCTGTAGGGGCCGATGTCGGTCCCCGGCCCGACGGACGACTCCTCGATCGTCGAGTCGCGGATCGCCGCGCCGTCGCCGATGGCGCTGTCGCGGATGCGCGCGGCGGGGCCGATGGTGCAGCCCGCGCCGATCGTCGTGCGCCCAGTCAGGACCGAGCCGGGGAGGATCGTCGTGTCGGGGCCGATCGCCACGTCGTAATCGATGTAGGTCGCGGCGGGGTCCGCGATCGTGACCCCGGCCAGCATGTGCGCCCTGTTGATCGTCTGGCGGGCGAGGCGCTCGGCCTCGGCAAGGTGGGCGCGGTTGTTGACGCCCATCGCCGCGCCCAGATCGACCATCACCGCCGCGACCGGCCAGGGCTGACCCGGCTGCGCTCCTTCCGCCGCGACCGTGATGAGGTCAGTCAGGTAGTACTCGTTGCTTTCGTGGAGGGGGAGGCGCGGCAGTTGCTCCGCCAGCCAGGGGAGGCGGAAGCAGTGGATGCCACTGTTGATCTCCTTCGGCCCCGATTCCTCGCCCGCGAGTTCGCGCCACTCGGTGATGCGGGTGATCCGCCCCGCCGCGTCGCGCGTGAGCCGTCCGTGCTGCCCGCCGGTCGGGTGGAAGCAGGCGGCCATCGTCACCAGCGCGCCGCTCGCGCGGTGCGCGGCCAGGGTGTCGGCCACCATCCGCGTCGTGTCGAGCGGGTGATCGCCGAAGAGGATCATCACATCGTCGATCGTCGGGTCGAGCAGCGGCAGCGCCATCGCCGGGGCGTGGCCGGTGCCGAGCTGTGCTTCCTGGACGACGAAGTCGAGGTGCGGGTAGCGGGGCGTGGCGTAGGCGCGCAACTGCGCGGCATTGCCGGGGCTGACGACGAGGACCGTCTGGACCGGATCGCAACCGCTGGCGGCGGCGAGCGCGGCGTCGAACAGCGGACGCCCGGCGACAGGATGGAGCATCTTGGTGAGGTGGGAGCGCATCCGCGTCCCCTGCCCGGCGGCGAGGATGATGGCGGCGCAACGCCGCGACGATGGCTGCGGTTCTTCGGGGGGATCGTCCATCGCCGGTTTTATACTCACACATAGGGTAGGGTCGCGCACACACGCGACAAGCCAATACGATGGCCCGCTCACCCGGCACTCGTCAGGGCGAAACGGGCCGTTGCCGAGGAATTGACTCGGGAGCAGGGAGTCGAACCCCAACCCGCACATCCAAAGTGTGCCGCGCTACCATTACGCCACTCCCGAACACACAGCGACGAGCGACCGCTGCCGAGGCCCCGCAGGACGCTCTGTCGTTAAGTATACACGCCCGGCGGGCGGATGGGTAGCGGGCCAGGGCGGGGCGAGACCCACGCCGATATATTCTTTGTGGCAAATCCAGCGTGGACACAGCCGATGCGGTATCCTGCGCTGACCGCGTGGGTGGGTACGCGCGTTCAGGCCGCTCATACGTTCAGGCCGCTCATCGATAAGTAGGGGGTGTGATGTTCTCGCGAATCCTGGTCGCCGTGGATGCCGATGAACTCGTCGATGCCGTGATCAAAGAGGCGGGCGATCTCGCCAAGGCGCTCGGCTCGCAGATCGCCTTCGTCCATATCGTCGATCCGGCGGCGGCGCTCGCGCCGCTCGCCGCCGCCGACAACGCGGGCGGCATGGCGCTGCCGACGATGGCCGGACCGGGGAGTGCGGCGCTGACCGAGCAGGTGATCGAGGAGCAGCGCGAGGAGGGGGAGTCGTTCATCGACACGCTGCCCGCGCGCCTTCCCGAGGGGATCAAGTCGGAGGTGCTGCTGCGCGAAGGGGCACCGACCGAGGGGATCATCGACGCCGCGCGCGAGTGGGACGCCGATCTGATCATCGCCGGGACGCACGGGCGCGGCGGGTTGCAGCGCTTATTCGTGGGGAGCACGGCGGAGGCGGTGCTGCGCGCGGCCCCCTGCCCGGTGCTGGTGATCCGCGGCAAGGGTGCCAGGGCATAGTGAGCGGGCGGGTGGCCCGCCCGAACGTGGGACTGATGGGAATGGGGAGGCAACGATGTCCGCCGATACGCCGATCGCGGCCCCGATCCTCGGCACCCCGCCGAGCGTGGTGACCGATCCGCCGCGCCAGTGGGGGCCGGGTGCCGCGCCGAACAGCTATCCCGATCCCGACGTGGTCATCATCGACACCCGCTTTCGGAGCCTACTCGTCGGCAACACGCCGATCCGGCGCCTGTGGACCGGCTCGCTCTGGGCGGAAGGCCCGGCCTGGTGCGGGCAGGGGCGCTACCTCCTCTTCAGCGATGTGGGCGATGACAAGCAGTATCGCTGGACGCAGGATGACGGGCGGGTGACGGTCTTCCGCGCGCCGACGCGCAACAGCAACGGCAACTCGTTCGACTTCCAGGGGCGGCAGATCTCCTGCGAGCACTGGGCACGGCGCGTCGTCCGCTACGAGCACGACGGCGCGCTGACCGTGATCGCGGACAGCTACGACGGCAAGCGGCTGAACTCGCCGAACGATCTGGTGCCGCACCCGGACGGCAGTATCTGGTTCACCGATCCGAGCTACGGCAACTCCCTCTACGAGGGGCAGCCCGACGAGGGTGGCCCGCTCGATCCGCGCCCCGGCAGCCCCGATGCGGGCGATCAGACGCAGACCCTGCCGCGCGCCGTCTACCGGGTCGATGCGGGCGGGCGGATCGAAAAGGTGGCCGAGGGGTTGGAGCAACCGAACGGGCTCTGCTTCTCGCCCGACTACCGCAAGCTCTACGTCGCCGACACCGGCGGCGGCGCGCGCGACATCAAGGTCTTCGACGTGGATGGGGAAAGCCTGAAGGACGAGCGCCTCTTCACCGACATGATGGTCGATGGGGTGAAGTGCGGCCCGGACGGTTTCCGCGCCGATGTCCACGGCAATCTTTGGTGCGCCAGCAATGCCGGGGCGAGCGGTTTCGGCTATAGCGGCGTGGTCGTCTTCACGCCGGATGCCGAGCCGTTGGGACGGATCCGGCTGCCGGAAGCCTGCGCGAACGTCGCGTTCGGCGGGCCGAAGCGCAACCGCCTCTTCATGACCGCGAGCCAATCGCTCTACGCGCTCTACGTGAATACGCAGGGGGCGACGCCGGGGTGAGAGGAAGTCGGTAGTCCGTGGTCCGTGGTCCGTAGTTGCTCGTTTTTGGCGCGGAAGCTGTTCGCAGAACGATACACGCTGCCAACGAGAACTTTACGGACTACGGACCACGGACTACCGACTCATCGCACCGGCCCCGGTGCCGGCGGCTGGGCGGGGGCGAATTCGAGCGGGAAGGTCGGCCCCGGCGCGGATTGTATCAGCGTCTAGCCTTCTCCCTGCCAGGCGTCGATCACCAGCCCGGCGACATCCGGTATGCTCAGCCCGGCGAGGTCGTCCGCGACCGGCTTCAGCGGATCGAAGCTCGTCGGCGGGGCTTCGTCGGGTTCCCCGGCCAGCCAATCAAGTCGAAACTCCCCGTTGACGTAATCAACCCGCGTGCGCGGTAGGCGATCCAGCATGTCATCCCCTCCTGCTCATGACGCGAACGTGTGCCGAGGGGAGGTGGACGCAAGCCGCCTGCCATTAACGGACAGGGCTTATGCGTGAGTTGGTCGTGGTGGTGCCGGGCAGAAGGCGGCGCTCCTGGTGTTAGGATGTCGGTGCTTGACGCCGAACGCCCGAACGCCAGGAGCGCCTGATGGAGTGTACGCCCGCCG
>JAABUJ010006353.1_pt1 | contig 11460 bp, 7 predicted proteins | sample 5559131 | NCBI WGS metagenome assembly JAABUJ01 (sample SAMN10711875, study PRJNA513366) | rock metagenome | isolation source: Antarctica rocks | place: Antarctica: Victoria Land, Mt New Zealand nord | collected 2016-01-07 | reverse complement strand
GGGAACGTTGAAGAGTTCAATTGAGGACGGGGAAAGGCCATGGGATGGGGAATGCTTAGGAGTGAGATGGGGTGGAGCGCGCAGCTGCGACGAGTTGGGGGGCAATTGGGGTTTTTATGATCGTTGTTGTAGTCGAGGGTGCTATGTCTCCAGGTCGTTTCAAAGTGGAGGAAGTAGAAGAATGTGCCTAGCTCGCTCGAATCTAGCTTACAAGAAGGTCATGAGTTATGTACCAAGCCGTGAACTGCCTTTACCAACCCGATATCACTCGCATATGTGCCTGGCATCACGAGATGCTCATCGTCCACCAAGAGGATTTCCCACCTCGACCTTGTAGCAATGGATATCTTGGATATCATCATAAGGCGCGAGTGAGATCGATCGCTCGACTACTCCTCCCCCGCACCCTTCGGCTTCTGCCCATACACAACATGACTATTCGCGCAGACCATGGTTAGCCCCAGAAGCCATCCTTGGCTTAGAGAGGGGCGTTGTTTGGGGAAGAGGAGAATTATTGGGGCAAGGGGAAGATAGTTGAGGAAGGAGCGACTTACAAGTCATACTGACAATGCAGCTTCGGATCCCTCAGATCCTTCCTCACGTTCGCAAGGAGGATATGCACCTCCTCCGGCGCCCAGCCCAGGAACTGCGTGTACAGCCGGAGCGTAAAGGCTTCCAGGCCTTCTTCGATTTGGACGAGGTTCCAGCTGCCGATATTTTTCTACGCCTTCTCATCAGCGCTTTGCCCTGGCCCCTCTCTTAGATGCAGACGGGGGACGCCTACCAAATGCTTGTCCTTCGCCCACGGCCCAATCGGTATGCGATACTTCTGCGCCACCAGCTTCTCAAACCCCGCGTCCTTCATCCACCCCTCCAGCTTCGTCCCGGGGCACGGATCGCGGCCGAAATCCCGCGACGCCTTCAGCAGCGTGTTCGCCCACTTGGTGATCGCGCGGTCGGGGCCCATGGAGCCGTCTTCGGAGTAGTATGTCAGTTCGAAATCTTGGAATTCGGCGTAGCCGCCGGGTGTCGTGAAGGTGAAGGCTTGGGACATGAGTTTGGGCCAGTCGACGATGGCGGCGGCCATGTAGCGGGAGTGGACGAAGTCGAATTTCTGGGGGAAGGTCCAGGGCTGTTCGCAGTCGTCGATTTCGAATTTGACGTTTGCGGGGACCCTGGGGGGTGCGTGGCTTTAGCTTGTGGGGTTCGTTTGGTTGGGTGAAGAGTTGGGTTAGGTGAAGAGGGAAGGGATGGGAGGCAGACCAGCTGGGTTGTGTGGGGCTTAGATCGGTTCCGATGATCTCGGCGGTGGGATACTCGTCGCCGACGTCGATTGCCCATATGCCGGTGCCGGTGCCAATGTCGAGGATGCTGCCAGGCTTGGGACCGAGGGGGGCGAGGAAGAGCTTGCCGCCCATTGTCAGGCGGAGCATACCGTGGGTGAGATCAAGCCGATCGAGTTCGCTCTACAGGGTGGTGTCAGCGAAGACCGCGTTCATCGGAAAGCGCTCTTCTTACATCGTCGTTGGGCGCAAAGTAGGCTGCGGAGTTTAGTGAGCATAAACATGGTCGAGGGCACAAGGACTTACACCCATCCTTGAACCTGCAAGCCGAGATCTTGTGAGTTCAGGAGCGCGAAGGTTGGGTTCGCTCGTGTACTCACGCATGGTAGCTATGTGGAATCTTGTCAGTGTCGATTCACGCTTCAGCGCCACGCGATCCTAGGACCATACCGGCGCCCATTCTCAAATGGATAATTCTCGATACTGCTGGTCAGAGACGCAGTGTATTTGGAGCTATAAGTCTTCGTCAATGGAGGCTGATGCGACTGGAAGAATGGACCTCAGCATACGCGTCGTCTCCAAGCGTAGAGTCGGAGCCATCTTCGAGCTTGTACGATCCTCAGTCAGCTCCCATACTCGCTCAGAAAGAGGGCGCTTTTCATTCACATCTGGATCTGCCTCGATCCTAGGCTCCATAGCCTGTGGTGGAGCAGTTGCCATGCTCGGCGACTCTGTGGTCAATCCGTGTGTCGCAGCAATTTGACCAGGTCGACGGAGTGAGGGCCAAGAGCGAATGCAAATTAGTATCGGTCGGTTCACGCAAGCCCCAGATAAGGCATCAAGGAAAAGCCCAGACCAACAAGCGAGAAAGAGACGCTGCAATGCGGTCCAATGAAGAGTAGCAGTATAAGTGAAGACGCAGTTGGGGTGGTGAGGATCGCGATGTGAACAAGGGTTCCAGTGGGTAAGTGAGCGCCCCGCCTTCTCAATCCGTGCTCGTGCAGGCGGGATTGTCCAATTGATCCGGAGGCTGAATATGCGCAGTGACGGTTGATCTTCCTTCAGATTTCTCACCTCTGCAGTACCCTGGCTCGTGCTCTTTACTTTATGGTGGTGAGAGTGGGGTTCTCGCGGGCACTTGCCGGCCCGCTTCGAGTGCCCAAGATTCGCCTACCGCTGTTCCTACCCGTCCCGACCACACGTTGATTCATGAAGCCCTAAGTTCCCAGGGCTAATGTACTTCCTTCAAAAGACCGTCGAGTTCACCTTCTGTGGCAGTGATACCACTATCGTTGGTGTCAATCCCTCTCGAGAGAACGATTCAGGATAATGTCAAGGGCCTCTCGTTGCATGCGACCGATCCATAGAATCGGATGTGGCCCATTACCAAAACAAACCAAAGAACAACGTCTAAGCCACCAAAAAAAACCAAAAAAAAATTCTTATCGTCGGCGCATCAAAAATTCGATCTCAATCACATCGACTGCGGGTAGTCATCTTGATCGCTAGAGATGGTATTTAGTAGTGAACCACGTAGTACCTCCATAACTCACTCGTGCCCTAGGCTACCCATCCTTTCCGGTTCAAATTTCTTTCCCTATATCTCTGAGTCTTGTTGGCAAAGCCTGGCTCAAAACTGTCCAGTATCAGGATTTTATTTCTGATCTCTACTAGGAGAATTGCCATCATCCTGTCGTCAGTTGGATTAATTGTGTCATTTTCTAGATGTTGCCAGTGTGGAGGACCTGCAATTTATGGCCATTGCACCGCCTATAAAGCGACCTACACGTACTTTGCCCAGGTTATCAGCACAACCATATCTATATATATGCGTGTGTAATGTATGTGTGTGTGAAATAGGGCACGTTCAGAATGGTTTCGGAGTTGCAACCATGTTTCTAACGTCCTACATATAGTAGTTCTGTAGGATATATACAATGCGCGGGAAAATACCTCCTAAAAGACAATTACATGTCGTACTGATGCACGCCACCCAGGCGGGCCTTCGCCGGCTTGGGCGTGGAGTATTCAACATCCCACGTGACGTCCTTCTGGATAATCATCTGCCGACTGCCACCGCTCCCCACGCTTCCCGTATCCTCATGAACCACATCCACGTCATTCCCAAGCCTATCGTTTCTAACGCCAGCTTCTCTTTCTAGATGTGATCTGGTCAGGTTGATGGAGTTGTTGCTCGACAAGACAGGTCTCTCGCTCTTCCTCCGAAAATTCTGGAGCGAGTGGATGGTGCTGGAGCCCGAATGTCCGTTCGTGGTGCGGCCCCGCCTCGACAATTCATTAATCCCGGCTGAGCCTCCGTAGGATGTGTTGAAGGCTGCGATGAAAGGTTTCAGGCAGGCAATGTTGCTTGAGCAGATGCTGAAGTGGGCCTCGACAATCGACCAGATGACGAAGAAGGTGCCCGCGAAGGTGGGGTCATCGGAGTGCACCTCCCTGCTGGCTGCGCGTAGCCGCAAGATGGTGGCAGCGATCATACTAAGGAGTATGATTAGCAGCGGAAGGACAGTGTTGTTAGTGGAGACACCAACGGTAAACGTAAACCAAACGCTATCACCACAAAAGCCTTCTTGCCAACATCCATCTTGAGGTCTTTAACCAAAAGAATCGACATTCCAAACAGCGCTATTTCGCTGGCAATGTCAATTGCACCGATAACGTCCCAACGAATAATCTAAGGAGAAATTAGCGCGTGGTACACTCCTGGCAAGGAATACATACAGAGTCCGTGCAACTCGGATTGATGAATATCCACGGCTGGGAGAGGTTGCAGCGCAGAGCTACGAGGAATATGGAGATCACCAGCCAGACGGTCACCGTACCGAGGATGCCGGTCGCCACCCGCTTGTGATCTTTTCGAGGCGTCAATCGTATAAAGAGCAAAGCCATGGAACACTTGGAGGCCCAGACGGTGAAGAGGAAGAAGAAGTCGGTGGCGTAAGAGAGCTACTTCGTCAGCGACTCAGCGCAAGCAGTTTTTTGGCTTCTTGACATACCTTCTGTACCGAGAGAAGGTTCGTCGAAGGAATTAGTTGTTCCGTTTTGCCAAATCCTGCTGAGACAAGGGAGAAGACAAGCGCCGAAAACACGATCCCCGACGCCTGCAAATCCATCAGCTTGTGATTTCCGTGATCCCATCTCATGCAAGCTCACTGTCGCTACTCCCAGGGCAAGGTCGTCACGGTCAAAGGGCGGGCTGATGAACAGGCGGGCAACGACCCGAATAATCATAAAAATCAGGATCAGACATAAGCCAAAGCCATTTGCTATGAGGATAAGACCACCATGGTCCGTGGGAGTGACCACGGCAATGGGAGGGGAGATTGTCGACATAGCTGCGTCAACAACCAGATCGAAAGATTGGACGCTTCATGTACGTGCAGACCGCCTAGAAGTCGAGCACCCAACGCCTCGCCAGCATCAAGCGATCAAGGAACAGCAACGAGGGAATGAGAAATTATCTCTAGGATTCGTCAGGTGAAAAATTCTTCAAGAACTGACAACAAGGCTGCATGCATGTAAATAAGGTACGACAAGCAAAGAAAATCTCATGCCAAGCCATGCATGAGCACACAGCATCACCAAAGTGTAGGGATATCAGCGAGCTCCAAAGGGGTGTGGCGTGGCCCAGAGAAGCGTCAAGCCTTCCGATTGACAAGGGCGGCCAGGTCAGGGTAGGATCCCATTGGCACATCTTATACGTGGACATCCCGCACTGCAGCTGAGTGCCCTGGTCAGCGGTTGGGGTCCTCCCCATTGCTGTGATTGATTGCCAAGAACGCACCAGATCACACCGCACCTCACTTCTTCCTTCGTACTTTCACCATTCAGACCAAGCCTTCACAGTCCATCTACCAAATGTTCGTCCTCCCACGTTGCATGGCTGCTGTCCTATCATTGGACAGCTAGACAGTCCGATCAGAGTTTACACCCGACTACTACTAGGTTCGAGTGACAGGACAGGCTCGCGGGACCAACTGGGCGGTCCGAGAGAAGACCCGCGCTAGAGGACTAGCAGCGCAGGTAGCCCCTAATCTGGGCCCCGACCGCGGAACTACGGGTGGGTTCCCCGTAACCTCGAGCTCGGAAGTTCTACCACCCATCAATAAAGTACGCAGTATAAAGTATGTGTGTCAAGCTATGGCCCTTACAACTTCCAGGCTTCCCGTACACACCAGCTTCTCGGGCTATTATGATTTGGACAGAATCTCGCCTGGTTGGAGGAGCAGAGCGCTTTGATCCTTACATGAGACTTGAAATTACATCGTAACTTCTAAGTACTTCCACTGGGCGGTTCCCAAGCTAATCACTGCCCTTGACAGAACAACAGGCAATTCTCCTCGCCAGCGAGGCGAAATTATGATAACAGCGTGGCTTCACGTTGAGCGTCCGACTTTAACAAGGCCAGCTCCAGCTTCGCATCCCTTGGATTTCCACAAGTTGAGCCTATTCAGTAGTGAGACGGGGAACATAACATTAGCCTCCGGACAGAACCCACTATTAGCGGTAGCTAGGCAGTGGTCAGGCATTCAGCGTATCGGATGGCAGAATGGCACAAGCCAGCAGCAGCGCTACAGGCACTACTTTTGCAATCCGCCCAGCTTCCTAATTTCCAAGGGACCCAAAAATCAGCACAACAGCTTCGACTGAACCTTTACTAATTCCAGATCGACTGGCGTGGCGAGGAAGCCGAGCTCGCTACCATGGTCGGTGGAGACGGGAGGAAGTGGACCCTGTTAGGCCTTCTCATCCTGCCACCTTAAAGTAGGAATACTCCGACTCACCCATGCCAGGAATTGCATCATTGTCCATGGGTCTGGGTCTGCGAGCGTCAGGACGTACGGCGACCACGGCATTTCAATCAACGCCATAATCCCAACTTCATCCTCCCGAGACTTCTGCCAATAGTGCCAGTCTCGTCATCCTTCGCAATAATGCTTTGCAGATGCGGCGGCGGCGATGCACTGCGTCAACAGCGGCAAGCTTCCAATGTCATTGGGACCCCCACGCTCGCCATTCGCCACGCCCTGCCTTCCCAAACGAGAAGGCGGCCCGGTATCAGGGCAGCGCCCCGTCCATGAACCATCATTGGCGCTACGCTATGGTTTTGCAGTAGTCGGTGCGGTTCGCAGAGCTAGCACGTTGCTGCTTTGTCTCCAGAGCTCCAAGATTTCCCCAGTCAGTCTCGATGTGCAGAAGCACAGCACTTTAGTGCCTGCACTGCGCGTCTTAGACGTCTTAGAGCCACTCTTTTCATGCCGTGGCTTCTTCTGGCCAATCGCTATCAGATGGACCGGCACCATCCGGCAATTACGCGATCTTGGTTCCGTTGAACTGGGGAAATCCACCTGTTGCGCCTGGGGCTCCAGACTTCTTCCCATCCTGGGCCCTTCTCTTCTGCTTCACCCTCCACTGCTTTCCGTATACACTACAAGCAAACATGTCGAAAGGCGAAAAGGATGGATACGTGCAAAGCACCGCAGTCGCGGGCGAACAGTTCTCCGACGATGTGCAACTGGACGAATTCACAGCAACGGTCGCCGACAAATGGCAGGGCACGTCGGCGGATAAGCATGATATGTTGATGCTTGGAAGGACGCAAGTCCTAAGGGTGGGTTTCCATGGACATCCCATTCCCTGGTGAAGTATTGGCTAAGACCAGGCGTAGCGAAACTTCAGCTTCATCTCCATCCTCGGTTTCTCGGCTGTCCTGATCTGTACCTGGGAATTGATCTTTGCGTAAGCACTCAGCCTGCCTTTGGCCGAGAGTGTCTAATCGTTGCTATTCCAGAAATCTCCTCTTCGCGCTTACCGATGGAGGAACAGGCGGTCTCTTCTGGGGATTCACTGTGACGGTCATTGCCTGCATTTTCATCTACCTAAGCGTCGCGGAAATGGCTTCGATGCAAGTGAGCCGATGCGCGGTGCTACAACCTGCTTATAAACCGATCAGGTCTCCTACAGCTGGTGGTCAGTACCACTGGGTGTCCGAATTCGCTCCGCGCTCCTGTCAGAAGTATCTAAGCTACATCTCTGGTATGATTCCTCGTGAAGCATATTCGCGAAAGCTCTAATGCGTCAACAGGGTGGCTGCTGGCTATTGGTTGGCAAGGCTCTGTGGTCGGGCTCTCATTTGTGGCGGGGACTATCATCCAGGGCTTGGTGACTCTTAACCATCCGTCGTACACACCGCATGCATGGCATGGCACGCTACTGATCATTGCCGTTGTTCTGTTCTGCATCGTCTTCAACACGTCTTTGGCGAAGAAGCTCCCACTGATCGAAGGATTCATTCTGCTCCTCCATGTCATTGGCCTTTTTGCCATTGTGATCCCACTCTGGGTTCTGGCGCCTCGAAACTCGGCAAAAGTCGCGTTTACGCAGTTCAACAATGGCGGCAACTGGCCCACTATGGGTACTGCATATATGATCGGATTGCTCACCGCATTAAGTTCGATGATGGGTTTTGACTGCTCAGTGCACATGTGTAAGCCCTAGCTTTCTTCTACTTCACCTCCTAGCACCAAACAGCCCTTCTCCGTGTCCTCATGTTAAATAATCGGTGCGAGGCCGATCCTGATTACCATCTCGAATGCTGACCATTAACAGCCGAAGAAATCAAAGATGCTTCAAACACTCTGCCAAGGGCAATATTGTGGGGAGTGGGCCTAAACACGGTTCTGGGATACATCGTCGTGATCACCCTCTGCTTCACGATGACCGATACAGCCGCCCTCCTCTCGAGTTCCACCGGATTCCCATTCATTCAGCTTTTCTACAATGCGACCAACAGCTACGTTGGCACCGACATCATGACGGCCATTATCGTCATCAACCTCGTGTCAGCGGTTATTAGTGAAATCGCCACGGCATCTCGCCAGATCTGGTCCTTCGCAAGAGACGATGGATTTCCCTTCTCGAATTTCCTGAAAAAGGTAAGCTTTCCAATATGCAGGAAACACCCCCCGGATGTCCTCCTCGTCGGCGAAACGACCCTTCTATCGCCTGCAGAAGCTTGCCTGAAATATTAGCTAACAACGAGCAGGTGAGCCCCGGGTGGAACATTCCCCTCAACGCAGTCATCGTGTCCTTGGGTTTCGGTATCGCCATCGCCCTAATCAACCTCGGCTCCAGCGTCGCCCTCAACGCCATCGTCTCGCTAACCATGTCCGCGCTGCTAAGCTCGTACATGGTCTCCATCGGCTGCATATTCGCCAAACGCGTGCGCGGCGAGCCCCTTCCCCCCGCGCGCTTCTCGCTCGGCAAGTGGGGCATGGCGGTCAACGTCATCGCACTTTGCTTTCTCTTCGCCTTCTTCATCTTCGCGTTCTTCCCTACGGGCCGCCCGGTCACGGCGACGACCATGAACTGGAACATTGCCATGTTTGGCGGTATCACGCTCTTCGCGACGGTGTACTATATGATTATCGGCCACAAGCAGTACAGACCTCCTGTCGACATCCAGAACCGGAAACTGTGAGCTGGGCTGCGTCGGCGCACTGGTTGGCACTATCTGCCGAAGTATATAAATCTACATTGCCTTTCTGCGGAGACAGAAGCTGTATGTATGGGCGGCTTAACGCATGATGCTATTCGCACTTGGAAATTGGTTAGTCTAGATGTATATAGCCACACAGAATGGACTTCTTATTCAGGCTTGCGTGCAAAGAGCATCGACGAAGGTTATGCTGGCAAGCCGATAAGGTCTCGTGAAATTTCTACGCCCAGCCCAGCCGTAGCCAAAAACCCCATCCCACAAACCCATTCGCCGCCCTCCAGGTACTCAACCCCCTTGCCGCCCTCCAAGTAATACGGCTCACAATCATATCCCCTAGCTGAATAACAGCCTGAAAAGCACTCTATCTACCTTTCATAGTAACGAGCGATCAGAGAGTACCACTGCTTGACTAGTAATAGTGGGGAGTCCTCCCGATCGGCGGGTTGCACACCGAGGGGTGTTCTCTTTATCCTCCCACAAGCTGTTACGAAATTGAATGATTGATCGGAGAGGCAGGGTGGTATCAATGACAAATGCGGATTTGGTACGTAATGGAGACTGGGTCGTTGGATTGAGACCCCTGGCAAGCTTGCCAAGACTTTCCGTGTCTATAAAGTTGTTCTTGCAGTATCCATACGGAAGGCGCTTCGTTGTTCTTCGGTGCACACTCATCGTCGAGCATTACTGCTCGTATCAAAGCTTGGAACGACGTCGATGTCTTTGAATGCACGTACCCACAATCTCACTGCTCAGTATCAAAGAAACGCTGAGCGTGTCTGAGAAGCAATGCGACGTGGGTTCAAGATTTCAGCTTATGGCATAAACGGACACCAAGGGTTTAAAAAGGGCGCGATATCGACCTTGAGCAAGGTAGGCTAGAGGCTCTTTTTTGCGTGTCGTTGTGTATTTTCTCTAACGCGGAGAGAGAGTGCGAAATATATTAGTAGAGTCTTGGATATGGGGCGGGATGATGGGCATCTGCTCGATGAAGTGATGAGGGGGGACTCCCAAGAAAATGCGAGATCACTCGGATCATATATAAATCTATTCTCGAAAAGTCTTGATTGATTGATCTCGTGCCCAGCCTTGGTTTCGCTTCCATCTCTCTTCGACTCACGTTCGCAAGGCTTCTCTGTGCTATCCAGCTTCGATTACTAACGTGGCGAGTACCGTCGTGAAACCCATTGGTCTTCACTCTCTGGGAAGGGCGCGATCTTGACACCATTACGACATTCGGTCAGCATCCTGGTAACTTCTACGTACTCCTCACCGGATCCCGGTTCTCTATTCTCTCGAATGCTTGCCTTCATTTTATAAGCATATATGTAGCATAAATCAGGACTTGCTACTGCGCCGGATAGGTGCGTGGGCCGCGAAAAGAGGCCATAAATTTCGACGTCACTTTTCTGCCGATTCAGCGCCGAAAATTAAATTTATCGGTATCTTCACTGCAAGTACTATTGTTGTAATTGGAGGGACCACACCACAGTGCCTTTACGTGCTCGCTAGTATCGAAGACTTGTTTGCTACCTACAGGGAGAACTTTGTGCAGGGCGGAGCAAAATATGTGCCCACTTGGCCCTTGCAGCCTATAATATCGAGAAGCACGTACCGGAAGGGCAAGAAAGACTGGATCAGGAAAATGTCGTAAGTAAGAGGCTGCGAGCCGATCTCAAGCACGATAGTATAAAGGTTGTGCCAGACGCTCGGTTTCCTCGCTAGCAGAAACAAGGCATACCCAAGAAGAATCGAGATAGTGTCAGAGGCTGCTAGAAAGACCGAGGATCTGCCAACAAGGCGCAGAAGGGCCACCGATTGTCAGAGTACTCGAGCAGTTTAAGTGTCGATGAAGCATGAATTTCGAACAAATCATCGTCCAGCCTCGATCGAAGGCGAAAATAAGGTGCATTCGGCCAGCCTGTCTCCGAAATCAAAACCCTGCTGGAGATTCGTTAAATGCTTCGATAATTCCGAAGGAGTCAAAGCGAGGGTTTGGGAGTAAGGCATCCACCAGTTGCCCGAAAACCAAATCAGTCGACACCTCGAGGACCTGATCATATTAGAGATCTGGAGCTTCGATCTCCGGAATGGGGACACGTAATACCGCTCTATGCAGTGGCGGCTGCACATCGATGGTCCCTCACTCTTGCAGCAGTGAGCCTAGAAGACGGTTGGCATAGATGACGAGCGAACCAAGGTTTACGATTTCCTATCGGGAAATAATGGATATGATCGGCTCACGTGTATGTTTCCAGGCACTAGCGTCTTGGGAGAATATACCGTCGCCAAGGACTGGAGCAGATGCCGAGTTTCTCGAAGCAGTCTTTCCCCAATCTTGAAACGCTGATATGGCAACTTGTTGGGTGTTATCCGGCTTCACGGTCTTGATCATATCGATGTCGAATAAGTTCTCCTCGAATGTCTTGTCATATAGCGGACATATGAATCGCACTCCCACTTTCGGTAAGGAACACTCCCATGCAAATATATTTGATAAAATTCTTAGCTCCAGAATTGCAAAGGTTTACTTACGATCATCGCTCGACTAGTCAAATTCATTGAGCTTGAACACGGTATGCACCCCTTCAGATTAGAACGACACTTAACAACCGCCAGGGAAACAATGCATTACGTCCTGCCGGCACACCGATGAACCTCGAG
>JAABUJ010006350.1_pt1 | contig 11463 bp, 10 predicted proteins | sample 5559131 | NCBI WGS metagenome assembly JAABUJ01 (sample SAMN10711875, study PRJNA513366) | rock metagenome | isolation source: Antarctica rocks | place: Antarctica: Victoria Land, Mt New Zealand nord | collected 2016-01-07 | reverse complement strand
GTCAATCACCACAAAGATCGGTACAATCACGTCGTCGTTCATCGGTCATCCCTCCGGTGATGGGTGGCGTAAGCACCCCCATTCTCCGCTATGGACCCGATGAACGACTACTAGCAATCACGGTAAGGTGGGAAACGTTCGATACTCCGTCGCCTACTGTCCGAAGCTCAGAAGAAACGGAAGCCTTGATCGAACGGCTCAACGACAATCTGCATGCGCGCATGGCGGGCAATCCGAATATCACCGACTCGCTCGCAACCTTGCACCAAATGCGTGCCGCCCGCGCACGTCACCTGCGTCGGCGCTAGATGCCGCGCGTTGTGGACACATCCGTTGTGCTTAAATGGGTAGTGCGCGAAGACTTCACGGATCACGCGCTCGCCCTCCGCAATGACAATCTACGGCGCAACGATCCGATCTACGCTCCTCCTCTTTTGATGTATGAGGCAACAAACGTCCTCTACGACTTCGCCCGCCGTCAGAATCTCACGGAACAATAAGCGGAACAGGCCATTGCGGACATCGCGGCGGTCGTCACGATTGTGCCCTTCGATCTGTCGCAACTCATCGGCGCGATGCGCATTGCCAGCCAGGCAAACAAGCAGGACACCTACGACTCACAGTTCCTCGCCCTCGCGCTTCATATCGGTTGCGAACTCTGGACGGCCGACCGACAGTACGAGCGCGCGGTCGGCAAACGGGTCTTCGCGCAGCGGCCTCGCCGCTTCACTTGATCGAGACGTTCCCTTGGGCCGAAACCGATTGAACGCAAAGAGGAAGGGGAGGGAACGACGATGACGGGAACGGAATTACCGCCCGAAGGACTGGATCGTGATAGCCTGATCGGGCCGGTTCGCCAAGCGCTGAACGACGCGACGGCTGAACTGATTGATTGGCGGCACGAGCCGTTGGCCTATACCGTCCGCACCCCGGTCTCCGGCGGGGTACACCGCCTCGCGGGGAGCGCCCGCACGCGCGACGGAGTGCGCCCCTGGTCCCTCGTCCTCAAGGTCACCTGCTCCCCGGCAGGGGGTGTCTGGCCGGATGGTCGGCGCGTCCCGGCAGGCTGGGGCGCGGATCCCACCCACAGCCAGTATTGGCGGCGCGAGGCGTTGGCCTACCATTCGGGGCTGCTCGACGACCTTCCGGGCGACCTGACCGCGCCGCGCTGCTACGGCGTGGTCGAGCGGGGGGACAATACAATCTGGCTCTGGCTTGAGGAGGTCCAGGAGGTCGAGCGGCGACCGTGGCCGCTGGCGCGCTACGGCGTGGCGGCGCGCCATCTCGGCCAGTTCAATGGCGTCTACCTGGCGGGGCGACCGCTTCCCACCCAGCCGTGGCTCAATCGCGGCTTTCTCCGCGCCTGGACAGCAGATGCCGCGCGCGTATCCGTTATTGAGCCAATCGCGCAGGCGGAGACGTGGGCGCATCCGCTCGTGCGCGCGGCTTTCCCCGATCCGGTAGTCGAGCGGTTGCTGCGTCTGCACACCGAGCGTGAGGACTTCCTCGCCGTGCTGGAGCGGCTGCCGCAGACGCTCTCCCACCTCGATGCCTTCCCCGGCAATCTCCTCGCGCGCCGTACTGCCGCAGGCGCGGAGCAGACCGTCGCGCTCGACTGGGCGTTCGTGGGCATCGCCGCAGTTGGCGAAGAGGTCGGCCATCTCATAGCGTGGAGTATGATGCTCGGCGCAGTCGCCGTGACCGAATCGGAGGAACTGCGCGCAATCGTCCTCGCGGGCTACCGGGAGGGTTTGCGCGAGGCAGGATGGCCGGACAGCTCGGTCGAACGCACGCGCGCAGTCGAACGCGGGGCGGCGGTCGCGGCGGCGCTGCGCTGGGCCTTGAGCGCGGCGAATAGCGCGGTGCGCCCTGCCTTCGATGCGCCCGCCCGCGCGACGATGGAACGGAGCACGGGACGGCCCGTTGCGGAGGGCATGGCACGGCGCGCCCGTCTCGTCTCCTTCCTGCTCAATTGGCTCGACGAAACTGCCACTCCGCTGGCGATGCACTGAGTGGGGAAAGGCAGCGTCACGCAGGCGTGATTGCCAGCACGCGGACAGGGCTACCGCTGCCGCCGACGATCTTCAAGGGCGCGGCGATGACGATGGCGCCGGTTGGCGGCAACTGGTCGAGGTTGCAGAGGCTGGCGAGGCCGAACTTTCCCGCGCCATGCATCGTCGTATGGTTCGGGAAGGGTGGATCGAAGCCGCCCGCCTGCCCGGCGTCCGTCCCGACCGTCTCGACGCCGACACCGAGGATGTCCCGCTCGTGGGCGAGGAATTCGGACGCGCGCCTGTGGAAGCCGGGCGTATGCGGGCCGTTCGCATCCTCGTTGAAGAACGCCGCAACCGTCGTCCGCTTGCTCCAATCCGTCCGCAGCAGCACCCACGCGCCCGACGGGATGCGGCCGTGCGCGCTTTCCCACGCGGTAATATGCTCCGGCGTGAGGAGGAAATCGGGGTCCGTCGCCGACTCTGCGGAGACATCAATCACGCAGGCCGGGCCGATGAACCGGCGTGCGGAGATCGTGTCGGTCGCGTTCTCCGGCAAGTCCTTGCCGGTGATCCAGTGGATCGGGGCATCGAAGTGCGTGCCGGTATGCTCGCCCATATGCAGGGTGTTCCAGTACCAACCAGGCCCTCGATCGTCGTAGCGCGAGATGACATCCACCGTCAGTCCCGGTGACGCGCCGAAGATCGGCGGCAGGGCGATCACCGGCGTCTCCGGACTGAGCGGCTGCGTGAGGTCTACGACCGTGATCCGCCCAGCGACAAGGTCGTCCACGAACTGCGTGAGCACATTGGACATCTGGCGCTCCTTCCCGTTGTCATTCGCGACATCTCTCTGCGGTGCGATGATTGCTGTGTCCGCGCATCATCCCCGCGTCAGCACGTTTTGTCCAGAGAGAAGCAACGAGCAATGAGCAACGAGCAATGAGGTGTTAGCGTACTCAGCAATCAATCGCTGCCCGCTGCTCGCTGCTCGCTGCCTGCTACTATGATGGAGTTTCCCGACAGAGGGACGAGCGAGCAACCGGCGGAACAGGAGGCACGGCGATGGAGATTGGTATTGGCTTGGATTTGACCCCGCGCATCACCTACGCGGAGCAGCGCGAGGCGATCGCGGAGGCGGTGCGGCTAGGCTACGCGAGCGCATGGACGCCGGCAGGCTTCGCGCCGGACGCCTTCCATACCTGCGTGCAGTGGACGGAGGCCGCCGACACGGCGGGAGATGCCAATTTCAAGACGGGCATCTCCGTCGTGCCGGTGCCGCTCTGGACGGTGCCGTCGCTCGCCAGCGTCGCGGCGACGACGGGGCAACTGGCGAGCGGCCGCTTCAGCCTCGGTATCGGCACCGGCAGTATCACGAGCGCGCCGTACCGGGAGAGTTTTGGCCTGCCCGCGTATCCGCCGATTGCTTTAATGCGGGATTATCTCGTCACGCTCCGTAAACTGCTCGCAGGCGAGCGGGTGGACTACACAGGGCGGACGGTGACGCTCAAGGGCGTGCAACTCGACTGGCCATGGGAGCGGCCACACGTACCCGTCATGCTCGGCGCACTGGGGCCGCAAATGCTGCGGTTGGCAGGCGCGGCGGCGGACGGCGCGGCCCTGAACTGGTGTACGCCGGAGCAGATCGCCTGGAGCCGCGAGCGCGTTGTAGAAGGGGCGACGCAGGCCGGGCGCGACCCTGCCGATATTCAGATCGTCGAGTATATCCGCGTCTGCGTGGATGAAGACGAGGATACGGCGCGGCGCGCCTTGACCCGCGCGATCATGGGCTACGCGCTTGCCCGGCCCAGCGCGTCGAAGGAGCAGGGTTACCGCGCCCACTTCGCTCGCATGGGCTTCGACGACGCGTTGACCGACCTTGAAGCGCGGCGTGAAAGCGGTGCGTCGAACGATGAAGTGGTCGAGGCATTCCCGCGCGATTTGTTGCAGATGGTTGGCTACTATGGCCCGGCGGCGGACGCAGCAGCGGCGTTCCGTCGTCTCGCTGTGGGTTTGGATGTCGCGCTCGTCCGCATCGTCCCCGCGCGGCCGGGCCTCGCCTCGGTGCTGAGCACCATCCGCGCCTGTCGCCCGGAATCCCGCGTGCATCCCTGATTGGCAAGTGAGCATCAACCCGCCCGTGGGATGACCCACGGGCGGTGTTCTCGCACGATGACCAGTCCCGGCCACTACGGCAGGGTGATGCCGATCGGCTGCGCGTTTGTCGCCGCGTTCACCCGTACCGCACTCTGCAACGCTGCGCAGCCAATCGTCGTCAGGTTCCTGTTCCCCCCGCTCGCCGTCAGCGTCAACGTCGGTCGCAGGGTGCCAGCCTACGAGCGATCATGGAAACGCTCGGTCACTCGCAGATCGCTGTGACGGCGAATATCTACGCGCATGTCGGAGAAACAGATCAAACGGGAGACGGCAGCGATGATGGACGCCGCGCTTTCGACGGGAACGTAGAGGGTGTGCGAGAAGGGTTCGCACAGTGGCCCAAGGGGTCCATCTCGTTGCCCACGACGCCCATTGCTCGCCCGAACGGTGTCATTGCAGGCCGATGCCGCCCCCGTATGGGGATGGCATCGGCCTGGAGGAAGACTTCTCATGCGCCCTCTGCTACGCGGACTTGAGCGTGTTGATCCAGAGCGGGGACGTGCGGTGCCAGTAGCAGGAGTTGATGTACGGGTTCTCCTCCGATGGCCAACCGGTCCAGTAGGTAGTATTTGTCGGGATGCGATGGAACCATTGCACGAGGCCGACGTCCGGTAGGTCCTTGATCCAGATCTCCATTGCTTGCCTGAAGAGCGGGAGCACCTTCGGATCGTCGCCACTGAGCGCGCCGATCTGGTCCACGAGCTTGTCGTACTGGTCGTTCTTCCAGCGATATGGATAGGTCGCCTGCTCGCCCGTGGGCTTGATATAGCGGCTGTGGTAGAGGTTTAGTGTATCGTACGGGTCGCGCACGCTGCCGCCGTGCCCCTGCATGAAGGCGTCGATGTTCCCGGTGCCGACAGCCTGCCCATAGGACGGCCCCTGGATGAGCTTGAATGAGGCATCGAAGCCGCCGACCCGCAGTTGCTGGCTGACGATCGGCGCGATGTCCTGGAAGAGGTTGCCTGGGCAGCTGATGACGAGCGAGACCGTCTGGCCGTCTTTGGTCCAGAGTTTGTCGCCGTTCTTCGTGTACCCCTTGCGCTGCATGATCTCGGCGGTCTTGTTGACATCGAAGGTGTTGATCGGCGCGGCCAGATCATCGACCGTCTTGAGGAACTTCTCCAGGGCGGGGAACTTCGGGAAGGGCAGGAGCGTGATCTCGCCCGCGCCCTTGTAGCCGAGCGAGACGAGTTGGTCCCGGTTAATCGAGTACGAGATCGCCCAGCGGATTTCGGGGTCGTTGAACGGCGGCTTTGTGTCGTTGAAGCCGAGGCTGACGGGCCACCAGTCCCGATAGCCATAGGGTGGCTTCGTGCCGGACCATGTCGTCAGTTTCGGGTTCGCTTTTGCGACGGCGATGATGTTGTCCGGCCGCAGGTCGATCGTCATATCGATCTCGTTGGTGATCGCCAGCTGCACCATTTTCGTCTCATCGGTGCCGGGGAGGACGATGATCCGCTCCGGCGCGGGCAGCGGGTGGAAGCCGCTCTTGGCTGCCCACCAGTCATCCCGTCGGTCGAAAATGCGCTGCTGCGGCGAGGAGAGGACAAGCTTCCACGGCCCCGTCGTCACCGGCCAACCCTTGGCGATATCGAGGTTGTTGAACGAACTCGCGTCCTGGTCCTTCCAGATATGCTCCGGCACAATCGGGACGCCGATGTCCTGATGGAAGGCGAAGTATTTGAAGAAGAAGCGCGGGTTCGGACTGTTCAGGGTAATCTTTGCCGTCAGATCGTCTGGTGTCGCGATATCTTTCACCCAAGTCTTCATATCGATGCCCCAGAGCAGCTTGTCCGCGTTGGTCTTGAGCATGGTGAGGGTGTAGGCGATGTCCTTCGACGTGAACGGCTGACCGTCGCTCCACGTCACACCCTTGCGGACATGCAGGGTGTACTCGGTGAAATCGGCGTTGTTCTCGTAGCTTTCCAGTTGCCAGGGGATGAAGCCGTCTTTGCATTGCATCCCGGGAGGGCCGCACGCGGCGTCCGTGTTGTAGGAGTTGTAGTAGTACGGTGCCTCGAAGGCATACGGGAAGCCGCTGGAGGTGTTAACGCCCGTGAGGAAGAATGGGTTGATGACGTTGTAGTCCGCCAGTTGGGTGCCCGTGATGCCGAAGATGAGCGTCTTGTTGCGCGCCACCTGCTTCAACGGCCCGCTCGGTGCCTGTGCTGCCGGGGTCGCGCCTCCTGTCGCAGCCGCAGGTGTGGCCCCCGCAGCGGCGGGCGTGGCGCCCCCTGCGACTGCGCTGCCCGTCGTCGCGGCGCTTGCGGCGGTCGGCGACGCTCCGCCGGTCGCCCCCGTCACCGGCGCCGCAGTCGGGGTCTTGCCGGCGACCGCCTGGAGGGTCGCATCCGCGTTACTGCTCGTGCTCCCGCCCCCACACGCCGCGAGGAGCGCCGCCACGCTCGCTCCCGCCACGCCGGCGAGGAATTTGCGCCGTGAGATGTTTTGCGCGTGTGCCATGAAATGCCTCCTCGTTTGTAGAACCCCTTCCGGCCGTCCAACACGTCCCGGTTCCCCTCTGTGCTGCTATGCACCTCCCGTCGTTGCCGCGAGCGGCGCTCGAAAGGTCTGGGTGATGTCACCGTCGAGGGTGTCGCCCGTGTCCCGGTAGAGGTAGCAGGCGACGGCTCGGTGCGCGCTCGTGCGGTAAAGCGGCGGCGCGCTTTCCCGGCACATCGGCATGACGTAGGGGCAGCGGTCCGCGAACTTACATCCCCCCTGTTCCCCTGCCCCGGCCTCGGACTGCGCTGCTGCGACGACATCCTCGCCCCACCGCCGGTCCGGGTCCGGCAAGGGGATGGAGGAGACAAGGAGTTGCGTGTACGGGTGCTGTGGGTCTTTGATGACCTGTTCCACGTCGCCGGTTTCCGCGACCGACCCGCGATAGAGCACGATGATATTGTCGCTCACCTGATACGCCGTCGTCAGGTCATGGGTGATGTAGAGGAAGGAGATGCCGAAGTCCCGACGCAGTGTATCCAGACTCTCCAGGATCGTCGCCCGCAGCGACGCATCGACCATCGAAACCGGCTCATCCGCGACGATCAGGCGGGGTTTGAGGAGCAGCGCGCGCGCGACAGTGATACGTTGCCGCTGCCCGCCGCTCAACTGATGCGGGTAGCGGCCCAGCGTCTCCTCGGGCCGCAGCCCAACCGTGCGCAGCGCGGTCTCCATCAGGTCGCGCGCCTCGGCCCGCGATGTGGCGAGATGGAAGCGCGCGATCGGCACGGTGAGCAGGTGATCGACCTTGTAGAACGGGTTATAGATCTCGAAGGGGTCCTGAAAGACGGCCTGGATTTCCCGGCGGAAGGTCTGCCGCTCCCGCGCGGAGAACTTGTGGATGTCCGTGCCACGGTGGCGTACCGTGCCTGTCGTCGGTGTCTGGAAGCCGAGGAGGAGACGCGCGAGCGTCGTCTTGCCGCTGCCACTCTCGCCGACGATCGCCGTGAACGACGGGACCGTCTCGCTGATCGAGAATGAGAAATCGTCGAGGGCGACGGTATGTTCCTTCTTCGGATTGCCGAAGATCTGCGTAATGTGTTGGGTCTCAATGAGCGCGGACATTGCCCCTCCGGATCAGTACAGGTGACAGGCGACCCAGTGGTCCGGGCGCACCTCCTGGAGTTCGGGGATCTCGACCGCGCACCGATCCATGGCGCGCGGGCAGCGCGGGTGGAAGAGACAGCCGGTCGGCGGATCGAGCAGCGAGGGCGCGAGGCCGGGCACCCCCCGGAAGACGCCCTTCTCCTTGAGCGAGGGCAGGCTGGCGATCAGCAGTTGCGTGTACGGGTGCAGCGGTTCCTGAAAGATTTCCCGAACCGGCCCGATCTCCACCAGTTTCCCCGCGTACATGACGCCGAGACGGTCCACGAACTGCGCGAGCAACCCCATGTCGTGCCCGACGAGGATCACCGACGCTCCCAGTCTTTGCTGCACGGCGCCGAGCGTCTGCATGACATGGCGCTGCACAACGACATCGAGCGCGCTCGTTGGCTCGTCCGCGATGATCACCTTCGGTTGGAGCGCGATGCCGAGCGCGATGCAGACGCGCTGCTTCATCCCGCCGGAAAGTTCGTGCGGGTAGAGATTCGCGGATTCTTCCCGCAGCCCGACCATGCGGAGCAGTTCGTTGATCCGCTCGCGGATTGCGAGATCCGTCGTGTCGTGCTCGTGGGCGCGGATGCTGTCGAAGAAATGGTCCCGTACGCGCCGCACGGGGTTGAGCGAGTTCATTGCGCCCTGGGGGATCAGAGCGATCTCCGCGAGGCGCACCCGCCGGAACTGCTCCTCGGAGAGCCGCGTGAGGTCCCGCTCGCCGAGGTGGATCGAGCCGCCCTCGATGTGGCCGGGCGGCTGGATCAGCCGCATGATGGCGAGCGCGGTCGTGGACTTGCCGCTGCCGGACTCGCCGACCAGCCCGAACCGCTCGCCCTGCCGGAGCGAGAAACTGACGCCATCCACTGCCTTCACGGGGCCGCGATCCGTCCGGTAGTAGACGCGCAGGTTCGCGATGCGCAGGACATCCGTGCTGACCGCCGCCGCGACGCTCATGTGGTGACCTTCCGCACGCGGGGATTGGCGATCTCATCGAGACCGACGCTGATCAGCGTGAGACTGATGAAGATGAGCGCGAGGAGGAGGATCGGCGTGATCCACCACCACCAGAGGCCGCGAATGAGGGCGTTGAACGAGAGGAACCAGTAGATCGTCATGCCCATCGTCGGCGCGTTCTGCGGCCCGAGCCCGAGCGCCTCAAGTCCCACGGATGCGAGGATCGCCGAGCCGACGGAACCGACGAAGCTCGCCGCCAGATAGGGGAGCAGGTTCGGCATCAGTTCGGCGAAGATGATCTCCGGCGTCTTCATGCCGGACATCTTCGCCATCTGCACGTAGGCACGCTCCCGCAGACTGAGCACCTGCGCGCGGATCGTGCGCGTCGGCCACATCCAGGCCAGCGACGCGACGACGAGCGCCATCTGCTCGACGGTGATGCTCCCCTTGATGCTCGAGGCGATGATGATGAGGACGACGAGGCCCGGCACCGTGAGGAGGATATCGGCGGTGGTGCGGATCACGTTATCGACGATGCCGCCGAGATACCCTGCCGTGAAGCCGAGGATGATCCCGATACCGACACCGACCGTCCCCGCGATGAAGCCCATCCGCATCGTCAGCGGCAGGCCGACGACCACTACCGCGAACAGGTTACGGCCCTGATCGTCGGTACCGATCGGGTAGGCGCGCGACGGATGCTGGTCTGGTAGGACCGTCGCGGGTTGCGCCTGCGCGGTGTCCACGAACAAGGGGCCGATGACACCGATACCGATCAGCCCGAGGAGCAGGATGAAACCGATAATGAGCGTCGGATTGCGACGCAGGTAGGCGCGGAAGGTACGGGCCCGTTCCATCCCGGCGCCGCGCGTCTGCACCGATCCTGCGGGCGGGGTGACAGCAATCGTTCCCACTGTTTCATGCTCCCTGATAGCGGATGCGCGGATCCAAGAGTGGGTAGACGAGATCGAGCACCAATGTTGCCAGCCCGAGTGTCAGGATCACCATAAAGACGACCCCATAGATGACGAAGTAATCCGACCCCTTGATTGCCGTGTATAAGAGCGAGCCGATGCCGGGATAGGTGAAGATGATCTCCACGATCAGCGAGCCCGAAACCACGCGCCCGATCGAGAGGGCGAGTGAGGTGTACTGCGGCAGCATCGCGTTGCGCAGGGCGTAATGACGGAAGATGAAATTACTGCGCAGACCGCGCGCTTCCGCGAAGAGCATGTAGTCCTCGCCCTCGGTCGTGACCATCATCGAGCGCATCCCGAGCGCCCAGAACCCCATCTCCACTAGCACAATTGAGCACGCGGGCAGGATGGAATGTTGGAGGATCGTCCCAATGAAGGGGAGGGAGAGGTTCGGCACCATGCCGGCCGGGTAGCCGCCATAGAGCGGCAGTTTCTTCAGTGTGAAGGCGAAGATATAGAGGAGGATGAGACCGAGCAAATAATGCGGGATCGCGGAGAGCGTCAGAAACGGCGAGGCGAGCGATTTGACCAGTTTCGGCGCCTTCGGCCAGGCCATCAACGCACCGAAAAGCGTCCCAACCGTGAAGGCGATCAGGGTGGAAACCGTGAGGAGACCGATCGTCCACGGGAGTGCGTTGAGGATGAGGTCGAGCACCTTCGCAGGATAGAGAGAGAGAGAGTAGCCAAAGTTGAAGGTGAAGATATCGCGCAGGTAGCGGAAGTACTGCATATACAGCGGTTGATCCAGGCCGAACTTCTGCTGATACGCTCGCACCATATCCTCGACGCCTGTCTGCACATACCCGCTCTGCACCGCCATCGCACTCAGCCGCTCGCGGATTGGGTCCGCAGACGAAAGGCGCGGGATGATAAAGTTCAGGGTGGCCGCACCCCAGAGCACGAGGAAGAAGAGGCCGATCCGTTTGAGGAGATACGACGCACGCACTGACATCCTCCCTCACCGTTCGCGTGGTCCCATCTCGCACACGAACCGAAACACGCGATCAAAACGGCCTGCAAGGGCGATGCAATGATGACGCCCAAAAATGGTATATAATTTCATAATATATAGTGGATTTAGGCGATGCACATGTGCTGCAACGGCTGATGGTGATGGACGAATCTCTAATAGCGAGAAGATACCAGAAGCGTAACGCGGGCGCAACCCTGCAATGAGCGCGATAAGTGCGTATAGCCTGGACGCGCCGGTTCGGGCGAGACCCGTGGCATGAGGCATGATTTGGTGATGACGAGTGGAGCATTCAGCGAGAGCATCAGGCCGATCCGGCCGCGACGAACCGATGAAGGCAGGGTACCGAAGGCGCGATCACCGCAGCGTGTGACTGTTGCTCACATGTGGAAGATAACGTGGCGATGTGGCCTCCCTGCGCGCGGCGTACCCGGACATGCGGTACGCGATCGAGGACGTGATCGCGGCGGGTGACAAGGTAGTGGGTCGCTATCGTGGTCAGGCGACGCACGCCGGCACCTTCGGGCACGTCGCGCCGAGCGACAAGCGGGTGGCGTACACGGAGATCAAGATCATACACATGCGGGATGGGAATCTGGCGGAGGCGTGGTCGGAAGCGGATGCGCTTGGTTTGATGCGGCAGATCTGCTCGCCCGCACGGTCGACGTAGCCCGCAATTTTGAGACAATACCGTGATTGCTAGTAGTCGTTCATCGGGTCCATATCGGAGAATGGAGGTGCTTGAACCAGCCATCACCGGAGGGATGACCGATGAACGACGACGTGATTGTACCGATCTTTGTGGTCATTGACG
>JAABUJ010006349.1_pt1 | contig 11464 bp, 10 predicted proteins | sample 5559131 | NCBI WGS metagenome assembly JAABUJ01 (sample SAMN10711875, study PRJNA513366) | rock metagenome | isolation source: Antarctica rocks | place: Antarctica: Victoria Land, Mt New Zealand nord | collected 2016-01-07 | reverse complement strand
AAACAGGTTTTTGCCTGTCGGTTTCGGCACCCGAGCTGGTCAAAGTCCCCCGCGCCTGGCTGGAGCACATGACCGACGCGCTCTGCTACGCCGCCTGAGCTAACCCGAACGGCCAAAGTCGAGCTAATGAGCGGAGGGATCATCTGCCGGGAGGGGGAAGAAGCAGATCGCATCCAGGCTCCCCGCCGCAACGCGGCAAAACGCTACGCAGAGAGCGAGTACGAATACGACGGGCGACGACACCGATGCCGCCATTCCCCGCTATTGGCGTGGAATTAGACGAGGAAACGACTGCTGGCCCCGACACGAAGCAGCTGGGGCGTCGGCGCCCATACGACATGTCGATACAGTCACTGCCAACGCTGTTCAACGCCACGACGTTACCAGGCAGCATCCCGATCGATTTGTGGGCCCCCCCCTCACGTCGGCCGAGCATTTTCGTGACCTCGATCCGACCCGCCAGGCTTTGGCCCTGATGATGCTCCTGTGTCCAGGTATTTATCTGCGGCCACGCGCCGTGGGCGCATTACGCCTCCACCGAGGGCCGGTCCCGAGTCCCAATGACACCGGCGGACGGTACCTGCTCGATCTCGAACAGGGCATACTCCACTGCCCGGCCGAGCGTGCGCTCATGGACACGCTCGCCAACGAGTCGACCGGACAGGATCGCCAGTCGACATACTGGCCGCTGGTACTCCCTGCGGAACTCGTCGGCTGGTTCCGACTGCACCTCATTCGAGTCAGGGCTATGGGTGTCTCGGTCGACATAGGCGACGCGGCGCTCTACCTCCAACCCACCCCCGGTGCCAGGCCGCGCCCGGCGACCGGACACGATCTAGAACTCTATTTCACGAGTCGAGAGACGGTGGGACGCACGCCCATCCCGGACGATCTCCTCTCGCACGCCGAGATGCTCACCTACCAGCAGGGCTCGCGGATCTGCCCCGGCATCCTGTGCCACCTGAGCGGGACGCACCACCCGCGCTACGACGCGATCGCGCCCTATCAGCGCCCCCGACACACGACCCGGCGGGACGCGGCGCGCCAACTCTGCTCATCCGTCGCCGCCGAGGTGGTCGCGCGCTTCGCCGCTGCGCCGCCGATCCTCGCGCGGTTTGCGGATAGGGGCGAGCGCCTCACCATCTGGATCGGGGAAGGACAATTGGCAGGGAAGACGGTCACGCACCTCACCCTCGACGAACGCTGTGGTTCGCCCACGGTACCGGAATTATCGACGATCGCGCGCGCCTGGCATACCGCGCTGCACGCCGTAGAGGAGGGGGACGAGTTCGCGCTCATGCGAGCGCTCACCACCGTCGCCGAGATCACCAGCGGATTACGTCGCGACGAGTTGCGCTATCGTCGGCCCGCCGATCTGAGCCGCGATGCCGAACAGAATCTCTGGTTGCGTGCGTCCCGAAAAGGGGCGGGAGACATGAATCGGCGCTGGGCGCACGTCCCGATCGTGGGCATCCTCGCCGACCTCCTCTCCGCGGCGGAGCGTCACTCGAGCGGGGGCGCGCCCGATGCACGCCTCTTCGAACTCGACGCGCCGATCGCGCGAGCGCCGGGGAGCCGACATGCTATCAGCACGTTCATCCTGGATCACTACACCGAACTCAATTGGGGCCCGCACGAATGGATCGTCGGCCAGTGGGTGCTCGGGCACGAGATCGACGGATATCCGATGCTGCGCGATGACGAGACGAGTTATTCGACCCTACACCAAATCTGGGCATCGCTGCTGAACCGCTACACACGGGCGCTCGAGACGGAGGGGGTTGATGGACAACGATAGCGACATTGAAGGGGCGAGTCGGGATAATACAGCGAGGGACAGCACGCACGGGGGACTCGCCCGAGTCGCCGATCTGCTCATCGAACGTTATCGTCAACAATCGTCGCTGCGGCACGAGTTGGCAGCGCACATGGCGGAGTTCCTGCGCCTGACTCGCTGGCCAGGGGATGAGCAGAGTCGGCACGAGCGTATCCGGGAGTGGGGGCGCGCGCTCGCACGGATGTCGGGGGGAGCGACCAATGACGAAGCGCGCGAGGTCGTCCGCACGACGATCGCCCTGCTCGCCCGGTTCGGCCTGCTCGCTACCGAATATGAGGTACAACTCCCCGAAAGCGATCCGGCCTCGGCTCGCGCTATCGCGGAGCTGGGACAGATTGACGATCCGATCGGGGCAATCGCGCTGCAACGCGCGCAGCGGGATATCGTGACGGCTCTGACCACCAACCCTCTTGACGTGGACAGACTGGAAGGTACTGTCGCGGCCAGTCTATGCCTGGCATTCGCGGCGAGCGACGCCATCGCGACGCTCGCCGCCGCGCGCTGGGACGATATAGACTGGGGGCGGATGGTTCTGGCGGTGCCGAGAGCCGTCCTGCGCCGCGGCCACGTGGTCGCCGCCAGCGCCAGATACGTGGTGCTTTCACCACTCACCTGCCTTGCTCTCGCCGCACTCCACGCCAACCGGCGGGGCGATGAGCGCATCTTCGCCTCCTCGGCGACTTCCGCTGATACGGAAAGCAGCGCCGCGCAGATTACCGCCGCCCTACGCCGCCATGGCCCGACGGAGGCCCAGCATCGTCCCGTGGTCTCGCGCCTCGCCCGACAACTACTAGCCGGTTGGGTCGTGGAGGCGGCGATCGACGATGTCGAGGGGTTCACGCCGCTCGATAATGACGACGCGCTACAAATACTGGTCGATTCCCACTTCGCGGCCGATCTCCCGGTCGATTATCGCGGGGATGAACCCCCCTCGCACGGGCGGGCGCGATCGACGCCATTGCCCGCGTCGATCGTGAAGTGTATCGCCAGCGTCCAAGACGCCCTCCCGAAGAAGGGCAACCTGCGGAGCAAGGTGCAGCGGAAGGATGCGGCGAAGCTGCTCCACCGGCAGGCAGCGGAGCTGCTGGCGGAGGCGCTGGCGGAGCCTACCCCGCCCGACCCGGAGGCTCTCTACCCGGCGCTGTTGCTGCTCTTCAGACGGATCGACGAACACCGTGACGCCGCCACGCGGCGGTACTGGGCGCTGCTCGCCAACACCGCGTGCGTGACGTGCTTCCTGGCGTATCGAATCGAGCGGCAGTCGGGGAGCGGATGGCTGGAGCGTAGCAAGGTTCCCAAGCAGCGAGGCCAAGCGGCCCGCAGGACGAAGTTGGTCGCACCCGAGACGATCCGAGAATATGCGAAGGTGCTCTACCGGGCACTCCAGGCTATCGGCGATCTACCGCTCACGCGCTGGTCCGACACCGAATGGGCGGCAATCGAGAGCACGGCATCGAGATATTCGACGATCCAACATAGGCACACCATTATCGGTCAACTCGGCGATTTCGCGCGCGAGCAAATTGGCACTTCGCTACAGGTGGGATGGCCTCGTAGGCGCGACGGCAGGCAGAATGTCAGCGTCACTCTACCTCGACCCGGTCAGATTATCGGCATGTTCGAGGAGTTAAAGCGTAACCCTGACAGAGGCGAGGATGCCCTCCTCCTCGTGTCCGCGATGCTCGGATTCGGACTGCGCGAGGCCGAAGCCGCCCATCTCTTCGCGTCCGAGATCGATGGCGCAAGCGCCTACATCGCGCCCGACGCCGCCAAGGGGGGCAAAAGCCGTCGCGCGCCGCTCGGCTGGTTGCCGCAGATCGGGCTCGACGCGCTCGAGCAGCGGCAACGCGCGGCGGTGGCGGAAGACAAGAAGAGCGAGCCGTGGCTCCTACATAATGTTAAAGACTACAAGGCCACCATCTCTTTCGTCCAGCGAACGATGGCGCGCTGGGGCTTCCACCCCCATACCCTGCGCCACTGCCACATCACCTGGTACCAACTGGCGGTAATCGCCTATCGCCAGGAATCAGCATATGCATGGCCCACGTGGGTGCTCGCTGCGGCCCAGGAGCGCGATGCGCTCAGGACCGTCGCGCTCGGAGCCGGCCATAGCACCACACGCACGACTCGTTCCGTGTACACACAACTCCATTTCTGGCTCATCGCGAGGGCTTGGCGCCAGCGAGAGGAAGCGATACTCACGACCATCGTGTCAAAACGCGCCCTTGGTAACGCCCTGGCTGTCTCGCCAGGACGTTGGGACCGAGCGCTCAGGGCGGCACTGGATATCCCGACGGATCACGGCGTCCCGGCGCGCATCACGCTAGCGGAAGCGTTTGAAGGCTGGAAGGTGTTGGGCTGAACCAAATAGGTCATAACGATTCAGACCTCGCCAGAACCTGGTGGGTCTTGCCGACATTCGATGATCCGGATTCGGCTTTTCCTGGGCGGTAGCGCGCGTTTCTAGCCGTTGGGGACGACCTAGCGACAGCGCGCACCCGACGCGGTCGATCCGCCTGCGCCAATGCACAAAATGAGCGGAAGGTGATCATCGAATGTCGGCAAGACCCAACCTTGTTGACACATGTTTGCCGTTAACGGTGGCAGGAAAACACGGTGCTAACGCGACAGCATGTGAGCGCTGGTGCCGGAAATCCCGGTTGGCCACCCCCAATTCTCTGCCAGTCTCAAGTGCAAACATGTGTAAGGTAAGCCGTGGCGAGGTTTGTAACGATTGAGGCTGCTTCGTTCAACAAGCACAGCGGATATGTCCCCCGCACATCCCCTAACGATCGATTAGATCGTCTCGGGGCTCACGCCATGTGTGGCGGCGAGGTCGTTCATAGTTTCATGCTGCGCGCGGAGCGCACGGCCCCTTCTGACAACGATTAATGATCCCGCTTCATACGACCCTATGCGATCAACAGCAGTTGAGCGCGATGGCTCACCTATCAGGGACGACTCGTAAACTTGCGCTTCGAACCGTCGATTAGGCTGTGAGAGAAACGGCTGTATACCAAGCTGGCCTCCCGCACGCGCTGCATCTATCACAATCGTCTTCTGGGTGTCGCCGAATGGCTCCCCCTCAACGCCCTCGCCTTCCCGAACTAGCACAAGGGCCCAGTAAGATGCTAGCGACCATGTGAGAACCTCTCGTAACCGGGCCGAGATCACAATCGCTGTGGTCGGAGCCGGGGTAGCGGCCGGGACAGTACGGAAGGCACCAGAAGAGCAGAGCTAACCGTGCCAGCCGTACGACTATATCCGTCAGGGACAACACAGCGATAGTCGCCGCAAAATGCCAACAAGAACGTCAGAGAAATCCTCGGGGGCGCGATGGCGGCGACGGTTTTGCGTTGGTCGGGCGTGGGACGGCATACTGCTCGCAGTGGGCTACGGGGTGCGATCGTGGAGGGATACGCCAGAGGCGGGGGGGCGCGAACGCGCCACCGCCGACGATCCCCAGCGCCGCGAGGCGCTCGCCGCCGCTCAATCGGCGGCGGACACTTCCCCCATCTCCGTCGCCAACGCCCGGCCTCCGCCCGCCGTCTCGACCCGCCCCGCCGGGGCGCTGTGCGGCGCGAGGGCGCGCAGCCCGGAGAGTAGCAGGAAGCCATACCCCACTTTCGCCGACACGTCGAGCACGGCGATCAGCAGCGTCTCCCACCCGCCGCCGTACAGCCGGAAGCCCTCGGTCCCCAGGATCCAGACGATTGGATAGGCGAGCCAGAGCACGGTCAGGAGCCCCGCCTGACGCTGCCAGAGCGCGTGCTCATCGGCGCGCTGCCGGGCCGACTCGGCGCGCAACGGCCCCCAGATCATCGCCAACACCGCCAGGAATGCCCCACAGCTGACGATGTACCAGATCCACTTGTGTGCCCCACCGGAGAGTCCCGCGAACAGACCGGTGAGGATCATCACCACGTCGGTTCCGAGCAGGCCCGCCACGAACCCCGGCTGCTCCCGCGCCTTGGAAAACATCGCCAGCGTGGCCAGACCGAGCAGCAGCAGCGGCGTGGTGAGACTCCAGTCGATATAGCGCGCGAAGAAGAGCTCGCGCCCTTCCGGCACCCGGACCTGCCCCTCGCCGAGCGCCATCGCCAGATAGCTGATCCCGGCGATCAGGGCGATGAATACGCTGGACACGTAGTGGTGGCGATGCTCCTCCCTGGCACTGCTCCCCATGAACAAGAATGCGAGCGCACCGAGGGCCATCCCCGCCAGCCCGATCCAGAACCAGGTCTGCTCCATCGTGGTCAACACCGCAGCCGTCTCCTCGGGGCGTTCGTAGCCCCACGCTCGCGTCGTTCCCCTGACGCCCGGAAAGCGTACCAAGACCGCGCCTGCGGCGCGTTAATAGCGCCTTAAATGTCGGTGAAAGAAGAGTAAACGACCGCCCACTCAGTCGGTGAGGAGCAGATCGGCGAGGCTGGCATGGAACGGCGAGAGGAGCTGCACCCCATCGGGGCGTACCACCACATCGTCGCAGTGGCGCAGCCCCCCGCGTCCCTCGATATAGATGACGGGTTCGATATTACAGGCCATGCCATCCCGCAACACATCCTCAGAGCAGGGGTGCAGGCGTGGCAGATTCCCGTGGTAGATCGCGCCGTAGCCGATGCCGTGGCCAAGTTGGTGCGTGAAGGCCGCCCCAAAACCGGCCGCGGTCAGGTGATCGCGCGCAGCGCCAGGGCGCGCGCGTCGAGCACGGCCTCGTACATCGCGAGCTGCTGCCCATTCGGGCTGCCGAGGAAATAGGTTCGTGTCAGGTCGGTCCAGAAGCCCTCGACGTAAGAATTGAGATGGACCAGGGCGAAGTCGCCGGAGGCCAACGACCGCGCGCTCGTCAGGGCATAGGCGCGATCGGCGTCGGCGGAGCGCGGACCGGCCATGCAGAAGGCCCGCCCGCCCGCCCGCTGGACTTCGGGCTCCCGCAGTCCCGCGATCTCCAGTTGCGCCTGGGCCGCCGCCGCGACCTGGACCTCGGTCGCGCCGACATGGATCGCCGCGCGCGCCGCGCCGAATGCGCCATCCGCGATCATGCAGGCGCGCGCCAGCAGCGCTTGTTCCCGCCCCGTGAGGATCATGCGCTGCCGCTCGAGCAGGGCCGTCGCGTCCCAGAAATCGGCGTCGGGGAGGGCCGCCTTGTAGAGACCGAGGGTCGCCCCGCTGTCGGCGGCGAGGGCGACGTAGGGCACCGGGGTGAAGCCGAACGCGCCCTCGTAGCCGATCGATGCCCGCCCGAGCCCCAGGGCGCGACCGGCCTCGATCAACAGCGGGTGCGCCGCCTCGTCGCTGTTGCCGAGGTGATCGAGGGTGATCGAGGGTGATCGGGCGAAACGTGGTGATCCGCGCGTCGTCCACCCACCCGCGCCGCGCGAGATCGCGCTCGTCCTCCGGCACGATCAGGGCGATCTCGCCGTCGCGGGTGAGCAGCGCGATCGCAGTCCCCAGCATCGGCCAGTAGCCGGTGAGGAACAGGACGTTGTGCGGCAGGCGACAGCAGACCGCATCGAGGTTGGCCGCGTCGAGTGCCCCGGTTAATCGCCCGAGTCGTTCCGCATCGCGTTCCATGCATGTCCTCCCGAATGGGTGGGCCGCTACCCGTGGGCCACCGCGAACAAGCCGACGATCCCCGCCGCGTACAGGATCAGGACGACCAGCGAGTCGATCCCCATGCCGAGCACCAGGCGGCGCGGGCGGAAGATCAGCCCGTAGAGATAGACCGTCGTCAAGAGGATGCCGAGCCCCGCCAGGTAGATGTCGGTCGTCTGGGCCTGCGGCAGCACCGCCTGCCCCGACAACAGCGACGCCACGAGGAAGAGGACCGGCAGGAAGGCGTTGCCGCCGAAAATATCGCTGAAGGCGAGCTGGTAGTCCCCCAGCTTGACGGAGGTGAGCCCGGTGGCGAGCTCCGGGATCGCGGTCGAGGCGGCGAGGATGGTCGCGCCGAAGAGGACACCGCTCAGGCCGATATGGTTGGCGATCTGGTCGCCGCTCTTCTCCAGGAGCACCCCCGCCACCAGCGTGACCAGCGCCGCCCCGGCGAAGACGAGCGCGGTCCGCGCGGTGCTGTGGCCCTGGTCGTTGGCCTGCTGCTTCTGGTGTCCTTGTGCCTGCCCCTGCCGTTCCTGGCCGCCGGGGGCGTCCCCCTGGGCCTGCCAGGGGAGATCGGTACGGGCCTTGCCGACCAGCCAGAGGCCGACGATCCACAGCGTCGCGATGAGGAGACCGCCCGGGGCGATCCGGGCGACGATCAACGATGAAGGGAGTTGCTTGCCCATGATGGCGACGGTCAGCACGGCGGCCACCAGGATCCCCTCCAGCACGGTGACGAGCGAGGCCGCCTGGTAGGAGAGCGACCGCTCGCCGCGCACCCCGAAGCGGTCGAGGGCAACCAGCACGACGGTCTGGATGGCGATCCCGCCGAGGATGTTGCCGATGGCGATGCCCAGGTTGCCGGCCAGGGCGGCGCTGACGGTGATGGCGAGTTCGGGCAGGTTCGTGGCGATGGACAACAAGATCAGCCCACCGAGCGCCTGCCCGAGGCCCAGGCGCTTGGAGAGCACGTCGGTCGTGTCGGAGAGCTTGACACCCGCGATCCAGACCGCCGCCGCCGCCCCGACGAAGATGAGCAGCAGGACCGGCAAGGGCAATGCGTCGAACATTTGGCTTTCCTTTGCTTTCCTTGTACCTACCACGCCGGGCCGGCGCTGCCAGGAGGGCAGCATTGTGGCCGCCGCCGGGTGCTACCCTGGCATCACCGCGTGCGCTCGACGACGTGTCCTGCGGTTGGCTGCGCACCGGCGGCGCTCCCGGATACCGCCCCTTGCGCTTCCTGCTGTTGCCCGGTCACTTCCCGCCGCTGCGCCTCCCCGAGTTCGCGCCCGAGGAAGTAGTTGAGCACCGTCCGCAGGATCACGATCGCCGCCAGGAGTTCGATATCCTGGAGCGTCGGGTTCAGCGCGGTGCCCAGGATGTCCGCGCCGAGTTGGAATTCGAGGGCCAGCGCGAGCGAGCGCCCGAGCGACAGCCGGATCGCCTCCTTCGGCACGTTCTCCCCGCCGGTGCGGACGAGGTCGACGGCGTAGCTGATGAGCCCCCGGACGATCGCCACCAGGACCACCACCCCACCGGCCAGATTCGCCAGGAAGATGGCCGCCCCGAGTACCGTGGGCAGGAGCTGCGACGCGTCGAGCCACCCCTGGAGCGCGCTCGGGGCACCCGCGAGCACGGCAGCCGCGACCGGTGCCGTCGGGGCAGCAGCGCCGCTCAAGGACAACGCGTAGCAAGGCAGATGGACCATCATGCGTGCCGGTCTCCTTCGGGTCCTGCGAAGCGTTGCGCCGCCCAGCTGGCCGCGCGCTGCGCTACCACCAGCGCCACTAACATCGCCAACGCGACCAGGAAGAGCCCGACCGCTTGCTCCTTGCGCTCGAAGAAGGCGAACCCGAGCGCGGTGGAGATCGCCGGGGGATGGACCGTGTTCAGCAGGACGAGGGCCACGATCGTGGTGACCATCGCCGTGGCACCGGCCAGATAGCCGGGCCCCATGAGGGCTGCCGCGCCAACGCCCAGCGCGACCCCCACCAGGTGCGCCGACACCATCACCCGTACACCGTTCATCGGATGACCGGGAGCGCGATAGATCAGGAAGGCGCTGGAGGCCAGCGAGGCGAAGAGGACCCGCTGATGGCGCAACTCCTCAACGAGGAAGGTCGTGCCGAGCACGATCAGCGTCGGCAGCACCGCGAGGGCCAGCTCCCTGGGCAACCGCCCACGCCGCCACCAGACCCCGCCGGGTGATTTCCGCCCTGCTGCGGGCTGTCCAGCGCGCGGTCCGTGCGACATGGCGCTGTTCCTCACTACCCGGCGTAGTCCGGGGACGACCGGGGCGCTGCGGCCTGGCGCCTCGAGCTTGGCACTCTGCGGGTTGCAACACCCCACGAGCGGGCACGGGCCCCCGGCTGGGGGTAGCCAGCAGCGGCACCGGCGCGGCCCCACGCCCCGGCCTGGGCGCACGGAGCCGCGAAGCGGGGCCACCGGGTGGTGGCCCCGCGTGGCGCGGCTACCGGCGTTACGGGGTCGGCTTCTGGCCGAGGGTGACCTGGATCGTCTGCTCCTGCCCGTTGCGGTTGATCTTCACGGCGACGGCGTCGCCGGGCTTGTACTTGGTGGTCAGGGCGTTTTGCAAGTCCTGGAGGGCGTGAACCGGCACGTCGCCGAGCCCGACGATGACATCACCCTGCTGGAGCCCGGCCCCGGCGGCGGGGCCGTTCGGGTCGAGTTGGCCGATCACCACCCCCTCCTGGGCCGTCAGGCCGAGGCTCGCGGCGATGGCGGGCGTGACCGTCGCGCTCCCGATACCGAGGTAGCCGCGCGTCACCATGCCGTTCTGCCGGAGCTGCTGGGCGATCAGCTTCGCCCTGTCGATGGCGATCGAGAAGTTGATCCCCTGCGCCTGCGTCGAGCCGAGGGTGTTGATCCCCACGACCTCGCCCTGCATGTTGACGAGCGGGCCACCCGAGTTGCCGGGGTTGATCGCCGCGTTGGTCTGGATGAGACCGTAGAGGGTCGGGCCGGCCGTGTTCGGCGGGCACTGTCAAGTTGAGCAGATTTGACGGTAATGATGGCAGCAAAGTGGGGGACACCCCCCGCTCACAGCCGATTCTTAGCCTGCAAGCACAGTATTTGGGGCGATAATCAGACCTCTGTGGGGAGATTTTGTTCAGTCAAAACTTAACGTGACAGTACCCGGCCGCGGGCTCGCCCAGCACGTCGTCGCCAGCGGTGCGGCGGTCTACGAGGTCAACGCGCGCTGGACAGCCGCTGGGCGGCGGCGGGCTCGCCGCCGCGACAAGAACGATCGGCTGGATGCGCAGGCGGTCGCCCTCTATGTCTGGCGTGAAGCGGCCGTGCTCCCGCATATTGTTGCGGAAGACGACACCGCGATCCGCGAACTGCTCGTGACCGAGCGCGAGGATCGCGTCGCGGAGGCCACGCGGTTGCGGAACCAACTCCACCAGCTCGTCCTCCACCGCGATCCCGCGTATGCGGCCCACCTGCCGAGCCTCCGTTCACAGGCTGGCCTCGCCATCCTCGAAACCTACACGACCGCCGATAACGACCCGCTCCAGCAGCAGCGCGTGGCCGCTGTCCGGCGGGTCGCGCAGCGGCTCCGCCTGGTCGCGGCGCAAGCCAAGGCGCTCGCCACCGCGATCCAGCACCTCGCCGCGCCACGTTTTGCGCCACGCACGGCGCTCTGCGGCGTCAGCTTCCTGACCGCTGGGGCGCTCGCGGGGATGCTCGGGCCGGGGAACCGCTTCAGCACCGACGCCCAACTCGCGGCCTTCGCCGGGGTGGCCCCAATAGAAGCGTCCTCGGCCGAGCGCGTGCGCCATCGGCTGAATCGTGGCGGCAACCGCCGCCTGAACGCTATCCTCTATCGGATTGCCCTCGCGCAGTCGCACGCCCGGCCATCACTTCAGGGGACACATATTGGTACGGTGATTGCTAGTTACTCATTGTGCTAGATCGTCTGGCTCGTCAAGAGGAGGCCTCCGGGGTAGGATCGGGTTGCTGAGACGCCGACCGCTACCGAGGAGGCAGAGGGATGATAGAGAACTT
>JAABUJ010006346.1_pt1 | contig 11468 bp, 12 predicted proteins | sample 5559131 | NCBI WGS metagenome assembly JAABUJ01 (sample SAMN10711875, study PRJNA513366) | rock metagenome | isolation source: Antarctica rocks | place: Antarctica: Victoria Land, Mt New Zealand nord | collected 2016-01-07 | reverse complement strand
TCCGAGACCGTTTTCTACCGCTGGACGCGCGTCGAGTACACGCGGCACCGGCCGGACACCGCACCCAGACAACTGCACTCCCCTCACGCAAACCAAAGCTTCGTTCTCTCCGACAGACTGCTAGGGGCATGATTATTCAATCCGCTCTTTCGCGCGAGACACTGCGCGACGCTCACGACGCCGCGCGCGGGCTGGCTCTCTTGCGCGGCGTCCTCGACGACGCGCCTGGCCGCGCTGTGCTAGCCCTGCTTGCCGCACTGGCGATGTCCGAACCCGACGCGGTGGCCGTCGCCAACGCCTACACCGATGCTTTCCGCGCCCTGGCCGCAGCGGCGAACGACGATCCGTTCGCCGATTTGCCCGACGCCTGGCAGTCCCACCTCGTCGCGCGCCTGCTCGACGATGACAATCCATGGAGCGCCCAAGCCGAGACAGCGCGCGCCAGGGGCGTTCGCTCATCGGAGTCCGCCGCCGACGCCATCGCGCCAGGGCTGCGGGCGGCGGCGCGCCAAGAGTTGCGGGCGCTGCGTCTGCTTTACGACCTCGACGCCGCGATCCTCTGTGACCTTGCGCGCATGGCTGTCGAGGGGACTATGCCGGTCCTGCGGGACGTGTGGGTACCGTGGCGTGAGCTATCACCGCCCTTATATGCACATAACTATTTGGACCCACGATCCGCGATGGCGCGACGCCTGATCGACACGGCAGCTTGGGGGGATCTCGTCGACGACCTCACGGCCCATTGGGCGCGCCATGGCACGGGCATGCCGGCGCGCTATCATATGTTGCGGTGGGAGCGGCGCGGCGTCACCAGCGTGAGCGGGCATGGGTTGCGGCCCATCGCACACCCTGATCCTGCACGGCTCGATGGGCTGATTGGGTACGAGCGCGAACAACGGCTGCTGGCGTCCAATATCGAACGTTTCCTGGCTGGCCTGCCCGCGCAGCACGCCCTCTTGTACGGACCGCCTGGTACCGGCAAGTCGTCGACGGTCAAAGCGCTCGCCAACCACTATGCCCCACATGGGCTGCGTCTGGTCGAGTTGCGTAAAGGCGATATCGAGGACCTGCCGGCTGTCGCGGCGGCAGTGCGTGGGCGTGCGCCGCATTTCCTCATCTATGTTGACGACCTTTCTTTCGAGGAGCACGAGACCGCGTACAAGGCGCTCAAAGCCCTGCTCGAAGGGACGGCTGAGGCGCGGCCGGATAACCTGATCCTCTACGCTACTACTAACCGCCGCAACTTGGTCCGCGAAACGTTCGCTGAGCGCGGCGCGCCGGGCGACGACCCTCATGGGCGCGACACGATGGGCGAGAAGATCTCGCTGGCCGCGCGCTTCGGGTTGCGCGTGACCTTCGCCGCCCCCGACCAGGAGCGCTATGTGGCTATCGCCACGGCGCTGGCGCGCGGGCGTGGGCTTACCTCGCTGGATATCCCGGACGATGAGTTGCGCCGCCGCGCCCTGCTATGGGAGCGCCAACATCCCGGCCGATCGGGGCGTACCGCGCGCCAATTCGTCGACGATCTGGAGGCCGAGCAACGTAGCCTATAGCCCTGTCGCGCGGTCACACGGGTTCGTGCGCGGCATCCTCTTTGAAACGGCGGGCGAAGGCGATGCGCTCATGCAGGGGCGGATGGCTGTAGAGCAGGTACTTGACCAGGGTCGGCGGCGCAGGGTCGGCCAGGTTCATGCGTCCCAGCTTTTCCATCGCCCCGATGAACGCGTCGGGGTCGTGGGTCAACTCGAGCGCGTAGCGGTCGGCCGCGCGCTCAACCAGCCGCCGTGACCAGGCGTTTTGCAGCGGGGACAGCACGAGTGACGCGCCGCCGGCGAGCAGTAGGAGGGCTGGTAGCGCGGCGACATCCCCGACGCCTTGCTCAGGGTCCAGACCGGCGTGCGGCCCGATGCGGGCGAGCAGCGGGGGCGCCAGGCGTTGCACTGCATAAGTCGTCGCGACGGTGGTTAATGCGCCGACGCCGATGCCCTTCCATAGATCGCGGTGGACCTGGTGTCCCAGTTCGTGTGCGACGACGACCGCCACCTCGTCCGGTGTGAAGGCGTCGAGCAGGGTATCGCCCAGGACGATGCGCTTGGTGCGGCCGAAGCCGGTGAAGAAGGCGTTGGCCTTGTTTGTCTGGCGGCTCATGTCCATCTGTAGCACATCGGCCACTTCCACCCCTTGCGCCGCGGCCAGTCTTTTCATGCGCTCACCCAAGGCGCGGTCGCGCAGCGGCTCGAACTTGTTGAAGATGGGCAGGATTAGCACCGGGACAAGGCCGCCCAGGACAACCGAGAACGGCACGACGGCGGCGGAGAGCAACGCCCACCAGGAGCGCGGGTAGCGCCGGATGAGCCAGTAGACGCCTTGGGCGAGCGGCGCGCCCAGGGTCAGACCAACCGCGAGACCCTTAAGTTGGTCCGTGAACCACGCTCGCACGCCCTGGTTGGATAGCCCGAAGCGCCGCTCGACGAGGTGGCCCCCAAAGAAGGACAGCGGCAGCGACGCGAGGAACGAGAGCACGGACACGGCGACGGTGTAGGGCATAACGGGATCAAGCTTGCGCGGCGCCACGCGTGCGGCGCGGTCGCGCAGCCAGGCCGATAAGCCCGTGGCGAGCGCCACGACGCTCATCAGCCCGGACCAGAGCATGCCAATGAGGGTTAGCCACTCGTGGAGGCGGCTGTAGCGCCGCGCCCGCTCATACGCGGCGTCATCCGTGTAGATGGCGCCTTGGTCAGATTGCCCGCCGGTATCGTTATCGTTATGATGTTGTCGCCACATACCCCTGCCATTCGTCGAGCGCGCTATACAGTGTAGGTCCTATGATGGGTGCAGGAAGCGTGCCGCATGCGCGTCCCTATGCCCGTACGTCGATCACCACACGGCCGCGTACCTGCCCCTTGAGGATCTCCCCGGCCAGACGTGGCACGTTGGCAAGTGGTACGACCTGTGTGATGCGGTCGAGCGTAGTGGTGGGTAGGCCGCGCGCGAGGCGTTCCCAGGCCGCGCGGCGGCGCTCCGGCGGGCACTGCACCGAGTCGATGCCCAGCAGGTTGACCGCGCGCAACAGGAAGGGGATGACCGTCGTCGGCAGGTCGCTCCCGCCGGCCAGGCCGCACGCGGCCACGCTGCCGCCGTAGGCGGTCGTACGCAATAGCGTAGCTAGAGTCGAGCTTCCCACCGTGTCGACCCCGCCGGACCAGCGTTCGGATTCTAGTGGGCGGTTTGAGGGCGCGGCAAGTTCGTCGCGTCCCACAATCTCCGTCGCGCCGAGACTCGTGAGATAGTCGCGCAACGTGGCGCGGCCGGTCGAGGCCGCCACGGTGTAGCCGAGGTGGGCCAACAATGCAACGGCGACGCTGCCCACCCCACCGGCCGCCCCGGTCACGATGACGGGCTTTTGCCCCGAGTGCTCGGGACGCAGGCCGTGCTCTTCGAGCGCCATTACCGCGAGCATGGCGGTGAAGCCGGCCGTGCCGACGCCCATGGCTTGTGCGAGGCTCAAGCCCTGAGGCAGCGGCGTGAGCCAGGCGCCCTTGACGCGCGCCATGCCGGCGTAGCCGCCCCAGTGGCGCTCGCCGACGCCCCAGCCCGTCAGCACGACCTCGTCGCCCGGTTCGTAGTCGGGCGATTGCGACTCCATCACCGTGCCGGCGAGGTCGATTCCGGGGACCATCGGGTAGGCGCGTACGATCTTGCCCTGTCCGCTGACGGCGAGGCCGTCCTTGTAGTTGAGGCTGGAGTAAGCCACGGCGACGGTGACGTCGCCTGCGGGCAAATCGTCGCGCGACAGTTCTTTGATCGACGCGTGGACGGTGTTGTTCTCCTGGTCGAGCACCAGGGCCTTGAAATGATCTTGCCGCATTGGATATCGCCTTTCGTCATAGAGCGGACGCGCCAACGCGGATAGTCAACGCAGTGGCGTCGGCGCTGGTTGGGGTCTCGATCAGGCGCTATAGGGTTGGCCGAAGAGCTACTTGGGACGGCATTTGTCGTTTTTGTTGCATCTAGGCGTAGGCGTGCTGGTCGCGGTCGGGCTAGCGGTCGGACTATCAGTCGGGGTTGCGGTTGGGCTAGCCGTCGGGGTCGTGGTTGGACTAGTGGTTGGGGGCGCGGTTGGGCTATCAGTCGGGGTTGCGGTTGGGGTGTTGGTCGGGGTTGCGGTTGGGCGTGGGGTGTTCGTCGGGGGTAGCGTATCGGTCGGGCGCGGGGTGCTAGTCATAGTTGGGCGCGGGGTGTTGGTGGCGGTTGGGCGCGGGGTGTCCGCTGGGGGCGGCGTGTCTGTTGGGCGTGGGACATGGGTCGTGGTTGGGCGTGGATTGGGCGTGATCGGACGCGGCGTGTTGGTGGCGGTCGGTCGTAGCGTGCCGGTTGCGGTCGTCGTCGCACGGATTGGTGTGCGCGGGGCGCCTATGTCTGAGGGCGTTTGGGACGGTGTGGGTCGGCCGCTGGCTGTCGGGACGGCGCGCGTCGTGTCTGTGACATGTGTCGCCGTGGGGAGCGCGGTGTGAGTCACCGTGGGCCGGGCTTCTGTTGGTCGCGTGAGGGCCGCCGTCAACGGGGTGGCAGTCGCTGTTGGCCGGTGGGCGGGAGCCACCGGACCACGCGGCTGTATGAGTCTTGCCGGAACTGGTGGTGTGGCCGCAGACGCTCGTGCGACAGGCGCTGCGGTTAGTAGAGGGGTGGGAACACGACGACTGTAGGAACTCACCCTTGCTGTTGGTGATGCGCTAGGCTGGTTCATATGCCCCCGCCGCGCGGCCGGCGTGCGCTCCAGTTGGGTGGTTGGTCGCGGTGTTATGCGTGGTGATGGGAGCGTAGAGGCGCTAACCCGGCTGGGATGAGGTTGAGCGGTAGCTGTGGCACGGGAGCCAAGCGTTTGTCCGCGTGCTGTTGAGGGCGTCGGAGACTGAGGTGTGGGGCTTGTTTGGGAGCTAACCGTTGTCGCCTCTGGGGTTGTATCGCGCGCGTTCGCGGGTAGGCGATGTGACGCCCTGATGGCTTGCGGTCTCACACGCTGGTGTGCGTGCGTAGATGCGGCAACCTCGCCAGAATATCGTGGGATGCCAGTGGCGCGGGCGGCTGCTGTCCGCGCCACGGCTCGCCGTGACGATGGAGAGGCGTGGTGGGCCCCGTGTGCTTGGGGAGTGCTCGTCACCGCTGCTAGGATCGCGGGCCGCGCGACGGTGGCGGGTTCTGATGGCGGCGGCGTCGTGACGCGCGGCGGCACGGTCGTCGTGACGCGCGGCGGCACGGTCGTGGCCCGGTTTGTTCCAGCGTGAGGGACCGCGGAATCGCGCGGCAACGGGGGCGCTATCTGCCGTGCCGCGGCGCCGTGTGGCGCCGGGAACGCAAGGCGTAGGCGGCGTATGACCGTGCCGCCGTCGCCGTCCGCGCGTAGCATCACGGTGAGCGGCCCTGCCAGGTCGAGTGTTTGCTCCCCGATCGCGGGGACGCTCGTCCCATCGAGGCGGACCATCAGCGCGTCGCGGACTGACCATGACATGACTGCCGTTCCCAGCGCATTGACGTGCGCCTGAAAGCGTACGATGCGTGGCGGCGGACCGCCCGCGAGACCCGCGAGGGGGGCGCTCACTGATGAGACGGGCGCCGCTCCGATCACTGTCGGGGGCGGAGAGGCCGTGAAGGGGACGATCGCGGTAATGGGCGATGACGGCCTGAAAACCCCCGTGTCGGCGGCGACGAGGCTCAGCCCGAGCGCGAGAAGCGCGGCGATGGACGCACGCGCGAAGCCCCGTCGCGCGGCAAGCGCCACGAAGGGGTGGAGGACGCGCTGAACGACGTACGGCCGATACTCAAAGCGCACGCGCCGCGTCACGCTCGGGGTTACAGACAGGCCCTGTACCATGGCGGACACGGTGAGGTCATAGGCGCCAGCGCCGGCCCGCGCTCCCGCGGCTCCGACGTGGACAACAAAGCGGCGTGTACCGCCACGCGGCGCCAGACAATATCCCGCCGGGTCGACCCGCGCCGTGATTTCTGGCGGCCCCGAGACGACGACACCCACCATGGTGTCCCACTCCTGGGCGTTGACGATGCTGGCCTCCAACGCCATTGTCGCGCCGGTTGCCTGTACCTGTGTGATATCCAGCCCTATTCCCTGTAGCGGCGCCACAGAGAGGGGGAAGGCCGCGCTGCCCCGCGCCCCGTCGCCGGCTCTGGCTTCGATCGTCACAGTGTAGGAGCCGGTGTGGCGCCCGAGCGCGGCTGGCGGCCTGATGGCAAGGCTTACCGTAGCCCACTCGCCTGGGCCCAGGACGACACTCGGTTGCTCGAGGGTGTACCATTCTTCCGCCAGGCCGCGTACGGCGAGCTGATATGCCCCGCCCGCGCCAGTGTCAGTGAGGTGAATCGAGACACGGACAGTGTCGCCGGTCGCCACCGGGCTATGAGGCGGTTGGACGGTCACTTGTATGCGTGAATCCAATGTCTTTTCCCGGTTCCATTCCGCCAACGCTACGGTCTCCAACGACTGCTCAAGCCGCCCGCGTCAACTAGTAAGCCTGGGGAGCACACCATCGCTCATCCCATCCGCGTCAGTGCTATGTCCACTTAATAGATATGATACGTGCTCCGCCGCTTGACGGCCAACGGGGCACGTATCCTTGTGCTATACTCCCACCGACAAGGTGGGATAATCGCGGGAGGGCGCGTATTATGGTGGACACAAGCGGACTCGCGTGGAGACCGGACGCTGGGTCCGCTATCGCGGCGAACGCGGCGGAGACCATAGCGCGCCAGGCGTCGTCGTTCCTCGACGCGTCCGTGCATGATGAGATCGACGGCGCGCGGGTCGGTGTGTCGCGGATTATGGCTACAGCGGATGGCGGCCATGTCTACGCCGGAGCCGTGGCGGTCGGGCCGCTGCGCGCGTATTTGGCGACGGTTGCGGGGCCGGCAGGCCGCGTCGCGCACAAATATATCGTTTCCTATCCTGACGTCGAGCGCGCGCGAACGGCGCTCGACGCGGCGCAGGCGCGACAAGAGAGGCAAGGCTATGCGCTCATTGGGACGGTTGATGGCGAGGCATAGCGCTATGAGCGCTGTCGTGCGCGCCCTCCAGGCTGGCGCGCTGGCGTCGGCGTTGCTGTTGTTGTCAGGTTGTGGCGGCGGTAGCGTTGGTCCATCGGCGTCGGGTTCCGTGCCAACCGCCACGTCCACTTCCGTGGTGTCGGGTTCGACAGGGACGACGACCCCCGCCGCCATGCAGGAGGAGACGTACCAGGGCTGCCCACCACAGGGTGACGGAGGCGACACCGACCTCAACCTGCGTAAGAACCGCATTGACCCCGCCCCCGATCAACCCGTGTCGCTACAGAGTCTGCTGGCGCTCACCTGGCCACGGGGCGTGGAGCAGGTCCGGCGGAGCGCGTGGGCGCCGGACGACGCGGCGGCCGTCGCGCGGAACGAGGGGCGGGCGGTCACGGTCGAGGGGTACGTGCTGCTGGTGCGGCACGAGGGACCTGAGTCGCCCAATTGTCACGACGCGACCGCGCGCGACTACCACACCTGGCTGGCCACGGCGCCATCGGCCAACCTCGCCGATCGCGCTAGTAGCATGGTGGTGGAGTTCACGCCGCGCGTCGTCGCCAACAATACGGGCTGGGGCGGCGAGGCGTCGCTCTTACGCGTGAAGGGCCGCCATGTCCGCATCAGTGGCTGGCTGATGCTCGACCAGGAACACCCTGAACAGGTGGGCAAGACGCGCGGCACATTGTGGGAGATTCATCCGATCACGCGCGTGTTGGTCGACATAAATGGGGCGTGGCAGGATCTGAATACAGCGTCTTCCGCGTTGGGCAGCGCGCCGATCAACCGGCAGCCGTCCGGCCTCGACTATACGACGCCGTACCACCACCGGACGCGTCGCACGTACCATCGCCGGTCCTACTCGTCATATTAGCGCGATGCGCGCATCCAAAACGATAATGATAGAGGGCGAAGTTTGAGCCATGACATAATGGGGGGAAGGTAAGCGATGGAACTGACACATGACGCCGATGCCGACGCGCTCTACATTCGATTACGCGATGTCCCGTATGCCTTCGGACAGATGCTGGACCTGGATCGCAATATCGACTTTGGCGCGGACGAACAGCCCATTGGTATCGAGTTATTAGGGGTGAGCCATGGCGTCAATGTGGCTGGCCTTCCGGAAGCGGATGAGGTGGCGCGGCTGTTAGCGGAGAACAATATCGTGCCCACTATACTGCTGGCGAAGGACAAGCCGTCTAAGCCTCGACCTACCGGAGCCGTCGCCCGGTAGAATAGCCGATAGCTCGATGTGATCGGCCGCTTGTATCTCGCATAGAGGAGCACACGCATTATGGCGCTCGCACAACGGTGCCTGGGCTGGGATGGGCTAGCAGTCTCGGCCCTTGGCCTTGGCTGCATGGGCATGTCTGATTTTTATGGCGGCCGCGACGAGGCGGAGGCGATCGCCACGATCCACCGCGCCCTCGACCTCGGTGTCACGTTCCTGGACACGGCCGATATGTATGGCGTGGGCAAAAACGAGGAACTGGTCGGCCGCGCTATTCGTGATCGGCGCGGCGACGTGGTGTTAGCCACCAAGTTCGGCAACGTGCGCGGCGCCGACGGCAGCTTCAAGGGCGTCGACGGCCGGCCGGAGTACGTACAGCAGGCTTGCGAGGCGAGTTTGCGGCGGCTCGGCGTCGAGACCATCGACCTATATTACCAACACCGCGTCGATCCCAAGACGCCGATTGAGGAAACGGTCGGGGCCATGGCGCGGCTGGTCGAGCAGGGCAAGGTCCGCTATCTTGGGCTATCCGAGGCCGCCCCGGCGACCGTCCGCCGCGCCGCGGCCGTCCACCCCATCGCGGCTCTGCAGACGGAATACTCGCTGTGGAGCCGCGACCCTGAGGATGACATCCTCCCGACGTGCCGGGAGTTGGGCATCGGCTTCGTCGCCTATAGCCCGCTCGGGCGCGGTTTCCTGACCGGGCAGATCGCGCGGTTCGAGGATCTCGATCCCGACGACAGCCGGCGCAACCAGCCGCGTTTCCAGGGCGAGAACTTCCAGAAGAACCTTGATCTCGTCGCACGCGTCAAGGAGATCGCTCAGGAGAAGGGCTGCACGGCGGGGCAGCTGGCCCTGGCATGGTTGTTGGCGCAAGGCCGGGATATCGTGCCGATCCCTGGGACCAAGCGCCGCGCCTATTTGGAGGAGAACTTGGGCGCGCTCGACGTGGCGCTGACACAAGAGGAGTTGGCACGCATCGACACGGTCGCGCCGCGCGGCGTGGCAAGCGGCGAGCGTTACCCGGCGCAAGCGCTGCAGGGCGTCAATCTGTAGCCGTGGAACAGGGGTAGCGCTTTATACGGGAAGGACTAATCATGACGGAGCGTGAACAGAGACCCTTCGATGTCCTGGATGATCGGTTCAGAGTCTGTGTCAAAGGCAGCGCGCGCCTGGAGCGACTGTACGAGGGATGTCGCTGGGCCGAAGGCCCCGCCTATTTCCCCGCCGGACGTTACCTGGTGTGGAGCGACATCCCCAACGACCGCCTGTTGCGCTGGGACGAGGTGACCGGCGCCGTCGGCCCGTTCCGCCAACCGGCCGGCTATGCCAATGGCAACACGGTCGACCGCCAGGGCCGCCTCATCACCTGTGAGCACGGCCACCGCCGGGTCACCCGTACCGAGCACAACGGTGCGCTCACGGTGATCGCGGATCACTCTAACGGCAAGCGCCTGAACAGTCCTAACGACGTGGTCGTGCGGTCGGACGGCTCAATCTGGTTCACCGACCCGACGTACGGCATCGACAGCGACTACGAAGGTCACCGTGCGCCGAGCGAGATCGGGGCTTGCTATGTCTATCGCGTCGACCCGCGCGATGGCGTGTGCCGCATCGTCGCCGACGACTTCGTCCAGCCGAACGGGCTGGCCTTCTCGCCCGACGAGCGGCTGCTCTACATCGCGGATACGGGGGCCAGCCACGCGCCGGACGGTCCGCGCCATATCCGCGTCTTCGACGTGTCCACGGACGGGATTCTCCGCGGTGGCGAAGTGTTCGCCACATGCACGGTGGGCGCGTTCGACGGCTTTCGTCTGGACGACGCGGGACGCGTCTGGACGAGCGCGGGCGACGGCGTCCATTGCTATGACCCCGATGGGACGCTCATCGGCAAGGTGCGCGTGCCCGAGCCGGTGGCCAACGTGGTGTTCGGGGGACCGAAGCGGAACCGGCTATTTATCTGCGCGACGACCTTGTTGTACGCTGTGCTGCTGCCAGTGAACGGCGCGCCTACCTTCTAATGACGATTCCCTTCACCGCGATGTCCATCAATCTCGGCTCACGTATGAGGTCGCGCGTAAATCATGATCCTCTACTACGAGATCAATCTCCTGAAAGCTTACGTTGATGCTTGGATTGGGATTGCCAACGGGTGCGCCCGTTGCGAGGGATATCAGCGGTGGACACATGCCCGACAGTATCAGATTGCCGTGAATCCAGCTTGGCCCCCCCTCGAATAGGGAGGCAAGCTGGTTACAGCGGTCTACCTCTACCAATCTGTTTTTAGGGACAGACCAGGATGATGGTGGAGTGAAAGTAATGTCTTCCTCCCGGACGAATTGTGCGCCAGCGAGGTCAATATGGAGGTCGCTGTGCTCCAGGAAGGTTTGCATGGCAGCGATGACTTGCCGGAGGTATCTGTTGTCCATGTCTCACCTCACGATGTGCCGATTGAATAGCTCGATCGATTCCGGCGTTCTGAGAACGATTTCGGTTGACGTCAACCCATATGGATAGAAGCCTCCATAGCTTCTCTGTAAGGGGACGAGGACACGGTCGAAATCAAAGCGCGGTATGCGCGATTCAATGATTCCAACATCACTTGCAAATCCTTGCGAGACCTCGTACCGCCCTGCTCCAATAGCATCCCTTGCCGCATTAATGTCTGTTGAAACGTAGGGCGCGCCGCGATCAGGATCGAAGCCGTTGGCGCGTATAGATGCCGCGTCGTTGATACTACCGTGATAAACGGAAACGACATCTACTTCAAGGGCTACATCAACCTCGATAGCGCCTCCTCCACAGCTTAACGTCGATCAGCGACCATGTCGCTTCTCCAGATAGCGTAGCCTCGCAGCTCATGGCTTGTGGATCGTTCGCATGTAGTATTGTAGTATAACGTGCCCGCGAACATCGACCGCGGTCTCGCGCGCGAACTGCACGCTCTGGTCCATCTTAGCCCGCGCGATCAGCAATTCAAATATGACATGCGTGAACGCTTGCTGGCGCACGCGCACACTATCGCATCGACGCGAGTGAGAAGGGATGGGTCCATGGCTAGCAGTCTGTCGGAGAGAACGAAGCTTTGGTTTGCGTGAGGGGAGTGCAGTTGTCTGGGTGCGGTGTCCGGCCGGTGCCGCGTGTACTCGACGCGCGTCCAGCGGTAGAAAACGGTCTCGGA
>JAABUJ010006345.1_pt1 | contig 11470 bp, 15 predicted proteins | sample 5559131 | NCBI WGS metagenome assembly JAABUJ01 (sample SAMN10711875, study PRJNA513366) | rock metagenome | isolation source: Antarctica rocks | place: Antarctica: Victoria Land, Mt New Zealand nord | collected 2016-01-07 | reverse complement strand
GGTGCGGTACACCTGCTGCCGACTGCAGTCGCGGGAGGCGGCGATGCGCTTGACCGCCCAGCCCTCGCTGTGCAATCTGATGATGGCGAGGCGCGCCGCGGCGGGGTCGGCGATCTCGCGGTAGGGCGGGAAGCGGCGTGCGATACGGGCGGGCGGCGGGTCCTCGGCGAGGATACGCCTGACCGTGTGCGGGCTGGGGCGGTGGTCGAAACGGATCGCGCAGATGGCGGCGATCTCGCTCGCGTAGCAGGTGGGGTGCTCGGCATGGAGGTCACGGATGGCCGCGCGCACCTTCGCCGGGAGGCGCCGGTGCTTCTCCACCTGCGGCGGCGGGAAGAGGCTCGCCATCCCCTCGGCGTCGAAGCGCGCCGCCCAGCGGTGGAGAGTCCGCTCCGCCGTGCCGGTTTCGCCGGCGCGCTCGGCGGGGGGGCGGCCAAAGAGCACCACCGGCCGCAGCAACTCGTAGGCCCGCTGCTCCGGGAAGGGGGCCAGCAACTGCAACTGCCGCCAGTCATCCGTCGGCTCGCTGGGCGGGCGCTTCGCCGCTGGCATGGCATCCTCGTTCGTGTGCCGCTCACAACGTATCCGGCGACCTAGAGTAGGCCGTCGTTGTATGCTACGGGGGTGGGTAGGAAGGTGGGAAGCGCCGCGATGTCGGGAATGACCTATCAGAACATCGACCGCCACCTCGTCGAGGCGCTCCCGGCGCTGCTCGTGCCCCACGCCCGCTGCCTCGCGCAGGACTTCGATGGGGAACATCCGGGCCAATACAATGTCTTCGAGCCGGTGTTCCGGGCGTGCCTCGACATCCTGTTGGCCCTCCCCGCCGGCCCCGCCAGGGACGATCTGTTGCGGCGCGCCTTCGTCTTCGTCGAGCTGCTGTTCCAGAGCCCCGACCTCGAGGTGCCGACCCTGGCGAAGATCGCCGTCTTCGAGGGCCAATCGCGGTGGTGGTTCGCGCGCGCGACGGCGTTCATCGGCCCGGCAGCGCGGGCCTTCCTCGACGTTTACGAGGAGCGCTGGCGCGGGGCCACCGAATCGATGGCCCCGCCCGACCCGGAGCGCGAGGTGATCGATCTCTTCGGCGTCCGCGAGGCGCTGCTGCGGGCGCTGGGGGCCGAGGTGGCGGGCCTGCCCGCGATCCCGGGCGTCGGGGCCCCCTACAAATGGCAGCGCCTGGTCGAGTTGCATGCCGCCAGGCGGAACCCGGACGCGGTCGTCTTCCTCTCCTGCTTCGGCACCGGCGACCCGCTGGTCGTCGCCCCGGTCGCCGCGGTGGCGTGCGGCCCGGTGGCCTTGCTGCAACTCGCGCGGGACCTGGCCGCCCGCGCCCGCCCGGAGCCCGACGGGCGCGAGTACGCGGTGAGCGCCTGTTATGCCATCCCGGTCGGCGAACGGGTCTGGCGGCTGCGCGTCGGCGCGCAGGAGCACGGGCGCTATACGGGGGCGCTCTGGGTCGCGCCCCGCTTGCTTGCGCAAGGGGTGGGTGGGCACGTCGAGCAGGTCCTCGCCGGGCGACAACGCCGCATCCCGCCCGTCTCGCCCTGACCGCGATCACACAGCGCGAGCCCATCACGCATACGGCTACTTCCTGCCACGCGTACTGCACGCCGGTGTCACCGATGATGTGGCGAGGCGTCGGTGGAGGGCCAGACGCGCATGAGCCGCCACACATCCCACCAGGTCACCTCAGTCCTCTCCCCTCCTCCCAACCTCGCCAGCGCCGATCAGCAGCCCTCGCACGCGCGCCAGGGCGACCAGCGCCGCCCCGTCCGCATCCGGCCCCGCGCCCAGCTTCGCGCGCAGCGCCCCGAGGGCCTTGCGGACCGTCCCCGCCGCGAGCCCCAGCCCGCGCCCCAGGGCCGCGCTCGACGCCGCCGGGTCGGCCACCAGGGCCGCCAGCAACTGCGCCTCGCGGGGGGTCAGCGCCGGCACCGACGCGGGGGCGAGCGGCACGGGCCGGGCCACGACCGGGTGGAGCGGTTCCGGTAGCGCCCGACGTGGCCGCTGCACGGGCGCGACCCGCGCCCGTTCGGCCAACACGGGCGGCGCGGCCGGATCATCCCCACCGCTCGCATGTAGCGGAAGGCGAACAGGTGTCGCAGGTGGTATGTCGCCCACCTCGGCCGCCGTTGGCACACCCTGAGCCGGGAACGGGGCCACCCCCTCGGCCTGTTCGCCGACGTCGTCGGGGAGCGGCACCGCCAGCGCCGCGTCGGGCAGCGGGTCGGCGGCGCGGCGTGCCCGGAACGGGCCGAGCGGGTCGGGGTCGCCGGGGACGGGCGCGCGGCCGTGCGGCAGGCGGCGCACCAACGCCGGCACCCGGTAATAGCGCCGCTGCCGCGCCAGGACGGGGTGGCGGTCGGCCGTGACGACCAGCACCCCCGCCCCCAGCGTCCGCAGCTCGTCCGGGGTCAGCAGCGGCCGCGCCGCCTCCCCGGCCCCCACCGTGCCCCGGTCGGCCAGCGGGGCCACGGTCGCGCGACTGCGCCCCCGGCTGCGGCTGTGGACGGTCGCCGTGCCGACTAAACCAAAGCCCAGGTGAGACCGACATGCCTGACGCAGGCAACCATGTGGGACTCATCGGCAATTCGGTTTAGGCGCGAGAAGTACGCGGCGTCGTCGCCGCTCACCCGTGCCAGGCAGAGCTTCGTCGTCGCGTTTGTCAGGATCGTCGCCGCGCCCTCCCGGCCGTAGGTCGCCTCGATTTGATGCAGCGCCTGCACCACCAGCACCACCCCGAAGCGCGACGCCCGGATCGTCGCCATCCGCGCCGGGAACTGCGGGATGCGGCCCAGCACCCCGAACTCGTCCAGGTAGGCCAGCACCGGCGTCGGCAGCTGCCCGGACGGTTGCGCGCGCGCCGTGTCGGCGAGGGTCTTGAAGAGATGGAGGTAGAGGCAGCCGGTCAGCGGGGCCAGGAGTGCCGCGTAGGCCAGGTCGAGCCCGACGTAGAGCGCCCCCGGCCGCGCCGCCAGCCCCGCCAGGGCGAGCTCGTCGCGGGCCGTCACCCGCCGCACCTGTTCGTAATCCAGGCAGGCGAAACGGGGGCCAATTCCGAGAAGACCGAGGCCAGCAGCTTGCCGTTCTCCTCCAGGTTGGTCAGGAAGGCCCGCGCCAGGCGGCGCACCGCCGGCACCGGGCTCTCCGCCAGCCGCCCCCGGATCGCCCGCGCCGGGTCGCCGCAGAGGAGGTCCACCAGCGCCGCGAGCGGCGGGGGCGATCCGTCGCTTGCCGTGCCGACGAGGTGGAGCGCCGCCGCACCGATCAGGGTGCGGGCGGCGTTGTCCCAGAACGCCTCCCGCGAGGTGCCGGTGTTCTGGACCCAGGCCTCGGCGAAGAGGGCCGCGCTCGCCGCGTCCGTGACGTAGGCGAGCGGATTGTAGCCGACCGAGAGCGTCGGGTCGAGGAAGTCGAGGATCTGGACCCGCTCCTCCCCCAGCACGCCGCGCAGGTGCGCCCCGGTCAGCTTCGCCAGCTCCCCCTTCGCGTCGGCGATCACGAGGCTGCGCCGACCGGCCTCGGCGAGGAGGTTGGGGACGATCAGCCCCGCCGTCTTGCCGGTGCCGTTGGGGGCGACGAGCAGGGTGTGCTCATACAGTTGGTCCTCGGGGATCGCCACCGGCCGCGGCCGCCACCGCCCGACCTCCCCCACGATGAGGTCCCCGCCCGCCCGGCGGGGCCGCAGCGCTCGCACCTCGGCGGGGGTCGCCCAGCGGGCGCTGCCGTGGCTCGTCCCCGGTCGCCGCCCGCGCACCAGCGCCGTCGCCATCGCGACGAACCAGAGGCCCCGCAGGAGCGGCCATGCCACCAGCCGCAGGAGGAGCAGGGCGAGCGCCGCCGCCAGGACTCCGCCGCCCGCGCGCACGGCCAACCGCACGCCCGCCCAATCGGGCCGCGCGTACAGCGCCCACCGCGCGGCGGTGGGGAGCGCGCGCCAGGCTGCGAACGGGGGCACGCCGTCGGGCAGGCCCGGCACGGCGACGGGGCGCGCCCCCTCGTCAGTGGCAATCTCCGCCCCAGCTTCCCCCGGCGGCGTCGCCCGCACCTCGCGCAAGCTCGCCCACTCGCGCAGGACCGGCCAGGCGGCCAGGGTCTCGGCGTGCTCGCGCCGCTCGGTCAGGGCTGCGGAGAGGCCCGCTCGCGCCCGATACCCGCCCAGGCCCGCCAGGGCCACCGCGATCAGCACGATCGCCAGGATCGCCCGGAGCCGCATCGCCCACCTCCCCGATGTCCCGTATCAGCCCCGCTCCCAGTCATCATCCCGCCCGCAGATCGGCGGTGCCGCTGCCTCGCGGCCCGGTCGCCCCGCGTCGGCCTCGCGCGTCGCCGTCGCGAGCGCCCGGTCCCAGTCGTCGCGCACCCGCGCCGCCAGGCGGCAGTAGTCCAGCCCGTCCTCCTTGATGCGCGCGTGGTCGCCCCGATCCAGGCGCAGCTCGCGGAGCCGCCCCTCGCCCGCCCCACCCGCCAGGACGATGTGGACGTGGGGGTGGGCGGTGTTGCGGTGCTCGACCGCCACCCAGTGGAGGCGCTGCCTCTTGTCCCGCTCCATCTCGCGCATGACGTGGCGCGTGAGGTCGCGCAGATCGTCCGGTCGCAGGTCCTCCGGCGGCGAGAGCATCAGCCGATGGGCCAGGTAGCCGTGCGCCTGGCCTCCCGCTCCGCTGCCGGCCTGGTGTGCATCGAGCAGGAGGTAGGCCTCGTCGCGCGCCATCGTCCCCTCGGCCCCGAAGATCGACCGGGGCGGCTCGTCGTCGCCGCGCGGGCGCATCTGGTAGTAGCGCAGCCCCGCCCGCGCGGTGTCGCGGCTGCGGGTATAGGCCCTGAGTGACGGAAGCTGTCACCAGCCGCAAGGTAATGTTTGTGCCCCGCCGCGTTTGTGCCCTTGGTCGTTTGAATCGGCAGATGGTCTAGCGCAAAGTGCCGAGAATACTTGGAGTCGGCACTTTACGCGCCGCGCGGAGTAGACGTTCGCGGCGTCCTGGGCACAAGGAGGCCGAAATACGTGCGAAGGGCCACAACCAGCCGCAAAGTCGGTACTTGCTGATCAGCAGGCGCGCACCAGCGCCACGCTACTTTGCGGCTGGTGACAGCTTCCGTCACTCACCCCCGAGTAGGTGCTCCCCGGCACGCCCGTCCCGGCGAAGGACACCGTGTAGCCGTTCGCCGCGGGGGTCATGGTCGGGGCCTGCTGGATGGTGGGGACAACCGGCGCGCCAAGCACATCGAGCAGATAGTTCTCGGCGCCGGTGCGGTTGCCGACCGTGATCGTCCAGTTCCCGGTGACCGGGTTGGCGATCGTGTACAGCGACTGGGTGGCGGTGGCGGTGTAGCCGATGGCCGCATCGCCGGAGGAGGGCGTGATGACGCGACCGGTCGGGTCGGTGAGCGTCAAGGTCAGGTTGCCGGTGTCCCGCCCCATGGCGACGATCAGCGTCGGGGTGGCGTCGACTGCCACAGAGTAGGTATCGTCCGCAAGCCCTTGGGCGCGCGCGCTCCCGCTCGCCGCGGCCGCCTGGTCGACGAGGCGATACTGCTTGAGGCCGCCGAGGTCGAAGCGCGCCTTGCCATACACGTCCACAAAGAAGGCCGGGTCGTAGGTCAGGTAGTGGACCTGCCCCTTCAGCCCGTAATCGGAGGCCTTGTCCGGAGTGCGGAACTCGCCGAAGTCCACCGCAGCCTGCGGGCCGTTGATGGTATCCGGCGGTATGTCGAGACAGAAACCGAATTTACAGCGGTGATCGATCGCCCCCTGCGTGATCTGCGTCGACACCTCGGCGTGCCCGGTGAAATGGGCGCGCCCGTCGTCCCAGACGTGTAAGCGCCCGTTCCCGTCGAGGACGCCCGCGATCGTCAGGTGCAGCGTCCCGACCAGGCCGTCGCGCGGGTTGAGCGTCAAGTTGCCGTCGGCCGCGCGCCACTTGAAGACGTTCAAGTCGCCGCGCAGACCGACCGCCCAGCTGCTGTCCCAGTGCGCGGTCGGGTTGCCGCTGATCGCCGCGCCGAGGTTCGGGATGCTCGGTCCGCCCTCGACGCCGATGCCCAGGTCGACCGCGACCGACGTCTCGTCCAGGGCCACCTTGCCGCTGACGCTGGTGCGGTTCGATCCTCTCCGCCACGCGCGGGCGATAGTAGGTCGATCCGAGCGCGAAGCACCGCGCGTGTTTGGCCTGGATATGGGCGAGTTCCTCGCTGCCCTCCAGCTCGAGCAGCAGCAGTATGGTCAGCATGGCCCGCCCTGTCGGCCCTTGCAGGGGCTCCCACACCTGCTGCTCGTAAAGCAGGGCGAAGTCGGGCACGATGCGGCCCGCGCCCGTCGCCGTCTGGAAGCCCACGACGGGGCGGATGTGCCACTGCGTACCCTTGGCATACATCCCCAGATGCAACGCCAGGCGGACGCAGTCCAGGTCGTGCGCGTTCTGCGCCCGCGCGTGCGCCGAGGCCTTGGTGTATTTTCAGAGGCCGCCGACGGTGCATACGGGTTGCCCCAAGACGATCGTGGGGGCGCGGATAACGTTCGGGATCTTCGGATACAGCGCATCCAGGGCGCGCAGCTCGCGCGCGGCGGTGTCCTCGCTGTAGCCCCCGCGCGCGGCCCACAGCGTGACCGTCCATTTTTTCAGGCGCCCGAACAGGCGGAGGGAGCGGCGGAGGGTCGCGTCCGCCCGGAGGGCGGGGAGCACCTGCGCGACGCGCCGATAGCGGTCGGTGAGTGCGTAGCGCGTCGTATCGTAGTCCGGCGTGGGCATGGCGCGACCTCCCCGCTCCGCACGGCGTGCGGCAGGGACGCGCGGTGCCCGTGCGACGGCACCGCGGGGGACACCACCCCTACCTCGCCGAGCGTACCAGCGGGGCGCGGGCGCGCGCTATCCCCCATATTCCGCCACCGCGCAAGCCGAATGGCGGGCGGTTCGGCGGGCGGTTCGGGGGATTACTCGCCCCATAATCGGGTGCGCACACGCTCCCAGAAGGTCGGTGCGCGCGGGGCGGGCGGCGCAGCTCCCCGCGCCTCCCGCGCCTCCTGCTCATCGGAGACCTGGTTCAGCTGCTTCAGCAGCATCGATCCGGAACGCCGGATCCCGCTCGTGGCCTCGCGCTCACGCACGAGCGCGCTGACGCGGGCCAGTCGCTCGGCCTCTGCTCCTCGGCGGCGAACGACTTCCTCCTCGGCTACCTCGGCGCGACGACGCAACTCCGCGATCGTCAGCGCGTCCGCCGCAAGAGCCTGGTCTTTCGCCGTCAGCGCGGCATCCTTCGCGGCGATCGTCTCATCCTTCGCCGCCAGCTGGCCTTCGTACACCTTGCCGACCTCGGCGAGCATCGTCCGCAGGTCGGCCATGTACTGCACGCCGGTGCGGCTCACCGCCTGCTCGATCTCGGCCGGGGTCACGCGATAGGCGGCCTCGATCGGCTCGGCACTTCCGGAGACTTCCCCGGGCCTTCCGAGAACTTCCGGGGAGACTTCCGGGGACTTTCGGGCGGCCCGCTCCTCGGCGGCCATCTGCGCGAGGACGGCCTGCTCGGAGACGCGCATCGGTCGGCGGCCATGCACGGGCAGATCGTGGCGGCGGACCCAGTCGCGCGCCGCGCGCTCGCTCATGCCAAGCAGCGCCCCGATCGCGGGCATGGTCAGCCCGCGACTTCCGGGGGCTTCCGGGTCAACTTCCGGGGCTGCTTCCGGGGACTTCCGGGGCTGTTCATCCATACGCGTAGGATAGCACAACGATGGCCCGTCCGGGGATTCACGACCGGGCGGGGCAAGAGCGGGTAACGCCGCCGTGTGGCACTGGTCCTGGTGGCGGCGCCGCCACCAGGCCATCGCCCGCCTCTACCATTATCGTAAGCGTGCCGCCCGCCAACTACCACTGTAGTACTAGCAATCACCGTATTGCTGTAAGGCCATTCCAGCAATTACGAGAGCGCCCCTACTTTGCTACGAAGTAGGGGCGCTGTCTTTTGCCCTCCCGTGCCTTCCATGCTACCCTGCTGCCCATGAATGACAGCCTGAATCCTGCTGACTATATTGCCGTCGAGGTTGCCGGTAAGGCTGCCGACATCCCCGCGCGCACGCTACAGAGGTGGCAACGTCTGCCGACGCCTCACTCGGCAAGCTTGCCGATAGGATTGCCGACCCTGCCGAGGGTGGAGCGCTGGTATCCGACCTCGCCCGTCAGCAGCTCGCTACGATCCGCGATGAATGGCTCGCCCCGCTGATCGCACGTATGGGGGAATTGGAGCGGGAGAACGGGCGGCTCGAGGCCGAGCGCGACGAGCAGCGCCGTCGCGCTGAAGTGGCTGAGACGATGCTCGCGACCGAGCAGGAAAGGGTAGTTCAGGCCGCGCAGGATGCCCCAGGAACACCGATATTAGGTGTGGCGGCCACCCCACCATCCGAGATACCAGCAGGCCTCTGGCAACGTCTCCGGTCGTGGTGGGGTGCGTATAAGTAGGTGATTAGGATGGTATAGGCTGTGCCATTTTGGCCGTTGCGTTTATTTCGATTGTGTGGTTGTATTAGATGCCCCGAGGGGGTTTAGACTAGTTGAAAGTTCCGTGTATACGGAGGGGAAGGCGCTATGAGCAGCACAACGCAAGATGAGTCCCGACGCCTAACTCCGCTTGGCTCCAATCTGGTTGCTGCTCCTGAGTCGGAGCGGGATACCATCGCGCGTGTCGAAGAATACCTACTGCGGCAGCGCGGCAATATGGCCAAGCTCGTAGGCCCAGATGGCGAAACAATTGAACTTCCCGCTTCGGCCTATGAAGTATTACGCGCGGCTATCCATCAACTATCGCTCGATAATGCGGTATCGATCGTTCCGGTGCATAAGCAGCTAACGACACAACAGGCGGCAGACCTGCTAAATATCTCCCGGCCATTTCTAATTCAGCTGCTCGAGCGTGGAGAGATCCCCTTCGAGCGCGTTGGCACGCATCGTCGTCTGAAGTTTGGCGATGTCATGGCCTATCGCGACCGGCGTGCGACTGTGGAAGAGGCGGCCATCGATCAACTCGCGATCGACGGGTTCGATCTCGGGCTCTAATCACAAGGGTGGTGCGTAGTGGCCTTCGGGGTTGTATTGGATGCCTGCGTGCTCATCCCCATGGCAACCTGCGATGTGCTCCTACGCGCCGCCCAGCGTAATCTCTATCGCATCCATTGGAGTGCGATGATCCTCGACGAAGTCGAGAGGAATCTGGGTAATCTCGGTATCCCCCCCGAGAAAGCGGCGGCGCGCGTAGCGGCGATGCGGGCGAGCTTCGCGCGGGCTGAGGTGATTGGCTTCGAGGACTACATCCCGCTCATGCCGAATCACCCGAAGGATCGACATGTACTTGCAGCCGCTGTCGTCGCCGGGGCCGAGTTGATCGTAACAGCCAACCTGAAGGACTTCCGAACAGCGGGTACGTCTCAACAACACATTAGGGCCGAGCACCCGGATGACTTTTTGGAACATCTCTACGGGTTATATCCTCAACAAATGGTCGAGATCATCGAGGCGCAATCGGCAGCCTTGAGGAAAAATGGTCGCCAATGGCATCCCGCAGATATTTTGAATGGCTTAGAGAAGCAGGAATGTAAGAAGTTTGTTGCACTTCTGCACCCCCACTTCCCCTAATTCTGTTGCTGTCGCACAGGAAGATACCCTCGGCGTGTAGGGGCGACTCAGGCAGTAATGGGATGGATAAAAATGGCACGGCGGTGGGAATATTGTGATCTTGGGATGACAGTGTTATCAGAGGCAGACGAGCGTGGAGATTGGTATGCCTGGGAAATTACGTACTATGCGCTTCCCGAACCCCGACTCGAAACTATTGCTAGAACAGGCCATTACACCAGCGTAGTCGCCTATCTCGGCATACAAGGGTGGGAGCTTATAGCATCGCCACACCAACATTGGACAAAGCGAGAAGACGGCACGTATGGACCAGGAAATTCCACATGGTATTTCAAGCGCCTAATCGGGGACGACTAGCGCATAGCTTTAGTGCCGAGGGCTCGTGTTACGCGCACACTACGGCCGTACTGCAGCGTCCTCACCTCGCCCCTTCAAGATACGACAGTTCCGGTAGGCGTGCGTTGAGCCCGCACGGCGTCCCCTCGACGCAGGCCACGCACAGCCGGGCGACGTTCCGCGGATAGGGGGGCGGCTTGTAGCACGCCCCGGGTAACGCGGTCCCGCAGTTGGCACACCGGCGCTCCTTGGTACCCCAGGGGGCACCCCGCCGCCCCAGCGTCCGCCCCCACAGCCGCGGCGTCTGGTCGCGGCGATCGACGATGGTGGCGAGGCCCGGGCCGGGGGAGCCGACGACCGTGTAGGGTGGCGAGGGCGGTGTGGCACTCATCTTGCCTCCTCATGGTCGGTCTCTTGTCGTCCCGCCACCACGTCGCCGGTGAGTCTGCCATGCCCGACATCACGTTCGACCATCGCGCCCACCTTGTTGGTGCCCTGATCGTCCTGCTGCTGATCGCCGTGGTCTGGCTCGGCATGCGCTGAGCCGCACCCCATGCCCGGCGGTGTGTGCACGCTACTCCCCCGGCGTGTTCCATGCCAGCCAGAGGCAGAACACCGTCACCACCACGCCCACGCCGCCGACCAGCAGGACGAGCGCCAAGAACTCCATACCCCTCCTCGGGGAGCGCGGGCCATCGTGCGCCCAGCACCTTGCTTCATTCCGTCGCGCGCGCCGCCGCCGCGTCCTCACGCGCGTGCAAATCCTCGTCGATGGCGACAACGAGTAGGCGCAAGAACTCGGCCGGATAGGACTCCCAACTCGCACGCGGAAGGCGCTTGAGGTCGCCATTCCGCACCACCCCCAGCGCAACGAGCACGTCGCGCAGGAGATCGAGCACATACTCGGGGTCGGCATAGGGGTCGGGCCGCCCTTGATCCCAACGCCGCTTCGGCTTGCGATAGACCGCCTCATACCGCCCCTGTTGCCACGGCAGCGTGACGGTGAACTCGGTGCCGATCGCGATCGCCGATGACTCATCACTCTGCATCACGCCCCCATACTCAGTACTCACGCCGCTTGCTTCGTCTTGTCGGCCGACTGCACGAGAGATGCTTGGGCGCGCTGTACGGCTTTCCAGTCGCGCAAGAGCACCCGCGTAGCCTCGCTGCTATCACCCTGCGCCTGTGCGCGCTCTAAGGTGCTGATCTCCCCGGCGATGGCCGCAGGGCTGTTCAGCCAGGCCAGCGCGTCGGCCAGCGTGCCGAAGACGCGGCCGAGGTCGTTAGTCGCCCGCATGGCCCGGAACAAACGTCGGTGACACCAGGGGCAACAGCGCCCGACCCCAGTGCCAGAATCGGGCCAAACGGACGTGCAGCATACCATCAGTTCACATGACGCACCGTGGTGGCTCATGTCGCGTGCGAGGCGCGGTGCGAAAGCCCCCTCGTGCGACGTCGGCTCTACGCACCGCAACGCTCAATTACCACATTACGACGGCCTATTGCCCCTGGTG
>JAABUJ010006344.1_pt1 | contig 11470 bp, 11 predicted proteins | sample 5559131 | NCBI WGS metagenome assembly JAABUJ01 (sample SAMN10711875, study PRJNA513366) | rock metagenome | isolation source: Antarctica rocks | place: Antarctica: Victoria Land, Mt New Zealand nord | collected 2016-01-07 | reverse complement strand
TCCCGATGAAAGGCGGCAAAGGAGGCCGTCACCCGCTCAAAATCAGCTTGTTCCATCGATACTCCCTTCTATATCATATCTATATCATAAGAAGTGTACCGCTAAACCGTCGTTGTAGTACTAGTGGTAGAGGTTGATCGTCTGGACAATCAGCGCCGCGTTGAAGAGCGCCAGGCCAGCGGTGATCAGCACGGCGACGAGCAGGCTGAAACCCGTCGGCGAGGCGGGCGCGACGAGCGCGCGCCACGTCTGCGCGCGCTCACGGACGGCGAATGAAACGTTCATATGTGGCGGTATAAGCCCTTTTTCTACAAGTTAAGGATTTTAAGCCGTTGTCAAGGCCATTTTTGCAGCTTTTAAGCCAACCTGACAGCTGCCATGTGGCACAAACGCATGAGGCGCATGGCGTAGCGACAGCCGTGTGTGGGAGCAAAAGGCTCGTGGACGTACGGCGTATATGCTGCTACGCTCCCTTTGCCACCCCGAGCGGCGGAAATGCGGGTACTTGACATGTGGCTCAGAACCTTAACTTGTAGGCAATAGTATAAGCCATAAGACACGGAACGCCCTATAGCCCGTTTGGGGGCGCCCATGTTCGCCATTATAGCGCCGGGTCATCGCCGACAAACTCCGGGAGCCCCGGCAAACCATCGTCAGGCGCGTACGGAGGTTAGCGCGGCAGGGCCGCGGATCTTGTCCTTATACCCGTTCATTGAACGCCTCGTCCCGATCGCCGCGCCCGCCATGACATCAGCGATCAGCACCGCCGAGGTCATGGCGGGCGCGGCGTCACAGCGCCGCCACCTCGGCCAGCCGGTGCTGCAAGAACCGTCGCTCCGCCGCGTTCTGACACAACTCCAGCGCCCGCACGTAGGCCGCCATCGCCTCATCGCGCTGACCGGCGCGCCGCAGTAGATCGGCCCGCGCGGCGTGGAAGTGCTGGTACCCGGCCAGCGGCGCCGCCAGCTCGGGGCGATCCAGCAGCATGAGGCCGCGCTCCGGCCCCTCCGCCATTGCCACGGCCACTGCCCGGTTCAACTCGACCACAGGTGAGGGCGTCAGGCGCGCCAACGTGCCGTAGAGCGCGACGATCTGCGGCCAATCCGTTTCGGCGGCCGTCGCCGCCACGTCGTGCAGCGCGGCGATCACGGCCTGGATCTGGTACGGGCCAGCGCGCCGTACGGTGAGCGCGCGGTCAAGCAGAGCCACACCCTCGGCGATCTCGACGCGGTCCCACCGGTCGCGATCCTGCTCCTCCAGCAAGACCGCATCACCGTCCGCATCCACCCGCGCGTGTCGTCGCGCGTGGTGCAGCAGCATGAGCGCGAGCAAGCCGCGCGCCTCGGGTCATCGGGGATGTCCGGCGCGCGCGCCAGCAACTCGACGAGCGCCCGCGCCAGCCGGATCGCCTCGTCGCACAGCCCCTGCCGGATTAGCGCGTCGCCGGAGGTGGCGCTATAGCCCTCGTTGAAGATGAGGTAGAGGACGGCGAGCACCCCGTCGAGCCGCTCGGGCAGCAGGTGGGGCGGCGGCACGCGGTAGGGGATGCCGGCGTCGCGGATCTTGCGCTGCGCCCGCACCAGCCGCTGCGCCATCGTCGGCGCCGGCGCCAGGAAGGCGGCCGCGACCTCGGGCGTGGAGAGGCCGCCGAGGGTGCGCAGGGTCAGGGCCACCCGCGCCTCCAGCCCGAGCGCGGGGTAGCAGCAGGTGAAGAGCAGCTTGAGGCACTCGTCGGGAAAGTCCGCCTCGTCCCTGTCCGCGTCGCCCGGCGCGCCCTCTCCCGTCTGATCGAGGGCGGCGAGAACCCCGATCTGCTCCTGCTTGCGGACGAGCGTGGCGTCGCGGCGGAGGCGGTCGATGGCCTTGCGCCGGGCAACACTGTTGAGCCAGGCCGCGGGGTTGCGCGGGACGCCCTCGGCGGGCCACTGCTGCAAGGCGGCGATGCAGGCGTCCTGTAGCGCGTCCTCAGCCAGAGTGAAGTCGCGCGTGGCGGCGATGAGCGCGCCCAGGATGCGGCCGGACTCCTGGCGGAAAACCCGCTCGACGACGTGCGGGACGCTCTCCATCGCGCACCTCTCCCTCTTCGTCATTTAGACATGGTTCAGCGTACGCTTGATGCAGCTTGACAGTTTAAGCCTTTGACAGGCGCAACACTGTCAAGTCCCTTTGAACCATGCCTTAGTCACCGTGCCGTCTGTGGGCCGTCCCTTTCTTGCAGTCTACGTGATGTGTCGGGGCGCGTGCTTCCCTGTCTCCACGCGCCGCCACCTGTCCGCGTGTCGCCTGCCCCCGCTCCGCTGGGAAGCGGCGGGCCGTCGCGCGCTGCGGCTAGCCACGTCCCGGCCTGGTCGAACGCCGCCTAGAGGGCCGGGGTCTCCCCCTGCTCAAGCGCCGGCGCCCTCGTCAGGTCGATCAGGACCTAGCCGTCGACCGCCGGAGGGGCCGCCTGCACGGCCGCGAGGGCGCGCTCGATCGGGGCGGGATCGGAGTATTCTATCCAGCGCTGGATCAGGCCGTCGCGCACGGCGCCCAGGGCCAGATAGCGGTTCTGGTACGGGCTGCCGTCGACGAGTGATCCGTCCGAGGCGTACTCGCCGACGACCCGCGTGGGGTCGTCGGCGAAGGCATGCAGCTCCATGCGCGTGATCGAGAAGGTCGGCGTCATCGGGCGAATGACGGTCGCGTAGAAGGCGCGGTTGGTGTCCCAGCCGCGGATCTCCTGGGGACCGCCGGGGGCAGTGGGGAAGACGCAGACGACATCGGGGGCTTGTTCGGCGAACATGCCATCGACGTCGCGCCGGGACATGGCCTGTAGGAAGCGCTCGACGACGGCGAGCGGGGTCTGGTCTTTTGATGGGTTCATGTCTCGATCCTTTCGATGCGCGACTCCCGGTGAGAGTCGCCTGTTCCAACGCCGATCGCTGTGTGCGGTCGGGCGTGGCGATGCGGTCGCGCGGCAGGCGCCGCGTCATCCGGGTCGCACGGATAGGCCCCGGCGGCGGGATACCAGGCGTCTGGTATCCCGCCGCCGGGGCCTATCCGTGCCGCTACGCCGGGTCGAACTCCATGACCGGGCGCACCTCGATGGAGCCGTGCACAGCGTCCGGGATGTGCGAGGCGATCTCGACGGCTTCATCCAGGTTGTCGCAGTCGACGATGTAGAAGCCGTTGAGCTGCTCCTTGGTCTCGGCGAACGGCCCGTCAGTCGTGAGCGTCTGGCCCTCGCGCACGCGCACCGTCGTCGCCGTGGCGACGCCCCGCAACGCGTCACCACCGCGGATCTTGTCCTTGTACCGCTCACCGAAGGCCCCGTACTCCCCCATCACGGCGCCCTGCTCCTCTTGGCTCATCCTGTTCCACAACCCCTCATCGACGTGGATCAGCAACGCGTACCGCATCATGTCCTCCCTCTTGACTCTCCATCGACAGGCTTGTGCGCCCGTCATAAAGACGTCGAACGAGGCAGCGCGAAATCGACATCACGACGAGACGAATTTGGAAACCGGCGTTTCCAGCAGATATGACGCGCTATCGCGCGGCGCCCACCAACAGCCACGGCGCCCGCGCCTGCCTTGCCCCCTCGTACGCGGCGATGTCATCGTCGTAGCGCAGTGTACGACCGATGGGGTCGAGCCCGCCGAGCAAGCTCTCCTTGCGGAAATCATCGATGTCGAAGTGAAACGCATCCTCGCTCGGAGTCGTCACCGTCTGACCCGGCAGATCGACGCGCAAGCTATAGCCCGCTGACTCAGCGGCTTCGTCGAAGAGATGGCCGACGGTCGCCTCGTCAAGCGTAACGGTCAGGATGCCGTTGTTGACGCAATTGTTGGCGAAAATATCGGCGAAGCTGGGCGCGATCAGCACACGGAAGCCGTACTGGCCCAACGCCCACGGCGCGTGCTCGCGCGAGGAGCCGCAGCCGAAGTTGTCACGCGCCAGCAGGATGCTGCCGCCGGCGTAGCGCGGATCGTTGAGCACGAAGTCAGGATTGGGCGTCTTATCGTCGCCGAGATAGCGCAGGTTGGCGAAGAGATCGGGACCGAAGCCCGTGCGCGCGATCTTGCGCAGAAAGCGCTGCGGAATAATCTGGTCGGTATCCACGTCGCGCCGATCCAGCGGCACGACGATACCTTCATGTGTGATAAACGGTTCCATTACCACTCCCTAATATCAACGAAATGCCCCGCGACGGCGGCGGCGGCGGCCATAGCCGGGGAAACGAGGTGAGTGCGCCCACCGGCGCCCTGGCGTCCCTCGAAGTTGCGGTTGCTCGTCGAGGCGCAGCGTTCGCCCGGCTCCAGGCGATCCTCGTTCATAGCCAGACACATCGAACAGCCCGCCTCGCGCCACTCCACGCCGGCGTCCTTGAAGACCTTGTCCAATCCCTCGCGCTCGGCCTGCCGCTTGACCAACCCCGAGCCGGGCACGACCATCGCCGTGACCGTCGCGGCCACGCGCCGCCCTTCGAGCACGCGCGCCGCCGCCCGCAAATCCTCGATGCGCGCATTGGTACACGAGCCGATGAAAACGCGGTCGATGGGAATATCCGTCAGCGCCGTACCCGGCCGCAGGTCCATATAGGCCAGGGCGCGCCGGACCGACTCGCGCGCGCCGGGCTCGGCATACTGCTCCGGGTCAGGGACGCGCCCTGTCACGGGCGCGACCTGTCCCGGATTGGCGCCCCACGTTACCTGCGGGGCCACGTCATCGGCCCGCAGAATCGTGGTCTTATCGAACGTCGCGCCCGCGTCGGTCGGTAGCGCGCGCCAGGCCGCCAGGGCGCGCTCCCAGTCCACGCCCTTGGGCGCGTAGGGGCGGCCCTCCAGGTAGGCGTAGGTCGTGTCGTCGGGCGCGATCATGCCGGCGCGCGCCCCGGCCTCGATCGACATGTTGCAGAGCGTCATGCGCCCTTCCATGCTGAGGGCCCTAATGGCCGGCCCGCTGTACTCGACGACGTGGCCGGTCCCGCCGTCGATCCCAATAGCGCCGATAATCGCCAGCATCAGGTCCTTGGCCGTGGAGCCGAACGGCAGGCCACCGTCGACACGCACGTTCATTGTCTTCGGCCGCGCTTGCAGCAGCGTCTGCGTCGCCAACACATGTTCGACCTCCGAGGTGCCGATGCCGAAGGCCAGCGCGCCGAAGGCGCCATGCGTCGAGGTATGCGAGTCGCCGCACACGACCGTCGTACCGGGCAGCGTAAAGCCCTGCTCGGGCGCGATAACGTGTACGATGCCCTGGCGTGGGTCCTTCATGTCGAACAAGGTCAGGTCGAATTCGCGGCAATTCTCTTCCAGCGTCGCGATCTGCAAGGCGCTGTCGGCCTGGCGCACGGGCAGGGCGCGGTCGTAGGTGGGCACGTTGTGGTCAAGCACGGCGATAGTGGCGTCGGGCCGCCGCACGCGCCGCCCGGTCAGGCGCAGGCCCTCGAAAGCTTGCGGCGAGGTCACCTCATGCACCAGGTGACGGTCGATATACAACAGCGCGCGGCCGCCTTCGACATCGCGCACCACATGCGCGTCCCAGATCTTCTCGAACAATGTCCGTGACATCGGTCCCTCCTATATATCTTCACGCGGTGACGCGTTTCTGCTGGCCTGGCCTTAAAAGACCATGGCAGACAACGGACCTTAAAAGGTCTGTATGGACGCGGCATGCGCGCCCTTCCGTCCACCACGCGACCGGCACGGCTGTCGCCCGCGTGACCTTTCAAGGTCCGTCCGCTGCCATGGTCTTTTAAGGCCAATACGGTTTAGTTAAGCCAGAATGGGTGACTCGACAGGGCCTGCATTGGCGGCGATTTACGCTCAACGGCGCTGATCCGCTGGGCGCTCCGCTACCTACGGAGCCCTTAACTAAACCGTATTGCTTTTAAGGCCAGGCTAGCACTCCTAGTAGACACGAACTCATAACACATGCCCCTGTAGCAGCGCCACCTGTACAGTGAACGAATAGTCCTCCTCCACGGCCAGCGCGGCGCGGATCTCGGACGGCGCTCTATCGAGCAGCGCCCGAATCTCCGTGACCGCGGCCGGTGGCGTGTTCATGCGCGTCACCCACGACGCGAACTCCAGCCGCAACGGCCAACGACCGGGCGCCTCGACCACAAAGCCGTTCGCCCCGAGCATATTTGTCCACTGCGCGACAGTGTGGTCGCGGACGTGCGACGAGTCGCGCAGCGTCTCGATGCGGTTGAGGAACGCGTCGGCGGCGGGATCGTCGGGCGCCACGACATCGCCGAGCAGGAACGTCCCGCCCGGCTTGAGCACGCGCGCGACCTCGCGCAACGCTACGAGCGGGTGCGGATAGTGATGGGCGCTGTAGCGCGACGTCACGAGGTCGAAGGACGCAGCGGGGAAGGACAAATTCTCGACGTCGCCCCGCTGGAAGACGACGTTGCCGATGCCTCGCTCACCGGCGAGACGACGCCCCTGCGCCAACATATCCTCGGCCAGATCAACGGCCACGACCTCACGGACGCGCGGCGCGAAGGCCAGCGCGGTGTGCCCCGGCCCGCACCCCACGTCCAGCGCGCGCTCATCGCCACGCAGCAGAACCGCGTCCAGCATTGCCCGCAGGTCCGGGCCACCAACGTGGACCGCGCTCGTGGCGTAGTTCGCCGCGACCGGCGCAAATTGTCGCCGCACCGCCTCTTTGACGTCCATAAAGCTCAATCTCCTACGAAAGAACCTGCGACTGAAGTCGCATGGCAAACAGACGGCGACTAAAGTCGCTCCAAGCCTGGCCACCGACAAGACACGTCAGTGTCCGTGGTTTGCCGTGCGATTTTAATCGCAGGCCGCCGACCCTGTTGCTTGCTACTCTAGCACCACTGCGTATATTATGCAAATGCATATCTTCTTTATTAACGATGCGTTTCTCGCATATAGGGTGGTGATGGATACAGACTTATTGCGAACATTCGCCGAGGTGGCGCGGCAGGGCTCAGTGACGCGGGCGGCGCGGCTGCTCCGGCTACAGCAGCCCACGGTGAGCCACCGGCTGGCCGCGCTCGAACGCGTGGTTGGAGTCCCGCTCTTCGAGCGTCTGGGCAATGCGCTGGCTCTGACCGCCGCCGGAGAGGCGCTGCTCCCCTACGCCCAGCAGATCCCTGCTGTCGCCGGCGAAGCCCTCGACACGGCGCGCGCCGCCGCCGGCCTGGCCGCGCGCCGTCTGCATATCGGGTGCGCTGAAACGCCCGCGACCTACCTGCTGCCCGGATACCTGCGCGCGCTACGTCAAGGCTACCCCGACCTACAGGCGCGCCTGACGGTGGGCAACGCCGCGCGCGTGCTGGCCGTGACGGTCTCGGGCGAGGTCGACGTGGCCCTGCTGACGGAACGTGAGGAGCACCCCGCGCTGCACGGCGAGACGTTCCGGCGCGACCGCTTCGTCGTGGCCGTCGCCACAGACGACCCTTGGGCAACGCGCGAAGGGGTGACCGTGGCGGAGTTGGCGACGCGGCGGCTGCTCCTACGCGAGGTGGGCGCCGGGACGCGCGCCTACGTCGACGAGACGCTGCGCGGCGCCGGCGTCGCACCATCTGAGGCGCTGGAGGTAGCCAGCCTGGAGGCGATCAAACGCATGGCCGAGGCCGGGGCCGGCGTGGCAGTCGTACCGGGCATCGCCGTGGAGCGCGAAGCCGCCGAGGGCCGCCTGCGCGTCCTGGCCCTCGACGCGCCCGCCAACAGCCTGGCCTATCGCTTGATGTGGCACAAGGACAAAGCGCCCGTGCCCGGCGTCGCCATGCTGCGCGCTACCATCGGGCTATAAGTGATTCTCGCCATGATCCAGGAAGGGCGGGAGCAGGTCCGCGCCGGTCGCCTCACACCCATCGATGATGTGGTCGCTGACTTCAAGCGCCGGGGTATGTTGCCTGCGGACTTTTCACTTGAGGATGAGACGGGGCAGGCCAGCGCATGAAGGTTGCCCTCACCGACGGGGCGCGGGAAGACCTTGCCGATATCTACGCCTATTACGCGCAACGCAACCCGAGTAGCGCCGACCGCGTCGTGGGAACGATCCTTGCCGCCATCAATGGACTCGCCCAATTCCCACTCATAGGGCGCCATGGGCCGGTCCCCCGTCCTCGTCCACAGAACCCCAAGCGCGCAGCGACGCTGTTGGCGAGCGATCATCGTAATGCGCCGCCGATGTCGCCTCCCGAGTGATGTTGTATTGGCGCTCATTAGATGTTGTATTGGCGCTCATTAGATGTTGTATTGGCGCTCATTAGATGTTGTATTGGCGCTCATTAAAGGACAGCGAGACTACGGCCGATATAAGAAGTACGAGGCCGTCGCGGGGGTTTTGGGCTGTGCCCCCGCAGCGGCCTCTTTGTTACGTAACGCGCCCCTCGTCAACGACAATCACGGACGAACCGTGGACCTTGCCGCTGCACAAGCGAGGCGGTCAAGCGCCTCGTTGAAGTCGGGCCAACGTGCGCCTTTTGGTGTCGGTTGCTTGCTCATCTATCCCTGTCTTCGCCTCAGTACGTCCGGTATGTCCTTCACGTTTGTAACCCAGGTATCGGCGCAACTAAAGTCATACCAAGGTGGAATCTACATGCCATCGCGGGCCGATTCTGCAGGCTTCACCTTGGCTTCACTTTAGGCCGGCAAACTATTGAGAGGATAGCCGGACCCAGGCACTCCTGGCACGGGCACGATTATGGCGCGGGTCTGCTAAACGCACCGTACGGTGGGGAAAGGGCTATGCTGTACCCTCCCCCCACCGGCATTAAGTGCTGTATAGCCTTTGGGTACGCGGCGATCCTGTTCGCATACTGCATAGTGGGCACGGCCAATGTGCGTGGGGTACGTGGAAAAAGGCCAGATGTATGGCGGCGCAGATCTACTCCATTAGGAGGAGCGAGAGCATGCAAAAAGGAAACGACAGGACGACAAATTGGCGGCGCCCATTCTCCTTCCGGCGCCCCTGCGGCCGGGCGCTCGCCCTCCTAGCCATCCCGGTCATTTTCCTCGTGTGCTGGGCTATCGCAGTGGGCAACGGCGTGCTACCGCTCTTATTAGGGCCGTGCGCAGTTGCCGCAGCGTTGGCGGGGAGCGGTGAAGCTCACCGGCGCCGGAAGGACCCCTTAGCGCGCGGTTTAGCTCTCCTGGGCTGTGCCCTGCTTTCGCTCCTTTCCGTCGCGGGTATCGCGCTTCTCGGATTTGATCTCTTACTAATAACCTTTGGTGCTAGTTGAAACCGCCGCTTTTCTCGCGTCCTCGATGCTTTGATCTAGTATTTGTTGCACAGATGCCTGATGGGAGGCCGATGCGGCTATCGAACAGGTCCTGACGACCCTGATTCACCCGTGTGCGCACCATTTGACGCAATACAGAGGCATTGGGGCTACCTCCATCGCATCAAAGGCGTTGGAGAGACTCCCCAACTAGCACCAAAGGTTAATACTACAACGTTAGGTGGTCAGGATGAATCGAGAAGGCGGCGGAGGACACGTTTGCGATGGGAGCGGTGCGCGTTGTGGTTCTGACGCTGGGTATAGCGCAGCAAGGCGAGCGCCCGCTGCGGGGTCAGCGTGGGCAGGGGTAGCACGACCTGGAGCAGGGCGCGCACCTGGGGCACGGTGACGGCCGGACTTTTTTTCCCCCAGGCGCAGGCGCGCCTGGACGAGGAAGTGATGCGCCAGGAAACTCAAGGTGATGTGATGGTGCCAGCCGACCCAGCCCCGCACCTCGTAGTGGTCGAGGCCGACCTCGCCTTTGCACTCCTCAATGCCCCGCTCCACCGGCCAGCGCGCCGCACTGCGCTGGGCCAGTGTCTCCTCCGCCGCAGGGAGGTCGGCCGGGGCGTTGGAGAGGAAGGCTTTGAGCTCCCCGTCGGGGTCGAGGCCACGGCGCAGGACCACCCAGACGTCGGGCCGGGGAGCCGGTCGCGCACGGCCACCGCGCGCACAGGCGACCTCAGCCACCAGTGGCCCCTTGGCCCCCTCGCTCAGGAGGTGGCGCCGCCAGGCCGTCGGCGGCAGGGTGGCGGCTAGCGCACGGACCTCGACCGGCGCGGGGGCTACGGCGTCCACGCGCACCCGCGTGTGGGGACGCCCCTGCCCCGTCCCCGCTGGCACACCGGTTGGGGGCGCTCCCGCCAGACACGCGTGGTGTGCGGGACCTCAGCCATATACCACAAATCCTCCGCCGCGAGGCGGTCAAGCAGGGCCGTGTCCCGCCCGAACCCCTCGTCGCACACCGCCCAGCGGGCCGGCAGGTTTCCCCGCGCGCGCAGCCCCGCCACCATCTCCCCCGCCAGCTCCGGGTGCGTGCGGAACGTCACGTCGGAGGGCACGCCGCACCGGGCGCGCCGACCCGCGTACGCCCTGGTGAACCACAGCTCGGGCAGGTAGAGCCGGCGGTCCACCAGGGTGTAGCCGCGCGGGCTGGCGTAGCACACCACCACGCCGGACTGGCAATTGGCGCGCTTGCCCAGCGGTCCACACCATTGCCGCGCCACGCCCACCGACTCCGTCCCTTGCTTGGGGAAGTCACACCCGTCGATAATGAATGCGCCCTCCTCCGCGTCGCCGAGCGTTTCGCCGACGTACGCCTGGTGCGCGTGGAGCACGGCCTCGGCGTCCCACGGGCTCTGCCCGATGAACTGCTGCAGCGCCTGCACGTCGCCGCCCACCACCGCGTGGGCCAGCGGCTCGATCGTCTTGCGCTCCAGGTCGAGCAATTGGCCTTGCAGGTAGAGCAACGCCGCGCCCCGCTGTTCCAGCGCAGCGAGCAGCGGGGCGAAGCGGGCGTGGTAGGCCACCAGCGCGTCAGCGAGGCGCTCCACATCGTGCGGCGCCAGGTTGGGTGTGGGCGGTTGCGCCGACGGCGGCGCGACGAAGGGGGCGTAGGCAGCTATCATGGGTGATCCTCCTCCCCCAGTCTACCCCACCCGCACACACCTAACGTTGTAGTATTAGAACGTTGGGCCGACACCAATCCCCTTCGCTCCCCCACTCTCCTGTCGGCTATCTTTCTTGGCGGCCTTGCGCTGTCCGTCGGCGCAGTGGTCAGTGCCGCCTATCAGGCTTTTCGCTGTGCGCGATCTATCCCCCGAGTCCAAATATAACGCGCTACAGGAGGCATACCGCGCCAAAGGTTGTAGAGATGGGCGGCCAGCAGCTATGCCTATACTGAGTGCCCGGTAGTACTTGACAACCTCCTAACGGCATCCCGACTTGCGGGCCTGGAAAACGGCCGTGCGCGCTAGGGCGATGGCGTCGGTCTCGTGGTAGCGCAGGGGCGCATCGACGGAAATGCACACCAAAAGGGTGTTGACGCGCATCTGAATGCTGACATCTTTGTGCTTGCTATTCGGATCGATGAAAGTTATAGTGGACCCAGGAATCTGGACAGTGAAAGGGGGCGCTTAGAGGTGATAGACTAGACCACGATGAGACAACAGTACAGTTCTGCCTACAAGGCCCGCGTCGTGCAGGAGTTGCTGCGCGAGGAGA
>JAABUJ010006343.1_pt1 | contig 11472 bp, 10 predicted proteins | sample 5559131 | NCBI WGS metagenome assembly JAABUJ01 (sample SAMN10711875, study PRJNA513366) | rock metagenome | isolation source: Antarctica rocks | place: Antarctica: Victoria Land, Mt New Zealand nord | collected 2016-01-07 | reverse complement strand
ATCAAACCCCAAACGAAGTCCACAACGCCTACAACGATCACAGGTCAGCAGCATAGAACGTGCAAGGTTCATTGTCCGAGAAACGCGGGGCAGATCAGTTACTCGCGTACTCGGGTCTGCGCAGCGCGGAGTGTTCGGGGCTGGAGGTCGGAGACATCACCTTCAAGACAGCACCCAGCGCGGCCACCACAGCCCACGCGGGCACTGGTGCCGTGCGGTGCACTGTGAATGTCCGACGAACCAAGACGCGCCGCGCGGGAATCTGGGAGACGAGCACCCCGAAGTCCAAGCGCTCCCGCCGTACCGTGCCTCTGCCGCCTTGGCTCGCGGAGAAGATGCGTGCGTATATAGAGGAACACCCCCGCGCTGACGAGCCGACTGCGCCGTTGTGGCCGAGCCGGGGCAGAGGCGGTCGCCGGGTGAAGGGAGAGCAGGCGGTAGCGCCGATTGTGTGGGGCGAGCCGGTAGCGCTCGGCACGTTCTACGAGACGATCCTGATGCCTGCCTATGAGGCGGTCGGGCTACCCGTCAGCCGCCCAGCGCAACCCGCCCGTCCCGCGACCGAGACCGCACCAGCGCGCCCCGCTACGCCAGCCGTGCGCGGCGTTCGGCTGCACGACCTACGGGCGACGTTCGCCACCATGCAGCTGATGTCCGGCGTTCACTTCATGCAGGTGTCGCGGTGGCTTGGGCACGGCACGTTCACCCTGCCTGGACACCTACGGCGATTGGATCCCTGAAGAGGACGGCGGAGCCGGCAACCAGCTGCCCGAACCCACCGCGCCAGCACCCATCGAGAGCGCCCCGGCTGAGGTGGCTACCCCGTCCAACGTGGTGCAGATGTTCGGTCGGCGTTCGGCGGTTTAGTTCAGTACAACTCCGGCTCCACAATTGGACATGAAGCAATCCTTTATCGTGATTCCGCCGAGACCACCGAGGACGGTCTCACGCGGCTTAAGCTCGACGCCGAAATCAGTTAGGGACAGGTTGACCTCGACGCTTAGTAGCGGAAACTGTGCTGATGAGAGGCTCCGAGCTGCGGCTGGATGCGTTCCCGCCAGTTCAGCGGCTGACCCCCAAGATCGAAACTTGACATACACCTGATCGCCGTTCGGGTACTCGACACGTAGTTCCGAGCCGTTGGGCGGACTTATTACATCACTCGGCTGACCTTCTAGCAGCCAGTCGTTGTCGGATAGCAGACGTCGCGTTCCACGCGTACGGCTGGGCATTTCAATGTTCAACAACATGTGGTTTCTCTCATCCCTGTTGAACCAGATCACGGGACGAGCCCCCAGAACCACGATGTTAGGTGTTTCGTAATAATAGTTTCCGCCTACGATGGCGACAATCTGTTGTCGTAGCCAATCAAACCTTCCAGAGAGATGGCGATCTCGTTCTGGGGCGACGGCCTTAAGTTCTCTGCACTGCTCGACCGTCAAGGCGTCGGCCTTCGCGTGATGCGTAGCGCACAGTGCGAGCATCCGTTCTGGATCGTGATGTTGCTCCGTCGACCATGGTGGATCAAAATGGTGGTATTCGAGATAGGGGTTGTCGCATCCCGGCATCGGGCAACCAAAGCCCACCTCGCGGCGGAGCTTTCGCCTTACAGCGGTGGGAGGACGCCTGCCGAGTTCGGTCACGCGAACATCATGCCGCACCACCCCGACAGCACGCGCCGATCCCGCACGTCACGCGTATTCCACGCGCGTTTCGAGCTAGAAAGCCCCAGACCAAAGCTCCGAAAAAACTCTGACCGGCAGGAACGCGGTGCCCTCGGTGAGATTCGAACTTCCTTCCCCGTACCTACAGCGCGATACCACGTCATGCCGGAATATGCCTCTGGCCGGGCCGAAAGACGGTTCTAAGTTGCTACGGCGCGCATCGAGATACAGCAGAATACTTGGACGGCGGGACCACGTTAGGGACCACGGGCGGGCCCTCGAACATGATTCGGTGTGACGGAATAAGCCACGGTCACGGTCGGCCGACGCGGCAGCGTCTTCATCGGTGAGCACCTGCCGAAGGCGCCGTACGGCGACGGACGAGCTTGCCTCGGCGGGGATGAATGAGGGCAGGGCTCTCGGCGGTCGTTGCTAGCGTCGTAACGATGAAGAGGCGGTTAGATCAAACAACGGGCGACCTGTTTCAGCTCTTGAATCGCACGGGTGAAGACGCGGTGCACCTTCAGGTCTTGCCCGTCGGCCCGTCGGCCCGGTGGTCGGCTCGCGGGGCTCCGGGATTGGATGTGCGGCTTCGAGCGAGTACGTCGCGGCGCGAACGTCGAAGTAAAAGCCCGCGCGGGGGTGGCGGGGCGCGTAACATGCTGATCCGGGCTGACGGTGCCGGGGCCTCGCACGGGTTGCTGGACTGCCTCACCGCTCAAGGCCGCCTTCGTGGTCGGCGCCTGGCGTACTCCGTGGGCTTCGCGGTCACCGAGAACGTGCGCACGGCGATTGCCCTGCTGCCGGAGGCGGCGTGGCCGGCGGCTCTGGACGCCGACGGCGCCGGAGAACTCGCCGAAGCCGAGCCGAAAGCCCTGCCTTACGGACTTTTTCACGTTCCCCACCCAGTTGCGCCGGGGTGGCCGCCGCCGAAGACTGCGACTACCTCAGACCTGGCCCTGGCCACCCAGATCGCGGCCGCCTTCGACCAGATCACGGCGATCCCCGCACCCGGCTGACACCCCCACCAGCTACTGCCCACCCCCTGACCCAGGAACCGGACAACCGCACCCGGCCACGACAGCCGGGCCGCCAACCTGTCCACAACCCGGAACGGGCGACCGCAAGCGAACCACTCCACTCTGGACAGACCCTCACACCCTATGAATGACCGGGGCTAGGTTATCCAAAATGCCTACGAGCGGTCCAGCTGCAGGGGAAGGAAATTTCGCCTGTCGGCAGCTGTGGTGGTGTCCGCCGGCATCCTGGCACTGGGCGCGTTCCTCGGATTGCTGCAAAGGGCGTCGATACCTGACCCCCATCCGATCGTTCGCGTTCAGTCTCGCTGGTGTGACGGGCCGAGTGGCTACCTACCACTCTTCAGCGCATCGACGGTCATCCGAAGCCTTGGAGGAGCATGATGGCCTCGTCCGACGCCGCGAGGGGGAAACTATGCTCGACACCGCCGATAGCCCGGCCAAGAAGGTCAAGATCTTCGACTGGTCGGAGGTGTCCCCGGGTCTCATCCGCTCGATGCTCGCCACGGCGTACCGGACTACCGGGCGAAACGGCGAGCTGGACAAGCTCGATCACCTGTCGGACGCTGCCCTGCCCGCGCAGGCAGAGCGCTCGTTGGACCGCCCTCCGCGCAGTGAGGTCATGGGCCGCCCCGAGATGGTCGACCTCTTGCGCGCCCAGTGGCTGCCCACGGTGGAGCAGAAGTACCTCAGTGAGCTCGCCGGCTACGTGCAGCTCTCGCTGTCCGGGCCAGAACGCACCGCGGACGTTGAGACCAAGACGCGCGCGTTGACGTTTTTGCGGGAGCGAAAGCGCACCAAGAACCTGCACAAAAACCTCCGGGCGATGTTCGTGCGTCTCCACAAGGTTTCGCGTGACGCGGCGAGCTCGACCATCGCGGTCCAGCGGCCCTATGCGGCGCCGATCCAGCTTATCGGCGAGGATGCGACCCCGTGGGGCGCCTATGACCACCAGAAGGACGCGTGGCGCAAGCTGGACCAGCTCGCAGCCAACTCCGGACGGCGCGGGGGGCTGCTGGTGCTCCCCACTGGATCGGGCAAGACCTTCACGATGGTGCACTGGCTTCTGCAGCAGATGGCGCATAACCCCGAACTTCGCGTGCTGTGGGTAGCGGACCAGCAGGAGCTGCTTGAGCAGGCCGCCCGCGCGTTCGAGTCGCACGCGCATGAGCTACCCGGCGGCTTCCAACGGCAGCTGCGCGTGATGCACACTAACGCCGGCCCGGTGACTGCACTCGGGGACTCCGCGCTCGACGTTGCTTGCGTGACCCGCCAGTCCGTGGTCGGCAAGAGCCAAGACGCCATGGCGGCGCGGCTGAGGTCGTTCCTGCAGCGGCCGGTGGTGGTGGTGGTAGACGAAGCGCACCACGCGGTCGCCAAGGGCTACGAGCGGATGCTCGACACGATCGAGGGAATCGCACCGAGGACGATCCTGCTGGGTCTAACCGCGACCCCGTGGCCCAGTGGGCCGGGCGCGGTCTAGCGGCTCAACGCCCGCTTCGCCACCCCCGTCGCCGAGGTCGACATCCCGACCCTGGTACGGGACAACGTCCTTGCCCGTCGACGATCCACACCGTCGCGAGCGGCGAGTACATCCGGCTCGACGCCGACGCCGACGCCGACGACGTCGCGGTGCTGCGCAAGCAGGACTTCACGGGCGAGATCCTGGGGGAGCTCGACCGGGAAGAGCCGCAACAAGGTCATCGTCGACACGTGGACCGCTGCGCCCGCGACCTGGGGCAAGACGTTGGTTTTCGTCGGCACGATCAACCACGCCGACCACCTCGCCACGGCCTTCGGTGACGCCGACGTTCCCTGCCAGGTTCTGCACAGCGGCACCGGTCGTCGGGAGGAGGTGCTCGCCGAGTTCCGCGCCGCGAACGGACCCCGAGTGCTCGTGAGCGTGGGGATGCTTCTCGAGGGAGTCGACCTCCCGGACGCCCAGACCGCGATGCTGGCGCGACCGACCCGCAGCCCTGTCCTGCTGCGGCAGATGGTCGGACGCGTGCTTCGCGGCCCGCGGGCCGGCGGTGGCGCGGTTGCGCACGTCGTCGCCATCGAGGACACGCCCGCGGCTGGGAGATCGAGATCGACGCGGTCGACCTCGGCGTCGACGGCGGCGCCGTCCGGCCCTGGGTGTTCTGCCCCGCCTGCGGTTACGCCAAGGATGCCGAGAGCGAAGGGCAGACCAGCTACCCGACGTCGTGCCCCCGGTGCGGCAGCACTGGCATCGCCGACACCGGGCAGCGGCTCGACGTCGTCCAGCTCCTCCACGTCACCGCCGAGGTGCGCCGCGACGAGGCCACCATCTCCGACCGCCGCGACGAACGCTCCGGCAAGGCCTTCCAGCTCATGGTCACCGCTGACGTCGACGAGCAGGAGGTGGAGTCGCGTTGGTTCGTCGAGGGCGTCGGCCTCGGCTGCACCTACGTCCGCGCGATGGACGTGCGCTGGGTCAACCTCGGCACCCCCGGGCACGGCAGCAGCCGCACCATCAGCGGGGAAGAGCGCTCCGGAGCGCTGTTCCGAGTATGTGAGGGCTGCGGCAAGCTCGACAAAGTCGCCGGCAAGAACATGACGTACGAGCACAGGCCCTGGTGTCGGCACCGTGCCTCCGCCGAGGAACACAACTCGACCATCGCGCTCTCCCGCACGCTGCGCACCCAGGGAATACTCGTGCGGCTGCCCTACTCAGTCACCATCGGCGATGACTTCGCCGTACCCAGCCTCTCCGCTGCGTTGCTGCTGGGCCTGCGGGAGCAGCTCGGAGGGCACCCCGACCACATTCAGGTCGAGCGCGTCGTCGAGCCAACCCTCTCCGATGGGTCGGGCAATCACGACGCGATCCTGCTGCACGACATAGTGCCCGGGGGGACCGGTTACCTGGCGGACATGGCCGAGTCCGACCGGCTGCGCGACCTGCTGGTCCGCGCGTGGCTGCGGGTGCGGGACTGCGAGTGTCGCAACGAGGACCGTCTCGCATGCCACCGCTGCCTGCTGCCTTTCGTAGCGCCCCGCGCGGTCCGTCGAGTATCTCGCGCGGCCGCCGAGCGGCACCTGCGCACGCTGCTCGCGCTCCCGGACGACGCGGAGACAGGGAGGAGTCCAGCTGGGACATCACCGCCGACCCGCCGCACGAGGACGTGGAGTCTCACCTCGAGCAGCGGTTCCGCAAGAACCTGGTGGAGCGGCTCGTGGCTTCGGGCGCCTCGGTGCACGAGACGCCAGGCCCCTGGGGTAACACCGTCCGCGTCACTGTCCCCGGTGGTCGCCGGCAGTGGACGTTGACCCCGCAGGAACACATCGAGGGGTGCCGGCCCGACTTCGTGCTGCGTTCCTCGGACACCACCGTGCCCACGGTCGTCATCTTCACCGACGGCCGCGCCTACCACGCCACCGAGTCGATCAACCGTCTGGCCGACGACGCGACCAAGCGGGAGATCCTCCGCGATAGCGGTTACATGGTCCGGGTGTGTCCTCGCGCGACGTGCGGGCCAAGGCCGAGGACGTCGCCGCTCCCGAGTGGTTCTCGCCGAACTTTGTCAAGCAACTGATTTCCGAACCCGAGTTCCAGACGAGCCCCGAGTCCTACGCGCGGCTGGCCAAGGGGCCAGTCGGGTGGCTGGTCGACTGGATCTACGACCCGCGGCCGACGGAGCAGACCGTGGTCGCGAACGCGGTGCCGATGTTCTTTGGCCCGACGGCGTCAATGGTGTCGGCCGGGGCGGAGATGACCCTCGACGGCATTGCCCGCACGGTGCTGTGTGATGAGGAGCTTTCTGGCGATCGGCAGGTGGCGGTGCACCGGTCCGGGCCGTTGGCGGTGGCGACCGAGCTGGTTGGCGATCGGCTGGCCGTTGCCGCCGTCCTCGATGATCGCCCGGGGCAGCTCGACGATGCCCACGCGGACGCGTGGCGGGAGTGGCTGCGGCTGGGCAACGCCCTCGCGCTGAGGGAATGGCCAACCGTCATTACAACGCTCACCCGTACCCAGCAGGCGCCCGTGGCTGCCCCGGCACCCGGCGATCGCCCGGACCTCAGCGCGGAGTGGGCCGCGGTATGGCAGGACGCCGCCGAGGGGATCGAGCGCGATCTGGTGGTGGCCCTCGCCGGCCGCGCCGGCCTGACGACACCGGCCATCGGCGACGAGGGTCCGGACGGGATCATGCTCGACATGGCGTGGCCGGACCGCAAGAGCGTCGTCGATGTCCACAAGATGCCCGAACAGGACCGCGCCGACCTCGAGGCCGCGGGCTGGACCGTGCTCCCGCCGGACCCCGACGTGATCGCCACGCGGCTGGGGACAACCACCACTGAGGGAGTCCCCGGCTGATGCCGACACTCATCATGAGCAAGCTCGAGGGGAACCTCGATGGCTCCGTCCGGGCGAAGACGATGGCGTTCCTGCAGAAGCTCGGCAACGACGACACCACCCCGGGCCTGCACATCGAGCCCATCAACGGCTCGGCCGACCCCCGCGTCCGCACCGGCAGGGTCGACAAGTTCTGGAGAGCCGTGCTCTACCGCATTGACCAGAACGGTGAGCGGCACTACGTCGTCCACGGGGTGTGGCCGCACGACGAGGCCACGAAGAAAGCTCGAAGAACGCGGCTGACCGTCAACCCCGTCAACGGTCTGCCGCAGTTCGAGGAGGTGGCGTTCGAGGCCCCGGTCACCGCTGCCCCCGTCCCCCCGCCCGTGGCGGTGCCGGCGCCCGTGGCGGCAGCGGAACCAGCGGTGCCCCTGCCGGTGCCGCCCCTGGTGGCACGGGGCCGGACCCGGGAGCAGCTCGTGGACGTGCTCGGCATCCCCGAGGCGGTCGCTGTACGTGCCCTCTCGGCTGCAGACGAAGACGAGGTGCTCGCGCTGGCCCAGAAGCACGAGGGCTGGGTCGGGCTGATGCTCGTCGACCTCACCTCAGCCGACACCGTCGATGACATCGCCGAAAAGCTCGAGCTGGCCAAGCCCACGTCTACGGAGAACGACGACGACCTCATCGGATCGCTGCGCAAGCCTGCCGCCCGCGCACAGTTCGCGTTTGTCGAAGGCGAAGAGGAACTCCGGGCCGTCATCGAGGCCGGCGACTTCGGGGCTTGGCGGGTGTTCCTGCACCCCGAGCAACGCAGGTGGGTCGACATCCGCACCTCGGGGCCGTTCCGGCTCAGCGGCGGTGCCGGCACCGGCAAGACCGTGGTGCTCGTGCACCGGGCGCGGCGCCTCTCCCGGGCCAATCCCGACGCGCGGATTGTGCTGACCACGTTCACGACCAACTTGGCCGAGAGCCTTCGGGACAGCTTGCAGCTTCTCGACCCGACAGTGCCTCTTGCGACCCAGATCGGTGCCCCCGGCGTCCACGTCATCGGGGTGGATGCACTTGCTTCCGCCGTCATCCGGTCTGCCCCCGACACCGAGCGGGCCGTGACGTCGGTGCTCGGTGAGGCTCGGTCCGCCGTGAGCACCCGCACCCCCCGCGGGCGGTGGCGCAACGTGCTGGACTCAACCACGACGAGCCTGCCGCCGGCGATCGCGAACGAGGCGTTCCTCGCCTCGGAGTACTCACTGGTGGTGCTGCCGAACCGCATCCGGTCCCGGGACGAGTACCTGCGGGTGCGTCGACCTGGCCGCGGGGTGGCGCTCGACCGGACCAAGCGGAGCGCGGTGTGGGACCTGGTTGAGGCGTACCGCGCGCAGGGTCGGATCGACGGATCGCTTGACTTCGCCGAGGCCGCCGGCGTGGCTGCGACCTACCTCGAGCAGAATTCGGGTCGCACGCCTGCCGATCACGTGCTCGTCGACGAGTCCCAGGACCTGACGCCGTCACACCTGCAACTGCTGAGGGCACTGGTGGCGGAGCGGCCCGACGACCTGTTCCTGGCCGAAGACTCCCACCAGCGCATCTACGGGGCGAAGGTCGTCCTCGGCCGTTACGGCATCAAGATCGTCGGACGGTCGAGGCGGCTGACCCTCAACTACCGCACCACCGCCGAGAACCTCCGATACGCGATGTCGGTGCTCGACGGGGGCGACTACGTGGACCTGGAGGACGCCCCCGAAGAGACGGGGTACCGCTCCGCGCGCTTCGGTCCGGAACCCGAGGTGGGTGAGGTCGCTGGTCTTGACGCCGAGCTCGGACGGATCGTTGAGGTGACCAAGCAGTGGCTCGGTGCTGGCGCCGCTGCGGAGACCGTCGCAGTGCTCGTGCCCGACCGCTCCCAGCGCGACCGTGTGGCCACCCGTCTCGCCGAGGCGGGTGTCGCCGCCCGCGCTGTCGATCGGGAGAGCCCCGGGACGGAAAGAGTCCTCGTCATGACGATGCACCGGGCCAAGGGGATGGAGTTCTCCAAGGTGGTGCTGGCCGACGTCGGGCACCGCTCTCCCGCGGAGCAGTCGCGGCTGGCGGTAATGGACCCATCGGAGCGGGCGGATGCCGAGCTGCGGGAGCGGTCGCTGCTCTACGTCGCGGCCACCAGGGCGCGCGACGAGCTCGTGGTCATCCGCCGGCCCTGACCGTTAGGAGCAACCGAGCTTTCGGTGTCCGGTCTTGCGCGCGTACTGCCAGACCGCGTGGTCCAGCGCTGTCGCGCTGACGTCCTGCTGTGTGGCGACCTCGCCGAGCAGTCGCTTGGCCTCGTCGCTTGAAGGCTTGCGGCCGAGTGCGCCATGCACGAAGCAGACGATCCACGTGTCGGCCTTGATGGACGGGTTGCCCAGCAGCATCGTGAAGTAAGTCCAGGTGACTGGGCCCAAGCCCGGGACCCCGGTGTAGGCGCGCTTGTGGGCGGTGTCGTCGGGATCCAGGTCGGTCGCCCTCCGAACGCCGGCGTCGAGCAATCGCCCGGCAGCCACCACGATCGCCTTAGCCTTGGGGTTGCCGCTCGTCTCCTGCTTCCCGATAAGCTTCTGCAACTGCCGCCAGTCGTGTGTCGCGAGGGTTGCCAGGTCGTCCCCCTCACCGTCAGACGAGCTCAGGTACCGGTCAACTGCTCCACGTACCCCAGTGGCGGAGCTTGACCCATAGCGGGCCTGGATGGACAGCACGGCATCGATCAACGCCGCCTCGACCTGATCAGGCCAGCCTCCACCCCACTCCGGCCACGGCCTCGGAATGCCGTCGACCTTCCGTCGAACAGCCTCAATATCCTCCCGCGCCAGCTCCGCCATGTGCGAAGTATCCACGACGGGATTCGGGTGCGCGTGGAGGATACGATGCAGCACGCCCGCGCCACCGCCTGCCCAAGACATTGTGGTCGGTCACAAACGCTCTTGATCTCAACCGGTCGGTGCATGAGTGCAGGTCGACGACGATGCGCTGGTGAAGGTTGGGATGGGTGTCGGTCCGGTGGGGTTCAGCGCCGGGCAGCAGGACCAGCGGTGGGGGATGTGGCGGGGCGGGGAGTCGCTCCGGACGATGGAGCGGTCGCTGGCCGTGTCCTTGCCGAGGATGATCATCCCGGTTCCTTGGAACTGAGACACCCCCGGTGAGACACCACCGCGACCCACACGCCCAGGTCGGGCCGTCGCACAGTCCGTTCGAAGTGAGGCGCGTCTACAGCGGGGATGACGCCGAGTTCTGCGACACTTCCGGTCATGACGATGGTCGGGTACGCCAGGGTTAGCACCGACCACCAGTCGCTCGAGCCGCAACAGGATGCCCTGACTGGCATCGGCTGCGAGCGGATCTTCACCGATACCCTGTCCGGGGCCCGAGACGACCGCCCCGGCCTAACCGCCGTGCTCGGCTACGTCCGCGCCGGCGACACCGTGGTCGTCACCGCCGTGGACCCGGTTGGGGCGGTCACTCTCGGCGGTCATTCGCACCGTGGAGACCCTCACCGCGGCCGGGTATTGCTGCGGTCGCTGCGGGAGGGCATTGACTACTCCACCCCCACGGGGCGGATGCTCGCAGGCATCTTCGCCTCCCTCGCCGAGTACGAACGTGAGCTCATGCATGAGCGCGCCGCCGCCGCCCGCAATGCGGCACGCCTGCGTGGCCGGCACACCGGGCGCCCGTCACGGCTGACCCCCGCCCAGACCCGCCAGGTCCGAGCCCTGCGTGACGTGGGCGAGACCATCGCCGACCTCGTCACCACCTACGGCGTCAGCCGCGCCACCATCTACCGCGCCCTAGCTGCCACCGAGCCTGTCCCTGGCCCACCCGCTCCGACATCCTGATCCGCGCAGGTGGTTGCGGCGCTGGCGACCAGCCCTCGTGGGTTGGGCCCGGTTAGAGCGATCTCGCCCACGGGGCGCTTGCCGGGAGCGGTGCCGGCTTGGCAGTGTCAGCCTCCCCAAGAGGGGTGAACCCCACTGCCTCGTTCTCACGTGGCGAGTACGCGCCGGACGCTGTCGGGTCCCCAGCGGGCGGCGCCCGCTCGGGACCGGCCTGGGTTGGGTGCGGCGCACCGCAATGAGCGCAGCGAGGACAGGCGAGTCAGGCGGCAACAGGTTTCGGATGTCGGCGTCGTCGGACTACGCAACCTTCAACTCGACGGTTACGCCCGTATCGGCGGCTGTGTCTGGTGCGGGGTCTTGCGATACAGCTGCCCAGTTTGAATCGAGAAATGGAGTTCTAGTGCCAACAGCGTCGACATCCTTGAAGCTCCTGAATCCCTGGGCCTTAAGTTGATTATGCGCATCACGGAATCTAATGAGATCAGTCGGGTGCTTCTGGAAGGCTCGACTGCAGCAGCGGCTGGCGGGTCAGCACTCACCCTTACAGGCCTTTTTGAGGCCTACTGACAGACCGTGCGCCCGCCGGTCCGCCGGTGACT
>JAABUJ010006342.1_pt1 | contig 11472 bp, 11 predicted proteins | sample 5559131 | NCBI WGS metagenome assembly JAABUJ01 (sample SAMN10711875, study PRJNA513366) | rock metagenome | isolation source: Antarctica rocks | place: Antarctica: Victoria Land, Mt New Zealand nord | collected 2016-01-07 | reverse complement strand
TGCACACAAGCTAGAGCGCGTGGGCCTCACGTCTATCCGCGGGGCACACACACGCCGCGTTCAGCAGTCCCTGCGGCTGGCACGTAGACGGGAGGGTAGCTATGCAACATGTCTTTGCCCAATACAGGATATGCAGAAACCCCCAGGATCGTCGCGCGGGCGTTGGTGGGGCTCACGACAAGGTCCGGTGTCGCCGTGTCGAGTGGCCGGCCGTCCCAATCGGCCGCGAAGATGGCGTCGGCCTCCTGGACGGCCGCGGGGGCGGCGGTCTCCTCGGCGAACTCGCGGTTGCGCGTGAAGGCGGCATTGGTCCAGTTCATGGTGCCGATCCAGGTGGTGGTATTATCCGACACGAGGAACTTCGCGTGTGTGAAGCGGTACGCCGGCGCGGCCCAGTGTACCGCGACCCCCTCCGCCGTGAGCACCCGATACGCCCCGTTCGCCGACGCGCCGTCGCCCCCGAACGGGTGGGGGTCGAGCACGAGGCGTACCCGTACGCCTCGCCGCACCGCGTCGCCGAGCGCGTCGAACACGGCCGCGCTCGAGAACAGGTAGATCTCGCCGTCCAGGTCGCGCCGCGCCGCGCGGATGAAGGACACGAGCGGCGTCACCCCGGCGTCGGGCTCGACATAGAACTGCCCGCCGGCGACATCGACCACGGCCGCGCTCGGCGACAGTGGCGCCGTCGTGGGCACGGTCGTCGGGACAGCCGTGGGAGCGATCGTGGGGACGTCCGTGGGGACACGATAGACCGGTGGCGGCGCCGGGGCGGTGGTCGCCACGGGAGCGACGCCGCCGACCGCGTAGACTGCCGGGGCGAAGGCGACAAGATATGTCCCCTCGACAAGCGCGCCGATGAAGCACACGAGAAGCAGGAGCTTGTAGAGCAGCGGTCGCGGCCAGCGCACGAAGACGCGCCAGAGAGAACGCGCCCCGCCCCGCAGCACGTCGGCCAGTACTCTCACGGCGCGCCACAGCAGTGCGCGCAGCCGTTGCCCCAACACCTTACCCACGTTCATACGCACTAATCAGGGTCTCGCGCTTCGTGATCGGCCGGGACATCTAGAACGGGATTGCAGGCGTGGCCGTCCCGTTCTAGATGTCCAGAACTGGACCGTGGAGCGAGACCCTGATGGTGTTTCGCACCCTGTTGGTTCGTCCCTTTGTCGCCGGATTTTCATCAGCCCGTCACGCGATCATTGTATGCTAACAGGGTGAAAGGTAGATTCGGTGGTCTACGCCGCCTATACAAGCGGAGACGTATTCAATGTGGGACGAGGCGCGTGATGTCGTCACGCGGACGGTACCGGTCCGGGCCATGGCAGCCCGCAGTCCATCTAGCTGGGTGAGGGGATGATGCAGGAGTGGGACGTGGAAGCGCAGTCGCCGTTGTACACCATTGGATCGGTCGCGCGGCTGGCCGGTGTATCTACGGGTACGCTGCGCAACTGGGAGGCGCGATACGGCGTCCCCACCTCTATCCGTATCGCTCCGAACGGGCACCGGCTCTATACCCAGGCCGAGGCGGCGCTGACGCGTGTGCTGGCGCAGCGCGTGGCCGCGGGTACCCCGATCCGTAAGGCGGCTGCGGCCGTAGCGGCCGAGCGTCGTACACCAGTCGTCCTCGCTGCGGCGCTGAGGCACGCCGCACTGCGGCTTGACGACGCGACCGCACGGCGCGTTGTAGCCGAAGCGGCGGCGGTCCTGCCACCGGATCGAATGTGGCGTGAGGTCGCGGCTCCGACGCTGCACGCCCTAGGCGAACGCTGGGCCGCCACGGGTGAGGGCATCGCGGCCGAGCACCTCGCCACTGAGGTGATCCGGGGCTCATTGCACGCGGCGCTCGTCGCGCGGCGCGCGGACGGGGTCGCCCCGCTGGTGGTCGTCGCGTGCGGCCCCGGTGAGCGACACGAACTGGGCAGTCTCATGCTGACGCTCCTCCTCCGCGACCATGGCGTGCATGCGGTGTACCTGGGCGCGGACACACCGCCGACCGCACTGGCCGAAGCCGGGACCCTCCCCGGTACGCGCGTGCTGGTCGTCACTACGATGACCCTGCCGTCCGCGTGGAGGACGGCCGAGGCGTTGATAAAACTCTCCGCGCAAACCAGGGACGACACGACAGCCGCGCGCCTGGCGTACAGCGGACCTGGCTTCGCCGGCGCGGCGCCTGTTCACGACCTGCTGCGCGGACAGGCTCTCTATGTGGGCGGCGGTCTCGACGCGGTAGTGGTGACCTGCGCGGCCCTTGCGCGCGACCACTGGTCTCCGCCAACGGGACACGCGCCCTGGTCCGGCGAAGCGTCCTTCTCCGCGCTATGACGCGGTGTCGCACGCGGTGTCGCGCTGCTTCCCGCTCTCGAACGCCTCATCGCGTCGCGCCTCGCGCCTGTCCGCCCGCAACTGCTGCCGTACCAGCCAGAGGGCGGCGACGAGGATCAACACCGCCGCCGCGTTGACGGCCAGATCGAGCGCGAGTCGGGTCGCGTCACCTTTGGCCGCGGCCACCTCAAGGCTGTGCCGTACCCCCACCGTGACGCCGATAACCAGAAACTCCTGCAGCTGACGGCTTACCGGCCCGCGCGAGAGGGTCGTGTGTAGCAACTCGGCCAGGATGAGAACGAGGAACGCCGCGGATATGCCGTTCGTCACCCCCGTTTCGTAATCACGCGCCGGGCTCAGGAGCGGCTGCGCGACCTGCGCGACCGTCGCGAGGAACGCGATAACAGCCAGGGCGATCAAGATGAGCGCCACGCTCGATAGGATGGCGCTCTCGGCTCGCGTCAAGAGATCGATGAGCGCGCGTTCACGCGCGGCCGGCTCGGAGCGGATGTGGACCTCGTGCTGCTCGCTGTCCATGGGTACCCCCGTGAAACACGCCCTGAAATTCTGAGACACCTTCTGACGTACGACCCATTGTCGCATATTGAGTAATCTAGTTACTCAAAATCAGCGCGACGGTGTATGCTTCATCGAGACGGTGTATGCTTCATCGGATAGCACGCACGGGCGAGCCAAGAGAGGTCATCACGACCGAAGGAGGTACTGGACCGATCGAGGACGATGAGACAGGCGGGATGACGGGACACGGGACGATTGAACAGGTTCGGCAAAGTTGCGCGTCCCTCTCATGCGGCACGCAACGACGCGCGGTCGCGCATTATTCGACCGTAGAGATAGCGACGACTCACTGGACGTCGTGTTGAGAGCAGTAAGGAGGGGAGCATGACACAAGAAACAAGCACGCCAACGGCGCCGGTACCCGCACCCGCCCGAGGGGGGGATGCTGCTGTCGCGGCGCGCACCCCCAACGCAGTCGGCGCGGCCACCGCAGCCGGTACGGGTGGCGCGACGCACATCGCCGATGCGGTCGTGGCCAGAATCGCTGGCCTCGCCGCGCGCGAGGTCTCTGGCGTTCATGACATGGCCGCACCGGGGGCCGGCGGCGCTTTCGCTACCCTGACGGGGCGCGTGACCGGGCAGGAGCAGACTGACAAAGGCGTTGCGGTCGAGGTCGGACAGACGGAGTGCATTGTCGACCTGACGATCGTAGTTGACTTCGGAGCTAGTATACCGCAGGTGTCCGAGGCGTTGCGACGCACCGTGAGTGGCCGGATAAGCGCCATGACGGGCTTGACGACCAAGGAGGTCAACATCAACGTCGTTGATCTCTACGTCCCGCAGCGGGAGCAGACACAGGGCCAGGATGCTGGGCAGACGCGGGTGCAATAGGTGACGTGCAGGGGCACAGGCCGCAGCGGCGCCGCTGTGAGGGGGGGTCGCGTGACGGCGGTCGATGCGTCCATGGACAGGCGACAGGACGAGCGGATCGCGGGGGAAGCATGAACGTCGCCAATCGCGTGTTGGCCAGCCTCCTGCTGCTGCTGGTGATCGTCGCGTCGATCGTCGTTGTGCTGCTCATCAGCGCGTTCGTCGACGTCGCGCAGATTCGACATCTGTGGCTCTACGGTCCCGTGGAGACGATGGGACGCGACATCACACGGTTGGGTCCCGCGCGACGCACTCCCGTGGCCATTGGAGCCGCCGTCGTCGGGCTTCTGGCCTTCCTGCTCTTCGCCCTGGAGTTCCGCGGGACACCGCGCCGCGCGCGGCTCATGACGATCCATGCCGAGGGTCCCGGCCGGACCGAGATCGCGTTTGGCACGCTGGAAGACGTCGTACGTCATGCGGGGACGGAGACAGCGGGCGTCGAAGGGATCACGCGCGCGCGGATCGACCCCGGGCGCGCGGGCTTGCGCGTCGCCTGTCGCGCCCGCATCAGCTCTGCGGCCGAGATGGCGACGGCCGGAGCGGAGTTAGAGCAGACGATAGCGCGGCGCGTGCGCGCGACGACCGGCGTCCCCGTGAGCAGCGTGCGTGTGCGTACCGAGTCGGGGGCAACGGGATCGGGTGCGGGATCGGGTGCGCACGCTAGGCGCCGTGTCCGCTAGTCGTGGACACGGGAGGAGTATTGGGTATGTCACCGCGTCTATTAGGCGCCGGTCTCGGTCTGGTGTTCGCCCTCGTGCTGGTGTTCGCCGGTTTCGGTTGGGCGTTGTTCGTGCTGGTCCTCACGCTGGTCGGGTACTACATCGGCGCGGCGCTGGAGGGTGACGTGAATCTAGACGCGCTCCTCGATCCGCTCCGTCGGGTGCGCTGACACGACCAGAAAAGTGTCGTGGTCGGGGAGATAGCTCGGAGCGGGTAAAAGTGGGTAGAAGAAAGGGCGGCGCGGCGGCAGGGCGGCCGCGCACGCGTGAAGGAGATTGAGGGGATGAGCGAAGCACGCGCAGTTCAAGTCCAGCCGGCGAGCCCTCAGCAGGTGAGCCCATTGCAAACAGGTCAAGGCACGACCCGTATCGCGGATGGCGTGGTCGCAAAGGTCGCAGCCATGGCCACGCAGGAGGTCGATGGCGTCACCCTAGGTGGAGGCGCCACGCGGGCTATCGGTGGTCTGCTCGACAACGTCACCGGGGGCAATAGCAACGCGACGCGGGGCGTGGCGGTCGAGGTCGGGGAGATCGAGGCGGCGGTCGACCTGACCATAGCGGTGGACTACGGCAAGCGGACGCCGGAGGTGGCAACGGCCGTTCGAAAGAACGTGATCACCCGCATCGAGAGCCTGCTGGGTCTACGGGTCACGGAAGTCAACATACAGGTCAGCGACATCGTCCTGCCCCAGGATGCGGGGCGTCCGCAGCCGGGCGATCAGGGGCAGTCGCGCGTTCAGTAATCCGCGCGGGCGGATAGGGACTCGGCCAGGGTGTCGCGCTTCGTGCATCTTTAGGAAATCTAGAATGGGACTCCACGCGCAACAATTCCATTCTAGATTTCCTGAATCGGCGTGTGGCGCGACACCCTGTCGGCGGGCTGGACGCGCCGGATCTCGACGATTGGCCCCTAAACAGGCGTAGACCACGGGATCTCCGTGGACCACGCCGCGAGAGCAAACACGATGACAAGACGAGAGAGGACAAACTCATGACGTCGATATGGTTATGGATCGGGACAATTGGCATGGCCCTCGGCGCGGCCTATTTCGCCGCCCTCATCCCACGCGCAAGCGAGAAAAGCCGTCACTTTTACTTCATCACCTTCGCGATCGCGCTCACCGCGACGATCGCGTACCTTACGATGGCGACGGGCAAAGGCCAGCAGTTGATCGCCAACGATGGCGGCGGCGGCTACCGGGTCTTCTACTACGCGCGCTACGTTGACTGGACGATCACGACGCCACTGCTCCTGTTGGACCTCGCCCTGCTCGGGTTGACGCGGCCCCTGCGCCAGCTCGGTCTCATCATCACGCTGATCGTCCTCGACCTGATTATGATCGAGTTCGGTCTCATTGGCGGCGCGACGCAGGGTGGCGGTAAGTACGTGTGGTGGGCTGTCGCCACGGTCGCCATGATCGCGCTCCTCTACCTGCTCGTGACCCGCGTGCTGCCGCAGGCCCGTGCCCAGGGGCAGGCCGTCGGCAGCTTGTACAGCACAATATCCACGCTCACCATCGTCCTATGGTCGATCTACCCCGTCGTCTTTTTCCTGGGGACCGAAGGGCTCGCCATCCTCGGCATCGGCTGGGAAGTCTTCCTGTACATGGTGCTCGACCTATCCGCCAAGATCGGCTTCGGCTTTCTGCTGCTTTCTAACCGACGCGCGCTCGAAGCCACGAGTTCCGCCACGCCGGAGCGGAGTCGCGGGGTAGCGTAGTCCAGCCGCGTCGGACCGCCTTGACGGATGTCATGCTGGCACGACGCGGGGGTGGTAATGAAGAGAATGACGTGCGGCCTCGTTATGCCCGCGTTAGTGAGGAGGACGGAGAGACGATGCGCGTCGCGATCCTGGGTGGCGGTTGTGCGGGCAGCAGCCTTGCATACTATCTGGCGCGCGGCGGGTTCACCGGCGAGATCGACATTTTCGACCGTCGGACTCCGTTCGAGGCCGAGCAACGCTGGTGTCGTTGGGGACCCGTGCCAGACGACTTCGCGTCGCTCATCTCCTACTCATGGTCACGTTGGTCAGTCGCGTCCTCTGACACGACCGTCACGCGTGCTCCCGCGGCGGCCCTACCAGGGTCTCGCTCCACGGCCCAAGTCTGGACATGTAGAACGGGACGGCCACGCCTGCACTCCCGTTCTAGATGTCCCGGCCGATCACGAAGCGCGAGACCCTGACTAATACATGACGGGTCTATCGGCGCACACGCAATAGGAAAAGAATCTCGGGAGAGATTAGGAGGAGTAGCCAGCGAGCCAGCGGGCCGGCGTCAACGGTAACTGTCCACGTTTGGGGTACGGGGCGTGATCGTGGTAGGATAGCGCCATGACACAGGACGAGGAGATCGCGGCGCTGCGGGTGGAGAACGCCCCGTTGCGCGCGGAGTTGGCCGCGACGCGCGACACGCTGGCGCAGATCCAAGCACGGCTGGCAGAGGTGGAGACGCGCAAGACGCCGGCTCCGGCGTTCGTGCGCCCCGACAAACCGCGCACAGAGAAAGAGTCGCGGCGGACGCGGGAGGCGCGGCACAACCAGGGGCGGCGGCGGGAGGAGCCGACGCACAGCGTGGCCCATGCCCTGGACCGCTGCCCGGATTGTGGCTACCTGCTGCGCGGGGAGAGCGTGGACTGGACCCGCCAGGTGATCGACCGGCCGGAGCCAACGCCAGTTGTGGTGACGGAGCATCGCTTCCTCAAGCGGCAGTGCCCGGCGTGCGACCGCTGGCAGACCCCGACGCCGGACTGGACCGGCGTGGTGCTGGGCCAGGGCCGCTGCGGCGTGCGCCTGACCAGCCTCGTCGCCGACCGCGCGCAGGTGGCGCGCCTGCCGGTGCGCACGATCCAAGCGCTGCTGCACACGCTCTACGGGCTGCGCCTCTCCGTCGGGGCTATCGGCGATCTGCTCCACCGTCTGGCCGCAGCGACAGCGGGGCCGCGTGAGGCGGTGCTGGCGCAGGCCCGGGCGAGCGCGGTGGCGCACAGGGACGAGACGGGCTGGCGCGAGGGCGGCCAGAACGGCGACGTGTGGACGTTCTGCACGCCGGGGCCGGACGCGGTGCGTTACTATGCGCGCGACCGCAGCCGCGCTGGCGCGGTCGCCGCCCGGCTGCTGACTGGCTTCCGCGGTTACCTCGGCACCGACTTCTATAGCGCCTACAACGGGCTGGTCGTCAAGCATCAACGCTGCTGGGCGCACGTGTTGCGTGACCTACACGCGCTCAAGGAGCGGCACGCGCGCGATCCCACCGTCCTCACCTGGGCGCGGCGCGTCCGCCTGCGCTATGATTATGCCAAGCGCGCCCTGGCTGCGCCCACACCCTTACACCCGGACCAGCGCGCGCGCTTGGCGCAGCGCTTGGACGCTACCGCGCACCGCCTCGGGCTGCGCTACGCGGGCGCGGCGCGCAAGGGACACCGCTGCCACGCGCTGTGCCACCGCCTGCTGCGCCATCAAGGCGCGTTGTTTGCCTTCGTGCACGTCGACGGGCTCAGCCCCGACAACAACCTGGCCGAGCGCAGCCTGCGCCCGCTCGTCATCGTCCGCAAGGTCAGTAGCGGCACCCGCAGCGACACGGGGACCGACACGCGCATGGCCCTCGCCACCCTCTTCGGGACCTGGCAAGCGCGCGGTCTCGACCCCTTCGCCGCCTGTCTCTCCCTGCTGCACTCTTCTTTACCCTAACTCTGGACAGTTACGTGGATGTGGTGATGTAGTTATGAAGAGCGCTATTGAGATCGCGCAGGCGGCGCGGCCGCGGCCGATCACGGAGATCGCCGCGCGGGCGGGGTTGATTGAGGACGAACTAGAGTTGTACGGCCGCTACAAGGCCAAGGTGCTGCCCGCCGCGTTCGACCGCCTGCGCGCGACGCCCGACGGCAAGCTGGTCCTCGTCACCGCGATGACGCCGACGGTGGCCGGCGAGGGCAAGACCACCACCACGGTGGGGCTGGGCCAGGCGCTGTGCGCGATCGGCGAGCGCGCCGTCGTCACCATCCGCGAGGCCGCCATGGGGCCGGTCTTCGGCGTCAAGGGCGGCGCCGCCGGCGGCGGCTACTCTCAGGTCATCCCCATGGAGGACATCAACCTCCACTTCACGGGCGACTTCCACGCCATCACCGCTGCCAACAATCTGCTGGCCGCCATGATCGACAACCACCTTCAACACGGCAACGCGCTGAGTATAGATGCGCGGCACGTCACCTGGCGGCGCTGCCTCGACGTCAACGACCGCTCGCTGCGCGACGTCATCACTGGCCTCGGCGGCCCCAGCGAGGGCGTGCCGCGCGAGAGCGGCTTCGATAGTACCCCCGCCTCCGAGATCATGGCCATCCTGTGCCTGGCCGAGGACCTGCCCGACCTCACGGCGCGCCTCGGCCGCATCGTCGTCGGGTACACGCGCGCCAATGACCCGATCCGCGCGTCCGACCTGAAGGCGCAGGGAGCGCTGACGGCGCTGCTCAAGGATGCGCTCAACCCCAATCTGGTCCAGACGCTGGAGGGCGGTCCGGCGCTCGTGCATGGCGGTCCTTTCGGCAACATCGCCCACGGGACCAACTCGATCCGCGCCACGCGGCTGGCCCTCAAGCTGGGCGGCTACGCGCTGGTGGAAACGGGCTTCGGCGCCGACCTAGGCTTCGAGAAGTTCTGCGACATCGTGGCGCGCCAAACGGGCCTCAACCCCGATGCGGCGGTGGTGATCGCCTCGGCGCGCGCGCTCAAGCTGCACGGCGGCGCGCACAGGAAAGAGCTCGCCACGGAGGACGTCGACGCCGTGCGCGCGGGGATGCCCAACCTGCTGCGCCACGTCGACAACGTGCGCCTGTTCGGCCTGCCCGCCCTCGTGGCCATCAACATCTTCCCGACGGACACGGAGGCCGAGTTGACCGCTATCGAGGACGGGCTCGCGCGCGTGGGCGTGGTCGCGGCGCGCTCCGACATCCACGCGCGCGGCGGCGCGGGCGGACGCCAGATGGCCGCGGCGCTGGTCGATCTCCTGGGGCGCGAGCGCGCCGACTTCCGCCTACTCTACCCCGACGACCTGCCGCTGCGCCAGAAGATTGAGACCGTTGCCACGCGCGTCTACCGCGCCGCGGGCGTCGACTTTGTGGGGACGGCTTCGCGCGACCTGGAGCGCTACGAACGGCTCGGCTACGGCGCGCTCCCGGTCTGCCTGGCCAAGACGCAGTACTCGTTCTCCGACGACCCCGCCAAGCTCAACGCGCCCGATGGCTTCCGCCTCGCCGTGCGCTCGGCGCGCCTCTCCGCCGGCGCCGGCTTCGTCGTCGTGCTCACCGGCGACATCATGACCATGCCTGGCCTCGGCAAGGTCCCCGCGGCCGAGCGCATCGGCGTGGGGCCCGACGGGCGCATCATGGGGCTGGACTGATGCGCGCCGATTCGGACCAGATAGAGCTCGCCGATGCCAAGTCCGCGTTGCGGGCGACGATCCTCGACCGGCGCGACGCCATGGACGCCGGCGCGCGCGCCGCCTTGAGCCGGGCGATTATCCAGGATATCATCGGCCTCGACGCGTACCGCCGGTCTCGTGTCGTCCTGGCCTACGTCACTTTTGGTAGCGAACTCCAGACCGGCGCTTTCATTCGCCGCGTCCTGGACGCGGGCAAAACGCTGATCCTCCCCAGGGTCAACCGCGCCAAGAGAGCGCTGGAGTTGTACGCGGTGAGCGAGCCGGCGCGCGACCTGGAACCGGGGGTGTGGGGGATCCTCGAGCCCAAGCCGGATCGCTGCGCGCGCGTGGAGCCGGATGTCGTCGAGTTCATCCTGGTCCCCGGCCTCGCTTTCGACGCGCACTGCCGGCGCCTGGGGTATGGGGGAGGCTTCTACGATCGACGGCTGGGGGGCTTGACCGCGCGGCCGCCGCTGCGGCCGCCGCTGGTCGCCGGGGCTTTCGAGGCGCAGATGGTCGGGGTTATCCCTGCCGGCGCGCATGACGTACCGATGGGCATCGTGGTAACTGAGAGTGGCCATTACCCCACCGACGGGTGGGCCTCGACATAGTGGACAACGGCGGGCGATGTGGTTTTCCCCCTCACCCCCACCCCATGCGGATTGGTCTCTCTCCGCTGCGCTCCGACAGCCCACCCGGCTCTCCCTCAAGGGGCGAGGGGAGACGGGCAGCACACGCGAGGCGGCCCCCCGGGGTTGAGCCGAGATACGCCCCAAAATAGGAATTAGGCCGGCTGCTCGGCTTCTCCATCTCCCTGTATGTCGTCCAAGGGCAACTCCATCGCTCCGACGAGCGGCGTGGGGATGACATCGAGATTGACCACGTAATCGCCGAAGCGCTTGATCGTCCGCGTGATGTAGGGGCTCAAGGTGGCCACGTCCGCCCGCGTCACGGGGTAGCCCTCGTGGATGAGGTCGCGGATCGCGTAGCTCATGTCCACGACGGTCTGCACGATGGCGCTCGTGGCGACGATGTCGAGGTATTTGACCCTCTTCTCCTGTTCCTCCGGATCGTTCTCGGTGATGACCCCGTCGCCGCCGAAGAAGCAGAACTTGGAGAAGCCGTTGTAGGACTCGACCTTGTTGGTGCCGGCCTGGATCTCTTCGCGGAGATGGAGGTCGGAGATGTACCGTAATAGGAACACGGTGCGCACCACGCGCCCGAGCTCGCGGAAGGCCTGGTACAGCCGGTTCTTGTGGCTCTCATTGCCCAGCTTGCGCAGCAGGATCGGTGTGGAGATCTTGCCAGCTTTGATCGAGAGTACCACCTGCAACAGGTCGGGCCAGTGCGTCTCGATCACGGCCCAGTTGATGGTGTCGCCGAAGAGCGCGTCGGTGTGCTGGTAGCGGGCGTCTTTGGCGGGACGGTAGAAGGTGAGGTCCTTCCAGTTGCGGATGCGTGGGTGGAGTTGAATCCCCAACAAGTGGGCTAGCGCGAAGACCGGCGTCGATTGCCCCTGCGTGTCGGCATGGACGGTCGTCGGTTGTAGCGCCGACGTGTTTTTGAGC
>JAABUJ010006341.1_pt1 | contig 11472 bp, 12 predicted proteins | sample 5559131 | NCBI WGS metagenome assembly JAABUJ01 (sample SAMN10711875, study PRJNA513366) | rock metagenome | isolation source: Antarctica rocks | place: Antarctica: Victoria Land, Mt New Zealand nord | collected 2016-01-07 | reverse complement strand
GCAGAACCCAGCGCCCGACTAACCGACGACCTCTGCGATCAAGGAGGCAACGACGTCAACGGGCAGCCGCCCCCAAGTTTCAGCCCGGAACGGGCCCGCCCGCAAGGGCGAGAAAGGACTAACCGGCACGGAAGGGACATGCAGAACTTGCTCAAGGCGGTCGCGCAGGGCCAACACAAACAGGACCCGCGACCGCCACAACCCCCCATGGCTCAGGGCGTCAGTCCTTGCCCAGCGGCGGCCGACCGGTTGCTCGCTCGGCCGCCCGCTGGGGCAACGCTTACAGGCCCAGGCCGGTCGCGGCGTTGTCCGTCCAGGCCTGCTGCACGCGTACGTAGCTGCCCAGGGTCGCCAGCGACCGGTGCCGGGTCTGGTGCGCGATCGCCCGGTCGCTCGCGCCGCGCAGGTGCGCGTAGGTGACGAACCCGGCCCGCAGGCTGTGCGCGCTGTACCGCGTCGGATCGATGCCGGCGCGGGCGACGGCCTGCTGCACGAGCACGTTGACTGACTCGGGGTGCAGTCGGCCCGGCCCGGCGGTGTTGCTCTTCCCAACCGGCCGGAACAGCGGGCCGTCAACGACGCGTGCGATCTCGCGCCAGCGGGCCAGCGCGGTCACCGGGCAGCGGTCGGGGTTGCCGGCCCGGGGCAGGACGACGAGCTCGACGTGCTCGCCGGTCTGGTTGGTCTTCGACCGCGGCAACGTCAGCACCAGTCCGTTCGGGTGATCAGCGACGCGGTCGACAGTGAGTGCGGCGAGCTCGCTGCGGCGCAGCGCTCCGACGAACCCGACGAGCAGCAGCGCCCGGTCGCGGGCGCCGGCCACGTCGGGCTCTGGCGTGCGGCCGCGGGTGCGCCACGTCCTCGTCGACGGGCAAGCGGCCAGGACGTCGAACAGCTCGGGGGGCATCAGCGGGACAGCCTGTTCCGGTGGCGCGCCGTGGGTGCGCCGCACGCCCTCCCACACGGCGATTACCCGGGCGTTGCGGGTCGGGTCGGGCAGGTCCCGCAGCCGGTGCGCGAACTTGATGGCCGACAGCCGCCGGCTCATCGTGCCGACCTTGGCGCCTCGCCCCGCCAGCGCGGTGAGGTACCCAGTGACCGTCGACGCGGCCGCTGGGAGCGGGTCCAGGCCGCCCTGTCCAGCGCACCAGGCGGTGAACTCCCGCCAGTCCGAGCGATAGCCGCGCAGCGTGTTCGCGGCCCGCGCCGCCTCGACGTAGGCGGCTTCCTCAGGCGGCAGCGGTACACCGTCCAGCAGCTCCACTGCAGACGCGGGTGCCGCGGGCTGGTTGCTGCCCGCGCCCCTCACCGGACCAACCCGTCGGGCCAGTGCGCCTTGTGGTCCTTGTTGAGCCTGCGCAGGTTGCCGCGTACCTGCTTGAGCTCCGGCGTCGACGGGACCTGGTCGTCATGGCTGCCAGGGTTAAGCACCTTGGCGAAGGTCCCCCAGTAGCCCTTCTCGGTGTTGTTGAGCGCGAAGCCCTTCACGAGCGGCGCCAGCTCGCCCAGGACCTTGGCTTCCTTCTCGACGTCTCCCACCGTCGTCGGCACGCCCTCCGTCGTCCGGCCCGTGGCGATGACCTGCTTGGCCAGCCGCTCCGCGGCACTGCGGTACGTGTTGCAGGCGGCGCGTCGGCCCTTCGCGGTCGGGGCGTTGAGGCTGTCCCCCGCCTCCAGCATCAACTGATCGAACACGTCCGAGGTCTGCGTCGCCTCGGTCCCGGCGACCTGGTCCCCGAGCGTGAGCTCGAACGTCCGGCAGTCCCGGCCAACGTGCTGTGCGGCGGCCCACTCCGCGAGCTTGTCGTCGTAGGTGATCAGGACCACCTGCGTCCTTGCCGCGAGCAGGCCCTCCAGGGTGTTCTGCACGAAGGTGAGCCGGTGGTCGCCGTCGCTGCCGGGGATCGGATCGTCCAGGACGACCAGCGGCGTGCGCAGCAGCTCGGTGCGGGCCAGGAACGTCGACAGGCCCAGGGCATTCAGTTGCGAGTCGCTGAAGATCCCTAGTGCGTGCCGCTCGACCGGCTCCGCCGTCGAGTCGGTGCGCAGGGACGCCATGAGGTTGACGAAGGTCGTCCCGGCCGCACGGCGCTGCACGCCAGCGAACGCGACCAGCTCCTCCGGCCTGATGGTGAGCCACCACCGCGCAATGCTGCCGCTCATCTGCTCGAACCGGGAGTCCAGGACCGTCGCGACTGCTGCGGCGAGGGCCTTCTCCGCGTTGGCAAGCCGCGTGTCGGCTCGGGCCCTCACTGCAGCGCGGCGCAGTTCGGGGACAAGCGTGTCGGCGTGCCGGGCGGCCAACAGCAGCTCGGCGAGGCCCGCCTTAGCCGTACGCGTCGAGACGACGGGCTCGACTCCCGCCCGCAGCGCCGCTGCCGTGAGGTCGCTGTCCTGCCGGACCCGCCGCAGACCGGCCAGGGCCTCGGCCATCGACCGCAGTGCTGCCTCCCTGCCCTGGTCGTCGAGGTCGGCGCGGCGCTCGACGTGCTGCAGGTCCGCTTGGAGCGACGCCTCCAGGAACTGCGCGGCGTCTTGGGCGGTGCTTGCGGCCGCGACGACGCGCTGGGCAGTGGTACCCGCGGCAAGCAGTAGGGCCTCCCCCAGGCCTAGGGCCGCGATCCGCTGCCGGGCGAGCTGGACCTGCTCGGGCGTCCAGGTCGACGCGGCCGGCACCGCCGCGGCTGCGTCCCGACGGGCACGAGCGGCGACGTCCACGCTGACACGCAGCTCTCGCGCGGCGTCCTGCGCCGCCTTCTGCACGGCCGCCCCGCGACGGAGCTCGTCTCGGAGGGCGGCCATCCGCTCGGGAGTCAGGGCGCTCGGCGTCGCACAGACCGGGCAGTCGACCGGTCGGCTGGTTTGCGACAAGGCAGGGACCGCGAGCACGGCGCTGAAGATCGGGGCCAGTGTCGCGGCCTCGCGGTCTGCCTCCGCCAAGGCAGCGGCGTAGTCGCTGACGTCCACCGGCGTCGGGTCGCCCGGCGGCTCGCCCGCAGTGAAGGCCGCCAGCGGGAACACGACCTCGCGCTGTTGGTCGACGGCGGCCTGCAGGCCGCTGACGAGCGACTCGAGGTCGTCAGGACGCTGCCCGAGTGCCCGCGCGCCGGCGGCGAGCAGCGCCTCGTGCACCAGCTGTGTAGCGGCCTCGTCGTCCTCGGGCAGGGCCAGGCGGAGCAGCTGCGCGACGTTGCTGAACGGGGTGGCGTCCAGGGCGGCGAACGCCTGCCCGGCGGGCGTGGATGGCTGCGCGGCGAAGCGACGGCGGGCTTGGGTCACGCGCTCCCGGAGGGCGTCGAGGTCGGTCAGTGACAGCAGGGACTTGAAGTAGGCGACCCGGTCCTTCGGCTGCGTCGACAGGACGTGGCGCAGCGTGTGCTGCAGGAGCACCGGCGCGCCGACGTCGGACCCCTCGGCAGGGGCGAGGCCGAAAGCCGAGAGGTCGCTCTGCTCGACCCCTTCCACGATCAGCCGTGACGCGCACTCCATGCCCTGCGCGAAGTCGCAGACCAGCTCCCGGCGCACCTCGTGCACCTGGCCGTCGCCTCCACGTACGCCGGCGGCAACCCACACGTCCCGGTCGCCGGTCGGCAGGTGCGCGTTGCGCAGACTCTCGTGGTACTCGGCCTTGGCCCCGCCGAGCAGGTCCCGGCGGCTGCTGCGCCCGGTGAGCAGGAACTCCAGCGCCTCGGCCAGACTGCTCTTGCCGACGCTGTTGCCTCCGTGAACCACGCTGAGTGGGGCGTCGAGGTCCAGGCGACGCGGCTCGGTCCCGAATGCTCGGAAGCCCCGCACCTCGAGCCAGGCCAGCACGGGCAGCCTGTCCATCTCCGTCACCGTCATCGTGTCGCCCACCGGTCGATCACCTGGTCCAGGGCGTCGTCGACCTTGGCCGGCGTGTTCGCGGTGCCGGCGGCTGTCGCCAGCTCGGCGGCATCGCGTCCGGCCAGCGTCAAGGGCAGCGCGGCCAGCAGGTCCGCGAGGTTCGGGATCCCGTCGGCCATGACCGAACGGTACCGCCAGCACCCGGGATTCCCTGCGTTATCCCGCCCGCTGTACAGCCTCAAAGGGGGCCAGAGCGTGCCGGCCAGTGTTGCTTAGGACCTCGTGTTTACAGCCCTGAGCGCGAACCCGGTCCTTGCCGGGCTGCCGTCGCTGCTGGGCTCGCCGAGGTAGCGGTTGATCGACGCAACGAGCCGGGCGCGCCCCGCCGAGCCGGTCCTCCGGACCAGGTTCAGCGGCACCTGCACCTGCCTCACCCCTCGAACGGTGACGCTGCCTGTGCCGATGGCGCCCGCAACTGCCCTGTCGACCACGTCCAGGGCCACCGCGGCGTTGGCTGTTCTCGACGACGAGGGCCGCAAGTACGACGCCGCCTCCCGAGCCAGCCGCACCTGGCAGGCCTATCAACGGGACTGGCAGGACTTCACCAGCTGCTGCAGCGCTCACGGCATCGAAGCGTTGCCGGCAACGCCGGTGACGGTGGCGCTCTACCTCGCTGACTCGGCCCGAACCCTCAAGACCTCGACGCTGCGCCGGCGCCTAGCCGCCATCAGTGTGGTGCACCAGTGCTACGGACACCCCTCCCCCACAGGCGCCGCCGAGGTGCGCACCCGCATGTCGGGCATCGCTCGCTCCAAGGCCGCCCAGCCCGTCACCTGCAAGGCAGCCGCCTGGGGCAAACAGGTCCGGGCCATGACCCAGAAGCTCCCCGACGACACCCGGGGCATCCAGGCCCGAGCGTTGTTGACGCTGGGTTTCGCCGGGGGCTTCCGACGCTCCGAGCTGGTTGCTCTCGACGTCGTCGACGTGCGTGAGACCGACGACGGCCTCGGGATCTCGATCCGGCGCTCAAAGGTCGACCAGGAGGGCGCTGGTCGAACCATCGGTATCCCCTACGGCTCGCACCCAGTGTCGTGCCCGGTACGGGCATGGCGGACGTGGCGGACGATCAACGACGCCGATGGCGGCCCGCTGTTCCGCACCATCGTCGGGCGAGACACCCTTGGCGGGCGCCTCAGCGATCGCACCGTGGCCCGATGTGTCAAGGCCGGCGCCGAGAGCATCGGGCTCGACCCCGCACTGTTCTCGGGCCACTCACTACGAGCCGGCTTCGTCACCTCGGCGGCCGACGGCGGCGCCAGCGAGGCAGCGAGGCAGCGAGGCAGCGAGGCAGCGAGGCAGCGAGGCAGCGATCATGAACCAGACGGGGCACCGCTCGAGCGAGCAGGTGCGGGCCTACATGCGTGACGGCCGGTTGTTCCACAACAACGCTGCGGCCGTGACTGGCCTCTAGCGCCGTTCCGACTGCAGGGCCTCACCATGCCCGTGATGTCAGTTCGAGACAACCGCCATTGGCCAGCCAGAGAAGCGCAGCACGCAGCCACAGTGCTGGCCGTTGATAAAGGTTCCGTCGCTGCCGACCATGATGGGGTCGGCGAATAATGAGTGTAGCCAGAGCTTGTCTTTCGGGGACAAGGGCAGCGCGTCCGCGGCAGCGCCGATCACACCCGAGTCGGGCCTGGAGCCGTGCTGCGCAAGCAGCTCCTGCGCTGCCTCGGCGATCGCCCGCCAGTCGCTTTGGTGATAGTGGCAGGACTCCCGCCCGGTTGCGCCCATCTCGTCCAGGTAGGCCAGGTACTGGGCGCCGCCACGACCCGGCTGGGCGTCCTCCGCCTGCTCGTCGAACTTGTCGCCGAAGTCGCATCGGAACGGCCCGTGCGGTGCCGGGAGTTGGTCAACCGCCAGTAGGCGCAGCACTGGCCCATCGTCATCGTTGTCCTGCCCGTCGCTGCCCTGGTCCCTCACCTGCTGATCATGACGCCCTCAGTGGCGGTGTCTGACGGCGCCTGGTCGGAGGGCCTGGACCTGCTCGGCGAGGGGGCGACGAGCGGGGCGTGCTCGCGGCTCGCGGGAGTCGGTGGGCAGCGGTTTGGATGCCTCAGCGGTAGCTGTGTTCCAGCACGATCCGGGTGTAGTGGTCGGCGCTGGCGTTCGGTGGGGCGGTGCGGCACAACTCGAAGAACATCACCCTGCGTTATCTGCGAAGGAAGGACCGCATTGAGCCATGCCGTCGACGCTTACCCACTCCCCCGAGCGTTCGCGATCTTGTCTGGCGTAGGTGCCACACTTAGGCCGATGGCAACAGTGCTCGAGCGTGAGATGTACACCGAGGCGGGAGCCGCCCGGCTGCTGCGTGTTGCCCCGGCGACGCTGCACTACTGGCTCGAAGGGCGCCCCCGAGGCACCAAGACCTACAAGCCGGTCATCCGCAGCGAGCCCACCGGCTCGAACCGGGTGACCTGGGCCGAGTTCGTCGAGGCGGGCCTGCTGCGTCAGTACCGCCGAGCCCACAACGTGCCCATGGTCGAGCTTCGCAACTTCATCGAGTCGCTGCGGCAGGGCCTCGGTGTCCCCTACCCGCTCGCCCACGCTCGCCCATTCGTGAGCGGCCACAAGCTGGTCATTGAGGCCCAGGCCAAAGCCAGGCTCGACGTTGACTTCGCCCTCGTGGCCCAGGTCGGCGGCCAGTACATCCTCACGCCGGCCGCCCAAGCGTTCTACGACCGAGTGAGCTGGGAGGGCGACGTCGCCGCTCGTTGGCGCCCTGACGCCAACGAGCACTCGCCCGTCGTCATTGACCCCGACGTGCGCTTCGGCGCTGTTTCCGTCGGCGGCATCAGCACCTCGATCTTGCGAGAGCAGGACCTCGCTGGCGAAGACGAGGCCGACCTCGCCGACACCTTTGGGCTGACCATCGCCCAAGTGCAGTGGGCGCTTGCCTACGAGATGGCGAACCAAGCGGCGTGACGCCGGCGAAGCCGGCGGCCATCCGTGTCTACTTCGATGCGGACGTGCTCGGCCTCGCCAAGCTGCTCTGCCAGGAGCGGGCCGACTTCACCTTCCCGGGCGACCCCGGCGCCCGTGTCAAGAAGCGTGAGCGCCCCCCGTGTCCCATCACTAGTCCTGACATCAAGGACCCGATCTGGATACCCGACGTGGCTGCCCGGGGTTGGTTGATCGTCACCCGGGACCGGGCCATCCAGGACAACCGAGCCGAGATCAACGCCGTGCGTGAGCACGGAGCCCGGATGGTCAACCTGGCCAGCGCTGACGCCGACCGGACCTGGACCCAGCTCGAAGTGTTCATGAGTCGGTGGCGAGAGATCGAAGCGCTCATCGACGAGCCCGGCCCCTTCATCTACGTGGCCAGCCGGACCGGGCGACTGCGATCAGTCGACCTCTCCCCCTAAACCGGCCAGTCGTCCCGTCATGCCGTCGTGGCATACGGGCTCAACCCTGTCTGGCACCCCTTCCTGCGCTGGGGGCACTCAGATGGATAGCCCTTTTGTTCTTATAGCCGGGGGTTTCTCCGATGAGTTCCTTCTTCTTTGCATCGACGCTGATCACCGGGTCGCCGGTCTTCAGATAGCGGCTGGCAGCGGAGTTGATGTGGGCGAACTGGGCGTCACGGTCCGGGTGCTGCTTGCCCTCGACGGCCTTGGCGTTGCTCTGCAGGCTGTAACCCAGGCTGTGCAGCAACTCACCGACCCGGACGTGGCTGACCGGATGCCCGCCGGCGGTCAGCGCATCGGCCAACTGCCGGGTCGACTTGGCCGTCCACCGCAGCGGCGACATCGGGTCCCCACGGGTGACCGGGTCCACCAGTGCCTCCAACGCCGCGCTCAGCCCAGGATCAGTCTCGGACAGCGGCTTGCGACCGCCCCCGGGCTTACGGACCCGACCCGAAACGGCCGCACCGGCCTTCACCTCGGCCACGCCACGGGTCACCGTCGGCAGCGACACTCCGGCTGCCGCCGCCACCCGGGTGATTCCACCTCGACCCAACGAACGGGCCTCCGCGCCGAGCAACAACCGGCGCTGACGCTCATCCAGGTGTGGCAACAAGTCCGCGAACTTCGCCGCCAGCACCTCATCGGAACCCGGCGGCGGCATGACGCAAATGTAGGTCCGCGCACCCAACGCGCCCAACGCGCCGAACCACACCGTGTAACCTGTAACACAAATGTTATTTACTACCAATCCCTTACCTACTGATTTGGCTGCATCTGGAGAGCCGCAGGTGGCGCATCGTCAAGGTCACGCTCTCGCTCACCGAGGTCGCGGGCCATCTCGGCGACGGCGATGAACTCTGTGCTCCGATCCGTCATGCCCGAGGTACGAGAACGTCGGACAAGTCTGTAGCCTCAAGATCAATCGAGGGTGTCGGTGCAACCAACAAGCGCGGGTACCAGGCCCTGGCCCTAGCCTTACGTGCCGTGGACTTCCACTTTCCCGACACCGAGCGCACGGCTGATGAGAAGCGCCCCGGCGAATTGGGATGGCAGTTTCTCGTGCGCTCGTCGTGGCCGGAAGCAGCTGAGACGCGAAGTGACATCGAGCGTTGGTTGAACGAGTACCCGGCTGACGACCGGCCTCGCCTGCTAAGTCGACTGACCACTGGGGACGACGCGGTCAGCCGATCCGCGCACACCGAACTTGTTCTGCACGCCCTCCTGCGTCGGCTCGCATCGACGGTCGTTGTAGAGCCACCCACACCATCCGGCGGCCTCACCGACTACCAATTGCCCGGTGTAGGCCTTGACTTTGAGGTCTACCGGCTGACCACGTCCCGCAAAAGAGCAGCAGCGGATCAGCGCGCTGCCGATGTGCTTGCTGGCCTTCGGAAGGAGTCGAGCGAGGAGTTCTGGCTGAGCGTCAATGTCGAGATTCCTGGGGCACAGCCGCCGTCCCTGCGCCGCATCCGCACGGAGATCCGAGAGTGGCTAGCGACGCTCGACTGGGCAAGCGCTCGCACATTTGCAGAGGCGGGCGGATACTGGCCGCAACCAAAGGTATGGGCGGACCCAACTGGCGCTTGGCGCATTGAAGTCTCTGCATGGCCGCGCACCGCTTCCGCCCGCGCCGCGGGTCCTGCCGTCGGCGTCGTCGAAGAACTTGACCCTTTTCTGCCGGGAATTGACGCCCTGCGCACGCGACTGCTCGATAAACTTGAACAGCATCGCCAGCTCGACCGTTCACTCGTTCTAGTCGTGGATGTGAGCGCCGCTACGTTCATCCACGATGACGAGATTGAAGACGCGCTGTATGGGCTCACCGTGTTGGACACCACCACGACGCCAGCGCGCGAGTATCGCCGCCGGCGCGCTTGCGTCTGGCCAGATGCGCGGCCAATGCGCCCGGTTGCGGTACTCGTCGTGCAGCACCTGTACTGGGGCAGAGTTCGACACGCTCGATTCGTATGGATGACCCCGCCCGGCGAACCGTCATGTCCGCTACCTGGCCCATGGGAGGTCGGCTGGCTCGGCGTTGATGGCCGTGTGCATCGAGACCCTGCCGTTTTTGACATAGCTGCGCTATTTGATGCAGACCCTGCGGCGTAAGCGGTTTCTAGGTGCCGCATCCTCACGTCCCCTCATGCCGCTGAGCGCTCGCCCCGCGGTGCTGCTCGAGGTACTGGCTACTCGACACGGCCAGCTAGCTCAGGGCCCGTGGCCACCGGGCTGGTCGTGCTTGGCCGCGCGTAAGCCACCAGTGGTTAGGCGAGCAGGCCGAGCTGGGTGTCCAGCGGGTCCGGGCGGACGCTGCGCCGGGAGACCTCCACGACGTCACCGGCCAGGTCCCGCAACCGCAGCGTGTCGACAGTAACCGCTACCACCTGCCATGGCTGCCCCCGACCAGTCCGCACCACTGTCGCTCCGGGCGTCGGTAAGTGACCCTCCACCCCGGTGGCGTGCCGAACCTGCAACGCCGCGCTCTGCGCCGCGTCGGCGACCAGTGCCGCGGCGTCCTCCGGGTCCGCTGCCTCCGGTACCGCCAGGGTCAGCAGGACCGTGACCAGCCGCTCCCCCACCCCCGCCGGCATCACGCGCCCACCGGCACTCGGGTGGGATCCGCCGTCGGTGCCGTAGCACTCTGATACGTGGGCTCAGCAGCGGTCAGCAGCGGCGGTCGGCGGGGCGGTAAATACCGGTACAGGCTGCTGCGGGTCATCCCGGTCTTGGCCACGATCTGGGCCATCGTGTGGCCGGCGTCGCGCAGCTGCACGGCGTAGGCCAGCACGGCCGGGTCCAGCAGGCTCGGGCGGCCCAGCTGACGGCCGTGCGCGGCCGCCACCGCCCGGGCGTGCGCCGCCCGCTCGCAGGTGTAGGTCCGTTCCATCTGGGCGAACAACGCCAGCAGCACCACCGCCAACCGCCCCATCGGATCGGCCGGGTCGGCCGAGTCGACCTTGATCGGGTCGGCTAGATTGCGCACCCCGACGCCGCGCTCGGTCAGCTCATGGATCAGGTTCAACGTGTCGCGGACCGTCCTTCCCAACCGGTCCAGGGTGTGCACCACGATCACATCGCCTCGTCGAGCGAATCGCAGCACCGCCCTTAACCCCGGCCGGTCCACCGCCGCCCCGGACTTGTTGTCCAGGTAGATCCGCTCCCGGGCGATCCCGACCGCGGTCAACGCGTCGATTTGCCGCTCCAGGTCCTGCTTGGCCGTCGACTCCCGCGCGTACCCCAACTCCACCCTGCGACCGTACGAGAAGTCAGCGCCGTACCGGTCTCGCGACACGGCGTTGTGAGGCGACTTCTCGGACACTCCTCTGAGCGTGGTGTCCTCCCCTGTGACCGGCAGCGGTATGTGGCGCGTTTCTGACAGCGCTATTTGGCATGGTCGACCCCTCCGTGTCGCAGCGTGCGGGACAACACGACCAGGCTCGCCGCTCCGCCAAGACCGCTGACAACCGCGACTCCTATCGCCACGTAGTGGTGATCAAGAGAACACGTCGGCCGCTCATAGCGAAAGGAAGTGACGGGGAACGTGCACGCCTTCTCGCCCCCGCTCACTGCAACCGCCGCAGCAAGCAGCAGCGTGATGAAGCAGAAGAGGAGGAGAGCGGCCCAACGGACCGCTGATCGCGACACCTTCACATCGTGACTGATCTGATCCGGCTTTCCCAGCCCAACGGTCGGGCCGGATCACGCGGGCTATCACCGCAAGAAGGCTGACCGGAACCCGGCGTGCGTCGGGAAGCGGGGCTTACGAACGATCGTCTGCGAGGCACCTCGCTCGGCGGCACGAGCCCAGAACGTCCCACAAACGAGAGTTATTGAGACTGGCGCGGACGGAGCGAGCGCGCCGGCGCAGGTGAGGAGCCAGTCGCTGACAGTCACTCGCGCCGACGGAGCAGCTTGACCGCCTCACCCATGTCGTAGCGAGCCCCGAGCGTCTCCCCCCGCGCCGAGGCATGCCGTGCCTGCAGCGCCCTGCCGTTGGCCGCTCCGGTCGGGTGGCTTCTCCGGTCGTGTGGCTGCTCCTCGGCGAGCCAGTGCGGGGTCGTGGTCAAGGTTGGGTGGATCGGCGCCGAGGCGACTAGGGAGGTTGCCGAACGGCGGATCTCCCTTTCTCGTTTGGAGCCGCAGATGGTTGTTACCTCCCGCGCCCGCCGGTGGGGTC
>JAABUJ010006339.1_pt1 | contig 11475 bp, 8 predicted proteins | sample 5559131 | NCBI WGS metagenome assembly JAABUJ01 (sample SAMN10711875, study PRJNA513366) | rock metagenome | isolation source: Antarctica rocks | place: Antarctica: Victoria Land, Mt New Zealand nord | collected 2016-01-07 | reverse complement strand
ATGAGTGTGTCCAAGTCCATCGGGTGCCTCCTGTGAGTATCTAAGCAACTTCACAGTACCCGTGGACTTGGATACTTTACCAGATCAACGAAACCTGCACATGGGGTTTGCTATGTTCCTGCGCGCCTGCCTCTGGGTCGGATTGCTCTTGCTGCTGATGCCGTGCGCCGCCCTCGGCGATGCCCCGATCACGATTGAGGCTGAGAGCTGCTTCGCCAACATGGCCCCGCGCGGCGGCGTGTACCCGGTTGTTGTGACCCTGCACAACAGCGGTGCCTCTTCGGACGGCGCACTGGTGGTCAAGAGCGAGGCCTTCTCCGATGTCCTGCGCACCTATGCGTACCCGGTCAGCCTTCCCACAGGAACAGACAAACAAATACTCGTTTACCCTGCCATTAATCCCTACACAGAGAAGATTGACTTCTCGTTTGCTGGCCCCGCCCGCGCCAAAGATGTCGCCCTTGCCCTTTTGTCCCGTGACGGGATGCAGGTGGGCATGATTGGGGATGAGGTCGGCGCTTTGTCTGCCCTGCGCCTCGCGCGGGCGCAGCCGCCGGCTGGCTCCCATAAACGCGTACCAGCGACGACCCCATTTAACGACTGCTATGCAAAGCCGGAAGCCGCACCAGACCGCGCGGCGGGCTACCAAAGCGTGTCTGTACTCGTGCTGTCGGCGGGTGCGGAGCGTCTGCGCCCGGATCAGTGGGCCGCTATCCATCACTGGGTGCTGGACGGCGGCTCGCTTGTCCTGGTCGGCGGGGCGGGCGCGACATACCTGCGCGTCCCCGATGCCGCGCCATTTCTGCCTGTCCAAGCTTTGCAGGAGACATCTCTGCCTGCGCTCGCCCTGCCCCAGCAGATTGATGCCCAGCCTCTTCCCGGCGGCACGGTGGCCCTCGTGTCCGGCGCGCTGAAGCCTGGGGGCACGGCGCTGGCGTTCCAGGGGGGCCATGTGGTGCTGGCGCGGCAGGCCTTGGGCGCAGGCACAGTTTTGTTTGTTGGCTTTAATCCATTAGAGCAGCCGTTCCGTGGATGGGCTGGGCAGCATAACCTGTGGCTTGGGTTGATCCATCAGGCGAGCGCTACAATTCCTGCCTGGAACCTGCGGCGGTGGACTGCGCAGCAGACCTCGTTCACCGATGAGCCTCAGTATGGCGGAAGCTACTCTGCGGGCCGACGCACGGTGCGGGCCTCAGGCACCGTCAACCCCTTTCGCATCAAGCTGCCGCCGCTAGCGACTATCGCGTGGCTGTTCCTCGCCTACTTCGTTCTTGTCATCCCCGTCACCTATTTTGTCTTAAAGCGGCTTGGGCGTTTGGAATGGGCGTGGGTGACCAGCCCCATTCTGAGCGTCGCTTTTGCCTATGCCTTTTATTTGTTCACCGCGCAGCTTTATCAGGCCGGGATGAGCCGTCGCACGGCAGGCGTGGTAGTGGCGGCAGCAGGCGACCCCAATGCCCAATTTGACGGCTTCAGCGAGATGTTCTTTCCCCACGGCGGCAGCTACCTCCTTGGCGTTCCCGATGCCGAGGCGATGGAGTTATCGCCGTTCAGCAGCGATGACAGCACGGGCAGCTATTATTCCGGCTCTTCGGGCGGGGCGCAGATGCAGCCCTTAGAAACTGTGGACAGCGGCGTGGATGTTCGCGCCCCAAACTACCAGATGGGCAATCTCGCGTTCCGGCGGCTGTACCACACGGAGCCGGTGTCGATGGGCGGCAGCATCACCGCCACGCTGACCCGCCGGGCGGGAGGCGGGCTGAAAGGCACAGTGCGCAACGGCACCGAATGGACCCTGACCGGCGGCGGTATCTACCTGCCGGGCACCGGCATCTACGCCAAGGTCGGCGACCTTGCGCCCGGACAAAGCCGCACGGTGGGCAGCGCCGATGGGGGCGGCAAGGTTGCCGGAACCATTAGGATGTCGCCGTTCGCCGATACCGCCTTCCAGCGCAACCCGTCTGCCGCCGCCAATGCGTTTCTGGTGGCGCGCCTGTCCGGCGCTCCGTTTGGGCCGCCGCTTGGGCGGGATGTGGGCGGGCCAGGCAGCGTGTCTTTGCTTGTCAGCCTTCCCCTCGCGCCTGGAGGAAAGCCATGAACCTTGCCTTGCGCCGCTTGTTTGTGTCTAACCCCATTCTTGAGGAAGCGACCCGCGCCCGCCGCAAGTTCTTCCGCGTGGCGGGCGGGCCGGGCCGAGGCCTGACGTATGTGGCCGTGGCAATGGTCGCCGCCTTTTACCTATGGATACTGGCCGAAGTTGCTCTGAGCCATGGCGACTCGTCTGTTGGCATTCTGTACTTTCAGCTTGTTATTGTCACACTGGCAATGCCGATTTCCATCTATGGCGCTATCGCCGGAGAGCGGGAGCGGACCACCTGGGAAGCGCTGATTTTAACGCGCCTGACGCCGGGGCAGATTGTCGCGGGCAAGGTGCTGTGGCGGCTCGTGGGCCTGCTTGTTTTGATGGCTTTGTTTTTGGTGCCGCTGCTGGTCGGCATGGCAAACAGCGCTAACGGCTGGCACGCCGATGCCGCCGGGGTGGTTCAGGCCGAAGCGATGACATTTGCCTGGGGCTGCGTGCTGTGCGCGTTTGGCCTGTGGGTGTCCGCCAACACCCGGAGCAGTGTCACCAGCGCCGCGCTGATCTTTATTTCGCTGCTCACCATTCTCGCCCTTCTGCCCGCTTTGCTGTCCATGTTGGGCGGGCCAGGAGCGGGGCAGCCGGACTCTGCGCTCAGCTACCCAGCCTGGGGTTTGCTGCACGTCAACGTGTTCTACGCGCTCAGCAAAATCCCGTCCTGGCAGAACAACGCCGGCTCAGTCCTTGAAACGGCTGATCCGCTGCATGGGGTAGAGTGGGGCCTACTGCAAACTGTCATTTATCTTGTCGGCACGGCTGTCTTTTTGTATGCCGCTTATCGCAGCTTAAAGGTCTGGGAAGAGCCGAAGCACAGGCTCGGCTAAGGAACACAACACATGCTCCGTTTGGAAAACCTGCGCAAGACCTACGGCCACTTTGTCGCCGTGGAAGGCACGACATTGACATTGGAGCCGGGCGACGTGTTCGGCTTTATCGGCCCCAACGGCGCGGGCAAGACCACCACCATCAAGATGATTGCCACGCTTATCCAGCCTACGGCGGGGACAGCCAGCATTGACGGCATTGACGTTGCCAAGCACCCGCTGGAAGTGCGCCCCTTGCTCGGCTACATGCCGGACTTTTTCGGCCTGTACGATGACATCAAGGCCTGGGAGTATTTGGACTTTTTCGCCGCCGCCTACTGGATACCCAAGTCGGAGCGAGCCGCCATTATCAACAGCGTTTTAGAATTAACCGACCTCACCGAAAAGCGCGATGCTTATGTGCAGACTTTGTCGCGCGGCATGCAGCAGCGTTTGTGCCTGGCAAAATGCCTTATCCATGACCCGAAAATCCTGCTGCTGGACGAGCCTGCCTCGGGACTGGACCCGCGCGCGCGCCTGGAAATCAAGGCGCTGATTGCCGAGCTTGGCCGCATGGGCAAGACCGTCATTGTGTCTTCGCACATTCTGCCCGAGCTGGCCGACTTTTGCAACAAGATCGGCATCATGGAGCGGGGCAGGATTTTAGTGTCCGGCGATGTGCAGACTATTGTGCGTCAGCTGCAGCCCGCCCGCCGCCTCGCCATCAAAACCTTCGGGCCGCCCAATGGCCTGCGGGCCGCTATTGAGACAATGCCGCACGTCAGCGGCGTGAGTGGCGACGGCGAAACTCTAAATGTTGACTTTCAGGGCGGCCTGGAAGAGCAGGCGCAGATGCTGGAAGCCCTTGTTGCGGGCGGGCACCGGGTGTGTTCTTTCAGCGAAACAGCGCTGGATTTGGAAGATGTCTTCATGCGCGTGACCACGGGGATGGGGCGGCCCTAAGGCTTTCCTTGCTCTTTTTTTAGGCTGACTCAGCGCGTGCCAAGCCATAATCAACGACGGAATGGTTTCTTCCGTCGTTGGTATGCGCAATGAACGAATGGGAAACGCAAATACGAGGCCCGTGAAACGCATACGAGGCCGAAGGATCAACGACAATGACGGCAGCACTCACCAAGCGAATGCGGACTTTCTGGGCGAACCCGGTTGTCACGCGCGACCTGCGCGTGCGGATGCGCGGGTCTAAATCGTACTGGCACCAGGCGTTTTACCTCGGGCTGCTCGGCGTGCTGGCCCTGGCGGGATACGGCACGGCAGTGGGCAGCTCGGCGGGGCAGCCGGGCGGCATCAGCGCGGTGGAAGTGCAGCGGCAGTTGCAGGCGTTTTACTACTTTATCTTTTTCACCTTGGCGGCGCTGATTACGCTGATTGCGCCCGCCCTGACTGCGGTTTCAATCACGACCGAGCGGCAGCGGCTGAGCCTGGATTTGCTGGTGACCACGCCGCTGTCGGCCTCCGAGATGCTGGTGGGCAAGATGATTTCCTCCGTAGCGTTCCTCGCTTTGCTGCTGGCGCTCTCGCTTCCGGCATCGGCACTCTGCGTTATTCTGGGCGGGGCGACACTGGGCGATGTGGTGCGCGTGTACCTGCTGCTGGCTGTGGACGGCCTGGTCATGGCGGCGATTGGCCTGGCGGTTTCGTGCAGCGTGCGGGCCAGCCTGCCCGCGCTGGTCTGGTCGTACCTGCTCGTAATTGTTCTGATTATCCTGACCACGTTTTGCTCAAGCGGCGCGTTTGCCTCGTTCGGGCGCGGCGGCGCGGATGTGTCCCCGGCTCTAGCTCTGGGCGTGCTTGACCCGTTTGTGGCGGTCTACATTGGAGCGAAGTCGTTTCTGCTGCTGGGCCACGAGGTTCCGCTGTGGGTGGGCACATCGGTCGCGGCGTTTTTTCTCATCCGCCTCCTGGTGACCGCCGCCACATACCGCATGGGCCGCTACGGGGGGAACCCGATTGGGTCGCTACGCCGTCAACTGCTGGGCGTCACCGGCCTGGGTGTGTTCTGCCTTGCGTATAGCTGGCTGGCGATGGCTCCTCTCCGCTCCTCGCCCCCCGCCTCCCTGTCCGGCATTCTGGCAGGCGGGCTGATTGGGGCGTTTCTGCTGGGGGCAATTCTGTTGCCATCGCTGTTCACCCCGGCTGCCGCCAGTGAAGACGACCCGCCGGGGCAGGCCATTGCGGGGCGGTATGCGCCCCGGCAAGCCTTCCGCCCTGAGCACGCCGGGGCGCTGCCGTTCTTCCACCTGTGGCTGCTGACTTTGGCGCTGAGCGGCGTGTGCGGCGCGTGGCTGGCGGGGGCCATGACAATTCCTCTTTGGGGGCCGGTGCTGCTGACGTGTTTCTACCTGTCCGGGCTGGGCTTTCTGCTTTGGTCGCTTTCGCGCCGGGCGGCGACATTGGTGGTGGGTGTCACCGGCGCGCGCGGGCTGTCGTTTATCTTGTTCGCCGTGCTCGCGTGGCTGCCCATCGCGCTGCTCGGCATTTTGTACACGGGGATGAGCGGCAGCGATGAAAGCGGCAGTCCGCTCGCCTGGGTCTGGATATTATATCCCCTGCTCAAGCTTGACATGGATGCCTGGCACAGCGGCGCCGCACAAACAGCGCTGCTTTGGTCGGGGCTGTTCTGCTACGGGCTGGGGGCACTGGCATACCCGTTCTGGCGTGACGTAGCGCCGGGCGGGCGTCGGCGAAAGGAGGCGGGCCATGTCAGTTCCAGCTAATCTTGATTTGTCTCCATTCCGGCGGCGCATTCGGCTGGTGCGCGTTTGGCGCGGCGTGGCAGTGGGCGGCTGCTTTGGGGCCGCAGGCTCTGTCGTGCTGGCGACGCTGGACTACTTCGGCCTGTGGGACGCAGCGCCCGCGCGGCTCGTCGTGCCGCTCGCGCTAGGCATCGTTCTGGGGGCGGGGCAGGCATTGGTCCAGCGCCTTCCCGAAAGCACAGTCGCCCGCAGCGTAGACCGGCGCGGCGGGCTGGCAGACCGATTAATTTCAGCCTCCGAAGTGCCTGCCGCAACCAGCCCGCTGGCCTATTCGCTGCTTGGCGATGCCCAGGGCAAAGCCGAGACGCTAAAGCCTGCCGCGCTTTACCCCCTTAGGCTGGGTCGCTGGCATGGCGTGCTGCTGGCGCTTGCCGCGTTGTGCGCGCTCGTCTTTCTGCTGGGCAACACAACGCTGTTCCGGGGCAGGCAGGCAAAGCAAGACGCCGCCGAACTAAAGCGCGATGCCGCGCAGGTGCAGCGCGTCGCCCGCCCCGTTCTGGAAGACGCGAAGCGCGCCGATGCCGCCCCGCAGGACAAAGACCTGGCGCGGCAGCTTACTCGGTTCACTTCCGACCTGCGCAAAGGGCGAATGACCAAGGCTCAGGCCCTGGTCAAAGCAAACCAGCTTGCCCAGCAGGCACAGGCGCTGCAATCCAGCCGCGCCGCCGCCCTGGCGCAGTCTATTCAAAGCGCGCAAACCGCCTCCCAGAAGCTGGAAGCCATGCAAAGCCAGGCCAGCCTGCCCAAGAGCGATGCCGCCAAGTCCGCCGACCAGGCACGGGCACTATCGGGTCAGATTGCCGCGATGCAGCAGGCCCTGAGCGCCGCCCAATCGGGTAAAATGTCGGCGTCCGCCAAAGCCGCCCTATCCAAGAAGCTGGCTCAGGCGCAGAAGCAGCTTCAGCAGATACGTTTATCCCAGCAGGCCGAGCAGTTCCTGCAAAAGCTGCAATCCATGCCGGATTATCAGGAAGCCCAAAAACTGCTTGCCAAGCTCGCCGCGCAGGCCCAGGCGCAGCAGGCAGGCCAGCAGCCGCCGCTCACGCCCGAGCAAATGCAGCAGATCGCCGACCGTATGGAGCAGCTCGCAAAGAAGTTCGGCTCGGATGCCAAGATGCGCGAACTGGCCGCGCAGATGCTGGCGGCTGCGAAGAATGCCCAGTTGTGCAAGAACCCCGGTCTGGGAGCGGGGCTGATGGGGGCGTTCGGGCTGGGCGCAGGCAGCAGTCCCGGCATGGGCGGCCTGTCGCTGGGCCTGGGCCACGGCGCAGGCGCCCCCAGCCCCGACAAGTGGGTGGGAGATCACGGCACGCTGAGCCGCTCGGACAAAAGCGCGCTGCTCCATGTCAAGTTCCAGGACAGGCAGATTACGAGCCAGATTGGCGGCAAAGGCCCCGAAACCTACACCGAGGTGATTGGGCCGAGCGCCCCTGTCGGCAAGTCGGGGGTGCCGTACCAGGCCGTGCTGCCCCGTTACGAAAAGTCCGCCGAGTCGGCACTAGACAAGGGCGACGTGCCGCCGCAGATGCGCACCAAAGTCCGCGACTACTTTGACTCGCTGAGAAAGTAGAAGTGATTGAGAAAGTAAGAGTGATTTATGCAGGGTGAAAACGACGCGCAGTTCTTTCGCGACACGGTGCAGGCAATACGCACTGAGATTGGCAAAGTGGTGGTCGGGCAGGAAGAAACCGTCATGGGGGCCTTGATTGGGCTGGCGGCAGGCGGGAGCATTCTGCTGGAAGGCGCACCCGGGCTGGGCAAAACTCTGCTTGTCCGCTCGCTTTCCGAAGCCGTTGCGCTGGAGTTCTCGCGCATTCAGTTTACGCCAGACCTGATGCCTGCCGACATCACCGGCACCAACATTCTGGCCGAGGCGGATGGCGGGCGGCGAGAGTTCCTGTTCCGGCCCGGCCCCATCTTTACCAACATCCTCTTGGCCGATGAGATTAACCGGGCCACCCCCAAGACCCAGTCGGCCCTATTGGAAGCGATGCAGGAGCATGCGGTTACGGCAGGCGGCAAGCGCCATGCCCTAACGCCGCCATTCTTGGTCATGGCAACGCAGAACCCTATTGAGCAGGAAGGCACTTATGTGCTTCCCGAAGCGCAGCTTGACCGCTTTCTGCTTAAAGTCATCGTCCCCTACCCCACTGTGGGCGAACTGGCAGCCATCGCCGACCGCACGACCGGCGCGCAGGGGCAGTCCGCTGCCCCGGTGGCGGGCCGCGACGATGTGCTGGCCCTCCAGCGAATTGTGCGGGACGTGCCGCTGGCCCCCAGCATCCGCGACTACATTCTGACCTTGATTGTGATGACCCACCCCCAGAGCCAGCACGCCACCGCCGACACCAATCGCTATGTGCGCTACGGGGCCAGCCCGCGCGGGATGCAGGCTATTATCTTAACCGCCAAAGCCCTCGCGCTGATGGCGAGCCGCTACAATGTCTCCAAGGAAGACGTGCATCAGGCTGCCCTGCCTGCCCTGCGCCACCGTGTCCTGCTGAACTACGAGGCCGAGGCCGACGGCATGACCTCCGATAAGCTGGTTCAGTCTTTGCTGGCACAACTGCAAGCCCGAGACCGCGATCCCGTGGCCGCGTAGAAAAGCCGCCCCCAACTTATGCCGACACTCCCAACACTCTTGGATGCCAATGAGATGCGAAGCCTGGAAGGGCTGAGCCTTGCGCCGCGCCGCGCACTAGCCGCGCGCACGCGGGGCGAGCGCTTGAGCCGGCAGAAAGGCGTCAGCATTGAGTTTGCCGACTACCGCGACTATGTGGACGGCGACGATTTGCGCCATCTAGACTGGACAATTCTCGCCCGCTTAGACCGGCCCACCATTCGCACCTATCAGGACGAGGCCGAGCTGCCCGTGTATCTCGCGCTGGACATCAGCCCGTCTATGGACTTTGGCGAACCGGCCAAGTTTGCGCATGCCCAGAAGCTCGCCGCCGCTGTCGGCTTTATGGGCCTTGCAGGTCATGACCGCGTGCAGCCGCTTGCCATTGGAGGCCGCGACCCGCGCCCAGGACGCCCCCTGCGCGGACGCACCAGCCACCGGGCCTTGGCCGATTGGATTGCCGCCCAGCAGCCCACGGGCACGCGCGGCCTGGCACAGTCGCTGTCCCGTCTCACCGCCCTTCGGCCCGGCCTGTTCTTTTTGTTCACGGATGGCCTTGACCCCCAGGCCCCCGAGGCCCTGCGCATTGTCCCCGCGCGCGGCCATGAGATGGTGCTGGTTCAGACACTTTCGCCGATTGAGCTTGACCCGGATTTGGAGGGTGACCTGCGCCTCCTGGATGCCGAAACCGGCGAGGCTAGAGAGGTCACGGCCCATGCGCAGACCCTGCGCGAGTACCGCCAAAACCTGGATGCCCACTGCCGAAGCTTGGAGCAAACAACCCTGCGCGGCGGCGGGCGCTGGGTGCAGAGCCTGGCCGGGCAGTCGCTCGGCGACTTTGTGTCCCAGGGCCTGCGGCGCGCAGGCCTGATAGAGTAAAGATTGATAGAGTAAAGATTGGCGATGTGATGCAATTCCAATCGGCCTCGGCGCTGTGGTGGCTGCTGCCCCTCATGGGCGCGATTATCCTGCTGTATCTGCTCAAGATGCGGCGGCAGGACGTGCGCGTGCCTGCGGTCTTTCTTTGGCCCAAATTGACTGCGGATATTCGGGCCAATGCCCCGCTCCAAAAGCTGCGGGTGACGCCCCTGCTCCTGCTGCAACTGCTGATTGTGGCGGCTTTAGTTTGCGGCCTGGCAAACCCGCTGCGACGCGAGCATGGCCTGCGCGGCAAGACCACGGTTCTTGTCCTGGACGCTTCGGCGAGCATGGGCGCGACCGATGTCCGCCCCACCCGGTTTGAGGCCGCCCGGCAGCGCATTGCTGGCGTGATTGCTTCGCTTGGGACAGGCGACCGGTGCGCGCTTGTTGAAGCCGGGAGCGGCACGCGCGTGCTTTTCCCGCTGACCGGGGACAAGACAAAGATGCGGGCCGGGCTGGGCAGGCTGCATTTGAGCGATGCGCCCGGCGACATGGGCGAGGCGCTGCGGCTCGCGTCGGCCCTCGTAGGGCAGCAGGCGCAGGGGCGGATTGTCGTCTTTTCCGACGGCGCGTTCCCGCCCGTCCATGACTTCTCACCCGGCAAGGCCGATCTGCTTTTTGACAAGGTGGGCGCGAGCAGCCGCAATCTTGCCCTGACCGCCCTGGAAGCTTCGCAGGCCGCCGATGGCAGTTTGGTGCTGTTCGCGGGCATCCACAATTACGATGCGGCCCCGATGACCACCACCGCAACATTCACCATCGACGGGCAGGTCGCTGATGCCCGCAGCCTTGTCATCCCCGCCGGGCAGACTGTGGGGCAGACCTTGCCACTGGCGGGCACGGCGCAGAAGGCCGAAGTGCGCCTGACAACGCCCGGCGACATCCTGCCTGCCGACGACCATGCCACGCTGTTTTTACAGGGGGCGGGCACCATTCGCACCCTGCTTGTGTCGCCCGGTGACCTGTTTTTAGAACGCGCCCTGGCCCTGGAGCCGAGCCTTAAGCTTGACCGCGCGCCCCGAGTGCCTGCCGACGAACAGGCGGGTACGCCCGGCGCAGGCAGCTACGACCTGGTCATCTTTGACGGCGTGCCGCCCGTCCCTGTCAAAGCGTCCGCTGTTTGGTCGTTTGGCGAGGCCGGGCCGGGCCTACCGGTCACGGGAGCCGGGCCTTCGGCGCACCCCCGCGTGCTGGCGTGGAAGCGCGATGACCCGCTGCTGCGCTATACGCAGTGGCAGGCCGTGCTGATTGACAAAGCGCAGCGTGTCCAGCCCACGCCCGGCGGGCGCGTGCTGGCACAGGGCACTGCGGGGCCATTGATTGTCGCTTCGGAAGGCGGCGGGCGGCGGGCGCTGTTTGTCGGCTTCAGCCTGCTGGATTCGGACTTGCCGCTCCGGCCCGCATTTCCCATTTTTGTGGACAATGCGGTTCACTGGCTTGCAAACGCGGAGGGTGAAACAGCGGCGGGCGGGCTGAACGTCCGCACGGGTCAGCCGTTCACGCTGGCCGCCCCGCAGCCCGGCAGCCCGCTGACATTGACAACGCCCGATGGAGACACTTTGCCGCTGGACACAAGCTCGGGTCTGGCAACTATCCGCGCCGCCGACCGGGCGGGCCTGTACACGGTTACCGGCTCCCACACGCGCAAACAAATCGCTGTCAACCTGCTCAGCGAGGCGGAAAGCGATGTGCATCCCCGCGCGACGCTTGACCTGTCCGGGCGGGCCATCGCCTCGCGCGGCACCCTGCTGACCCTGGCCGAGCTGTGGCGTCCGCTGGCCCTGCTCGCGCTGGGCATTCTGGCCGCCGAGTGGTGGCTTTTTGCCCGCCGAAGCTAGGCGTGTATAGAGAAAGGGCAGGAAGGCCCCCCGCTCCAAGTTTAGGGAGCAGAAGAGGCCCCCCCGCCCCAATTCTGGGGAGCAATACAGATAAATGCCAATCGCGGCTGTCTTTTCCTGCTCTGCTCTGGCTCCCCAGAATTGGGGCGGGGGGGCCTCCTAAGCCCTTGTCTACAGCGTTTAATACGCATTTCAAGCCCCTACCAACGATGGAAGAGACTGTTCCGTCGTTGGTACTGGCTGCAAACGCCGCAGCAAAGCTGTTGCAAAGCCTGGAAAACACGCGGAGAAGCCAAAAGGTCTTCGCAAAAACACTATGAACTTCTCCGAGCCGCTGTATTTGCTGCTGCTGATCCCCGCGCTGGCGTGGCTTTTC
>JAABUJ010006335.1_pt1 | contig 11480 bp, 12 predicted proteins | sample 5559131 | NCBI WGS metagenome assembly JAABUJ01 (sample SAMN10711875, study PRJNA513366) | rock metagenome | isolation source: Antarctica rocks | place: Antarctica: Victoria Land, Mt New Zealand nord | collected 2016-01-07 | reverse complement strand
GCTTGACGGCGGCGCTGCGTTCGCAGGTCGTGACCACGGTCGCGTCGATCAATCGGATGATCGCGGGCGAGAGCCTGCCAGCGCCGCCACGTAATACCGCGATCTGCGTGTCGTGCGAGTTCCGCCGATTTTGTAACGATGTCGTGTAGAGTAACGTAATGAGGTACGCGTGCTCGACCGACCAAAAGGGGCCTTTCTCGCAGGCGATGCCGCAACTCATGCCATGAGGAGGTCTTATGGCGTGACAGGCTGGCCCGCGCATCGCAGGATGATGCTGGTCGTGCGAGTTTAGAGGGTCGCAACTCTCCCGCCTTTGACAACAGAATGTGAGTTGCGACCTGGCTGCACTTATTGGTGCTGTGTCAAGACGTTCACAATCGCAACTGGCGCGTAGAGAAGACGCGTACGGCGTTCCAGACGGGTATCGAGAGAAAAACGTCGAAAGGAGGGCCGATAGCCTGCGGGCCGGCACGGAGACTGCCCGCCATGAGGGCACTGCAAGTCCGCCCAGCGCACGTCCGGGTAGCGGTCGCGCAACCGGCACGGAGACTGCCCGCCATGAGGGCACTGCAAGATATTGAGCAAGAGATACAGGTTGAACACAATGACGCCCGGCACGGAGACTGCCCGCCATGAGGGCACTGCAAGACCGTGATGGCCGACGTTGGCCGCGACGGTTTGCAGGTGCCGGCACGGAGACTGCCCGCCATGAGGGCACTGCAAGCAGGATGCGCTCGGCTTCCGCGCAGACGCGCGAACAGCCGGCACGGAGACTGCCCGCCATGAGGGCACTGCAAGTTGAACCCCATCAGGAAGAACCCCACGCCGAACGCGCCGGCACGGAGACTGCCCGCCATGAGGGCACTGCAAGGTTGCCCGCGTAGACGCAGCAGCCGGACGGTGTTGACCGGCACGGAGACTGCCCGCCATGAGGGCACTGCAAGATATGAGTTGAGGGCCAACACCACGCAGGTGGGGCCCCGGCACGGAGACTGCCCGCCATGAGGGCACTGCAAGCGTAGCGTGGCGCGGGCCTTGTCGTAGGCCAGGGCGCCGGCACGGAGACTGCCCGCCATGAGGGCACTGCAAGTCGAAGGGGTAGGCGTTGGTCGTGAACACGTAGAGGCCCGGCACGGAGACTGCCCGCCATGAGGGCACTGCAAGAGGATGCGGGACTCGGAGCAAGCCAAAGGGGCGCGTGTCCGGCACGGAGACTGCCCGCCATGAGGGCACTGCAAGACATTCAGCGCAGGTAATGGTTTGGGTGCGTGGGGTACCGGCACGGAGACTGCCCGCCATGAGGGCACTGCAAGACTCCACAAAACCGCTCCACCACTTCCCCTGTTTGTTCCGGCACGGAGACTGCCCGCCATGAGGGCACTGCAAGTGTCATGGCCCCGATGCCCTGCACCGCTTTCTCTACTCCGGCACGGAGACTGCCCGCCATGAGGGCACTGCAAGGACAAGCGTGAACAGTTCCTGCTTGATCTCGATGCCGCCGGCACGGAGACTGCCCGCCATGAGGGCACTGCAAGACACAACGCGATACCCCATCTCGGATAAGGCGGCGACCCGGCACGGAGACTGCTCGCCATGAGGGCACTGCAAGACCAGCAATCTATCGGACAGCAGGGCATGCAGTTGGTCCGGCACGGAGACTGCCCGCCATGAGGGCACTGCAAGATGTACCGGCGCTGGCACTGTCTCCGTGCAGGGTGTGCCGGCACGGAGACTGCCCGCCATGAGGGCACTGCAAGGGCGAGGTAGTCGTCTAGCCATGCTTGCGTCGTAAACCGGCACGGAGACTGCCCGCCATGAGGGCACTGCAAGAGCCAAAGTCAATCGCGCCTTGGGGCGTTGCGGCAACCGGCACGGAGACTGCCCGCCATGAGGGCACTGCAAGAGTCTATAAGCAACTCCGACGTCGACCCCGTCGCCGGCCCGGCACGGAGACTGCCCGCCATGAGGGCACTGCAAGATGGGCGGCCGTGTGGCGGGGCGCTGGGTGTGGAACCCGGCACGGAGACTGCCCGCCATGAGGGCACTGCAAGGCGTAGCCGGCCAGCGGCCCTTCTCCCGTGATGTCGCCGGCACGGAGACTGCCCGCCATGAGGGCACTGCAAGTTCGAGTCGGTGAACGTGAGCGACGGCAGACGCCCCCCGGCACGGAGACTGCCCGCCATGAGGGCACTGCAAGTTTGAGGTTCCGTAAGTGGTCATTCGGGCTAAAGGCCGGCACGGAGACTGCCCGCCATGAGGGCACTGCAAGACGGGCGAGGAGGCGCTGCAATCGCTATTTGTCGCGGCCGGCACGGAGACTGCCCGCCATGAGGGCACTGCAAGGCCGTAGGGCGCGCGCACTGGCGTGCCAACCGGAAGCCGGCACGGAGACTGCCCGCCATGAGGGCACTGCAAGTCCGCGTTATCGCGTAGCACCACGCACAGAGCCTTGCCCGGCACGGAGACTGCCCGCCATGAGGGCACTGCAAGTTAAGCAGCTCCCGACTGAGCACCGCCAGCGAAACCCGGCACGGAGACTGCCCGCCATGAGGGCACTGCAAGGCGAACATGATGAGGCCGATCACGAACGACATACCCCCGCCGGCACGGAGACTGCCCGCCATGAGGGCACTGCAAGTTTAGCGACCGTGCTGATGCGGAAGCGGCGTACCGTGCCGGCACGGAGACTGCCCGCCATGAGGGCACTGCAAGAACACACTCGCATAGTTGTATTTGATGCAATCGTCCCGGCACGGAGACTGCCCGCCATGAGGGCACTGCAAGACCGGCAGATCAATCCAGCCGGCGCCGGCCGCGCCCCGGCACGGAGACTGCCCGCCATGAGGGCACTGCAAGTCTATCAGGCTAGTCCCAACGCGGCGACCGATGATTACCGGCACGGAGACTGCCCGCCATGAGGGCACTGCAAGTAGCCTACGCCGCTACGGGTCCTGATTACTGAGAAACCGGCACGGAGACTGCCCGCCATGAGGGCACTGCAAGAAGATTGTATAGTCCCGTCCGCACGCGCATTGTGGTCCCGGCACGGAGACTGCCCGCCATGAGGGCACTGCAAGACCTGTGTCCTCCTGCTGCTGCTACCTTTCTTTTATTCCGGCACGGAGACTGCCCGCCATGAGGGCACTGCAAGAGAAAAGCGGGTGGCTCATAACGCCACTCGCCGCCGCCGGCACGGAGACTGCCCGCCATGAGGGCACTGCAAGACGCCAGCGGCCGCGACGGTTTATACGCCGCCAGAACCGGCACGGAGACTGCCCGCCATGAGGGCACTGCAAGTAACTCTGCCGCCGTCGCGTTCGCCTCTTCTAGAGCCGGCACGGAGACTGCCCGCCATGAGGGCACTGCAAGATCGGCAACGCGTGCAGTACGTGTAGCTGTCTCCGCCGGCACGGAGACTGCCCGCCATGAGGGCACTGCAAGATAGCCGTCCTCTCCGAGCCTCGCCTCCTCAAACACCCGGCACGGAGACTGCCCGCCATGAGGGCACTGCAAGATTGTCGAGCCGGGCGTCCCGTTCGTGGATGGCTGGCACCGGCACGGAGACTGCCCGCCATGAGGGCACTGCAAGAAGTGTCATAGAGAAACAAACGGCGGTTGTTGTCGTGCCCGGCACGGAGACTGCCCGCCATGAGGGCACTGCAAGAGGGCGACCCCACGGGCCATCTACGGGGCGCATCCGCCGGCACGGAGACTGCCCGCCATGAGGGCACTGCAAGAACAACGGTACGTATCCAGGCAGCATTGGACTGTGGACCGGCACGGAGACTGCCCGCCATGAGGGCCCTGCAAGATCACGTCCACGACGTTGGGGCGCTCCAGCAGCAGGTCCGGCACGGAGACTGCCCGCCATGAGGGCCCTGCAAGTGCATGGTCATCACGTTCGGCTTGACGCCGAAGTCGCCGGCACGGAGACTGCCCGCCATGAGGGCACTGCAAGACCACTGGCAATGGTCTATCTTGCGGAACGACGACGGCCGGCACGGAGACTGCCCGCCATGAGGGCACTGCAAGAACGCGTAGAACCCGGCGCCACACGGAGACACGCTAATCCGGCACGGAGACTGCCCGCCATGAGGGCACTGCAAGATCTCCTCGTGAATGACGGGCCGCGCTATGTCGAGTACCGGCACGGAGACTGCCCGCCATGAGGGCACTGCAAGGCGGTTTACTGAGGAGGGCATCAGGTGATGGACTATTCCGGCACGGAGACTGCCCGCCATGAGGGCACTGCAAGAAGGGTGTGCTGCAGACGTTGCCGGCGGACCTGCGGGCCCGGCACGGAGACTGCCCGCCATGAGGGCATTGCAAGAATGAAACCCGCCGCACCATCATTAGGACCAGGAGTACCGGCACGGAGACTGCCCGCCATGAGGGCACTGCAAGATCCATGACGGAGAGCCGTACGACGCCACATCGGCCACCGGCACGGAGACTGCCCGCCATGAGGGCACTGCAAGGCTGGCAGATAGAGCGGGATGCCCGTCGCGCTCGCGGTCCGGCACGGAGACTGCCCGCCATGAGGGCACTGCAAGAAGGCCGTGTTGTTGCCACCCGTCGTGTTGGAGAACACCGGCACGGAGACTGCCCGCCATGAGGGCACTGCAAGTGCACCTGTAGGCGCCCGATATGGCTCGCGTGGAACGCCCGGCACGGAGACTGCCCGCCATGAGGGCACTGCAAGAAATCGAGTCCTTTACCCTTAGCATCCGATGACTCAGCCGGCACGGAGACTGCCCGCCATGAGGGCACTGCAAAGTCACTCTTTCCGCCACTGTAATCCGTCCGCAAACCGTCCGCATTTACTCCCGGAACGGTCTGGCGTCCAGTGTCAATTGGTGTCTGTAGTGTCGATATGTGATGGTCTACAGGCGTGAAACGGTGTACTTCATAGCACTCTACGACTTTTATGCAACCAATAGTTCGGTTTGCGGAACCGAAGGTCGTGCGTTCGACTCGCACCGAGCGCGCCATTTGCTAGCAACTAAATAAGCCCGGCTCAAATGAGCCGGGCTTATTCATTATGCTAGCAAATGACGCTTACGCAAGCGCCTCCCATCGTGCGGCCAGTAATTCGGCCCGCCTACGGTGCTTCTCAAGGCGTTTGAGCGCCGTTATCGTCGGAGGCGCGATGTCAACCGTCTGGTTCTCAACGCGCATAGCTTGAGCTATGGGGAGCAGCAGATTCTGGGAGAGCCACGAGACAGCAGGGACCGCGACCGCATCACCCATTGCCAGGTAGGCGTCATTGTCGTTGGACGGCAACCAAAACGTATCGGGGACTCCCATAAGTCGTGCGGCCTCGCGTGGCGTGAGCAAGCGGGATGTCACCGCATCGCGCGTGACAATGAGCAGCGTCTGGCGACTGGACCCGCCTTTTGGCGTACGCAGACATCCCCCCACGTCATCGAACCGCGCCTCGGCGCGCTGGGCGCCATTTCGCGTGCGACGGTACAACGTGCCAACCGCCTTATCCGTCTTGTCCATCAACATGTGCTGACGCTGCGTCACCTTGCCCGCGTTTAGCGGGGTCATCATGTCTAATAGTCGTCGTGTGTACGTGCTCGAACCCCAAACGTTGGAGTCGGCGGGGACAACTTCGATTTCATCGGCGAGGCGCCGTGTGCGAGGCGGCGGCGTCGGGAGTTTCCACCAGCGCCACGACCGCATTAACTGATCTGGCAGCCGCCTCTGAGCGGTTTGTAGGGCTTTAGGAACCCATGCGTCATTAGTTGGAGCCTTTGTCGTCAAATGCTCCACCGGCACGTCAGCGTCAACAGCTACAATAAACACGCGGGGGCGCGACTGCGGCAAGAAGCGCTCGGCGTCGATGACTAGCGCTCCGAACGTCATATGTAGGGCTGCCAACGCCTCACATAGTCCTCGAAAGTCATCGTGGCTCAGGAGGCCTACGACGTTCTCGATGACGATAATAGGCGGTCGTCCGCCGCTGTCGTGAAGATCGCGCATGATGCGCCAAAACGCCCAGAACGTGCCGCTGCGCCCTGCCAGCATCCCGCGCTGCCAGCCGGCGAGCGACAAGTCTACGCAGGGGAATGACGCCCACGCCAGGTCCGCGCCTGGTGGCAGCGACTGAGGATCAACCGTCGCGACGTCACCCAGCACAAAATGGTCGTCGCCGAAGTTATGGGTGTATACGTCTTGCTTCTTGGGATCGTTATCGTTCGCCCACACACATGACCAATCGGGCGCAAGTCCCAGCCGTGCAAGGCCGGCGCCCGCGAAAAATTCGTAAAAAGTTGGCATGTTCTCTCGTTAGGCGCCGCTGGTCGTTAGGCTACTACCACACTAGCATACACGAGAAGGTTGGGGATGCGCCCGTGATTTCCACACATCCATCTGCTGACCACCCGCTACCGGGTCATGTGCTCGTGCTCGACGCGTCCCATCTGTAGTTGCGGGATACCCCGTCACAGAATAAGCTATCCTGAAGTCGGCGTATTCCGTCTGTTCCCATGTATGCTACCGGGTGGCATGGCGAGCGCGACCCACGTACGGCCACGCGAGAAGAATACTGTGAGGAGGCCATCTTGACGACGCACGATTCGCCCGACTTCCTACGGCTCCGCGCGCTGGGCGCGACCGGCCTCATGGTCACCCCGTTGTGCATCGGCTGCGCGGAACTTGCCAACCTGCCCGACACCTTCACCTACACGGTCGACGAAGATCAGGCCCTGGCCACGCTCCGCGCCGTCTTCGATGGGCCGATCAACTTCGTCGACACAGCCGCGTCCTATGGCGACGGCGAGAGCGAGCGCCGCATCGGTCTGGCCCTGCGCGAACGCGGCGATCTGCCGGACGGCTTTGTCCTGGCGACCAAAGCCGACCGCGACCTCCAAACCGGCGACTTCAGCGGCGATCAGATGCACCGCAGCGTCGAGCGCAGCCTCCGCCTGCTTGGCGTCGACCGCCTGCAGTTGGTCTACCTGCACGATCCTGAGCACACCACGTTCGAGGCGGCCATGGCTCCGGGTGGGCCCGTCGAGGCGCTGCGGCGTTGCAAGGAGGATGGCCTGATCGAGCACATAGGCCTGGCCGGCGGCCCGATCGACATGGAGTCGCGGTACGTGGAGACGGGCGCGTTTGAGGTGGTGATCTCGCACAACCGCTACACGCTGCTCAACGTCGCGGCCGATCCGCTGTGGGACCTGGTCACGCGGCGCGGGGTGGCCGCGGTCAACGCCGCGCCATACGGGGGCGGCATCCTGGCCAAGGGGCCCGACGCCTATCCGCGCTACGCCTACCAGGGCGTCGCGGGCGACCTGCTCAAGCGCGCCCGGCGCATCGCGGACATCTGCGCGCGCAACGATGTGCCCCTGGCCGCGGCCGCGCTACAGTTCTCGCTGCGCGACCCGCGCATCACCTCGACGATTGTAGGGATCAGCCGCCCCGAACGCCTGACTCAGACGGTCGACCTGGCGCGTCATCCCATCCCCGACGCGGTGTGGGCCGACCTGCAAGCCGTGCGCCCCGACATGGACGACCCCGAAGCCACGCGCTGGACGCGGTAGGGCATTCCACCCGTCAGGCCCAGTTCCTCCGCTCAATCAAAGATCTTGGGGTTTGTCGATAGTGGCCGCATGCACGACGAAATGGTCCAGTTGGTTCGCGTCCGCCGCGTCGATACGTCGCAACACAGATTCCGGGAGGGCTCCGAAGCGCGTCTCCAGAAATGCCCGCACCGCCTTGCGCTTGCCTTTGATCTCGCCTTCGATCTCGCCTTCGCGCTTGCCGCGCGCTTCGAGGGCCTGCGATAGTGCTGTCATGCCTAACTCCCCCAATATGGCTATCACGACATCGTCGCTAATATCAGGATACGACAAACCGAGTAGCGCGCCTACCGTCATCTCGCGCTGCGCCTGCGGCAAGTGCGCGGTGAGCAGCGCCGCGTCGCGCGCCACCACGGCGATAGGGCGCCGCCGGCGCATCAGCGGCGCCAGGATGATATCGTCGTCCCTAGACGATGTTCTCCGCCCGGCGCCACCGTCACGATGTCGTCGCCGGCGTTCGCCACTTCGACGCAGACCATCCCCGTGTACTCGTCGGCGCCGAAGTCGGTCAGGCGGCGCGCCTTGTCGCGCCAGGGATTCCAGACCACTGTGGAGCGACTGCCCTCCTTGGCGACCGTGACGCGTCGCCCCAGCGTCGGGTCCACGATCACGCACGATGCGGTCGTTTCGGTGTACACGCGGTCGGTCTCGCCCGCGATCGTGACCGGCCCCTGCTGGACCTTCGAGCGGCTGCCGGCGACCTTGTCGACGTAGGCGGTCCCTTCCAAGCCCTGGATCGTGATAGCCGTCACATCGCCCACGCGGAAGTAGCTGTGCAGCGCGCCGCCGCAGACAAATGGCTCGTGGCCCGTGTTGCGCGCCACGAGCGTCACCTCCAGCGTGGCGCCCACGGTAACTATCAACTCAAGGGCGAAGGCATACGGCCACAGCGCGTGGGTCTCCGCGTCATCGATCAGCCCCAGCCGTACCCTCGTCGCGCCGTTCGGCATAGCCGCTGTATCACGTACGGACCAGGGCCGGGTGCGCGCGAAGCCGTGGTCCGGCTTCGTCGGATCGGTCGGATGCGGCCCGAACCAGGGCCAGCAAATCGGGATGCCGCCGCGGATGGCCTTGCCAGGCGCGTAGACGGCGTGCTGGCTGAGAAAGAGGACGGGTTCCTGGCCGTGCGGCTGGAAGCCGGTGATGTCGGCGCCCTGTAGGGCGATGGCCGCATCGGCGTGGGCGTTGCGCACCGACACAATGGGGAAGCCGCCGGGACCAGCAGCGAAGGACACTTGATCGGCGATGGCAAACCGCTCGTTCAGCTCCTGGATCGAATCCGTTGACATACACATTCTCCTTCTGACTACTGACTATCGACCAGTCGCGGTGGGAAGCCCGGCCGCGCTGGCCCGTCGAAGACGCTGGCGTTGCCCCAGCGCCAGTGGGCGTAGGGGACCTTGTAGCGGGCCAGCAAGACGAGGAGCGCGGGCGTGTCCTGATCGTAGGGGAGCACATAGGCCCAGCGGCGCGCGCTCCGCCCGCGCCAGGTACGGCGGGTAGCGGTTGCCGACCGGCCGCGTATCGACCAGCACGCCGTCCGTGACCACGGGGATGAGGCGCTCACCGCTCTCGAAGGCTAACCGCCAGGCGCACCAGTACAGGCAGTACACTGCGCTATCACCACGCGATAACAAGACCGCCGCCAGCGGCGTGATGCGCGGCGGATCTTGATAGCGTACGGTACCATAGACATTTAAGGACAGGCCGAGCGCCAGGGCGAGACCGGGGAGCCATGGGACGGCCCGTCGCGCATAGGGGGCGTAGCATAGGGCGCGTGCGCGCATGCGCGGCCCCAACGCCGCGAGAAAGTCGGCCCACTGTCGCGCCCGCCACCGCGCGGCCGAGCGCGTGCGCGACGGCGCGATGAGGGCGAAGATATACGGGGCTGAGGTGTAGACCGGGAGCAGGTAGCGCGGGTTGTGCGTCGTCCATGACAACGCCTCGAAGCGGCTGGCCAGATAAAACAGCAGCGTGACCACCGGCAAGAGCGCCAGCGGCGCGTCGGCTAGCGGACAGCCGCGCCACAGCGCGCGCGCCTGCGCCGGCAGCCCTCCCGGCGAGAAGGCCAACCGGACGGCGACGTAGATGAACAGGAGCAGGGCCAGCGCGTAGGCCAGCGTATGCGTGTCCGTGTAGGCGGTGAACTCGCTGGACAGAGTCGCGGGCACGGCCCCGCCGAACAAGAGCGGCAGCGTTTCGCTGTACAGCCGCCACAACGCGTCGGGGAGTGCGGCCAGCGAGGGATGTCCGGCGAGGACCGCCAGGCTCCCGCCCCGATGAGCCAATGTGTAGCCCAACCACGGCGCGGCTCCCACTACGAACAGGGCCAACGCGAGGAGGAGCGGCCGCGACAGCGTTCGCCGCCCCTCCTGTCGTGTCAGGGAATACAGCGCCCACCACAAGCGCGGCGCGTGGGCGACGGCCAGCGCCGCGAGGTAATAGGCGGTGACGGGGTGTATCCACAGACCAAGTCCGCTCAGAAAGCCCAGTAGCGGCAGGTCGTAGCGCCGCGGATCACCCAGCCCCCAGCGCCGGATCGCCACGGTCATAATGGTGGTCCCAACCACCATCGCCTCGGCATAGCCGCCCCCCGCTACGGTGCCCCAGTAGATCAGCACCGGCGCGGGCGCCGCCGCCCACAGCCCCACGGCCGTGGCCACCCCCTGACCGTAGAGACGCCGCGCCAGCGCGTAGAGTTGCGCCACGAGTACAGTTGAGAACAGCACCGGCACGACGCGCAGCGTCAGGTCGCTTTGTCCCCAGACGCGAAAGACGCCCGCCGTTAGGTACGCCTCCAGCGCCCCTTGGTAGGCTTGCCCGTAGAAGAACACGGGGCGATCACCGTGCAGGATGTGCTGGGCCATGATCCCGAGCACAGCTTGGTCGCTATCGACCGTGGTCAAGATCCCGCGCACGAGCACGAAGCGGTAGAACAGCGCCGCTATCGTTATGGCCGCGCCCACCGTATAGGCTCCATAGCGGACATAGGCCCGGAGCGGCGCGCGCGACCTTGCCCTGGCCTTGCTCACGGCGCCTAAGAGATAGGGTGTGTGGATGACTCTCTGCACGAGTGCATTGTACCGGGCGGAGGGCAGCAGCGGCCACACCTGCACACCTCGAACTGTTGCGTCTCACCACTCTGCCAACGGCGGCCGTCCGTCGCGCCAGTTCCACTCGATGTCCAGGATGAAGCGCCCCACGGCCTTGTCCCAGGACACGCCCCAGTCGCGAAATCCCATGACGCTGTCGCGGAACGCCGTGGCCGTTTCTCTGCTCGGCTCACGCAGCAACCGCTCCGCCAATTCGATGAAATCAGCCGGTTTGTCCGGAGCGTTGCGCGCCTCGTGCAGCAGCCACTTGTGCCATGGATAGAGGATGCGGTTGTGGGCCAGAATCAGCCGGCAGCCGTAGAACACCGACGTGGCCGCCGCCCACGCGCGCAGGTAGGAGTCGTCGCGCTTCTCGGCGTCGGGCATAAACCATCTAGACGCAGCGTCGAGCTGGATGTAAAAGGCCCGGATCTTCTCAGCACGGTCGCGCTCGGGGTAAACCGGGATGCCCGCGAGCAACTCTTCCAGGTCGGGGATGCGCGAGTAGGCCACGAAGGCGCCCTTGAACGCGGCGCGGGCAGGCTCGCTGCCATGGTCGGCGGCATCAACGAGAAACTGGCGGTCGATGACCTTGCCCTCGACGTAGCCGCCGGGATAGTCGGCGATTTTCAGGTCAACGTAGTGCATGTCCACCTCGCGCAGCCGCCGCGCGAACTCCTCGTCGGTGGCGACGAGCAGGATGTCCACATCCGAGTCGGCCTTTTCGCGCCCTTTGGCAATGGAGCCGCCGACGATCAACGCGGGAAAGCGCGGATCATCCTTGAACCGCTCGACAAGA
>JAABUJ010006334.1_pt1 | contig 11484 bp, 7 predicted proteins | sample 5559131 | NCBI WGS metagenome assembly JAABUJ01 (sample SAMN10711875, study PRJNA513366) | rock metagenome | isolation source: Antarctica rocks | place: Antarctica: Victoria Land, Mt New Zealand nord | collected 2016-01-07 | reverse complement strand
GCGGGAGAGTGCAATCCCGCCATCAACGTATCGCGTTCGGTGGCCGTCAGTGGACGGACCAAAAGGGGGGCTTGCATGGATGAGAGTATACCACATGCTCGATTACCTCGTCTGAAGGGACATTAAGAGGGAAAGAGGGGGGATTTAATACAGAGACCGTGGAGGACGCAGAGGACGCAGAGCGATAGAATTCCTCTTCTCCTCCTCTGTGCTCTCTGCGTCCTCTGCGTTTGTATCCTCCTTTCGCATCGTTCGATTGTCGTCGTACAGAAGGAGGACATCTGTGGTCGTTCCCCGCCCGGAGGCGCCGGTGCCGTCGCCGATTTCGGTCGTCTTCTTCGGTTCGCCGGCTTTCGCGGTCCCGACACTGCACGCGCTTGCGGATGATGAGCGCTTTGCGGTTCGTCTTGTCGTGACGCAGCCACCCCGACCCTCCGGTCGGGGGCGGCAGATGCATCGCAGCGCGGTCCACGCGGCAGCGGAGAACCGAGGACTAACGGTATCCACACCGACCCGCTTGCGCGATCCTGACGTCGTAGCGATGCTGACTGCGGGTGCGCCATCGCTCTTTGTCGTCGCCGCGTATGGCAGGATTCTGCGCCCGGACATCCTGGCCGTGCCCAATCATGGGACGCTCAATGTTCATGCATCGCTCTTGCCGACCTATCGCGGTGCATCGCCGATTCACGGGGCGCTGCTCGATGGTGCGGCGGAAACCGGCGTCTCAATTATGCTGATGGATGTTGGCCTCGACACCGGGCCGGTTCTCGCGCGGGCACCGATGCCCATTCCTGAAGATGCCACGGCTGGCTCACTGACCGAAACGCTTGCTGATTTGGGCGCGCCGCTGCTTGTCGAAACCGCTGCCCGCTGGCTTCGTGGCGAGATCGTGCCGATCCCACAGGATGATGGTGCTGCGACGATGACGCATCTCATCAAGAAAGAGGACGGCAATGTGCGGTGGGAACTGGCCGCCGCGCGGATCGCCCGAATGGAACGCGCCTATCGTCCGTGGCCCGGCATCTTTACCTTTCTCGCGGGCAAACGGCTCCTGCTGCACGACCTCCGGGCCGTGCCACCTGAACGGGAATCTGCCTCCCCGGGCACGATCGTCGCAGTCAATCACGACGGCCTTCGTGTCCGTGCGGGTGAGGGAGATGTGCAGGTTGCACGGGTGCAGCCGGAAGGGAAATCGCCCATCGCTGCCGATGCGTATGCGAGCGGTCATCCGGGACTCGTCGGCATGCGGCTCACTGCGACGCCGGAGCGCGCTGATGAGTAGCCACAGGCAGTCAGTCATGGTATAAAATACTTCGTTGGCGCGTAAACGAAAGGACGCCGCATGCACCTGATTTACCGGATGATGCGCTATCTCCGCCCGTACCGGCGGCAGGCGATCGGGTCGTACACCGCGCTCATTCTCGCCATCCTTCTGCAACTGGCCGTGCCACTGCTCGTCCGGCAGGTTATCAACACGGCGCTTGGCGCGGCAGATCGCCGGTTCCTCGTCCTCGCGGCGGTGGGAATCGTTATCGTCACACTGGCGCAGTCCACTTTCATGTATACGCGTTCATACTGGCTCCAGTACCTGGCGGAACGTGTCGCCTTCGACTGCCGCAACGAGATGTATACGCATCTGGAGCGGCTTTCCTTCTCGTTTTACGACACCGCGCAGACCGGCCAACTCCTCTCGCGTGCGACGGAAGACGTCAACAATATCCGGCGCTTTTTCATGTTTGGGTTGCGCATGGCGGTGCAATCGTTCCTGCTGCTGGTCGGCGTGACAATCATCATGCTGCGGCTGAACTGGCAACTCGCGCTGCTGGCGCTCTCGACCGTGCCCTTTTTGCTCTGGGTGACACTCTGGTTCAGCATCTCCATCCGGCCACTCTTTCTCCGCGCGCAGACCCAGTTCGGCGTGGCAATGAACGCTTTGCAGGAGAATCTCGCGGGCGTGCGCGTCGTCCGAGCCTTCGCGCGGGAGGAGTTCGAGGTCGCGAAGTTCGAGCGGGAGACGACCGCGCTCTATGACCGGCAGATGGATGCCGCGCGGCGGTGGACGTTCGTCTTTCCGTTCATGTCATTTATCACCGGCCTCGGTACCGCGATCATCATCGCGTATGGCGGCTCGGCGGTGATCCGCCAGGACTTGCAGGTCGGCACACTGCTCGCCTTCTACCTCTACCTGAACATGCTCGCGGAACCGGTGCGCAATGTGGGCTGGATCGTCAACAACGTCGCCCGGGCGCAGGCATCGGCGGAGCGGGTGTTTGAAGTGCTTGACAAGAAGCCGCAGATCGTCTCGCCCGCTGATGCCTATCGCCCGGAAACAGTCGGCGGGCATGTCACGCTCGACAACGTGCAGTTCGCCTATTCTCAGGAAAGCCGGGATGTCCTGCGCGGTGTCTCGATTGACGCGCTACCGGGTTCCGTGACGGCGCTTCTCGGCGCGACGGGCAGTGGCAAGAGCAGCATCATCCAGTTGCTCCCGCGATTCTATGATGTGACCGCCGGTGCGATCCGCGTGGACGGCGTTGATGCCCGCGCGTGGGACCTGGAAACTCTGCGGAAGAACGTCGGCCTCGTCTTGCAGGAGACCTTTCTCTTCTCAGTTTCGATCCGTGAGAATATTGCCTATGGGAACGGCGACGCGACGGACGAACAGGTCGTCGCGGCGGCGCAGGCGGCACAGGCGCACGAGTTCATCGTCACCCTGCCGAGTGGCTACGATACGCTGCTCGGTGAGCGCGGCGTGAACCTGTCCGGTGGCCAGAAGCAGCGCCTCGCCATCGCCCGCGCGCTGCTCCTCAATCCGCGCATCCTGATTCTTGACGATGCGACCAGTAGTGTGGACATGGAGACGGAATTCGCTATCCAGCGGGCGTTGAATATCCTGATGGAAGGTCGCACGACCTTTATCATCGCCCAGCGCCTCAGCAGCGTCCGCAACGCGGATCAGATCTGTGTTCTGAGCGAGGGGCAAATCGTCGAGCGGGGCACGCACATGGACCTGCTGGCGCGCGGTGGCTTGTACACCGAACTCTACGACCTGCAAATGCGCGATGAAGATGTCGTGGCGGAGGGGCTGCGCCCCGATGTACCGGTCGAGGCCGACGGTGATTAGCGTGGGCAGCCGGGAGGAGCAGTCGGCAGTCGGCAGTCGTGGAAACATCTCTGCTTCCGACTGCCGACTGCCGACTGCTCCTGGGAGGGCGCATACCGATGATGCATTTCCAGGGTGATCCCGATGACCTGCTCGGCAAGGCGTTCGATACGCATACCGCCCGTCGGCTGATCGGCTATCTGCGGCCATACCGGTGGCAGGTGCTCCTCGCATCGGCGGCGGTGCTGGTCGGGACGTTTTGCGACCTCTCCTTGTACTGGCTGTTCGGCCACGCGATAGACCAGGGTGTGAGCCGTGCGAGTTATGCGACGCTCTTTGGTATTGTTGGCCTGTTTCTCGGCGCGCTGACGATCGCGTTCTTCACGCGCTGGCTGCTCTTTTTCCTGATGGCGCGCGTCGGCAACCGCGTCATCTTCGACCTGCGCGCCGCGCTCTTCCGTCACATGCAGGCGCTCGGCCTGAAAACGTATGACCGGATGGGTGTCGGTCGGATGATGTCGCGCATTCAGAATGACGTCACCGTGCTCGAAGATTTCCTCTCGACCGGCATGATCAGCGTGCTCTCCGATGTGCTGACGCTCGTCGGCGTGGTGATCGCGATGTTTGCTCTCAATATCCGACTCGCGTTGATCTCGTATACGGTCCTGCCCCTGATGTTCGTCGTCATGTACTTCTGGCGCAAGCGGGCAGTGCAAACTTACCGCGCGACGCGGATCACGATCAGCCGCGTGACGGGGAACTTCGCCGAAAATATTAACGGTATGCGCGTCGTACAGTCATTCGGGCGTGAGGGGCGCAACTTTACCGGGTTCAAAGCGCTCAATCAGGAGAACCTCGACGCGAATGCCGACGCGGCACGGCTTTCGGCATTCCTCTTTCCGGCGGTCGAGTTGCTCAGCGCGATGGCGACCGCGATTGTGTTGCTGTTCGGCGGATTGCGCGTGATAAGCGGCGCAATGACCGTTGGCGCGTTGATCGCTTTTCTCGGCTATGTGACACGCTTTTTCCAGCCGGTGCGGACGCTGTCCGACCGCTATAACACGCTTCAGGCTTCGACCGTGGCGGCGGAACGCATCTTCGAACTGTTGGATGAGCAGCCGGAGATCGTTGACGCACCCGACGCCTACCCACTGCCACCGATCCACGGTGAGATCGTCCTCAATCATGTCACCTTCGGCTATAACGCGACGCCCGTCCTGCACGACCTCAACCTGACGATCGAGCAGGGAAAGACGGTGGCGTTTGTCGGCGCGACGGGCGCGGGCAAGTCCAGTCTCGTCAATCTCGTCCCACGCTTCTACGATGTGTACGAAGGTGCGGTGATGATTGACGGTCACGATGTCCGCGATGTCCGGTTGGCGTCGCTGCGGAGCCAGATTGCTGTCGTCCTCCAGGACCCGTTTTTGTTCGCGGGGACGATCGCGGACAACATTCGGTATGGTCGCCTTGAGGCGACGGACGCCGAGGTGGAGGAGGCCGCGCGGGCGGTGGGGGCGCACGGCTTCATCGCGCAGTTGCCAAGCGGGTACGCAACCGAGATTCAGGAGCGCGGCGGTGGCCTCAGTGTCGGTCAACGGCAACTCGTCGCCTTCGCGCGGGCATTGCTCGCCGACCGACGCGTCCTCATTCTCGATGAGGCGACGAGCAGTGTGGACACGCAGACAGAGCGGGTCATTCAGGAGGCGCTGAAGCGCGTCCTGGCAAACCGCACCGCACTTGTGATCGCGCACCGCCTGAGCACGGTCGTGGACGCGGATGAAGTCGTCGTCCTCGATCACGGGCGGATCGTCGAACGCGGCAGCCATGCGGAGTTGTTGGCGCGCCGGGGCTTCTACTTCAATCTCTACGCGATGCAGTTCCGCGCGCGGGATGCGGAGCGCGACGGGCGCGCGGCGGATTGAAAGGTGGTTTGAAAACCCGCCAAACCGCTACGAAAGGGATGTAACGCAGAGAACACATGCTGCTCAGAGGGTGCCCGCGGAGAGCGCACAGAGAATGATGCACCTTTTCTCTCCTCTGCGCTCTCCGCGTTCTCCGCGCTCTGCGTTCGGTTCCCTTTTGTTCTTCTTGGCGGTTCAGTTCTGTCGTGCGATCCGTGTCTTATCCGAAGAGTGTCAGTTGCTGGTGCCGGACACATTGCCAGACGGGGCCATTGGCGTAGCGGGGGAGTGCGCTGACGGTGGCGCGAAAGAGACCGGCGGCGTGCAGTGTGTCGGTGATGGTGTGGACCGCCGTCTCCGGCGCATTGTTATTCGCGGAGAGGTGCGCGAGCCAGACATCGCGCGGGCGATCGTGCGTGAATGACTGGGCGAGGAGTGCGCCGCAGTCGGCGTTCGACAGGTGGCCGCCACGACCCTTGATGCGCGCCTTGAGGAACCACGGATACGATCCGGCTTCGAGCATGACACCATCGTAGTTTGCCTCGATCATGACGAGGTCAGCCGCGCCGACTGCAGCGCGGACAGCATCCGATGCGCCGCCGAGATCGGTGAAGAGTGCGACGGCGCACCCGTCGGCCTCCACAACGAATCCATAGGTCGCGGCGGCATCGTGCGAAACGCGGCATGGGGTGACGGCGATATCGCCGATCATCCTCGTCGCATCAGGATCGAATGCATCGGTGATCACGTCATCGCGCCACGCCGCTTCGGCGATGAATTCCGGGCTGGCAAAGACCGGCATCCGCGCCGCTTCGCGCAAGGGTCGCGCCGCCTGGGTATGATCGGAATGCTCGTGGGAGAGAAGCAGCGTATCAATATCGCCGGGGCGGACGCCGAGCCGGGCGAGGTTCTTGCAGAGCCGGGGATACTGAACACCGCAGTCAATCAGCACGGTGCGGTTCGACGCGCTACGGATCAGTGTGGCATTCCCGCTGCTGCCACTCCCCAGACTACAGACAAGCACGCGCAACTCCTATTGACCCATCACATTCGATCAAACACCCCGTAGCCGCCGATTCGGTGGTATCGTATCAAGGGCGTTCGTTCAATGAAAGAGAGTAACCGATGGTTTTCGATTTCGGCGGTCGGCCGCAGCCATTGCGCCCGGAGCGGCGTGATCCCTCCGGTGCCGGTCAGGGTGGGTCCGGTGGTCTGCGAGAGATTGGCTCGGGGGATCGCCCGTGGTGGCTCGGTCCTGCGGCGGTGCTCGGCGCGTTGGCGCTCCTGGTGATCCTGCTGCTAATGACTGCCGGGTTCTGGGCGAACCTTTGGTGGTTCTCCAGCCTCGGATTCCGGAGCGTACTGATCACGCGCTATGTCGCGACAATTGTCTCATTTCTCGTCGGTTTCGTCATTGCCGCACTCTTCATCAGCATCAATCTCCTCGTTGCGCTGCGTTCTGGCGGCGGTTTTGGCCTGACCGTCGGCGACGTGCGGATCGGTCGGCGGCTCAGTCTGCTCGCCTTGGTCGGTGCGACCATCGCCCTCAGTGGGCTGTTCGCGCTCTCTGTTTCATCGGAATGGGAACTCTTTCTCCGCTTTCTGAACCGGACATCATTCGGCGTGAGCGATCCGCAGTTCCACCAGGATGTCTCATACTACGTCTTTACCTTGCCCGTTCTGGCGTTCTGGCGCTCGTGGGCGATGTCTCTCATCATCCTGACGGCGATCGCGGTCGCGGCCGTCTATGCAGCGAAGCTGGGCGCGGACCTGGCGGAGGGGCGGTTTCATCTGCCGCCGCACACCCGCGCGCATCTCTCGATGCTCGGTGTCTTCTTTTTGATCGGCATGGCGCTCGGCTACTGGCTCGACACGCGCGAACTCGTCTATTCGACGCGCGGTGTGGTCGAGGGCGCTTCCTTCACCGATGTGCATGCACAAATACCGGCGAACTATATCCTGCTCGGTATCTCGCTTGTCGCGGCCGTCTTGCTTGGCATCAACGCATTCCGACGGCAGATACCGCTTCTCGTCGGAACGCTCGGTGTCTGGGCCGTCGCGGCAGTCCTGATCGGCTCTGGCTACCCGGCGGCGGTGCAATCGGTCAGCGTCCGCCCCAATGAACTTGGCAAAGAGCGACCGTATATTGACCGCAACATCGCCATGACGCGGCAAGCGTACAATATTAACCAGGTGGATAATCAACAACTCCCCGGTGTCGGTGATCCGACGCAGGCAGGTCTTAATGCGAATAAGGCGTCCATCGCGAATATTCGTCTGTGGGACACGAACGTGCTGTTGAAATCCTATGCACAGCTGCAGCAGATCCGGCAATATTACACGTTTAAGGATGTTGACACAGATCGCTATCGGGTTGATGCGCAATACCGGCAAATCATGCTCTCCGCGCGCGAACTCGACTCGACGCAACTAGCGGCGCAATCGCAGACATGGCAGAACCAACACCTCATCTATACGCACGGCTACGGCGTCGTCGCGAGTACCGCGAATGAGGTAGTGGGTGGGGGCAATCCAAACATTATTCTCGGCGACATCCCGCCGCGCGGGCCGAGCGATTTGCAGGTGCAGGAGCCGCGCATCTACTACGGTGAAGTGACGAATAATTATGTCTTCGTGAAGACGAAACAGCCGGAATTTGATCGCCCATCAGGGACGGCGGCGGAATCGCAGGGAGTGTATACGACGTATGCCGGCGGCAACGGTGTCCCGGCGGGCAGTTTCCTCCGAAAAGTCGTCATTGCCGCGTATCTGGGCGAGCCGAAAATCCTCCTCAGTGGTGACATCACCGGCAATGCCGAAGTGCTTTTCCGCCGGAATATTGCCGACCGCCTGCACACTGTCGCCCCCTTCCTGCGCTATGACAACGATCCGTACCTGGTCGCCATGGATGGTCGACTTGTCTGGGTTAACGATGCGTATACGCTCACGAACCGCTATCCGTATGCGACGCAGTTTAGCGGCGGTAGTGGGATGGCGGTCGGCTTCAATTATATTCGCAACAGCGTGAAGGCAACCGTGGATGCGTATGATGGCACGGTGCGGTTGTATGTCGTTGACCCATCCGATCCGATCGTTGCCACCTACCAAAAAATCTATCCGTCGTTATTTACGTCGGGGAGTGCCGCATCTCCATCGCTCCGGGCCCATTTCCGCTATCCCGAGGACTATTTCAACGTCCAGACCGCGCTCTACACCCGTTACCATGTGACGGATGCGCAAGTCTTTTACGGGAGCGAAGATCAGTGGGCGATTGCGAATGAACAGGTTGGTGAGAAGAAACTCGTGCAACCGATTGCATCGTATTACATTCTCGTCCGCCTCCCCGGCCAGCAGCAGGAGGAGTATGTACTTGTGCGGCCCTTTACGCCGGGGGGAGGAACGAACAACCGGCAGAACATGGTCGCATTCCTCGCCGGTCGGAGTGATGGCGACAACTACGGCAAATTGGTGGACTACGAGTTTCCTCGAGAGTTGACGGTGCAGGGTCCGCAGCAAGTCGAGGCACGCATTAACCAGGAGCCGGACATATCCAAAGAGATCACGCTCCTCGATCAGGCAGGTTCACAGGTGATTCTTGGTAACTTCCTGATTGTCCCGATTGAGAACACGCTCTTATATGTCGAGCCGCTCTACGTGCAGGCGACGAACAGTCCGTTCCCGGAGTTGAAACGCGTGATCGTCGCGTCGCAGAACAAAGTGGTTATGCGCCCGTCACTTGATGAAGCGATAGCCGCACTCGTCGGCTCCGGCGCACCGAGTACGATCGCTCCAACAACCAGCCAGGGGGCACAGCCCGCGACCGGCGGTACGGATACCGCGCGTGCCGCCGACGCGCTCGCCCACTACCAGCGGGCGCAGGATGCCTTGAAAACAGGCGATTTTGCGACCTACGGCAATGAACTTGCCCAGATGCAGAAGATTCTTCAGCAACTCGCGGGATCGCCGCCATCACCAACCGCCGTACCATCGGAGACACCGACAGGTACTGCCCGACCGACGCCGCGCCCCTAACCGGGGGAGGCGAGACCGACGAAGAGGGCACGACCAATCCGTACATGCGTCGCACCCTCTTCGATAGCAATAGGGAAGTCATTCGACATGCCCATTGAGAGCATTGGAAGCGGATGCGCGGGATATTCCTGCATGAGCATATCCCGTAGGAATCGCAGCGAGCGGAATGTTGGTCGCGCGTCCTCAGAGTTCGCAACGTAAGGAGCAATCGTCATGAGTCCGAGAAGATTAAGATTCTCACAATTGTTAAGTACATATCCCATAAGGTTCATAACATCGTTTGGAGCAGCCCCTTGCTTCGTTTCATCCTGCGCTGCATTGACTTCGAGCAGCACCGCACATGTTGTGATGTGCTGCCGCGCCGCCTCGCGTTGGAGTGCATCCGCAATCGCGGTGCGATTAATGGAGTGAATTGTGGGACAGAGAGCAACAACATCGCGCGCTTTGTTTGTTTGCAGATTTCCGATCATGTGCAGCCGGACATCGGCAGGGAGGGGAGGGAAGGAACTGCGCCGTCCGAATTTCTCCATCGCGTCCTGCACTCGGTTTTCCGCGATGTCATGAACGCCTGCAGCAATCAGTGCATCGGCAAGTGGGCGACCAACGCTCTTCGTCACACCGATCAGCGTTACATCGTCGGGGTTCCGCCCGACCCTGCGGCACGCCGCTGCAATCTCCGCGCGGACCCGCAATACATTACCCTGAACGATAGCGGCGTCTGATATAGCGGCTGACATTGCCGGTCACTCCTCGATAGAGACAAGAACCGCAAACCGCCCCTCGGTTTCGTTGAAGCGCTGTGCATAGCGATGTGAGAAGAACCGGTCACCCTGCTCAAACGTGCATATCCCACTCTTGTAGATGGTTTGGTCAGCCAGGCCCGCACGCCGAAACTGTGCGGCATTCGCTTCCCAGAGATCGAGGTGTGGCTGGGCGTTGTGGTCACGGATGATCTGATCCTCCGGATAGGCCAGTGCGAACGAGGAAACAACTTCCGGGCCGACCGCATAGGCGCGCGGTCCGATGCTCGGCCCGATCACCGCCATCATCGTCTCAGGGCAACAGCCGTATTCCTGACGCATGGCGACGATCAGCCGACCGGCCATGCCTGCGAGCGTGCCTCGCCAGCCGGCATGGGCGAGAGCAATGACGCGTTCTTTCGTGTCCACAACGATGAGCGGCACGCAGTCGGCGAAGCACATCATCAGCGTCAGTCCCAGCTCACTCGTCATTATGCCGTCCGTCTTTGCGATAACGGTCGCGGGCGTCGCCACGCCACGCCCAGCATCGCTCCAGTTCACCGACCGGACGTCCGTGCCATGGACGAGACCACTCATCACGGTCTGATCGGGTGTGCGACCGATCGTCGCGAGGGCGTGGAGACGGTTCGCGACGATTCCATCCGGGCAGGTGGCGCCCGTCGTGAAACTCATATCACCGCCGACAGGCAGGGTGGCGTTCCGTGTCGTCACTAAGTACCGGAGCCACGGGATCGCCGTCAGGGCAGGGAGGGTGCATGGCGCGAACATCCCCATTGCGTTACGTGCCGCCCTTGCGGGCATAGTCCAGCAGGATGCGGTCTATCAGGTCTTCGACCGGTGCGAGATCATCGGTGAAAATCTGTGGGCCGGGTACAGCCTCACGGAGGTGACCGTCCTTGATCGCCGCATCGCCGAGGGTGACGAGCGCGGAGTTGGGGTCGGTCTGCCGGACCGCGTTGATGTTCGCGGCGAAATTGGCGAGCGTCGTGGGATTCTTTGTCCCAATCACCATCGTGTTCGTGAATGCTGGCGTGTCTATCAGGTAGACGTTTGGGAAGACGGATCGCATCGTATCGCTAATCACGTTGACCAGGCGAAAGTCGGTGTTCGAGCGCCCGGCATTGACGATGAAGGTGCCGTTATCGTTGAGATGGTCGTACGCTTCCCGGAAGAACTCCTGGGTCGTCAACTGGAAGGGGATATAGGGCTGGTGGTAGGCGTCCGCCGCAATCACGTCATAGCGCTTGTTGGTCGTCCGCATGTAATAGCGACCATCCTGAACGATCACGTTGACATGGGACGCATCGAGATTGAAAAACTGCCGTGCGACATCGACGATCTTCGGGTCAATCTCGACACCGTCAATCTTCACACCCGCGCCATAGATCTGATCCATCCGCTGCGCGACCGTCCCACCGGCAAGGCCGATGATACAGACATCTTTGATCGCGGCAGGCCGCTCGTTCGCCTGGAAAAACGGGGCGACCGCGAAGTAATCCCACGGGCCGTTGCTCAATGGCTGAATCGCGTCGCCTGGATAGTAGAGAGAGTGAATCGCGTGGCCCTCGTTGAGATAGAGTTCGTTCGCGCCGTTGGCGGGGTTGCGCCCAACCTGAATGAAGTTATAGGCGGACTCACCCTGCCAGATGATCTGCCGACCGCCCTCAACCGGGCGGACGAAGCCGCG
>JAABUJ010006332.1_pt1 | contig 11486 bp, 10 predicted proteins | sample 5559131 | NCBI WGS metagenome assembly JAABUJ01 (sample SAMN10711875, study PRJNA513366) | rock metagenome | isolation source: Antarctica rocks | place: Antarctica: Victoria Land, Mt New Zealand nord | collected 2016-01-07 | reverse complement strand
CAGGTCGACAGATCAGCAGCAAGACACCAACACGTCAGTCATACCCAGGGTCAGACCCGGACCCAGCCGGGGACCCCACCATTCTGAGTGTCATACCCCATGAGGAGGATGGTGGTGGGTGGAGAGCCCCGACCGGTTGCAGACGCCAGCCGCCAAACGAACCAGGAACCAGCCCATGCCAGTGAACCCGATCGCCAGCGAGCCCCCCCGCCGGTCGGCGCCATGTTGATCGATTGCGACGATTGCAGCCAGCAGGCGACCGCCGCCTGCCAAGACTGCGTCGTCACCTTTCTCTGCGAACGAGACAGCGCATCTGCGGTGGTGGTCGATGTGGCCGAAGCGCGGGCGCTCCGCCTGCTCAGTGACGCCGGCCTCGCTCCCAAGCTGCGCCACGTCCGCCGCACCGGCTGACCGGTCTTACTAGTGCTCGCCACGAGCACAGTTGGCGGTGCGGCCCTGTGGCGCCCACCATGTTGCGGTGTTGGAGGCCAGCTACGTGGAGGAGCTCCGGGCCGCCGGGGTGGCGAGCGGCCTCGACACCGTGGGCGTCGCTTCGGCGGAGCCGTTCACCAACACCCAGCACGACCTCGAGGAGCGTCGGGCCGCCGGCCTGAGCGCGACCATGCAGTTCACCTACCGCAACCCGGCCCGTTCTACGGACCCATCGGTGACTCTGCCCGGCGTGGCTTCGCTGGTGGTCGGCGCCCTCCGCTACCACCGGGCCGACCCGCCCGGCAACGCTACCGCTTCAGACGACCGGTCAGGCCCGGGCGAAGAACCGATGGGGCGGGTGGCCCGCTACGCCCGCCAGGACCACTACGCGCGCCTTCGGAGTGGCCTGGAGGCGGTGGCGCGACGGCTGGGCGCCGATGGTTGGGCGACGCGAGTCGTCGCCGACAGCAACGCCCTGGTCGACCGCGAGGCGGCCCGGCGAGCCGGCCTGGGCTGGTACGGCAAGAGCTCGAACCTGCTGCTGGAGGGTCAAGGGAGCTGGTTCGTGCTCGGCTCGGTGCTCACCGACGCCCCCTTGCCGCCCGCCGGTGAGCCCGTGGCCGACGGCTGCGGGAGTTGCCGCCGCTGCCTGGACGCCTGCCCCACCGGCGCCATCGTCACCCCCGGCGTGGTCGACGCCCGGAGGTGCCTGGCCTGGGTCGTTCAAGCTGAAGGCGCCATACCTAGAGAGTTGCGGGTGCCTCTGGGTGACCGGCTGTACGGCTGCGACGACTGCCAGGAGGTGTGCCCGCCCAACCACCGGGCAGCCCGCGCCGTCGACGGCGACCTCCCGGCCGTGCCGGCCGACGGGCACGACGAGCCGGGCGTGCCCCTGCTCGACCTGCTGGCCGCCGGCGACGACGAGCTGATGGCCCGCCACGGTCGCTGGTACATCCCCCGTCGCGACCCCCGCTACCTGCGCCGCAACGCCCTGGTGGCGCTCGGCAACACCGGCGACCCGGCCGACGCCCGGGTGGCGGCGGCGGTGGCGGCCCACCTCTGCCACCGGGACCCGCTTGTCCGCGCCCATGCGGTGTGGGCGGCGCGGCGGCTGGGGCGGTTCGACCACCTCGGCCACCAGATCACCACTGACCCCGCCGCCGAGGTCCGCCAGGAGCTGGCCGCCGTTCCACCGCCGGTCGTGGGAGCGGTCACCGCCCCGTGAAGCACCTGCTGGTCACCAACGACTTCCCGCCCAAGGTCGGCGGTATCCAGTCCTACCTGTGGGAGTTGTGGCGGCGCCTGCCGCCGGCTTCCACCACGGTCCTGACCTCGGCCCATCCGCAAGCTGCCGCCTTCGACGCAGTCCAGCCGTTCGAGGTTGTCCGATCTCGGCATTCGGTTCTGCTGCCCGGCCCGTCGGTCCGGCGTGAGGTCATCGAGGTGGCCGAACGCAGCGGCGCCGAGCTGGTGTTGCTCGACCCTGCGCTGCCGGTGGGGCTCATCGGGCCGTCTCTCGGCCGCCCCTACGGGGTGGTGCTGCACGGCGCCGAGGTCACCATCCCTGGTCGAACGCCCGGTGTGCGCCGGCTGCTGGCCCGGGTGCTGGCCGGCGCCGACGGCGTGGTGGCCGCCGGTGGGTACCCGGCCGACGAAGCGGAACGTGCCGCTCGGCGGGGCCTCCCAGTGGCGGTCATCCCGCCGGGTGTCGACACCGAGCGGTTCCAGCCTCTGTCTGCAGCCGAACGGCTCGCCGCCCGCCGCCGCCTCGGTGTCGACGAGCATGCCTGCCTGATCACCAGCGTCAGCCGCCTGGTTCCCCGCAAGGGCATGGATGTTCTGATCGAAGCCGCCGCCCGGCTGTCGTGCAACCACCCCGACCTGATCGTCCTCATCGGCGGGGCCGGACGTGATCGGTCCCGGCTCGAACGGTTGGTGCGCCGCTCGGCTGCGCCGGTGCGGCTGGCAGGACGGATCCACGACGACGAGCTTCGGGCCTTCTACGGCTGCGCCGACCTTTTCGCCATGCTGTGCCGCAATCGGTGGCGGCGGCTCGAACAGGAGGGTTTCGGCATCGTCTTTCTGGAAGCGGCAGCTTGCGGCGTGCCGCAGGTCGCCGGCAACAGCGGCGGTGCCGCAGAAGCGGTGGTCGACGGGGTCACCGGCCTGGTCGTGCAGGACCCGACGTCGCTCGATCAGGTCATGGCCGCCCTCACCGCGCTGATCGACGACGCCGGGCGGCGGCGGACGATGGGGACCGCCGCTCGGCGACGGGCCGAGCAGGAGTTCGGCTACGACCGTCTGGCGGGGCAGTTGGATCGGGTGCTGGACGGTTGGAAGGTGTCTTCATGACCCCCGAACCGGTGCCCGCGGGGTGGGCCCTGGTCCGCCGCACGGTGGCCGCCACCGCCGTCCTGACCGTGGTGGCGCTGCTCTCGGCCGTGTTCCACTTCCGCGACGACCGGACCCCGCCGCACGTCACCGTGTTCGCGGTGGCCAACATCGTGGTGTCGCTGACCCTTTTCGCCGCCGGCTGCCTCATGTTCGCCATCGGCTTCCTGCGGGCCGTCGGGCGCAGCCGAACATCTCAGATCGAGTTCTCCTCGCTGTTCTTCCTGGCCGGCCCGGCGGCGCCGGTGCCAGTCAAGCGGGCCCTGCTCGGCGCCTACGTCGTGCAGCTCGTGGTGGCCGTGGGCACGGCCGGGGCGCGCCCCCTGACCGACCAGGCCTTTGTGATCATGGCGCCGATGTTCGCCCAGGGCGCGCTGGCCCTGTGGGGCGGCACTTACGGCCACTTCCCTGAACGAGGTGATGGAGGGGCGGCGGGAGCAACAACGGCGGCGGAAGACGAGTCCGAGACTGGGGCTCCGGGAGCAGAACCGAAGCCACCGGGGCCGGGTAAGCGAGCGGGCACGGGCACGCGCAGTGGCCCGCCACCCCGTCCTCGCAGGTGATCGCCGGGGGGGTGCCCAGTCATCGGCAAGACTGCTTCCCGACCGCGGCCGCACCGACTGGAGACCGACCTGATGGCCGACCTCGTCATCGAGCACACCGAGATCCACGCTCCCATCGACGCCTGCTGGTCTGCGGCCATCGATTTCGAGCGTTACTCGGACTGGGCACGCGACCTCAAAGACGTGACGGTCAAGTCGCGGGACGACCAGGGCCGGGGAGTGGACGTCTCCTTCCGGGCCGCCGGCATGGGTCGCAGCGCCGCCTACACCCTTCGCTACGACTACAGCGACGCGCCGCATCGGCTGGCGTGGGAGCTGGTGCGCGGCGACCTGGTCCGCAAGCTCGACGGCTACTACCAGTTCCAAGAGGTGGACGACGCCCGGACCCACGTCTCCTACCGGCTCGAGGTCGAGCTGCTCCTGCCCCTACCCGGGTTCATAAAGCGGCGCACCCAGGTCAAGATCATGGACACCGCCCTTCGGGAGCTGAAGGCCCAGGTCGAGTCGGCCCACGCGTGAGGATCCTGCTGTTCACGGGCAAGGGCGGCGTCGGCAAGACGACTGCGGCGGCGGCCACCGCGCTGCGCTGCGCCGACGCCGGTCAGCGGACAATGGTGCTCTCCACCGATCCGGCCCACTCGCTGGGTGATGCTTTCGACCTGCCGCTCGGCTCCGTCGGCGCGCCCGTGGGGGACCACAAGTTGCTGTGGGGTCAGCAGCTCGACGCCCAGGAGCGCATGGAGGACACCTGGGCCGACATCCAGGCCTACCTGCTCGAGGTGTTCGAATGGGCCGGCGTGGAAGGGATCGAAGCTGAGGAGCTGGCGGTGCTGCCCGGCCTAGACGAGGTCTTCAGCCTGTCCGACATCAAGGCCTACGCCGACTCCGAGGAATGGGACGTCCTCGTCGTCGACTGCGCGCCGACGGCCGAGACGATCCGCTTCCTGTCCTTGCCCGACATCCTGAACTGGTACATGGAGCGGGTGTTCCCGATGAGCCGGCGGCTCAACAAGGTGGTGTCGCCGATCCTGTCCAGGGTGACGAACCTGCCAGTGGCCGGTGATCAGGTCTTCGGCTCGGCCAGCCGCTTCTACGAGCGGCTCGACGGGGTGCGGGAGGTGCTGATCGACACCCAGCGCACGAGCGTGCGGCTGGTCGTCAACCCGGAGCGCATGGTGATCGCCGAGGCCCGCCGCACCTACACCTACCTCTCCCTGTTCGGGTACGGGGTCGACGCGGTGATCGCCAACCGGCTGTTGCCCGAGGCGGTGAGCGATCCCTGGTTCGACCAGTGGAAGGATCTGCAGATCCAGCACCTGGCGACCATCGAAGAGGGGTTCGCGCCGTTGCCCGTCCTGAGGGCCGAGCTGGCCGATCGGGAGCTGGTAGGGGTTGACCAGCTGCGCGCCTTTGGCCAAGCGCTGTACGGGGACCACGACCCGGCGTCGCTGCTGCACCAGGGTGAGCCCATGTCGGTATCCCGCCATGGCGATCGCTGGGAGCTGCTGCTCGAACTGCCCTTCGCCGACCGCGACGACTTGGAGCTGGGCCGTCGGGGGGCGGAGCTGCTGATCCGGGTCGGGCCTTACCGGCGAGCGGTGTTGCTCCCCGATTCGTTGCGCCGCCGTCCGGTGTCGGCGGCCGAGTTGAAGGCGGGCCGGCTCAAGGTCACGTTCAGCGCGGCGCCGGACCGGAGCAATGGGGGGCGTCCGACGATCGCCACGGGGGCGAAGCGGTGACAGACGAACCACGGGACGCCCCCGACGCCGACGCTGCTGATACGAGCGCCGACGGCGGCGAGTCGCCCGGCGCCGCTTCATCGGAACGTCCACCCCTCGCCCTCGATCAGCTGCAGGCCGCCGGCCAGGAACTGATCGGCGCCATGCGAGCCGTTCTGGACGTGGCTGAGGATCTGCTGTCCGACCCCCGAACTGCCGACGCGGTGGGCTCGGCCCTCTCCTCCCTCGAGCGAGCCGCCACCCGCGCCGCGGCCACCGGCCGGCGGGCGACCAGCGGTTGGACGGCCGGTGGCGACCGCGCCGGCGGCCAGGACCACGACGAGGACGACGACCAGGGGCCGGGGGTCCAGCACATCCCGGTGTCCTGAACGTCCGGATTGGGGGAATTGTCCCGTCACGTCTCAGGATTGATCAGCGGCAACCGATGGATGGTGACCTCGAGTGGCGTGACGTCACGAGGCGACCTGGGGCATGGTGAGATCTGAGATGAGCGAAACAGACGAGCAGAGGGCCCGTTAGATGAGAATCCTTGAGCTCAGGTTGGGCGGCGAGCCCTCCCCGACGATCGAGCTGCACCCCCACATGACCCTGGTGCAGGGACTCGATCAGGAAGGCCGCCGCCACCTGGCCGAGGCCATGAATGCCATGGCCGGCGGCGAAGCCAAGATGACCGGGCTGATCGAGGCCCACGGTGTGATCTTCGAGCTCACCGCAGCGTCGCTGCGGCTGCTCGGCCTGAACGCTGATCTCAACCTCGTCGTCCGCCCTGGTGACCTTCCTGGCCATGACCAGGAAGCCGAAGCCGCCGCCCGCGATCTGGCCCAGGCCCAGGCTGATCGGGAAGGCCGCCTGGCCCGGCTCGAACGGGCCAAGGGGGTGCTCGAATCGGTTACCCAGGCCCGCGCCTCCCTGGTGGCCGCCATCGAGCAGAGCCGTCGGGAGAACGCCGGTCGGGCCAGGGACGTGGTCGAGGCCACCACTGCGCTCGCCAACGCTCGACAGGAACGCCACCGCGCCCGTTCGATCCGCGAGATGGTCGAGCGGGAGCTGGCCGACGCCCGCGACGCCCACCAGGCGCTGGTCGACTCCCGCGTCTCCGCGACAGAAGCGCTGGAGCGCGCCCGCGCCCGCCACCATCAGGCGACTGACGCCTGCACGGCGGCGGCCGCCCGGGTCCGGGACGCGCACGCCGAGGTGGCCCGCCACGATGCCGAGCCCAAAGAGGCTCAAAGGGCGGCCGGCCGAGCCGAGGTCCGCGGCACCGTCGAAGCGGCAGAGGAGGCCGCACCGAAGCACAAGGTCGCGGTCAGGTTGTTCAGAAGCCGAAAGCACCAAGGCGACGGCGGTGTGGCCGTAACCACCCGACCGGCTCGGGACGCAAAGGTGGCGCCGGCGGCTTCGACCGGCGCGGAGGAGGGGGAGAGCGAGCGCTTGCCAGCCCTCGAGGCCCGGCGGGGTGAAGTGGCCCAAGAGCTCGAAGACCTGGGTGCAGCCGCCTCAACCGAGGAGATGAGCGCCGCCCGGGACCGGCTGGCGCAGCTCGGTTCCGTTTCGAACGATCCCCTGGCCGCTGGCGACCTGGCTGCTCGCTGGCGGGGGACCGCCAAGGAGCTCGAAGCCCTCGACTCGGACCGGACCGATGCGCCTGCCTCTGCCACTGGCGCTGAACGAGTCGACGATCCGAGCGGCGATCCTGAAGGCGTCGGTGAGGAACCGTCCGAGCCGGGGGATTCGCCTTCCGTCCTGGCTGTCGAGGACCGCCTCTTCCAGACGCACGGGGCGGGGGAGCCGGTCGAACCCCTGGCGGTGGCATCGGCGCGTCTCAAGCTGGCAAAGGCCCGTGAGAACCGCGAGCAGCAGGCCGGTGCCGACATCGATGCCTCCTCGATCGACCCGGAGGACATCCAGCAGCTCGAGGCTGCCCACAACGCCGTTCTGGATGCCCAGGAACGGACTGAGGCGCGCTTCCGTGGAGCCAAGGCGCTACGCCGCCTGGCAGAGGCCCGGGGCGAGGAACGCCGGATCCTCGATCGGCTGGGCTTCAGCACCTACGCCGACTACGTGATGAGCGCGTCGAGCCGGTTCCAGAACGGCCCGGACCTGGCCGCATTCGACACCGCCGAGCGTTCCCTGATCACGGCTCGCCAGGCGTTCGTAAAGGCGTGGCGCGACGAGTACGGCGAGGAACCCCCCAGCGTGCCGTGCCCCCCGCGGACCGATCCGCCCGTGTCTCACACCGGTGCCATCGAGCGGGTCTCGCCACCGGATGATCCCGGCGCCGAACCCGAGCCCGCACCTGCGGCGGCGGCGGATGATTCGCGGGAGCGACGGCAGCGCCGCCAAGAGCTGTGGACCGAACAGGCCGAGATCCGAGCCGAGGCGGAGGGCTTGCTGGACCGGCCGGTGGGCAAGGACGTCGCTTCTGACCTTGACACCCATGGCCAGACGCTCGATCCGCCCACGGACACCAACGGTGACGAAGTGGCTCGACTGCTCGTCGACCAGGGCATCACTCTCGGCGGTGACCCGGTTGGTCGAGGCACTTTGATCGAGTACGCCGACGCGTGGCTCGAACAGCAACAGCTCGTGGCTTGGCGGCGAGCTGAGCTGGAAGCTGAGATTGACCAGATCGAGCGTGAGGTCGCCCGCCTGCACGACATGGTCGCCGCCGACGACGACCACCTGGACGCCGCTAACACCGAGGACCAGGACCGCCGACAGGACAAGAGCCAGCCGCAGACGGGGGAACCCGGTGACCGCCAGGATCTCGAAGCGCCGGAGGTCTCCGGCGAGCGGAACCGCTTGACCGATGAGCTGGCCAGCCGACAAGCCGAGCTGGAGGCCTGTTCAGCCGAGGAGCGCGAGGCAGCCGAAGCGCTCGACGGTGCGGGCGCGATGGCCGAGGTCGCCGGGGGCCAACAGCTGACGGCAGCAGCCGAGAGGCTGGCCGAAGCCGAACGAGCCCGTAAGAACGCGTTGGCCGATGAACAGGCCGCATCGGCGGCGGTCTCGGAGATCGAGCAGCGGGTGGCTGACGGTCCCGACGCTGCTGCCCACGACCTGGCGGAGCGCGAGGTTCGTCTCGAGGCCGTCGACCAGGACCGGCGCCGCGCCGAGGAGGAGGTCGTGGTCGCCGAGTCCGAGGACGAGTTGGCCGATCACTCCGTTCAGTCCATGGTCGATGCGGAGTCGGACCGCCGCCAGGAACGGGCGCGGACCGAACAGGCCGAGGGCTCGCTCTTGGAGGACATCGATTGGTATCTCCTTTCTCGCCTGGCGGCGCAGCGCTCGGTCTCGGTCGCCGGTTCGCTGCCCCTGGTCCTCGATGACGCCCTTGTCGAGCTGCCGGCCGCCGATGCCAACTGGCTGCTCGGCCGGCTCGAACGGATGACCGCCGCCGTCCAGATGATCGTGCTGACCGACCGATCCGAGTCGGCTAAGTGGGTAAACGAGCTGGGCCCCGAGCGCGCCGCTGTGGTCCACGTCTGAAGCTCGCCCTGGCGGAGGAGGATGGGGTTGGGGCCCCATCCGGGTCAGAAGCACGGCCGCGGGCGAGGTCCTACCATCGGCCCGACACCGCACCACCACCAGGAGCTGCCCGTGCCGGTCATCACTGAGGACGCCATTCGCGAGCTCGCCGGGTTCAGGGGTGGCACCGCCCCGGTGACGACGTGTTATCTCGATGTCGACGGGCGGCGGTATGTGCGCCACCAGGAGTACGAGAGGGAGCTGGCGAGCCTGCTGCGTCGGGCTCGGGACCGGGCCAACGGGACCGCATCGGTCCACCGAGACCTGAAGCGGATCGAAGACTTCGTGAAGCGAGGCATCGACCGGTCCCGCACCCGCGGCCTGGCCATCTTCGCCTGCTCGGCCCATGATCTCTTCGAGGTAGTACCGCTCCCCATGCCGGTGCGGAACCAGGTGGTGGTGAACGACATCCCTGCCGTCGCCCAGCTGGAAGCCGTGGTCCAGGAGCGCCGCCGCACCGGTGTGCTGCTGGTCGACCGACAGCGGGCCCGCATCTTCGTCTTCGACCTCGGCGAACTGGTCGACCGGTCCGAGCTGCTCGACGAGCTGCCCCGCGACTACGACCACCGAGGCGAGCGCGAGCGAGGCGACGTCGACCATCACGTCGATGAGCTCGCCCAACAGCACCTGCGCAAGGCCGCCCGCGCCCTCTTCGACGTCCACCAGGAGCACCAGCTCAACCAGGTCAGCATCGGTTGCCCGGACGAGCTCATCGGGACCGTCGAGTCGGTGCTGCACCCCTACCTGCAGGAGCGTCTGGTCGAACGCCTCGACGTGACCGTCACCGCGCCCCTGAAAGAGGTGGAGCAAGCGGTGGTCGAACTGGAGTCCCGCTCCGAACGGGCCAAGGAGGCTCGGCTGGTGGGCCAGTTGCGGGAGGCGGTCGGGTCCGGCCGCCGTGGGGTGGCCGGCCTCGCCGGCGTGCTGGACGCGCTGGCCGCCGGTCGCATCGACACCATGGTCGTCTCCCACCGTTACGCCGAGCCCGGCTGGCGGTGCGAGCCCTGCGGCCGCCTGGCCGCGGTCGGGCGGACCTGCCGGCAGTGCGACGGCGCCATGCAAGAGCTCGAAGACGTGGTCGAAGAAGCGGTCGAGCAAGCGTTGGCCAACGCCGCCAAGGTCGAGATCTGCATAGACAACGCCGACCTCGACGTCCTCGGCCGCGTCGGAGCGCTTCTGCGCTTCTGACCCACGGCCCGGGGGCTGCCGCCGTGGGAGGATCGCACGATGAGCGCACGGTCTCCCCGGTTGGCCTGCGGCGTCGACATGGGTGGCACCAAGATCTTGGGCGTCGTGCTCGATCCCGCCGACGGCTCAGTGGTGGTCGAGGAGCGGGTCCCCACCCCGGTCGGTGGCGCCGCCGTCATGGGCGAGTTGGTGAAGCTGGCTGCCCGGCTCTGCGACCAAGCCCAGGCGCTGACGGGCTCCGAAGTAGATGTCGTTGGTCTCGGCGCCCCCGGCTTGGTCGATCGCACCGGGACCCTGCGCTACGGAGCGAACCTGCCGGGGGTCGTTGACGTCGACTTCGCCTCCGCCTTGTCCGGCGGGCTCGGCCTGCCCGTGGTCGTCGACAACGACGCCACGTGCGCGGCCTGGGCCGAGCACAAGCTCGGCGCCGCCCGGGGGCGCGATCATGCGGTGCTGGTCACGCTGGGGACCGGCATCGGAGCCGGGATCGTCGTCAAGGGACAGGTGCTGCGCGGCGCCCACGGCTTCGCCGGCGAACCCGGCCACATGGTGGTCGATCCCGACGGGCCGCCCTGCCCGTGCGGCCGCCGCGGCTGTTGGGAGCGCTTTGCGTCGGGTTCAGGCCTGGGCCGGTTGGGCCGCGAGGCGGCTGCCGCCCGGCGCGCCCACCGGGTCCTGGAGCTGGCCGGCGGCGACCCCGAGGACGTCAAGGGCGAGCACGTAACCGCCGCCGCCCGCGAGGGCGACGCTGAGGCCACCGAGGTCCTGCGCCAGTTCGGCTGGTGGGTCGCCCTCGGGCTCGCCAACCTGGTGAACATCCTTGACAGCGAGATCTTGGTCATCGGGGGCGGGCTCATCGGCGCCGGCGAGCTGGTGCTGGAGCCCACCCGCGCCGCCTACCGCGATCTCGTGCTGGCCGCCGCCCACCGCCCCGAACCGCCCATCGTCGCTGCCCAACTGGGCGAGCACGCCGGAGCCACCGGAGCGGCGTTGCTCGCCAGTGAACGTCTTTGATCAGTGCCAGCTCGGAAGGCCTCGCCGGCCCGTGCTTCGCACATGAAGCCCACGCGCTAGTGCTGCTCCGGCTGTCGCCTGCGCAGCGTGGCAACTCGGTCGCTCATCACAAGCTCCAATCAACAGGGTCCCGGCCAGCCTCGACCAGGGCTTGGTTGGCCCGGGAGAAAGGGCGGCTCCCGAAGAAGCCGTTGTGAGCGGACAGGGGCGACGGGTGGGCCGACTCGATGATCTTGTGCCGCGTCTGGTCGATCAGCGCAGTCTTGCGGCGAGCGGCGGCCCCCCAGAGGATGAACACGACCCGCTCCGGCTTGGCGTCGACCGCCCGGATCACCTCGTCGGTGAACGTCTCCCACCCCTTGCCCTGGTGCGACGCCGCCTGCCGGGCGCGGACGGTCAGCGAGGTGTTGAGCAGCAGTACGCCCTGGCGGGCCCAGGCGTCAAGGCACCCGTGATCGGGCGCCGGCACGCCGACATCAGCTTCCAGCTCGGTGAAGATGTTGCGCAGCGATGGTGGAGGAGCGACCCCCCGCTGAACCGAGAAGCACAGCCCGTGGGCCTGCCCAGGGCCGTGATAAGGGTCTTGCCCCAGGATCAGCACCTTGACGTCGGCGAAAGGCGTCAGGTGAAG